>Ga0134127_10001560_pt1 | contig 16921 bp, 6 predicted proteins | sample KB31753_FD_96459 | JGI IMG/M metagenome (GOLD analysis project Ga0134127, IMG submission 96459) | Terrestrial soil microbial communities with excess Nitrogen fertilizer from Kellogg Biological Station, Michigan, USA - KB3-175-3 | ecosystem: Environmental > Terrestrial > Soil > Unclassified ... | reverse complement strand
CTCGCCCCCTCGCTCCGCTCGGGAAGCATTACCATATCCGCTCGGCTCGCCTGCGGCTGCGCCTCGCCATGCTATCTTCGCTCGCCTCGCCTGCGGCTGCGCCTCGCCATGCTATATCCCGAACGTCTCGCGGAAGAGCTCCTTCACCTCCGGGATGCCCTTCTCGATCTCGGCGGGGGTGGGGCGGATGGTCTTGACCTCCGCGATGGACTTGCCCCCCGGCATGGGCTTCACATGCTTGTTCACGGGGTCCTGGTGCTGAGACACCATCACCTCGTTGCCCTCGCGGCTCAGCAGGTACTCCATGAAGAGCTTGGCGGTGTTGGGGGCGGGCGCGTTCTTGACGATGCCGGAGGCGGAGACCATGAGGACGGCGCCGTCCTCGGGATAGACGATGGCGAGGGGATTGCCCTTGGCCTTGCTCTCCAGGGTGGTGGCCGACGGCCCCGCCGCCACGATGCTCTCCTTGGCGTTGAGCATGGTGACGGTGTCGTTGATGGAGCGGCCGATACGGGGCTTGTTCTGCTCGAGCTTCTTGAAGTACTCCCAGCCGTAGAGCTTCTTCATCTGCACCACCCAGGTGCCCACGTAGCCGCTGAAGCCGGGGTGGCCGATGGAGACCTTGTTCTTCCACTTGGGATCGGCGAGGTCCGTCCACTTCTTGGGCGCTTCCGAGGGCGAGATCACGCTGGTGTTGTAGGTGAGGAGGACGAGGCCGGCGGCGGTGGCCACGAAGAGATCGTCGGGATCGTTGAAGGAGCGGAAGGCGTCCACCAGCTCGGAGAGATTCTTGGGCTTGTAGGGCTGCAGCCATCCGTCCTGCTTCATCTTGGTGTAGTGCCCCTGGTCGGTGGAGCTGATCACGGAGGCCTGGGCGATGCCCGCCTTCTGGTCCTGGGCCAGCCGCTGATACGCCACCTGGGCGGTGGTGCGGATGTAGTTGCACTTCACCCCGGCATACTTCTTCTCGAAGCCCTGGCAGATCGCCGCCGCGGCCTCCGAGTTGTAGTGCGCGGTGTACCAGGTGAACTCCTTCTCCTTCTTGGCCGCCTCGTGCAGGGCCTTCTCGCCCTCGAAGGCCTGCAGCGGCGCGGGACACCACGCGACGGCGAGAGCGGCCAGCAGCATGAGGATCCGGGTGATCATGAGCTCACTCCTCCTCGGGATAGCGTGACGGTGGGGCGCTTCGGCGGGCATCGGGGTCATCCGTGCGCGGGCAGCGGCTAGCGGCCGGTGAAGCGCGGCGCGCGCTTCTCCAGGAAGTGCGCCACGCCCTCGCGAAAATCCTCGCTCCCGAACGAGCGTCGCATCTCGACCTCCGCCGTCGCGGTGGCCTCGGCGAGGTTCTGGAACTGCGCCTCCCAGAGCTGGCGCTTCATCACCGCCATCGAGCGCGGAGAGACGAGGTCGGCCAGCTCGCGCGCATAGGCGGCGACGCCGGCGGCGAAGCCGGCCTGCGGCAGCACCTGGGACACGAGGCCCATGCGGAGCGCCTCCGCCGCGTCGATCTTCCGCGCGGAGAGCAAGAGGTCCAGCGCGTGGGGCAATCCGACCAGCCGCGGCAGCATCCAGGAGATGCCGTGCTCGGCCACCAGGCCCCGGCGCGCGAAGGAGGTGGTGAAGATGGCGGCGTCGCTGGCGAGGCGGAGGTCGCAGTAGAGCGCGACCACCAGCCCCAGGCCCGCGGTGGCGCCGTTGAGCGCGCCGATGATGGGCTTGGGAATGGTGGGGAAATAGGCGTAGGGCCCGCGGAAGTCCGGCCGCGTGTCGTGACCGGCGGCCGCGTCCGCTTCCGCGCTCTCCCGCCGGAGCACCGCCGCCCCGTCCTCGGTGGGCGCGCCCGCGCCGGACAAGCCGGCCAGGAGTCCCATGTCGGCGCCCGCGCAGAAGCCGCGGCCGGCGCCGGTGAGCACGATCACGCGCACCCCTTCGTCGCGCCCCGCCTCGGTCATGGCCGCGCGCACCTCGCGACCCATCTGCGCCGTCCATGCGTTGAGCTTGTCGGGCCGGTGCAGGGTGACGGTGGCGACGCGATCCTTCACCTCGTAGAGCACCTCGGCGTAGCCCATGGTCTGCCTCCCGCGCTTGCGCGCGCTCGTGGTCAGGGCGGTATAGTATCGCGGAACCGGGAGCAAGTCAGGAAGGAGACCCCATGCGCCTCGTGGACCTCAGCATGACCGTGGAAGAGTGCGATTCGACCCCCTTCGCCAAGGAGGAGGCCTACTTCAAGTCGCGTCCCATCGTGCGGTGGGAGGACAAGGGCTTCGTGTCCAGCATGGTGGAGATGACCGTGCACGCGGGCACTCACATCGACTCGCCGCATCACTTCTTCCGCGACAAGCCGAGCGTGGAAGCCCTGCCGCTGGAGTCCATGATCGGCGAGGCGGTGGTGATGGATCTCACCTTCAAGGGCCAGGCCCGGGCCCGCATCACGCCCGACGACCTCGACCAGGCCGAGCGCGCGCTCGCCGGCGAGGGCATCCGCCTCGAGCCGGGCGGCATGCTCTTTCTCCGCACCGACTGGCCGCGGGGCCACGTGACCACGGATCCCGCGTGGTGGGACGACTCGCCCTGCCTGACCCGCGAGGCCGCCGAGTGGCTGGTGGCGCGGGGTCCCGCCGTGCTGGGCTACGACTTCGCCCAGGAGGAGAAGGGCGCCGACTACGGCCGCGCCGACGAGATCCTCGGCAGCGGCATGCGCGTGCACCGGACGATCCTGCCCCGGGTGGTCTTCCAGATCGAGAACCTCATCAACCTTCACCTGATCCCGTCCCGGGTGAAGGTGATCGCGCTTCCCGCCAAGTGGAGGACGGAGTCGGCCCCCGCGCGCGTGGTGGCGCTGGTGGAGGAGTAGCGCTGCCGGCCCCGCTCCCGCGAACCTTTTACACCCGCGCCGACGTGCTCGCGGTGGCGCGCGACCTGCTGGGCACGGTGCTGGTGGTGCCGGCGCGCGGCGGCGCCCGCGTGGCCGGTATCATCGTGGAGACGGAAGCGTATCGCGCGCCCGAGGACCGCGCCTCGCACGCGTGGAACGGGCGGCGCACTCCTCGCACCGAGACCATGTACGGACCCGGGGGCACCGCCTACGTGTACTTCGTCTACGGGATGCACTTCCAGTTCAACGTGGTGACCAACGTCGCGGAGGTGGCGCACGCGGTGCTGATCCGCGCGCTGGAGCCGTGGGAGGGGCTGAGCCTGATGCGCCGGCGGCGGCCGGGCCGCGCCGACCGCGAGCTCACCAACGGGCCCGGCCGGCTCTGTCAGGCGCTGGGGATCACGAGAGCGCACGACCGCGCGGATCTCCGCGGCGACCGCGTGTGGCTGGAGGAAGGGCCGCGGCGGATCGCGCGACGCGGGGTGGCGCGCGGGCCGCGCGTGGGCGTCGACTATGCCGGCGCGTGGGCGGCGCGGCGGTGGCGCTTCTGGGTGCGGGGCAATCCCTGGGTGAGCCGCGGCGCCCGGTAGCTCCTGGGTAACCGCCGCCGCTCCCTCAGCTCTGGCGGTACCAGTACGCGATGCTCCCGAAGATGGAATCCCAGCTGTTGAGGTCGATCCCGGCCAGATTGTTGGCGGCGGCGTGGATGACGTTCCGCCACGTGAACGGGATGATGACCCCGCTCTGCACCACGAGGTCGTTCATGCGGATGAAGAGCGCCGTCCGCTTGACGGGATCCATCTCGTGCTCGGCGGCGGCCCAGATCCGGTCGTACTCCGGGTTCCGCCAGCGGACGATATTGCGCCCCGTCCACTTGTTCTCCTTGGTGGGGATCTCGGAGGTGATGAACTGCGCCATGAAGAACTGCGGGTCCAGGCCGGTGAAGGTGGTGTAGGTCTGCAGGTCGGCGAGGAAGCGCGGGTAGGCGTCCGGATTCGACATGTCGGCGGAGAAGAAGACCTGGGCCGGAATGGCCTTGATCTCGATCTCGATGCCCGCCCGGGCCGCCGACTGCTTGATCACCGCCTGGAGCTTCTGCACGGTGGCGTTGGCGGTGGCCTGGAACACGAAGCGCAGCCGCCGGCCGTCCTTGGTCCGGATCCCGTCGGCGCCGCGAGGCCAGCCCGCCCCGTCCAGCAGCGCGTTGGCCTTCTCGGGATTGACCTCCCACGTATTGCTGGGCGAGCGGAAGCGATCGGGCGAGTTGAGGAAGTTCACCGCGATCTGGCCGGTGCGCCCCACCAGATGATCCTGGATGGCCTGGCGGTCCACCAGCAGGGAGACGGCCGCGCGCACCGCGGGATTGGTGAGGCAGGGATGCGGCGCCTTGAGGCTCGAGCGCTCGCCGTCCACCTCGGCCACAGGGTCGGTCTGGTTGAGCTGGATATGGCTGACGCCGCTGGAGGGGATGGTGAGCACCCGCCCCTTGCCGCCGGTCTCGATGCGCTTGAGCACTTCCTCTTCCAGGAGCACGTAGTAGGCGAAGTCGTACTCGCCGGTCTGGAGCACGGCGCGGGCGGTGCCCGCCGAGTCACCGCCGCACTTGATCTCGAGGCGGTCGAAGTACGGGCGGTTGGGCACGTGATAGGTGGGATTGAGCTCGGCGCGGATGACGTCGCCGGTCCGGAACTCGACCAGCCGATAGGGACCGGTCCCCACCGGCTTGATCATGCCCACCGCCTCTCGCGCGCCCGCGCCCTTGACCGACTCGAAGATGTGGCGCGGGATGAGGCCGCCGCTCGCGAACACCACCGCCCAGAAGGGCTGCGGCTTCTCGAAGATCACCTTGACCGTGTAGGGGTCGATCTTCTCCACCTTGGCGACTTCCACGAAGCCGGGACGGGTGGAGGCTGCGGTGCCGGGATCGAGGGCGAACTGCCAGTTGAAGACCACGTCGTCGGCGGTGAACGGGGTGCCGTCATGCCAGGTGACGTTCCTCTTGAGCTTCCACAGCACCCAGCGGCCGTCCTTCGCGATGCCGCCGTTCTTGAGCGTGGGCAATTCTTCCGCGAGCACGGGGGCGAAGGTGCCGTCGCCCTGCGGCGCGGCGAGCGGCTCGTAGAAGAGGCGCGAGGCCGTCAGGTCGCGAAGGCCGCGCCCGAAGTGCGGATGCAGCATGGTGGGGGCGTCCCACATGAGGATCTTGAGGTCGCCGCCCCCGCCGCGGCGGGTCGGCACGAAGGGGCTCTGGGCCTGGGCGGGGCGCTGGGCCTCCGCGCCGCCGGCGGACAGAGCCTGGGCCGCCAGAGGAGCGGTGACCCCCAGCGCCAGCATGGTCTCCATGAACTGCCGCCGGCTCACGATCCCGCGACGGACCAGCTGGATGTACTCCCGGAGCGCGCCCTCGGTCATCCTGATCTCACTTTCCCGTCCGGCGCTCGGGGCAGCCGATCCCGGCGTGTGGGTCCGTCACGGATAGCGCGCCCCGGGGCGCCGTGTCAAGAGATGGCGCCATTCTCCCACGTCCGCAGGAGCAGCGTCCACCCCTCCCCCTCCACCACGAGGGCGCCCAGATGGTCCGCCGCCGGCTCGAGCTCCTGCAGGCTCCAGCGCCCGATCTCGGCGGGGTCGTCGCGCGCGAAGGTGAGCGCGCGCGTCGCGTCCGGCTCCAACGGCACCTCGAAGCGGTCGAGCGGCAGCGAGAGCCCCTCCCCGCGGGCCTTCACGTAGGCTTCCTTGCGCGTCCAGCATCGGAAGAACGTCCTCGCGCGGTCGGCGGGCGCCGCCGTGGCCACCGCCGCCGCCTCGGCGGGCGCGAAGAATCGGCGCGCCAGGGAGGAGGTCGCGCGCTCGGCCTGTATCCGCTCCACGTCCACGCCGACGCGCCGTCCCCGCGTCACCGCCAGCACCGCGCAGCCGCCCGAGTGGGAGAGGTTGAACTCGAGCCCGGTCCCGGGGAGGGCGGGCTTGCCGTGCGCGCCCGGGGCGAAGATCAGCGCGCGCGTCTCGAGCCCGGCATAGCCGGCGAGGAGGTGGCGGAGGGCGGCGCGCCCGTGAACGAAGCGCGCGCGATCCCGCTCGAAGTGAAATCGCGCCGCGCGGGCGCGCTCGTCCGCCGAGAGGCCCGCGGTCTCCAGGCGATCGCCCGAGAGCGGGCGGTCGAGGTCGATGAGCCACGCATGCACCTCGCGGGCGCCCAGCGCCGGTGGCGTCTCCGCCAGTGGCCACCCCGACCGCGCGCTCAGGGGGACGGGTTCTCTTCCAGGCAATCGCGTAGGCGCCGGGCCGTCTCCTCGACGCGGCGCGTGATGGCGCCGAGATGGTCCCCTGGCACCTCGTGAACCTCGACGCGCTCGTTCACCAACCCCCAGCCCAGGTCGGGGCGTGAGTCCTGGGTGTGCTGCGAGCGCAGGACGATCAGCCGGCCGGGATAGGGGGCCGGGACATATGCCTTGATCACTCGGCGGTAGGCCTCGTTCAGAGTGTCGTCCGACGGAGGGCGCCGTTCCTCGCCCGGCCGCGAGGCGCGCCGAGGGCCGGAAGCGGAACGGAGACCGGCGATGAGCGCGCGCGCGGCCTGGCCGGCGAAGAATCGCAGACCGCCGCGCCGGCCCGCCCCGCCGAGCAGCTCGACGCGCGCGCGATAGGAGTCAAGCGAGCGGAGCGCGGGCGTCGCGCGGGCCTGCCAGCGGCGGAATCGGTCCTCGCCTCCCTCTCGAGAGAGACCGGGCAGCCGTCCCACTCCCGCCGCGAGAGCGGCGAGCAGCCGGAGCGCGCGGCGCGGCGCGACGGCGTCGAGCAGGACCACCGCGCGCACGTCCTCGCCGTCGGCGCTGAGCCGGCGTGCCATCTCGAGGGCCACCAGCGCGCCGTTGCAATGGCCGCCGAGGAGGTATGGCCCCCGCGGACGCGTCGCGCGCAGCGCGACCAGCCGATCCGCGGCCATGGCTTCGATGGAATCGGGGAGCGCGATGTCGAGCAGCCCGTGAGGATGCACGGCGTAAAAGGGCTGATCCGCGCCGAGGGCGTGCGCCAGCGCCCGGCAGTAGAAGCCGCCGCCACTGAAATCGCCGTGCAGGAAGAAGAGCGGAGGGCGACTCCCACCCGGATTGAACGCGACCAGCGGGGAGTCCGACTCGCTCACCGCCTGCCGGAGGGAGGCGGCCAGCCGCTCGATGGAGGGCTCGGCGAAAAGGACGGCGAATGGTACGCGCCGTCCGCAGATCCGCTCGACTTGGTCCAGCATCCGGGCGGCGAGCAGGGAATGTCCCCCGAGGTCGAAAAAGCTGGTGCGGACGCCGACCGCAGGTACGCCCAGCAGCTCCTCCCAGATGGCGGCGAGTGTCCGCTCGAGTGGGTTACGTGGGCGCAGCGGAGCCGCGGCCTCCCCGGTCCACGCCTCCGATGGCGCGGGAAGCGCGGCGCTGTCCAGCTTGCCGTTGGGAGTGAGCGGGAGGACGGGCACGAGAGTGACGCTCGCCGGCACGAGGTAGTCGGGCACGTGCTGGCGGAGGGCGTCCCGCAGTCGCGTCGGTTCCAGCCGAGCGTCACCCGCGGGCACGACGTAGGCGGCGAGCCGGCGAGTCTCGGCGTCATCCCCGAGGACCACCACCGCGGCGTCCGCGACACCGTCGAGCTGGACCAGCGCGGCCCGGACCTCTTCGGGCTCGATGCGGTGACCGCGGATCTTCACCTGGCCATCGAGCCGTCCGAGGAAGTCGAGGACGCCGTCAGGGCGGCGCCGCGCGCAATCTCCGGTGCGGTAGAGTCGCGCGCCCGGCGCGGGATCGAAGGGGTGCGGGACGAAGCGCTCGGCGGTGAGGTCGGGGCGGCCGAGATAGCCCTCGGCGAGCCCGGGCCCTCCCAGATAGAGCTCGCCGGGCCAGCCCATCGGCGCCGGCTCGCGGTGGCGGTCGAGAACGTGAGCCTCGGTATTGGCGATGGGCCGGCCGATCGGTACCGTCGTGGCCCCGGGCTCCACCGCGCGGACCTCATGCCACGTGGCAAAGGTCGTCGTCTCGGTGGGCCCATAGAGGTTGAGGAGGCGCGCGGGGGACCCCCGGCGTAGCGCCTCCTCCACCCAGCGGGCTTCCGCCGCTTCGCCGCCAAAGAGCACCTGACGGCCGCGGAAGGCCGCCGGAGCCATCCGGGCCATCAGGTTGAAAAGCGAGGTGGTCAGGAAGAGCGTCGTCACGCCGAGGCGATCGAGCGCGTCCGATAGGGCCCGCGGCGCCAGCGCGATCTCGCGCGCGATGACGACGAGACGCGCCCCGTTGAGCAGCGCGCCCCACAGCTCGAAGGTGGCCGCGTCGAAGGCGGGATTCGAGAGATGCGCCACCACGTCGTCGGGCCCAAGCCGGACGTAGTCGGTATCGCGCACGAGCCGCGCCACCGCACGGTGGGGCACCGCGACCCCCTTGGGCGGGCCCGTCGAGCCCGAGGTGTACATCACGTAGGCGAGATCCGCCCCGTTCCCCTTCATGACCGGTCCTTCGTCGCTGTCCGGCGCGCCCGGATCACCGGGATCCACCACGAGGACGGATCGTCCCGCGCCCACACCCGGCGCGAGGCCCGCGCGCGTCACGACCACCCGCGCGCCGGCATCGTCGAGCATGGCAGCCAGCCGCTCGGGCGGATGCGAGGGATCGAGAGGGACGTAGGCGCCTCCGGCGAAGATGACGGCGAGCGTCGCCACCACCTGCTCGAGGGAGCGTTCGAGGCAGATGCCCACCCGCGTGCCGCGCCCGACGCCAAGGTCCCGGAGTCGCCGCGCGACCTGATCCGCCCAGCGCGCCAGCGCACGATAGTCGAGCGCGCGTCCGCCGTCCTCGAGTGCGGCTGCGTCCGGAGTGCGCGCGACCTGTTCCGCGAAGAGCTCGGCGAGCGAGCAGTCGCCGGGGTAGGGCGAGCGCGCGGTGCCGTCGGCGAGCGCGCGCCGCCGCGCCGCCGCGTCCTGGAGCGGGAGCCGCGAGATCGGCCGGTCGGGATCGCGCGCGATCTCGGCGAGCAGGTGGCCCCAGTGACCGGTCAGACGCTCGATGGTGTCCGCATCGAAGAGGTCCGTCCCGTACTCGAGCTCGCCCCGCAGCCCGTCGGAGTCATCCGCCTCCAGCATCAAGGTCAGGTCGACCTTGGCGTCGCCGGTCCCGAGGGCGAGCGGCTCCCCCGTGAGGCCGGCGAGCGCGGGGGAGGCGGACGGGATCAGGCGCATGGAGAACATGGCCTGGAACACCGGGTTGCGACCCGGTTCGCGCGACTGCGCCAGCGTGTCCACGAGCCGCTCGAGCGGAACCTCCTGATTTGCGAAGGCGCCCAGCGTGTCCTCCCGCGTGCGCCGAAGCAGGGCCCGGAAGGTCGGGTCGCCGCGAAGGTCGCCGCGCAGGACCACGGTGTTGGCGAGGTACCCCACCACGCCCTCCAGCTCGGTGCGGTCGCGGCCGGCCACCGGTGAGCCCACGAGCACCGTGTCCTGCTCCGACCAGCGTGCCAGCAGCGCCTGGTAGGCGGCGAGCAGCGCCATGAACAGTGTCGCGCCCTCCTCCCGGGCTAGCGCCCGGATGGCCTCGACCACGCCCGCGGGCACGCTCACCGGAACGCGGGCGCCCTTGAATGTCGGGAAGAGCGGGCGCGGTCGGTCGGTGGGCAGGGTGAGCGCAGGCGGCGCGCCGCCGAGCGCGTCCCGCCAGTATGCGAGGAGCGGCTCCATCTCGGGGCTGGCCAGGCGCTCGCGCTGCCACAGCACGTGGTCAGCGAACTGGACCGGCAAGGGGGCGAGCGTGGCCATGCGGCCTTCGCGGGCGGTGCGGTAGAGCGTCTCCAGCTCGTGCGCGAGCACGCGCACCGACCAGCCGTCCGAAATGAGGTGGTGGAAGGTGAGGACCAGCACGTGCTCGCAGGCGTCGAGCCGGATGAGGCGCGCGCGGAAGAGGGGCCCGCGCTCCAGGTCGATGAGCTCGGCGGTGATCCGGCGCAGGGCTTCGCGCAGCGCGCCCTCCCGGGCCGGCCCCTCCGGCGCGTCGAGGTCCTCCACCGCCAGCGGCACCGGCGCCGGCGCTTCGATACGCTGACCGGGCGCGCCGTCCACCGTCTGGACCACGGTACGCAGCGCCTCGTGGCGGTGCACCAGGGCTTCCAGGCTCCGCTGGAGGGCGTCAGGATCGAGCGCGCCGCGGAGACGCGAGGCGACGTGGAGGTGATAGGCCGACGACGTCGGGGCGAGCCGGTGGAGGTACCAGAGCCGCTCCTGGGAGGGGGAGAGCGGGATCGGCGCGTCGAGATCCTGCCGGCGGGGCACCGGCGTCGACGCGCTCGCCCCGGGGCGGTCTCGTCCGGGTTCCGTCGAGCGCGTGTCTCCCGCGTCCGGCGGCGCCATGCCGAGTACCCGCGCCAGCGCCGCTCGGTCGGGCTTGCCCGACGTGCTCCGCGGGATCTCGCCCAGCAGGACGATCCGGTGCGGCACCTTGAAATCGGCGACGCGCGAGGCCGCGAAGTGCCGGAGCGCCGCCGCGGTCAGGGTGGCGCCCGGCGCCGGCGAGACCACCGCCGCCACGTCTTCTCCGAGTGTCGGATGCGGGACCCCCATCGTCACCGCGTCGCGGACGTCGGGGTGCGCGAGCAGGACCTCGTCGATCTCGCGCGGCGCGATCTTCTCCCCGCCCCGGTTGATGATGTCCTTGAGGCGTCCGGTGAGAAAGAGGGCGCCCTCGGCGTCGAGATACCCGAGATCGCCGGTGCGGAACCAGCCCTCGGCGAAATCGGCGCGCGAATCGTCGTCCTCGTAGCCCGCCATGACATTGGCTCCGCGGACGACGATCTCACCACGCCGATCGGGAGGCAGCGGTTGCCCATCCGGATTCATCACCGCGAGCTCCGGACCCGCCGCGCGCCCCACGGAGCCGGGCGTGCGCGCGCCGGGCGCCAGCGGGCACACCGCGGCGAGGGTGGCGGTCTCGGTCTGCCCGTAGCTCTCGATCACCGGCGCGCCGAACCGCTGCTCGAGCGCGTCCCGCACCCGGGACGGCAACGGGGCGGAGGCAGAGCGGATGAGGCGGAGCGCGCTGCGCTCGCTCGCTCCCGCCGCCGCCGCGCCGTCGAGCTCGGCCTGGGTAAGGATGGCCTGGTGGATGGTCGGCGTCGCGTTGTACCAGGTCGGGCTCGACTCGTCGAGCCACTCGTAGAAGCGCGAGGCGTCGAAGCGCGGCGGACAGATCGCGCTGCCGCCCGCGTGGAGCGAGGCCAGCAGCATCACCAGGCCGTTGACGTGGAAGAGCGGCATGAGGTTGAGACAGCGGTCGCGCGGAATCAGAGCCAGCGCGGCCCGGTGTCCCGCCGCCGCGGCGAGCAGGTTGGCGTGAGTGAGCGGGACCCGCTTGGGTCGTGCGGTGGTGCCCGAGGTGTGGAGCACCACCGCGAGGTCGTCGGGGGCGGGCGTCGCATGCGGGGCGGACTCCGCCGCGCCGCCGTCCGCCGGCAGCGCGAGGCTGAAGCGTCCCGCCGGGCGCAGCGGATCCGGGACGACCGCCAGGACCGGAAGCCCGAGCTTGCCGGCGATGGCGTGCGCGGGCCCCGGCATCCCGGCCAGCGTCACCACCGCCTGCAGTCGCGCGGAGGCCAGCATGGGCTCGAGGTCGGCCTCGACATGCGCGGGATTCAAGGGCACACAGATCGCCACCGCCGCCATCGCGATCACGGCGGTGGCCATCTCCGGCCCCTGCGGGAGGATCACCGCGATCCGGGATCCCGATCCGAGGCCGGCGGCGGCGAGGCCGGCGCGCACGTCCTCGATCTGGACGAGGAGCTCGCGATAGGTGAGGGAGGCGCGCCCCGGCGCGCTGATCGCCACCGACGCCGGCGCCCGGCGAGCCTGGGCCTCCAGGAGGGTTTGGAGCGTGGACGGCGCCGGGGGCCGGTCCGCGGGCGCCGACGCGCGAGACGCGGCGGGTGTCGCGGTGCGGCGCTCTGCGCGCTCCTCCGCTCTCGGATCGCGCGCGAGAACGGCCGCGGCGAGACTCGCGGCGGTGGGCGTCTCGAACATCTGCCGGAGTGGCAGCTCGACGGCGACACGGTCGCGCAGCCGGGCCACGACCTGCGCGACGAGCAGGGAGTGGCCACCGAGATCGAAGAAGTCGTCGTGCACGGAGACCCGCGGGACACGGAGCACCTCCGACCAGATCTCGACCATCATCCGCTCGAGCGGGCTGCGCGGCGGCACCGGCTGGGACGCCGGCAGCAGGTCCTCAGGCTCGGGCGCCGGCAGCGCTCGGCGGTCCAGCTTGCCATTCGGGGTGAGGGGCAGCGCGGCGAGCAGGGTGATGGTCGCGGGCACGAGGTGGGCGGGCAGGCGCTGGCGCGCATAGCGCCGGAGCTCGGCGCGATCCGCGCGAGCTCCCGGCCGCGCGACGACGAAGGCGGCCAGCCGCTGCTCGCCCGGCGCGGGCTCCCACGGCAGGACCACGACCTCGCTCACCGCGGGATGCTCGGCGAACGCGCGCTCCGTCTCCGCGGGCTCGGTCCGGATCCCGCGTACCTTGACCTGGCGGTCGATGCGGCCGAGGAACTCCAGCACGCCGTCGGGACGCGCGCGCGCCCGGTCGCCGGTCTTGTACAGGCGCGCCCCCGGCGTCCCGTCGAATGGGTCCGGGACGAAGCGGGCGGCCGAGAGCGCCGCGTCTCCGAGGTATCCCGTCGCGACGCCGATCCCGCCGATATGGAGCTCGCCGGGCACGCCGGGCGGCACCGGGGTCAGCGCCTCGTCGAGCACGTATGCGCAGGTGTTCGGGATCGGCCGGCCGATGGGGACACCGGCGGCGCGGTCGGCATCGTCGGCGCCGGGCGTCTCGAGCAGGACGGGGTCAACGGGGTGGAAGGTCGTGGACATCGTGCACTCGGTGGGACCGTATTGATTGACGAAGCGTGCGCGCGGCGCGAGGTGGCGTCGCGTGCGCGCCACGTCCGCGTAGAGGAGGACCTCGCCGGTGGTGAGAACGAGCCGCAGGTGCGGGGCCCCGGCTCCCTGGGCCTCGGCCTCGCTCGCGAGCACGCGCATTACCGACGGTACCAGGGCGAGAAGCGCGGTGACCGAGTTGCCACGGAGGTGGGACAGGATGGCCGAGGGGTCCATCGCGGCATCGTCGGACAGCAGCACCACCTGGCCCCCTACGGAGAGGGGCCCGAAGATCTCGCGCACCGAGACATCGAACGAGCTCCGCGCCAGCTGGAGCACCCGATCCTCGGGCCCCAGGGCGTAGGTCCTCGTCAGATATTGCAGATAGCTCACCACGGCGCGGTGGCCGATGGGCACGCCCTTCGGAATCCCCGTGGAGCCCGACGTGTAGGCCACATAGGCGAGGTCATTGCCGTCTCCGGTGTGGTCCAATCGCCGGTCGTCCTCGGTGGCGAGCGTCGCGGCCTCCTCGTCGAGGTGGAGCACGGTGCGCCCGTGGCCGGCCCCCCGTGTCGGCAGCCGTGAGTCGGTGAGGATGACGCGCGCATCGGCGTCATCGAGGGCGTGGCGAAGCCGAGGCGCGGGATCGGAAGGATCCAGCGCCACGTAAGCGGCACCGGCCTTGAGGACGGCCAGGAGGGACACCACCAGGTCCGTCGAGCGGGGCAGACAGATCCCGACCGTCGCGCCCAAGCCGGCTCCCAGCGCGCGCAGGCGCCGTGCGAGCCGGTTGGCCCGCGCGTCCAGTGTCCGATACGTGATGCGCTCCTCGTCGAGCACGAGCGCGACGGAGTCAGGGGTGCGGTCCACCTGCGCCTCGACCAGCTCGTGAATGGTGCGATCGCGGGGGAACGGGGCGACGGGGCCTCGTCCCCGTTCGATGAGGCGCGGCCGATCCGCCTCCGGGGTGAGCGGGATCTCACCCAGGCGGCGGTCCGGCTCGGCGGCCACCCCCCGGAGCGCGCAGGCAAACGTGTCGAGGAGCCGCCGCGCGGTGGCCGCCTCGAACAGATCGGCGTCATAGACGAGATCGCCGGACAGCCCCTGGGCGGACTCCTCGAGGGCGAGGTTCAGGTCGAACTTGGCTTCCTCCAGCTCCACCGGGAATGTGGTCACGGAGAGCCCTTCGAGAAGGAGCGGCGATGCTGGCTGATTGTGGAGGTTGAACAGGGTCGACAGGAGCGGGACTCCCGGGCTCCGGTCGAGGCGGAGGGCCCCCACGAGCCGCTCGTAGGGCAGCTCGCCATGCGCGAAGGCCTCGAGCGCGACCTCCCGCACCCGGCGCAGGAGCTCGCGGAACGTAGGCTGCCCGTCCAGATCGATCCGGAGGACCAAGGTATTGAGGAAGAGCCCGATGAGGCCTTCCGTCTCCGACCGCGGACGGGTGGCGACCGGGCTCCCGACGATGAGCTCCGTCTGGCCGGTGTGCCGGTGCAGGAGCAGGGCGAAGCCGGCCAGCAGCGTCATGTACAGCGTTGCCCGCTCGCTGCGGCCGAGCGCGCGGAGCGCCGCGGTGGTCTCCGAGGGGAGCGAGAAGGCGGCGCGCGCTCCGCGGAAGGCGGGACGCGCCGGCCGTGGCCGATCGGTGGGCAGCGCGAGCAGCGGCGGCCGATCCCCGATCCGCTCGCGCCAGTATGCGAGGAGCCCCTCCAGCGGCTTGCCCCGCAGCCGCTCCCGCTGCCACGCGGCATAGTCGGCGTACTGGATGGCCAGCGCGGGCAGATCCGGCGCCGACGGTGTCGTCGCCGCCGCGTACGCCATCCGTAGCTCGCGCCGGAGCACGTCCATGGACCAGCCGTCGCTCACGATGTGATGCACGGCGATGAGCAGGACGTGTTCTTCCGCGGCGAGGCGCAGCAGGCTGGCCCGGAGCAACGGGCCGCGCGAAAGCGAGAACGGCTCGCGCGCCCCCTCGAGCACCCGCCGCCTCGCCTCGGCCTCGCGCGCCTCGGCGGGCAATGCCGCCACGTCGATCAGCGGGAGCGGGAGCTCGAGCCGGTCCAGCACGCGCTGGCGCGGCACTCCGTCGACTTCGGAGAAGACGGTGCGAAGAGCCTCGTGACGATCCACCACGCGCTGCAGGCTGCGCTCGAGCGCGGGAACCTCGAGGGGACCCGCGAGCCGCCAGGCCACCGCGGTGTTGTAAACGGCCTGACCCGGATCGAGCCGATCGACGAGCCAGAGCCGCTCCTGCGCGAAGGAGGTGGGCAAGAGCGTTCCCTGCTCGCGGGGGATCGAGGGGATCGAGGCCGCCGGCTCCCGGGAGCCCATCGCGCGGGCGGCGTCGATCCGCGCCGCGAGCGCGGCCACGGTGGGGCACGCCGCGAAGTCGGTGAGCGCAATCTCGACGCGAAACGCATCCAGCACGCGCACGAGGACGATGGCGCCGAGCAGGGAGTCGCCGCCCAGGTCGAAGAAGTCATCCTCGACTCCGATCTCCTCGAGGTGCAGCACCCCCCGCCAGAGCGCCACCAGGGTCCGCTCGTCTTCCGTCCGTGGCGGCACCAGAAGCGTGTCCAGCGCCGGCCGCGCGGGGCCCGGCGCGGGCAGCGCGCGACGATCCACCTTGCGGTTGTCGCTGAGTGGCAGCCGCGCCAGCGTCACGAAGGCGGAGGGCACCATGTAATCGGGCAGGAGTCCGGCGAGCGTGCGGCGCAACGAGCTGATCTTTGGAAGGGCCGCCGCGCCCGCGACCAGATAGGCCACCAGCCGGGACTCGCCGGGCGTGTCTTCCCGCACCGTGACGGCCGCCTCGGTCACGCCGGGCAGCGTCAGCAGCGCCGACTCAACCTCCGCGACTTCCACCCGCTGGCCGCGCACCTTCACGAGGCCGTCGAGGCGGCCGAGATGCTCCAGGATTCCGTTCGCGTCCAGGCGGCCGGCATCCCCCGTTCGGTACGCCCGCCGTCCCGACGGTCCGGCCTCCGGAAAGCGCTCGGCGGTCAGCTCCGGCCGGCGCCAGTAGCCGGCGGCGAGGTAACGGCTTCGCACGATGATCTCGCCCACCGTGCCGCCGGGCACCTCTTGACCATCCGCGCCGACGAGGACGATCTCCATGTCCCCGACCGCCTCGCCGATGGGGACCACGCCCTCGGGGAGGGAGTGCTCGGGCGTGAAGAAGAACTGGCGCACGAGCCCGCACTCGGTGGCGCCGAGGCCGTTGACGAGGACGCAGTCCCGCGCGAAGTGGCGCTGGAAGAGCTCGAGGTCGCGCCTCGAGGCCCCATCGCCCTCGAGCCGCACCAGGCGCAGAGCGTGGAGGGTCGCGCCCTGCGGCGCCACCTGGCGAAAGAGCGCCGGCACCGAGTGATAGACCGTGATGCGTTCGGCGGCGAGCCACCCGGGCACCCGGTCCGGGCCCTCGCGCCCTACATCGAAGGGAAAGCACGCGGCGCCGTTGAGCAGCGCGCCGAAGAGGCTCGAGACAGCGCCGCTGAAGGCGGGGCCCTGGAGCAAGGTCAGCCGATCGTCGGCGGTGAGGTGCAGGCTGTTGGTGTACCGCATCACGTTGTGGAGCACGTTGCGGTGGGTGTCGAGCACCCCCTTGGGCCGGCCCGTCGAGCCTGAGGTGTAGAAGATGTAGGCGCCGGCGTCGGGCGCGACGACGAGACCGGGCGCCGCGTTCGCTCCGCTCTCGTCGAGCGTCTCCGCCACGAGGAGCGCGGCCTCACCCGCGACGGCGTGCGCGAGTGGCGCGTGCGCGTCGGCGGTGAGTACCAGCCGCGCGCTCGAGTCCCCGATCGCCTCCCTCAGTCGCGGCGCGGGATGCGCCGGATCGAGCGGCACATAGATCTTGCGCGCCTTGAGCGCGCCCAGCACCGCCGCGATCTGGCGGAGCCCTTGCGGCAGCAGTAGCACCACCGGCTCGTTGCCGGGCCCGAGCCGGTCGAGGAGGGCCTGCGCGATGCGATTGGCCGCGTGGTCGAGCTCGGCGTACGTCAGCGTATCCCTTCCCATCTTGACCGCGAGTCGTCCGGGCGCGCGGGCGACCTGGCGCTCGAAGCGCGCGGAGATCGAGCGCCCAAGGTCCACGCGAGGAAAGGGCTCGAATGCGTTGGTGGGGTGTCCCCCGGAGTCGGGATCGGATCGTAGGGTCATGGATG
>Ga0134127_10001557_pt1 | contig 16937 bp, 17 predicted proteins | sample KB31753_FD_96459 | JGI IMG/M metagenome (GOLD analysis project Ga0134127, IMG submission 96459) | Terrestrial soil microbial communities with excess Nitrogen fertilizer from Kellogg Biological Station, Michigan, USA - KB3-175-3 | ecosystem: Environmental > Terrestrial > Soil > Unclassified ... | reverse complement strand
GGTGGCTATCCCGTGCTCGACCTGACCGTATCGTCGGTGACCCGCAACGGCGCGGTCGATCTCGCAGTCCCCGATCAAGCACGCAATGCCACGGTGCCGGCTGTGAACGTCACCAGTGACAAGATGGCCGACGGCGTCTACTACTTACGCGGAGGCACGCATCACAGCCTGGCGATCGATCAGAGCGATCACATCGTGATCGTCGAGGGGCCTCTTGATGAGGCGCGGTCATCGGCGGTCATCGCCAAGGCGAAGGAGCTCATTCCGAACAAACCGATCAAGTACTTGATCAACACCCATGCGCACTTCGATCATTCCGGCGGCTTGCGCACCTACGTGGACGAAGGGGCGACGATTGTCACGCACGAAATGAACAGGCCGTATTACGAGAAGGCCTGGAGCGCGGCGCATTCGCTGACGCCGGATCGGCTCGAGCAGTCGAAGAAGACCGCGATGTTCGAAACCTTCTCGGACAAGCATGTCGTGACCGATGGACGGCGGGCAATCGAGATCTACCCGATCCAAGGCAGCGGCCATAACGACGCGTTCGTCATGGTCTATCTGCCGCGCGAGCGGATTCTCGCGGAAGCCGACGCGTTCACGCCCGCCGCCGCGGACGCGCCGCCGCCGGCGATGCCGAATCCGTTCTCGGTGAATCTGTACGACAACATCCAGCGGTTGAAGCTCGATGTCCGGCAGATTGCCGCGCTGCATGGGCCGCGCATCACGACCATGGCCGATCTGCGGACCGCGATCGGGCAGCGGAGCAACACGACGAACTAATCGGAAATGCAAAATGCAAAATTCAAAATGCAAACAGGAACAACGGATGACCGCCGCGACATCGACACCCTCGCAAACACGTCGTGTTTGCACCTTGCATTTTGGATTTTGCATTTTCGGCGATAAACCCTGCGTCCATGTGCCGATAACGTTCATAAGGGGGACCTCGATATGTTGATCGCGCAGGGATTGGGCGAATACGGCGCGTTGGCCGGCGGCGGTTCCTCTCGGCTGGGAGAGGTTCTCGAGAATATCGAGTACTCGCTTCGCGGTACGGAAGCCTCGACGTGGCTGATGGTGTCTCTTGGTCTGCTGGCGGCGTGGTTCCTGTTTTTTCGAAAGTAGTGTGGCTCAGCGACGAATCGCGTTGTTCAAGGTGGCCACGACCACATCGTCGATCTCGGCGCGGGCGGACACGCCAGGCACGTGCGCGAGCCAGGTGAACGTCGCGAGCTGATCGGGGAGCGGCAGATCGAGCGCTCCCTCGTCAACGGCGCGTGCGCGCGGGCCGTAGCGTTGTTGAAACACCGCATACGCGGCCCGCGCTGAACGTTCGTCCGGCGTTTCGTTCTGCTGCCGCATCGAATTGACAATCCGGACCAACTCGGCGTCCGCGGACTCATCGCTGCGATTGCGTATGGCCGCAAGCTGATACGTCCGGACGAACGGCCGCTCCTTCCCGCTTGCAACGGCGGCGTCGAAGTACGGACGTGCCGCACGCAGCGGCTCTCCCTTCCACATCAGCCAGTGGCCCATCATCGTGTTCGCGTAGACGTTGTGCGGATCGATCTCGAGCGCCTGCTTGTAGAGCGACGCGGGGTCGCCGCTGGCGGTTTCGCGCCATTTGAGAAACGTCGCCCATCCCAGATGCGCCAGCGTGTCGGCACGGCGCGGATGCTGCGGATCCAGCAGCGCGCGATCGAGGGCCGGGACGACGGCGTCCGTGATTCGGCTGAACGGCTGGTCGGCTCCCGGCCTCCCTTCTTCCAGCCACCTGAACGCGACGTCGAGCCGCGCCGTACCGGTTGCCTCGGTTCGCGAGCGTTCCTCCGCGCGATCGAGGCTTCGCCAGGCTTCGGCGAATTCGCCGCGCCCGGCCTGTTGACGCGCGAGCGCGGTGAACTCCGCGGACTCCCGACTCCGCTGCGCGCGCTCCGTCCCGATCGTAATCAGCTGCCGCGCGCCGAGAAGGAGCGAGATGAGAGCGGTTGCGGCACCGATCCACTTCACGATGCGCGCGGTGGCAGAGGAAGAATCCGGATTCGCAACTCGCCGACGTGGTGAGCGCATAAAGGTAACGATGCTAGCACCAGCACTCTCGTCCGGCGTTGTCGATCACACTTTTCGATTCGCACATTCATAGTTGAAATCAGTGGCATGCCGCGAGGACACGAGAACACGCATCGAATGCCGGCGCGTCATCCCGAAGCGGCGCGAACGGCCACCACGCGGCAGAAAACTGATTGGATCGGAAGTTGCCGAAGGTCCGGTCAGAGGTCATTACATGGAAACTCTGAGAAGGACAGCGTTTGTTGCCGCGTGGTTGCTGATCACCGGATCGGTCGTCTCCGCCCAGACGTCCGTTTCAATCGGAGTGCAGATTGGTCCACCGCCGCCGCCGCAGGTGGTCTACGTGGCTCCGCCGCCACCGCCGCAGCCCGAGTTCGTGTGGATCCAGGGCTACTGGTATCCGGTCAAGCACCATTACGTATGGCACGACGGGTACTGGACGCGCCCGCCGTATGCCGGCGCTCGCTGGGTGTCCGCCCGCTACGAGCGGAGCATGTATTTCGAGGGGTATTGGGCAGGTAACAGCGGAGTGATCATTCACGATCATCGATGGGACGGCGATCACGACCGCGACTTCAAGGGCAACCGCGGACGTGGCCGCGGACGCGGACATCGCTGAGCACGCGCAGAATCGGCGCTCCCCCCGATTCCGCCTTCCTACGTTCGTATCGCTGCGGGTTCTGTTGTCTCGTCGCGAACCGCGGTGTCCTCATGCTCGGCAAGGAACGGCTGCGCAAGCATCCACGGCAGAGTCGAATGTTTGGGTTCAGGGAATTCCCGAAGACCGTACTCGATGGCGCTCTCTCCGGCAGCGGGATGTTCCCGGTAAGTCCCGAACAGGCGATCCCACCACGAGAAGGTTGTTGACAGATTCGAGCGGTTGTCGCCGGGCGCCTGCGAATGATGAATCCGGTGCATATCCGGCGTGACCAGCAACGATCGTACGAGGCGATCGAGCGATGGCGGAATCCGCACGTTGGCGTGTTCGACGAGACTCACGGTCATTGACAGCAGTCGTGACACAAACACCGCTGCTGGTGGCGCCCCAAGCGCGAGGATCAGACCGAGTTCGAGCGTCGTGGTGAAGAACTCTTCGAGCGGGTGAAATCGGATTCCGGTGGTGAAGTCGTATTCTCGATCGCTGTGGTGCGTGCGATGGAGCCGCCACAGTATGGGCACCTGATGAAGCAGGTAGTGCCGCGCATAGAGCAGAAGATCGAGAGCCAGAACCGTTGCGATGAATTCGACTGGTTCGGGCCAGCCGGTGTAGGCGAAGAGGCCCCAACCGCGCTGTGCGCAGAACGCCGCCCATGCGATTCCGGTCGCCGGAAACACCGCGCGAACCACCAGATTGTTGAGGAGGCTGATGCCGAAATTGCTCGCTACGCGCGGGCCCTCGGCGGCCGCTGAAGCACGACGCGGAACGAGCCATTCCGCCACGGCCAGCACGATGATTAACCCGAAAAACGTGCCCGTGTAGATACCCGACATCTGTTTGAGAACGGCGTCCATGCAGTGTGCTTGATGTGGCTCCGTGACGATCAAAAAGAAGGGAAGCGATCCGCCCGATCAGGCATCACGCTTCCACTCTTCGTTCACGTACTACGGTTACTTCGAACGCCAGCGCGCCCTCGCGATCAACAGGCCACCTGCGAGCAATCCGAGGCCGCCGGCAATCGAACTCGGGTCGATTTCCGGAGCCACGGTGCCGGCGAAGGCGTACGACGCCGCCGACAGCGTCACCATCACAACTCCTAAGACATAGGCCGCAACCTTCATGCATCCTCCTTTACCGTTATGACCAGACAGACCACCGACCGGTAGCGAACACATACGTCGCGATGAGCGCATTTGTCGTTGCATGCGCGAGCACCGCATCGCCGACCGCGCGCCGCCGATATAGCGCGCACGCGAAGGCCATCCCTGCGACCACACCCTGCGCCCAGAGCGCACCATGGAACGCGCCGAACAGCGCAGACGAAATCACAAATGACGGCCACGAGAATGCACCGACGGGCACGCGCTCGATATCGCTGGCGATCAGACGACGTGTCGCGTAGACACGGAACGCGAGTTCCTCCGCCACCGGAACCGCGATGACGTAGCCGACGAGACGCAGCGCGAGCCATCCCGCGGCCCACGATGAAGGAACTGATTGAAGCGCCGCCGGCCAGGCAGCCTTGTCACCATGTGCATCGGGGAACATGGCAACCCAGACGACGAACGTGGCGACTCCGATCGCGAATGCGCCCCATGAACACGACCAGTTGAGGCGCGCGTACGTCTTCCGACAGCTCCAGATCACCGTCGCAATCGCAACGACGCGCAGCGAATACAGCCAGTCAAAACCGGCAGAGACCGCGCCTGTCAGCATCGCGGCGCCAAGCATCGCGACGAATGGACCGAGACACGCCGCCGTGGACTGAAAAATCGGGTGGTCCGCAACGTCCGGCGCTGGTTTCGCGCGCACCATGAAATAGCCGCCGCGATTGATGGCCGCAACGAAGCCGAGGCCGACAGCGTTGAAGACCAGCCACCCCGCCTGCGAGTGAAAGCCGCCGGTCGCGATCTCCCGCCACCCGGACGTCCCGATGACCACCAGCGCAATGATCCGCACCGCATTGAGGATCCAGATCGTGACGGCGCCAAGGGGAAGGAGCAGCAGCGCCCCGGGGAACCGGAGGTCCTTTCGGAACAGAAACAGGTAAATCGAGAGAAACGCGAGAATCAGTCCCAGGCCCTCATAACCGGAACACTCTGGCGCGATGACCACTCTGAAGGCAGGTGTGCCGACCCTCAGCGCGTTGGGATCGCTGATGACATCCGTATAGAGACCACTCAATACCCATCTGACGATTGCGAACGTGTAGCGAGCGAGCGGCGGCCAGAGCGCCTCAGTCAGAAATCCGGCTGCCCACACGGCTGTCCCCGCGGCGATACCCCAGGCGATCAGGACGCGCCGCTCGATGACAGCGGCACGCCATCGTTGATGCGGGTAGACAGCGAGAGCCCACGAGCCGAAGGTTGCCGCACCAGTCACACACCACGCGACACTCCACAACGCGGGGTGCGCGGAGACTGAATTTCCAGTGGCGAAAAAGATGCCGGTCAGTCGTGCGAACAGAACGAACGCAAACGCGTGGAAGACGAGAAACGGCAGGCGCGACTGAATGCTGCCGCCGCCGATACGGGATCCCGGCGTCCCGCCCATAAGCCATTTGGCGCCGGGAAGCAGCATCACCACCGCGATCGCAATCGCCAGCCGTAGGTACTGCGGTGACCATCCGATGAGCACAGTCCAGATCGACGATGCCTTCTCCAGCATCTGCGTGTCGAAGGTGATCGTCAGGTACAGCACTTCGGCGATCAGCAGCCCGATCAGCGCCAGCCGTGACGGATACCGCCACACGCCGATCGGCGCGATTGAGGGAGCCTGCGTCGTGGCGTTCATCGACACGTCAGAAGGTCACTGGCCCAAAGGTGGTAGATTGCGTCCCGCAGAGCAACGCGCATGCCCGCGTTTGTCAGTCAACGATTTGCGTAGTGAGTTCGACTAAGTGGCGGCGGCGCTGACCTTATGCGCGGCGTCGCCGTCCGACGTTCGGATCGATGGACCTGGGTCGGGCGAAAAGACAGTTGCGTCGCTGACTTTGGTCGCCGCCGCGGTTAGCGGTTCGCCGTTCCCGCGACGCGCCGAACGTGCTTGTCGACGATCGCGAAGAGCAGGGCATCTGGATCGGCCTTGCAGTCGTCCGCGATTCCCCTCCCTGCATCGAAGCCCGCATCGCGTGTGTTCGGGAACGTGAGATCACGGTTGGCGAGTGAAACTTTCGCCAGCGTCGTTACGATAGGGAGAACTTCCGTATAGCTCTTATGGGCAGCCGCCCAGGCCTGCGCGCATGTCAACGGCAGCGCCTGACCGGCCGTCAGCGTGTGCGCCCTGCTGACCGGCTTGGTCGTGGCGCGCGACTGCGCGCCGAGTGGGAATGCAGCGGCGGCCGCAAAGACGACCGTGACAATCGACGCCAGCATAGGTCGGATGCTCATACTCGCCTTCTCCATCACCTGATCACTTTCCGGACCTTGTTGATCTTCTTCACGGTCTTCGCCACGTCCGCGATGTCGTCGAGCGTGTCGGCGACGTCGGCCACACGCATCGCACTCTCGATTCCTTCGCCGACCGTTGCGCCGATCGTGTCGAGCTTCTCGACGTTGCGGAGTTCGGATGCGCCGTATTCCGCGGCGCCTCTGGCCGCGGCGTCGAGCGCCGCATCCAGGGCTGCGTCCTTCATCGCATCTTCGAGGCCCTCCCGGACGACGCGACCAACCACCTTCCGCGCCACGTCGTCTTTCCAATCGGCAGCAGCGTCATACGCGGCAAAGAGGAGCGACACCGCCACGGTGGTTTCGATCAACCTGATGCCCAGCATGTCTTCCTCGTACTGCGTCGATCACGACATGTCGTGACGCGGAAATGTCGAAACGGCGATTCGCTTCGAGAAACCCGCAATTGAAAAATCGCTTACATGACGCGAGCAGGAGGCGTGCCGGCCGACCGGCAAATTCTGGATGGGGACTCAAAGTCGTTACGCGCACGTGATTCAAATTTGAACTCCCGCGCGGCAATCTGTGGGTTACGCGGCGGTATTCATGGCATTGCACGGGCGCATTGATTGCAGCCTTCCGGGCGTATGCCCCGTCAGCCACGACACCTCAATCTGACGATCCTGGTGTGCATCGTCGGCGTCTGCTGTCCTTCGGTGCCGTCAGCGGCGCAGTCCCGAAGGGGATCCGCAGGTTCGTCCAGAGTTGCCGCCGACGTGGTCAAACTGACGAACATCGAGCGGGACCACTATCGACGAGCGGCGCTGCGCGCCAACCCGCGTCTGATGCGCGCGGCGCAGCTGCAGGCGGAGCAGATGGCCCAGGCCAGCCACATGGCGCATGTGCTCCCTGAAGCCCGGTATCCACGGACCGAGGATCGAATCGCGGCGGCGAACTATCGTTGGCGAACGCTCGGTGAGAACGTCGCCTTCGGGCAGGCGAACGCTGCGAAGGTGCTCGACAGCTGGATGCACTCAACCGGCCATCGCACGAACATCCTCAACTCGACCTTCACCGAGATGGGCGCCGGCTACGCAATCGATCGAAGCGGGCGTCCGTACTACGTGCAGGTCTTCGGGCGACCACTTTCTTAAACGCAAACACCTGGCAACCATGGCTCCGCTGTCCAAACGCATCGTCGCGTTGCGTACGCGAATGCTCGAGCGCCTCCCGGTGAGATGCTCGAGAGCAACGTACGTCACGATGGCGGCCGCCGCGCTTGCCGTCGCCGTTGCCGCGTGGATCGTTGTCGCACGCGGTGCGACTCCGACGTTTCCCGTTGCAACACTTCCGGGTTTGGAGGCGACGCGCATCGTAGAGGCGCGCCGACGGGCTGACTTTGCCGCGATGCAGGAATTCAGGCCAGGCTACGAGTTCTGGCGGCATGTGTTCATGTTGCCCGACGGATCGGTCGCGTTCGGGAGCGCAGTGGACGGAAGGCTCCTCGCCACGTTCCCGGTGCGCGGCGATTGGACGCGCCATGCCGTCTGGTCCGACCCGGCGCTGGCAGGCATTCTCGATGGCCAACCGCTCGCTCGAAAGCTTGGTGAACGGCGGGATCAGGTCGCGGAGCTTCTGGAGCGCGCCGCGGGACCGGTGCTGCAGAACTCCACCCGTGGGGATGCGCTGCTGCGAAGCGCGCCACGGTATGGAAGCTTCGTCGCGGAGTGGAGCGCGATCTACGAACGCTTCGGTGTGCCAGCGGATATTGGTCTCGCGCAGGTCATTCTCGAATCGGGCTTCAACGGCACACGGCGTTCGGAAGCCAACGCGGTCGGTTTCTGCCAATGGCTGCGGACGAACTGGAAGCGACTGAACTATTTCTCAGCAACCCCGATCGAGCAACAGAACCAGACGAGTCAGGCGCCGTACTGCGCGGCGTATCTGTCCGTGCTCGCCACGAAGTACGGTTCATTCATTCCCGCGCTGTCGGAGCACAACGCTGGCGGCACGAATGTCGGTCGCGCGTTGATCAACGGCGAGCACCTCGGCGCACGGGATGTTCGCGCTCAATATTTCCTTGGTTCGAAGCTGGCGCGCGACCTGCGGACGTTGCCGAGCAAGGAATACGAGGACGTCTATTACAGCTATGGTCCACGGTCGTATTTGTACGCCGAGATGGTGTTCGGCAACACCTTCAACGTCAGGCGTCTCGTCGCGTCGATCCCGCAGGAGCCGATTCACGCGATGCGCATACCTCGCGTGCTCTCGCTGGCCGAGATCGTGAAGCGAACGGGCCTTCAACCGGCGGAGGTGCAGCGCTTCAATCCGGCGCTGACCGTTCGGCTGCAGGCCGGAGGCACACTGTATCTTCCGTACTACGTCAGCGGCTTTGGTCCTGACGTGGCATTCTGGCACCGGCCACCGGGCTCGTCTTATCTGACCGTCCTCGACGACTTCATGCGCCTCGATGCCGGCGCGGAGCAGTGGGACGACCCGGCGTTCGCGCCCGTTCTGGCGGATTTCAGGCGCCGCTTCAGAAATACGAACACGGAAGAAGGTGCGGTGATGGACACCGTGCTGGCGTACGTCATGGACCAGGCGTACACGAGCAGCAGGCGCACGCTGCTGGCCGACTTCCGTCGCGACGACAAGGTGCAGCGGTTGATCGAACGCGGCATTCGCCAACTGGACATCCTCCACACGCAAAATCCTGTTGCTGCCGCCACCTTTTGAGGGCAGTTCCAGTCAACCGGCCTAACCCTGCCGTCAAGAAGAAGGTTGGCGTCATCTCGGGTCCTGTTGAAACGGCGCTTGAAGCCGAGAAACAACACAGCGCCGTACACACCAGGATGTGACTGTCATGACTACCATCGGAGTCTCCCTCGTCATCAACGGACAAGTGACAAGCCGTGAGGACATCACGATTCACGGACGCGTCAAGGGCGAAATCAGCATGGAAGCCGGGGCCTTGTTGGTGGCACCCACGGCGAATATCGACGCCCGCGTCCGCGCGACTCGGTTGACGATTCACGGGACGATGGCCGGTGACATCGCCGCCGCGGAACGGGTGGAGTTGACCGACACCGCCAGTGTGTCAGGCACGCTGCTATCGCCAGCGGTTGTCATGAAAGAGGGCGCGTTTTTCAACGGCGCCATCGCTGTCGACAGGAATCAGAAGAAGACCGGCCGCTAGCCAGCCCACCTGACCCTCCAGGTCTGTCTGGGTAGGCTCTTTGCTCTTATTCCGACAGCACCGCGATCTGCTCGGATTTCGGCGCGCTTCGCTCTCCAGCCCCGCCAAAAACGTGAGTCAGGACGCAGATTCGTACCTTCGGCCCTGTTTGCGGATCTGTGCAGTCGCGGTCGGTCAAAAACACAATGCGGGAGGTTCAGATGATTCGACGCATCGCTGCCGTCGTAGTCGCCTTGATACTTAATCCGGCGTTCCTTCACGGCCAGGACACTGTATTTACGGTGACGGTCCCGACCGCCAGCGTGTACAAGGGGCCAAGCAACGTCACGCCCGTGATCGGCCGCGTCGCACGCGGCATGGAGCTGAGCGTGTCGCGCAATCTTGGCGGCTGGGTCAGGGTTGCGTGGCCGGGCGGGGAAGACGGCATCGGCTACGTGCAGATGTCGATGGGACGCATCGGTGGTTCCGAGGGCGCGAGCGCGACCAACGCTTTGCCGCGATCCTCGTCTGCACCGGCGGCCGCTGCCTCGACCAGCGCGTCGGCGGCGCGCAGCTCGGCGGGGCAGCAGATCCGGCCTCGCGGTCAAGCCCGGGTGAGGGAGATAAGCCACACCTTCGGCGTGGGCGCGGTGCTCGCCCCAATGAACGGTATTGGCGCAACGGCCCGTGCGTGGCACAAGAACCATCTGGGGATGCAGATTGGGTTCATTCGGGACGCCGTCACCAGCAATATTGCCGACGGCCGAGTGACCACGATCGGCTTCGAGCCGGCAGTGTCGTACGCGCCGTTCGATCGAGTAGGCGATTACGTCTGGATTCGCCCGTACGTCGGGTCCGGCGTGAGTTTCGTCCGTCAGACGTGGAGCCTCTCGAGCCCGCTGGCGACGCCGGCGACCTCCGATAGCGGGGTCGGCTTTCGCACCTTCGGCGGCGGAGAGCTGACGTTCGCGGGCATGCCGCAATTCGGCCTGAGCGCGGACATTGGCTACCGTCATCTGCCGGCGCCGTTTGCCGGATTCAAAGCGGATCCGCTCAACCTGTCGCTCGCCGGACACTGGTACATCAAATAGGCCCGGCGCGGCGTCGCCGCGTGTGGCCACAGCGATGACCTCTCGCCCGGACACGCTGCCGGCGAGAGGCATCGCTCTCATCGCATCGACACGCAAAAATCCAGCACGTCTCGCCCGCCCCCACTGGCACACGCCTTGACGTCGGGGTCAGACCCCGGTGACGACACAACTCAAGACCTTGAGTCGACCCGTCACCGGGGTCTGACCCCGTACCTGACTGTCACTGGGGTCTGACCCCGCGACCTGAACAAAACGGATGAGCTCAGCGGTCTCGATGAAATTTCGGGCGCGATGGGTGGTAGTGCCCGCGCTACTCCTCCTCGGCGCCGCGCACGGCGCTGTCGCGCAGCCCTATTTCTGTACCCCGATTCGCCCCGGCGAGACCGCAACGCAAGTGGCCAAGCGCATTACGGGCGAGGCGACCGGCGCAGGTGAATCGTGGTTCCAGATTGTGGACCCCGCAACCTTGGGCGTCGTGCCGAAAACGCGATACGGCACTGTGCGCGCGGGATGGAACGCCTGTGTCGCTACGGGGCTGCCCGCCGTCGCTCCGCCCGTCAGCAGCAACGCATCATCGGACTGGAGCCGCCATGTTCAAGCGGCGTATCACGACCTGATTCGGCTCGTTCAATTTCCCGATTCCGATCTGGGATTGTGGGTCGCACTGCTGACGTTGATCGCGATCGCCACTCATAGCGCTGACCACTATTTCAAAGATCGCCAGGAAGTCCTGAACACGATGCAGCAATTCAGCCAGAAGTTCGTACGCGAATTCGAACGCCCGCTTGTCGGCGGCGATCTGTCCGTGCGGCCGATTCAGTCGCGCCTTCGTTTCGCGCCACATGCGTCGCGGCTGGACATCCTGATCGCGCCAGGCGCCGGTCGCCGGTATCCGAACTTGACGGATCACCGGAACAACGTCGAGTACGACCTCAAACGAGTCCTCAACCTTCTCAGGGATCAACCGTTCGTCAACGGACGTCCGTACATGGACGGAAGATGGGTGGTTCTTCCGTTTTCGATGAAACCCGCGATCACACAGGCAGGTGGCAGGTGAACATTCTTCTTTTGAGCGCTGGTGGCGGCGGCGGCAACATCCTTCGATCTGTGAAGACGCTGTTTCAGCGCGACGTGGCGGTCGCACAAGAAACGGATCCGCAGTACGCCGCGAGGTTGACAGCCGCGGTGACGACGCGATTCCTCGATACCAATGAGTTCTCGCTCGCAGACGTGCCGACGGCAGAACGTCTGATCATCGGCCCGCGAACGACCGGGCGTCTGGGAGCGCGTCACAGCCCGGACGTCGCGAGAGCGGCGTTGGAGGAATCCAGAAGCGAGGTGGAGGCGCTGATCGCTCAGCATTCGGTCATCGTCGTCATCGCCACCGGCGGAAAGGGGACCGGCGCCGGTACTATCTTTCCGCTCGCACAGATCGCGCGGCAGTACAGGAAATTGGTGTTGCCGATCTTCGTTCGACCCTCCTTCGAGCGCCACGAGGTCGACAAACGTCGTCATGACCATGCGCTGCAGGTCGCGGCGCAGTTCGATGCCGCAAAGATCCGGTTGATGGAAATTCTGAATGACCGCGGCTATGTCGACGAGAATCCGCAGCCACAGTCCGTGGTGTGGGAAGGGATGAACCTGCCCATCGCCCGGAGTCTGCGGGGACTGATTTATGTCCTCTGGGATCTGTCGCAGGTGGATCCATCGGATCTTTCGATCCTGTTCGCCGGCAACGGACGATTCCGGATCGCCTTCGCGGAACTGAATCCGCCAGCCGGTCACGACCCGACCCATGCGGAGGTCGAACTCGCGATACGAAGCTGCTGCGAGAATCCGTACTATGCCTTCACCAAATCCGCCGGCACGTCGCTCATCTGCATCCAGGGCGAGTGGTCGAATGTGGTCGATGCGAGGATCAAGGGGCAACTGGCGGCCGCCGCGATGGGCGATCGGCCCGACAGCCCGTACACGCCTCTCTACGTACGAGCGGTTCATGCACCCAGGCCGTGGGGTGTGACCGCGTTGCTCAGCGAGTACACCGGTTCTCACCAGCCGCTCGACATCGAATGGTCCGTTGCCGCAGACAGCCCACAGCCAATGCTTCGCCTCGAACCGAAAGAACCACGTATCGCCGTCTTGCCTATACCCACCGTCAATGCGCCCGCGAGGGAAGACGCGCCGAGTGAATTGAAATTCGGGTCCCACGAAATCGAGCCCGTGTTTTCGAATTTCTGGGATTTCGCCGTGGCGATCAACCGCTCGGATCCCGCCGCGCTCGCGCTCGCGCGAAACGGTGAGTCGGACGGCTTGGCGATTGAGGCGGCGGAGGTACGAAAGCTGCTCGGCACGGTATGGTTTCGCGGCGTTGTGCCGCGACTGTCCGAAGCGTGGAAGGCGCGGATTCTCGACGCGCTCGCCGATGGGGTGGCGCTTCCGAATCACCTTGTAAGGCGCGGGAAGCAGAGCGTCCGCTTGAGCGAGATGACCTATCAGGATCTGCTGGAGCTCGCAAAGACATCGACATTGGCGGCCATCCGACCCGACTTGGATCTGCTGCTTGCGGTGGGACGCCTATGGGGTGAGGACGGGCTGCGCCGGCTTCGCTTTGCCGACGCAACGCCGAACGGCACGCCGACGATGCTGGCGGGACTGTTCCAGGGAATGCTGCACCGATCCGGCGCGTCGGCGCCCGACGAACAGCGATGATCACCGGTCCGGCTTGAGCCGGACCGTAGTGTGACCCCGCCGCGCATCGGTATAATCGCGCGCATATATGCGCCGACGATTCGAGCTCAATGGGGAGTACGTCCAGACCGAGACGCGTCAGTGTGACGTCGACTGCTGGGAACTTCGCATCACCGATGCGGAGGGAAACGTGACCGTTCAATATTTTTCCGATCCCAGTCTGCTCGACAGAGCGGCGATCAGGGCGCATCGCGACTGGGAGGACTTTGGGTGGGTGTCGGAGCCGTTCGAAAATTGGGTTCCGGCCAGCCACAGCCTTTCGAAATAGAAGCAGAGAGCCGATCGGCTCGTCTCTCATCCCGACTACAAAGCCAGCCAGGTTGTGCTCGGTCGCGGTGGTCCATCTGGTGTGTCGCGACTCGACCTCTCGCTGACGCGCGAATAAATCACCGGGTGGCGCAGGGCGACGAGCCAGCATAGACTTTCGCGGCGGGAGGATGCCATGAGAGCGAGCGCGAAGATCACCGCTGCGTGCCTGCTGGGAGCGCTGGTACTGATGCCGCGCCCAGTTGCTGCGGCCGACCTGGTCATCCTGACGAACCAGGGCGCAACGCCGGGAGTCAAAGAACTGGCTGCCGCCTTCCAGCGAGCGAGCGGGCACAAGGTGACCGTCATGCAGGTCGAGGGCGATGCGCTCGAGCGGAGGATCGCCAGCGGTGCGGCTGACCTCGTCACCGCAAATCCGCCCGCGATTGACGATCTCGTCAAGAAGGGAAAAGTGGTGGCCACCACGGTCACGCCCTTCGTCCTCGCGGGTCTCGGCCTTTCCGTGCGCGCCGGCGTGGCGAAACCAGACATCAGCACGGTGGAGGCCTACAAGGCGACGTTGCTCGCCGCGAAGTCGATCGGCTACTCGCGCGGCTGCAGCGGCACGAACGTCGCGGAGGGGATTGCGCAGCTTGGCCTCACCGAACAGTTGAAGGGCAAAACGATCTTCACGAGCGGCGGTCCTGTCGCCGACGCGCTGGCGCGCGGTGATTTCGAAGTCGGTATCCAACAGACGAACATCATGGTGGACGTCCCCGGGACCGTCTACGTCGGACCGCTGCCTGGCGCTCTGAACAAGCCGTGCCCATCGAGTGTCGCGTTGTTGAAGACTTCGAAGGAGCCAGACGCCGCGCGGGCGATGATCCGCTTCATGATTTCGCCGGAGGCCGCACCGCTGCTCCGCAAGACTCACGTCGAACCAGCCAGGCCTTGAAATTGTCGTTCGGCGCACGCGCGTCGCTCGTCGCGCTGGCGGTGATATGCACGTCTGATAGCGCGTCGGCCGGCCAGGCCCCGCCGCCGCCGACCTTCACGCGGCCGAGCATCCGGGCGGTGCGCATCGGCACGGCCGAAGCGCCGGTCATCGACGGCGATCTGTCGGACGAGGCGTGGGCGAAAGCAGCCGTGATCGACGAGTTGAAGCAGCGTTCGCCCAACCCCTACGAACCGGCGACCGAACGCACGGTGGTACGCATCCTCTACGACGAGAACAGTCTCTATTTCTCGTTCTACAACTACGACAGCACGCCCGATCAAATCGTCGCGCGAAACATGCAGCGTGACGGGCAGGGGTTCACCTCCGATTCGGTGATGATCTATCTCGATCCCGGTCAGACGCGCCGCAACGCGTACAACTTCGAGATCACCGCGGCGGGTGGACGCACTGACCAACTCGAGCTCAATAACACCCAGGAGTTGAGGGAGTGGGACACGATCTTCGACGCCCGCGCGCGGATCGTTCGCGACGGCTGGGTGGCGGAGTTCTCGATTCCGTTCAAAAGCCTCTCCTACGAGGCGGACGCGACCACCTGGGGATTCGACGTCGGACGACGCATTTTCCACAAGAACGAGCGTGTCCACTGGTCTGGAGTCAATCCGGCGCTCCAGTTCACTGACGTCAGCCAGACCGGCGACCTCGTGGGGATTGAGAATGTGAGTCAGGGCATCGGCCTCGACGTCCAGTTCTATGGCGCACCGCGCCTGAAGCGCGATTGGCAGGTTGATGCCGGCGCGGATTCGAGCGTGACTGCCGGCGGCAATGCGTTCTACAAGGTGACGCCGTCGCTCACCAACACGCTCACCATCAATCCCGATTTTTCGGATGCGCCGCTCGACGTCCGTCAGGTCAACACGACGCGCTTCTCGCTGTTCACGCCCGAGACGCGCGACTTCTTCCTGCAGGATGTAGCGGCGTTCGAATTCGGCGGGCTCGCCTTCGGCCGGAGTTCGCAAGACCGCGATGCGAACAACGGACGGCCGTTCTTCTCGCGGAATATCGGCCTCGTGCAGGGTCGCCAGATCAGCCTTCCCGTCGGGGACAAATTGTCCGGACGCCTGGCGGGATTCGACGTGGGGGCGTTCAGCGTACTCACCGACAGGACGCCGACCGGCGAGAAGGGCCAGGTCCTGTCGGTGGCGCGCGCGACGCATCCGCTTCTCAGCGAATCGAAACTCGGGTTCGTGTTCACCAACGGCGATCCGACCGGGCTCACGGACAACACTGTCGCCGGCGCCGACTTCCAGTACCGCAACTCGACGCTCTTCGGCAACAAGGTCCTGCAGGCGGACATGTCGTACATGAGGAGTTTCTCGAGCGCGGCACGCGACGATGCCTCGTCGGCGATCTCCCTCAACTTTCCCAACGAACCCTGGTCCGGCGATTTCCTGTTCAAGCAGATCGGCTCGGATTTCACACCTGCGCTCGGCTTCGTGAACCGCACCGCGATCCGGCAATACGGCGCCACCGTCACGCGTTTGAAGCGCTATCGGAACTCGTCCCTGAATACGCTCGAACTCGGCACCAATGTCGAATTCGTCACCGATCTGCACAACATCCTGGAATCGCGAGCCAGCGACGTGCTGGTACGCGCGCGATCCAGGGCCGGCGATCAGATCACACTGCGACTGGTGAACTCATTCGAGAACGTGCCGGTGCCGTTCGCGCTGCCGCGCGACGTGCCGGTGCTCACGGGGACGTACGACTGGACCAATGTCAATGTGGGGGTGCGGACGTTCAACGGACGGCTGCTGACGCTGCAGGCGGATCTGACGTGCTGCCGCTTCTATGACGGCGACGCCGTCGTCACGCGGGTCAATGTGATTTTCCGGCCCAGCACCCACTTCGAGATCAACGTCGGCCACGAGGCGAACGCGATCGACCTGCCGACCGGCGCCGTCGACATCCACCTCGCCACGGCGGACGGCGTCGTCAATTTCACCCCGGTGATGCAGATCGCACTGCAAGCGCAGTACGACAACATCAGCGAAAACCTCGCGTTCTCCGGACGCTATCGCTGGGAATACCACCCGGGCAACGAGCTGTTTGTCGGCGTCGGCCAGAGCGCGCTCGTCTCGAACCGCGGCTTCATCGGGCAGATGACGCAGGCCACCATCCGCCTCGGACACACGTTCCGGTTCTAGGGCGCCTCGGCGAGCTTCTTCATGTTCGCGAGCGCCCCTTCAAATCTTGTCCGGCGCTGCGTGACATCGGCTTTCCTCGCCGCTTCGTCCGCCTTGTCAGAGATGTCGTACATCAACGTGTAGAGCAGCTTCGAGGTTTGCGCCGTAACTGGCTTGGCTTCGAGGAACCCGTGATAGAGGTTGTAGAACTGCCCCGCGCGTACCGGCTGCGTGTAGCCGTACGACAGGTCGGTCTTGGCAACGAGTATCTCGGTGACCTGTCCGCCGCGAAGCAGGCGCACGGTGCCGATGCCGCCGTCGCCGGATTTGATCACACAGTCCGTGACATCCAGCCATTTGGTGATGTCGCAATAGCCGCCGATTTTTGCCCAGACCGCGGCGGCTGGTTTGGCGACGTC
>Ga0134127_10001554_pt1 | contig 16944 bp, 18 predicted proteins | sample KB31753_FD_96459 | JGI IMG/M metagenome (GOLD analysis project Ga0134127, IMG submission 96459) | Terrestrial soil microbial communities with excess Nitrogen fertilizer from Kellogg Biological Station, Michigan, USA - KB3-175-3 | ecosystem: Environmental > Terrestrial > Soil > Unclassified ... | reverse complement strand
GGCCGGCCACCGGGTGACCGTCTTCGAGCGCGCGGACCGGATCGGCGGGCTGCTCCGCTACGGCATCCCCGAGTTCAAGATGGAGAAGCGCGTGCTCGACCGGCGACTCGCCCAGATGGCGGCGGAAGGCGTGCGCTTCGTCGTCGGGGCGCACGTCGGCGTGGACCGGCCGGCGGAGGCGCTGCGACGCGAGTTCGACGCCCTCGTGCTCTGCGGCGGCGCCTGCGCCCCGCGCGACCTGCCGATTCCGGGGCGGGAGCTCGACGGCGTGCACTTCGCGATGGACTACCTCACGCCCCAGAACCGGCGCTGCGAGGGCGACCCGGTGCCCGACGAGGCCTTGGTCAGCGCCCAGGGCAAGCGCGTGGTCATCATCGGGGGCGGCGACACCGGCGCCGACTGCCTGGGCACCGCGCACCGGCAGGGCGCGCTCGAGGTGCACCAGCTCGAGATCCTGCCACGCCCGCCGGAGACGCGCGCCGCCGACAACCCGTGGCCCCAGTGGCCGAACATCTACCGCGTCTCCTCCGCTCACGCGGAGGGCGGTGAGCGGGTCTACTCGGTTTCCACCGTCCGCTTCGTTGGCGACGAGCGCGGGCGGGTGAAGGCGCTCGAGGTGGCTCGCGTGGAGCCGGTGCGCGAGGGCGGCCGGCTCGTGTTCCAGGAGGTGCCGGACTCGAGGTTCGTGCTGCCCGGTGAGCTGGTGCTGCTGGCGATGGGATTCGTGGGACCCGAGCGGCCGGGGCTGCTCGATCAGCTCGGCGTCACCCTCACCGACCGGGGGAACGTCAAGCGCGACGAGCACTGGATGACGAGCGTGCCCGGCGTGTTCACCGCGGGCGACATGCAGCGCGGCCAGTCCCTGATCGTGTGGGCCATCGCGGAGGGCCGGAGCGCGGCCCGCGGGGTGGATCGTTACCTGATGGGGCGCTCGGACTTGCCCGCGCCCCTGCCCTGAGGCGTCACTTCCAGCGGTCGAAGTCCCAGAGGGCCTCGGTCCGCGCGATGGTCACCCCGAGCTGCTGGATCTCGGCCCGCAGGCCCTCCGCGGTCAGCCCCTGGTTCGGCACCGGCTTGTTGAGGAAGAACCAGCGCCGGGCCTCGTTGTAGGAGAAGTGGGTGGGCCCGATCGCGTCGTTCTCCACCAGCATGTTGAGGATCGCGTTGCCGTTGATGGTCCGGCCGGGCGGGACCTTCTTGAGCCAGGCCACCAGCCAGACCAGCGTGCCGTCCTTCGAGAGAGTCACGCGGGTGGTGACCGCGAGGCCGGTGGGCGGGCGCAGGACGATCTCGTACTCGGGCCCCGCTTCGTTGCGCACCTCGCGCGGCTGGTAGCCGAGCGTCGTGAGCAGACCCTGCAGGCCCGCGTGGTCGATGCGCGCGGTTCCTCGCTCGGGCTGGGCGTGGGCCGCGGCCCCGAGGAGCATCCAGGCGACGGCCAGGGCCGGCGCCATCACCCGCATCCGGAAGGAGATCATCGATGAGCCTGACCCGATCCGAGCGAGAGCACCTGATCCAGCAGTACGTCGACGGCCCCGCGCGCCTGGAGGCGGCCCTGGCCCGCGTCCCCGCCGAGGCGCGCAAGTGGCGTCCGGCTCCCGGCGAGTGGTCCGCTCACGAGGTGGCCTGCCACTGCGCGGATTCGGAGACCAATGGGGCGGCCCGCATCCGCTACGTGGTCTGCGAGCCCGAGCCGCTGGTCCTGGGCTACGACGAGAACGTGTGGGCGGTCGCGCTGGACTACCACGGACATCCGGTGGACGTCGCGCTGGCCACCGTGCGCGCGGTGCGCGCCAACACCGCGGCGATCCTCCGGCGCCTGCCCGAGGAGGCCTGGACGCGAGAAGGCCGCCACACCGCGTCGGGCCGCTACACCGCGCTGGACTGGCTCGGGATCTACGCCGAGCATCTCGAGATCCACGCGAGACAGATCGAGGCCAATCTCGCCGCGTGGGAGGCCGCCGGCCGGCCTAGGTGAGGGGTCGGACGATCGCGTCCCAGTGGGAGAAGTCCTCCTTGAGGAGGATCACGCGGTCGCCGCTGCCTTCGAGGTAGTCGAGGTTGCCGCTCCAGATGTAGAAGTTGAAGCGCGCCCGACCGCCCTCGATCGTGACCTTGCCCCAGCGGGTCACGCCGTCCCACGACGCCACCAGGGTGCTGTCCGGATTGATCGTGAGGTAGAAGAGCTGGTAGGGGGCCCGGCTGAACGCGATCTGCCCCTGCCAGCGCCCGGCGAGAAGGCTGATGTCGGTGACCTGGCGCGCGGGCGGCAGCGGCGCGCACCCGGCGGGCACGAGCGCGGCCGCCACCAGCAGGACCGCGCACAGGGCCTGGCCCGCGCGCGCCGCGAAGGCGCGCCCGCTCACCGCGACGGGCTCTGCCAGAGCACGTGGCCCACGAAGAATGGCCCCAGGCTCTGCAGGTACTGGGAGGTCTGCGCGGTCCGGCGCATGGCCTGCACCAGGTGGGACAGCGGGTGGAGCTCGCGCCCGATGAGCCCGATCACGAAGTCGTTGTCGTGCGTGTCGAGCCCGTGGCAGGCGAGCCGCACGTCGTGGGCCAGGTCCGCGTCGCCGTAGGCCCGCCCCATCGTCCCGTGCTCGCGCAGGATCGCCCCCTGCTCCTGCGGGGTCAGGCGCGCGAACGCGCCGCCGCGCCGCAGCGGGTACCAGATACCCCAGGGCCACGCCGGGTTCAGCACGGTCCGGCGCGGACGCGCGAGCAGCCAGTCTTCCAGGTCCGGCTCGAACCCGGAGGCGTAGGTGCGCCCGAGCATGGTCAGCTCCGGGCGATGCCGGAGCGAGGCGAACGGCGCGGCCGCGAGGAGCCCGCGGAGCGCGCTCGCGAAGAAGGCGGGGTCCTCGTGGCAGGTGAGCAGCGCCACCCCGGCCGGATCGTTGACGTCGTGGTAGAGCACGCCTTCGATGCGGCTGCGCTCCATCGCCTCCACCAGCGGCTTGCCGTCGGAGCAGCCGGTCCACACCTGGAGCTGCATGAACAGGCGGCGCTCGGAGATCTGTTGGTTGCCGCCCTTCTCGCGCACGTCCACGCCGGATCCCTCCACCGCCCTACCCTCCGCGCGTGTGCATCTCGAGGTGGGGGTCGCGCTTGAGCTCGCCGATCTGCATGAGGGGGCTTCGGCCGGGCGTCGCTAGTCGCTCCTTTGTTCCGCGATCCTGGCGTCCCTGCCACGTGGAGCGGATGAGGGCGAGCAGCTCCTCGCGCGAGGCGCCCGTCCGCAGCGGCTTGCGCAGGTCCGTGCCGCGCGCCGCGTAGAGGCAGAGGTACCAGAGGCCGTCCGCGGTGAGGCGGCTGCGGTCGCAGGCGCGGCAGAAGGGCGCGGTGGTGGAGGAGATGATCCCGAACACGCGGCCGTCGATGAGCCGGAAGCGCTCGGCGGGCGCGGAGGTCTCCTCCACGATCGGCTCGATCGGCCCGTAGCGCTCGGCGAGGCGGACCAGCATCTCGCGGCGGGACACCACGCGGTCCATGCTCCACTGGGTGGCCCCACCCACGTCCATGTACTCGATGAAGCGCACCTCGGCCGAGACGGTCGCCCCGTACTCGATCAGGTCCACCAGCTCGTCGTCATTGACCCCGCGCATGACCACGGTGTCGAGCTTGAGGCCGGGCCAGCCGGTCTTCCTCACCGCCGCGATCCCCTCGAGCACGCGGGCATGAGTGTCCCGACGGGTCAGCGCCTTGAATCGGTCCTCGCGCAGGGTGTCGAGGCTCACCGTGACGCGGTGCAGACCCGCCGCGCGAAGGGCCGGCGCCTGCTCGGCCAGCAGCACGCCGTTGGTGGTCATGGCCAGGTCTCGGATGCGCGGGTTGGCCGCGAGCATCCGCACGAGCCGGTCGAGATCGCGGCGTAGCAGCGGCTCGCCGCCGGTGAGACGCACCTTGTCCACCCCGAGGTCGGCGAAGACGTCCACGAGACGGGCCATCTCCTCGAAGGTCAGGACGTCGTCGCGGGGCAGCCAGACGTATTCCTCCTCGGGCATGCAGTACTGGCAACGGAGGTTGCAGCGGTCGGTGACCGAGAGCCGCAGGTTGCGCAGCGGGCGATCGAGCGTGTCGCGGATCACGGCATCTCCACGTAGACGTCGCCGTCCACGACCGCGGCCGGAAAGCAGCCGATCTTGACCGCGGGGTTGTTGGCGTTGGCCCCGGTGGTCACGTCCCAGCGCCAGCCGTGCCACGGGCAGATCGCGAGCCGGCCGTCGAGATCTCCCTCGCCCATCGGGCCGCCGCGGTGGGGGCAGGTGTTGTCGATCGCGTGGTAGGTGCCCTCGACGTTGAAGAGCGCGAGGGTCTTCGTCCCCGCCTGCACCACGAGCCCCTGCCCGGGCGGCACCTCGGTAGCCTTGGCGACCTTGAAGGGCGGCATGGCGCTAGACCGTCGCGATCGCGGGCACTGCGGGGGGCGCCGCGGCGGGCTCGAGCGCCCGCTCCCACTCGCGCAGGAGCCCGGCCTTCTTCACCCCGACGTCGAAGTGGTCCCACGGCAGGACCTCGGTCGGCTCGCGATGCCGCCGCGTGAAGAACGCGGGGTCGCCGTCCCACTCGCGGAGCGCGTGACGCCAGTCTCCGTCGAGCCCCGCGGCCAGCTCCACGAAGTCGGCCACCCGCCGGTCGCCGCGGGCCAGCAGGGCCTGGAGCGCGGCCTCACGCGGGTTCTCATGCACCACCCGGATCGTGTCGAGCCGGCGGGCCGCCCGTTTGATGATGTCGAGCTTCTCCTCGAGCGCCCGCGGATCGTCGAAGGGGGCCCACTGAAACGGCGTCCACGGCTTGGGGACGAAGGAGGACACCGACAGCGTCAGCTTGCCGAAGGAGTGCCCATCGGGACCCAGGGCCCGGAGGCGCTCGATCAGTCGCGCGGCCAGGTCGGGGATCGCCTCCACGTCCTCGCGGGTCTCGGTGGGCAGGCCGATCATGAAGTAACACTTGAGGTTCGGGATGCCGTAGCGGCGGAGGAGGTGGCAGGCCTCGTAGAGCTGCTCGTCGGTGATGGCCTTGCGGACCACGCGGCGCAGCCGCTCGGTGCCCGCCTCCGGGGCCATGGTGAGGGTCCGGTGCCCGCCGCGCTGCAGCGACGCCACCAGCTCCTCGGTCAGGCTGTCGGCCCGCAGCGAGGAGATGGACACCTCCACCCCGGCCTCCTCGAGCAGGCGCATGAGGTCGCCGATCCAGGGGTAGTCGGACACGCACGCCCCCACGAGCCCGACCCGCTTCGACTCCTTCGCGATCTGCGCCACCGACTCGCGCAGGGATTCGAGGCTCCGGTGTCGCACCGGCCGGTAGACCTGTCCTTCGAGGCAGAACCGGCACCCGCGGCCGCAGCCCTTGCCGACCTCCAGGAGCTCCATGTGCCCGTACTCGGCCTTGGGCGTCTTGAGCGAGGAGCGCGTCTCGAAGCGGTTGACGTCCTTCAGCCGGCGCTTGATCACGAGCGCGGGCACGTCATCCGTGAGCGGCGTGACCGCCTCGATCAGCCCGTCGGCCCCGTGGTCCACCCGATACGCATCCGGCACGTAGATTCCGGCCAGCGGCTTGAGCCGGTCGATGAAGCGGCGCCGGCTGCCGTCGTCACCCGGATCGCTCGCGGTCCAGGCCGCGACGATCTCCCCCACCACTTCCTCGCCTTCTCCCACCACCACGAAGTCCATGAAGGGGGCGATCGGCTCGGGGTTGGAGAAGGCGCACACGCCGCCCATCATCACCACCGGGTCGCCGGAGCCGCGGGCGGCGGCCCGCAGCGGGAGCCCCGCCATCCGCAGCATCCGGACCGCGTTGATGTAGTCGCCCTCGTAAGTCACGGAGAAGCCGACCAGGTTGAAGTCGCTCAGCGGCCGGTGTGACTCGAGCGAGAAGGGCACCGTCCCAGTGCGGCCGTACTCGTCCACGTCCTCGGGGTCCGGAAAGAAGACTCGCTCGCAGACCACGTTCGGGAGCGCGTTCAGGTGGCTGTAGATGGTCTGGAAGCCGAGGTTGGACATGCCGACCGCGTACGTATTCGGGTACACCAGCGCAACGGTCACCCGTCCGCCCCAATCCTTGCGGACGACGCCCTCTTCCGAGGCCACGAGCTCCTGCGCCTTCTTCTTGAGTTTCCAGGACATGCGAACCGTAAGTCTACCATGGGGACAGGAGCCGGGCGGGGTGCTCTGGACTGCGGGACTGCTTTCGACGCTCTAAATCCTCAAGCTCTATCTTAATGCGGGGGCCCAGAAATGGCCCCCGCACTCCCCCAGCCGCGGACACTCGTTTGTGAGCATCCTCGGCAAGCCAGCAACAACTCGCTCTAGTTCCCCCCGGCCGGCCCGACCCCCATGATCTGGATGTCGATGCTCCTCGGTCGCGGCCCGTCGAGCTCGGCGAACAGGATCGACTGGAAGCGGCCCAGGGAGAGCTCGCCGCCGCTGATCCCCACCGCCACACTCCGCCCGAGTAGCGCCGCCCGCAGGTGCGAGGTGGCATTACCGCGCTCACAGTCGGAAAAGCGCGGATCGTCGTGCTTGTAGCCCGCGTTATCGGCGACCAGGCGCTCCATCATGGCCTTGAGGTCGTCGACCAGGGCGCCCTGGAACTCGTTGACGAAGAGGGCGCAGGTCGTGTGGAGGGAGTTGACCAGAATGATGCCCTCCTTGATGTCGGCGCCCAGCACGATGTCCCGGATCTGCTTGGTGATGTCCAGGACCTGGGTCCGCTTCTCGCTCAACATCGTGAAGGTCTTCCGGACTACCTTCAAGGTTTCCACCTTGATTGCCTCCGTGCTTGAGTGCGCTTCGACTTCTGGTGCCGAGGGAGGGAATCGAACCCCCACGGCCCTTACGGACCAGCGAATTTTAAGTTCGCTGCGTCTCCCAGTTCCGCCACCCCGGCCCAACCCCACCGCCGGACCGCCCCCACATATTGGAGGCGGCGAGCGGATTCGAACCGCTGAATAGAGGTTTTGCAGACCTCCGCCTTAGCCACTTGGCTACGCCGCCCTTGCACCGTCCGCCTGCTATATGGAGCGGGAAACGGGATTCGAACCCGCGACCCCAACCTTGGCAAGGTTGTGCTCTACCACTGAGCTATTCCCGCAAAACATCCTGTCACAGAACCGCGAGGAAGTGTAACAAACGCCTTGCATAGTGTCAATTTACGGGCGATCAGGGGGGCTCGCCGCGCAAGTATTTCGCGGCCTCCTCCGGAGGGGTCGGATTGATGAAGAACCCGGTTCCCCATTCGAATCCGGCGACCCTTGTCAGCTTCGGGATGATCTCGAGGTGCCAGTGGAAGTGGTCGAGGGCCGGGGCTCGCAGGGGTGCGCTGTGGAGCATGAAGTTGTACGGGGGATCATCCAGGAACTGCCCCATCCGCCCGAGCACCTGCCGGACCGTCTCGGCCAGCTGAGCGAACTCGGTCGGCGGCGTGTCCTCGTAGCGGGACCGATGCACCGTGGGCAAGATCCAGGTCTCGAACGGGAACCGGGGAGCGAAGGGCGAGAGCGCCATGAACCCGCCCTCATCGAGGATGACCCGCCCGCCCTCCTGCCGCTCCTGCCGGATGATGTCGCACCAGATGCAACGCTTCTTGATCCGGAGATGCTGGAGTGCGCCGGCCAGCTCCTCCTCGACCATCAGCGGCACCACCGGGGTTGCGATCAACTGGGAGTGAGTGTGCTCGAGAGAGGCGCCCGCCGGATCTCCGTGATTCTTGAAAACCATCACGTACTCGAGGCGCGGGTCCTTGGCCAGGTCCACGATCCGGTCCCGGTAGGCACGGAACACCTCCGCCAGGTGCGCGCGCGGCAGGCGCTCGATGACCGCGTCGTGATCGGGCGACTCGATGACCACCTCGTGGGCCCCCACCCCGTTCATCCGATCGTAGAGGCCTTCCGCGGCCGGCTCCAGCTCACCCTCGATGCGGAGGGCCGGGAACTTGTTGGGCACCACCCGGAGCAGCCAGCCCGGCGTATTGGGCTCGCTCCGGTCCGGTCGGAGCGCCCAGACCTCCTCGGGGGTGCGATGCTCCTGCCCTCCGCAGAACACACACGGCCCGCCCTTGCGCTGGAGCGGGGTCGGCGTGAAGTCGGAGGGGCGGCGTGCCCGCTCGGTGGAGATGATGACCCAGCGGCCGACGACGGGATCCCGGCGCAGCTCAGGCACGCGACACGCCTTCCTCTTCCGGCCTCGGCTCGCGCGCCAGCAGCGAGGCCAGCGACTCGGCAACCGGCTTGCCCTCGAAGAGCACCGCCGCCACCTCCTCGCAGATCGGCATGGTCACGCCGCGCTCCCGGGCCATGCGCAGCACCGATGAGACGGTGCGGACCCCCTCCGCCACCATCGGGGTCCCCGCCTCCACGTCGTCCAGCGAGCGGCCCCGCGCGATCTGGCCGCCCAGCGCGCGGTTGCGGCTCTGCGCACCGGTGCAGGTCAGCACGAGGTCGCCGAGACCGGCCAGCCCCGCGAAGGTGGCGGGCTGCGCGCCGGCCGCGGTGCCGAGCCGGACGATCTCGGCGAGACCGCGCGTGATCAGGGCCGCCCGCGCGTTCTCGCCCAGCTCGAGCCCATCCACCAGCCCGGTCGCGATGGCCATCACGTTCTTCACGGCTCCCCCCAGCTCCACCCCCACCACGTCGCGATTCGTGTACAGGCGGAGCGCGGGACCGGCGAGCTGCCGCTGGAGATCGGCAGCAACCCCCTCGTCCGACGAGGCGATCACGAGCGCGGTGGGCCGGCCCTGGGCGACCTCTCGCGCGAACGATGGACCGGAGAGCACCGCGATGGCCCGGCCGGGCAGCCGCCGCGCCAGGAGCTCCGACATCCGGAGCCCGTGCCGCGGCTCGAGGCCCTTCGTCGCCGACACCAGCACCGCGGATCGTGCGACGCGCCCGCCCACGGCGGCCACCACCGCCTCCACGAAGTGCGAGGGGACCGCCACCAGGACGGTGTCGCCGCCGGCCAGCGCCTCGCCCGCGTCCGCGGTCACGCGCACACCTTCGGGCAGCGCGGCGCCCGGAAGATAGCGCGGGTTCTCTCGCCCGGCCCGCATGGACGCGGCGAGCTCCGGGTCGCGCGCCCACAGCCGCACCGGCCGGCCCGCTCGGGCCAGGTGCATCGCGAGGGCGGTGCCCCAGCTCCCGGCGCCGAGCACGGTCACCGGCGCACGCCGGGCGTCGCCCGCGTCGGCCGGACCGCTCACGCGAGGCGGGTGCGCTCGCCGAGCCGCCGCTCGGTGCCGCTGACCAGGCGCGCGATGTTCTCCCGGTGGCGCCATACGATGATCAGCGCCGCCGCGGCCGCCGCGATGACCGAGTGGCGAGGATAGCCCAGCAGCAGCGCGGCCACCGGCAGGCTGAGGCACGCCACCACCGAGGCCATGGACACGTAGCGGGACACCGCGGTCACCGCGATCCAGAGCACCGCCGCGGGACCCACCGCCCACGGGACGAGCGTGAGGAAGGCGCCGAGCCCGGTAGCGACGCCCTTGCCGCCCCGGAACCGCAGGAAGACCGGCCAGCAGTTCCCGGCGACGGCGGCAACCGTGCCGGCGGCGGCCGCCCACACCTCCGGCCCGATGGAGCGGGCCGCCCGCACCGCCAGGTAGCCCTTCACGATGTCGCCCACCAGGGTGAGCACCGCGGGCCCGGTGCCGAGCGTGCGCAGGACATTGGTCGCGCCAATGGTGCCGCTGCCCGACCGGCGGATGTCGGTGGCGCCGGCGGCGCGGGCCACCAGGAACCCGACCGGGATGGCCCCGATCAGGTAGGCGGCGAGGAGCCCGAGAACGGTCAGGGCCATCGCTCGCGGTCCCTCACGAGATCCTTCGGGTTGGTGTGGAGGAAGAACCGGTAGAAGTAGTCGGCTCCCGAGACCACGGTGAGGGCCAGCGCGATCCAGAGGACGGTGCGCGCGACGAGGTGGAAGAGCGCGAGGTCAGGGGAGACGCCCTTCTCCAGGATTAGGAGGGTGAGGGCCACGTACTGCGACACCGTCTTGGCCTTGCCCAGGGACGACGCGGGCACCACCGCGCCCATGGACAGGGCAACCCCCCGCAGGCCGGTCACCGCGAGCTCCCGGCCGATGATCACCACCGCCATCCACGCCGAGATCATGTCGATGTGCACGAGCGAGATCAGGGCCGCTGCCACCAGCAGCTTGTCGGCGACCGGATCCAGCAGCGTGCCGAGCTTGGTGACCTGGTTCCACCGCCGCGCCATGCGCCCGTCGAGCCAGTCGGTGAGCGAGGCGGTCACGAAGATGACCGCGGCGATGAGCACGCTCACCCGGGACGACGAGATCAGGAAGACCATGATGGGCGGCACCAGCACGATGCGGAACAGGGTCAGCGCGATCGGGAGGTTCACGCGCGCGACTCCGATTCCACCGCTGCGGTCGCGGCCGCGGGCCCCGGGACGAACCCGCCCGCCACGAACACCGGCACCGCGCGGCTGACGTCCGCCCGGAGGCACCAGGCGAGGTCGGCGGCACGGCCCAGCCGCTCGAGCTTGCGGCCCCAGCCCGAGTCCTCCGCGAGGCGCCCGAGGCGGGCTTCGTAGTGCCGCCCCAGGCCCAGCGCGGCCTGGGCCCCCTCGGAGAGAACCGCCCCGGGAGAGGCCTCGGCCAGACGGGCCACCAGCAGGCCCGCGCACACCGCGTCCTCCAGCGAGAAGGCCCCGTTGTCGCCCGCGCACAGGATCGTGACGTCACGGCCCTGCTCGAGCGCCCAGCGCGCGGCCGCGGTCACGTTGGTGAGCGCGGCGAGCCCGGCCGCGGCGGCCCGCGCGGCGGTGAGCATCGCGGCGGTACCATTGGTCGTGGTCAGCACGACGGTGCGTCCCCCGACCCGCTCCACGCTGAACTCGGCGGGCGAGTTGCCGAGGTCGAAGCCGGCGAGCGCTTCCCCGCCCCGCTCACCCGCCAGCACCGTGCCGGCTCCGTCCTGGGCGGCGAGCGCCTCCGCGGCCTTCGCGTCCGGCACCGGCACCAGTCGCCGGCAGCCCGCGTCGCAGGCGGCCACCGAGGCGCTCGTGGCCCGCAGCACGTCGACCGCGAGCGCGACGCACCCGATGAGGGGCGCGTCGGGGAATTCGGCCGGAGTCAGCGACACGTGAATCCGCATCGGGCGCGGCCCTACCGCGCCCGGTCCCGGAGAGCGCGGATCCTGAGCCGGAGCGCGTTGAGGTTGATGAAGCCCTCCGCGTCGTGCTGGCGATACACCTGGTCGGCCTCGAAGGTCACGAAGTCGGTCCGGTACAGCGACCGCGGCGACTTGCGCCCCGCGACGGTCACCGTGCCCTTGTAGAGCTTGAGCCGCACCGTGCCGGTCACGTCGCGCTGCACCCCGTCCACGAGCCCCTGCACCGCCTCCCGCTCCGGGCTGAACCAGAAGCCGTAGTAGATCATCTCCGCGAAGCGCGGCACCAGCGAATCGCGCAGGTGCAGCACCTCCCGATCGAGCGTGATCGACTCGAGCGCGCGGTGCGCGGCGTGCAGGATGGTGCCGCCGGGCGTCTCGTAGACCCCGCGCGACTTCATGCCCACGAAGCGGTTCTCGACCAGGTCCACCCGCCCGATCCCGTGCTCGCCGCCCAGCCGGTTGACCGCCTCCAGCAGCGCGGCGGGTGAGAGCCGCCGCCCGTCCACCGCCACCGGGTTGCCCGCCTCGTACTCGATCTCCACGTAGACCGGCACGTCGGGAGCGGACTCCGGGGAGTTGGTGAGCAGGAACATCTTGGGCGGCGGCTCGTTCCACGGGTCCTCGAGGATGCCGCCCTCGAAGGAGATGTGGAAGAGGTTGCGGTCGGTGGAGTACGGGCGCTCCGCGGTCACCGGGACCGGGATGTCGTGCCGCCGGGCGAAGTCCATCAGCGCGGTGCGCGAGTCGAGATCCCACTCCCGCCACGGGGCGATCACGGTCAGGTCCGGCCCGAGCGCTGCGTAGGTCAGCTCGAAGCGCACCTGGTCGTTGCCCTTGCCGGTGGCCCCGTGGCTCACCGCGTCCGCCCCTTCCTTCCGCGCCACCTCCACCTGGGCCTTGGCGATGAGGGGCCGCGCGATCGAGGTCCCCATCAGGTACGAGCCCTCGTACACCGCGTTGGCCCGGAGCATCGGGAACACGAAGTCGCGGACGAACTCCTCGCGGAGGTCCACGATGTGGACCGAGGAGGCGCCGGTGCGCAGAGCCTTCTCCTTGACCGGGATCAGCTCCTCACCCTGCCCCAGATCGGCGCAGTAGGCCACGACCTCGCAGCGATAGGTCTCGATGAGCCAGCGGAGGATCACCGAGGTGTCGAGGCCTCCGGAGTACGCGAGCACGACCTTCTTGACGGATCTGGTCACGGCTACTCTCCACCCAGCAGGGTCAGGATGATGGCCTTCTGCGCGTGTAGCCGATTCTCGGCCTGGTCGAAGATCAGGCTGCGCGGCCCGTCGAGCACCGCGTCGGTGATCTCCTCGCCTCGGTGCGCGGGCAGGCAGTGCATCACGACCGCCTCACCGCGGGCGAAGTCGAGCAGCCGGTCGTTGACCTGGTAGCGCTGGAAGGCCTCGAGGCGCCGCTCGCGGTCGCCCTCCTGGCCCATGCTGATCCAGGTGTCGGTGTAGATCACGTCGGCCTCCTCGACCGCCTCGCGCGCCTCGGTGGTCACCTGCACGCGGCCGCCCATGGCCCGACAGGCCTCCAGCACCTTCGCGTCCGGCTCGTAGCCGGGCGGGCACGCCACCACCGAGGTCGTGCCGAGCATCGACCCCAGCAGCAGGAGCGAGTTGCAGACGTTGTTGCCGTCGCCCACCCAGGCCAGGCGCAACTTGGCGAAGTCGATTCCGCGCTCGTAGAGCGTGAAGAAGTCGGCCATCGCCTGACAGGGGTGCTCGAGGTCCGAGAGCCCGTTGATCACGGGAACGGTGGCGTGGGCCGCGAGCCCTTCGAGCGTCGTGTGCGAGAACACGCGGGCCGCCACCCCGTCGACCCACCGGGAGAGGTTGCGCGCCACGTCGGGAATCGACTCGCGCTTGCCCATTCCGATCTCCTGCGCGGCCAGGTAGACCCCGGCCCCGCCGAGCTGCACCATCGCGACCTCGAAGGTCACGCGGGTGCGCAGCGACGGCTTCTCGAAGATCAGGGCCAGGCTGCGCCCGGGCAGCGGCGTCCACCCATCGCGCGCCTTCTGCCGGGCCTTCAGCTGGGCGGTCAGGGCGAAGAGGCGCGGGAGGTCCTCCCGGGCCAGATCGCGGATCGACAGGAAGTGGTTCACTTCTTGACGAAGCCGCTCAGCACCTGGTCGATGATCTCGACCCCGCGACGCACGGTGGCTTCGTCCGTGATCAGAGGTGGCGCGAGCCGCAGGGTGTTGTCCCCCGCGCTCAGCACGAGGAGGCCGCGCTCCCGGCAGGCCCCGATGACCTCGCCCACCGGCGGCACCAGATCCATCCCCACCAGCAGCCCCCGCCCGCGGACCGCGGTGGCCACCTTCGGGTACCGGGCCCGCACCGCCTCGAGCTGGCTCTGCAGCACCTTGCCGGTGGCGGCCGCGCGCTCGGGCAGCCGCTCCTCCATCAGGGTGGTGAACACGGTCAAGCCGACCGCGGTGACGAACGGGTTGCCGCCGAAGGTGGAGCCGTGGGTGCCCGGGGTGAACGCGGACGCCACGCTCTCGGTGGCCAGGGTGGCCCCGATCGGCACTCCGTTGGCCAGCGCCTTGGCGAGCGTCATGATGTCGGGCTCGATGCCGGAGTGCTCGTAGCCCCAGAGCCGGCCGGTGCGCCCCATGCCGGTCTGGATCTCGTCCAGCACGAGCAGGATCCCCGCCTCGTCGCAGAGCTTGCGCAGCCCGGGCAGGTAGCCGTCGTCCGGGATGTTGATGCCGCCTTCGCCCTGGATCGGCTCCACCATCACCGCGGCGGTGTGGCTGTCGATGGCCCGCTCCACCGCGCGCAGATCGTTGAACGGCACGTACTTGAACCCGCCGGGCAGCGGCTCGAAGCCGTGGTGGTACTTCTCCTGCGCGGTGGCGGTGACCGTGGCGAGGGTCCGGCCGTGGAAGCCGCCCCGCATCGTGATGATGTCCCCGCGATCGCTGGCCCCGTGCTCCTTGGCCCACTTCCGCGCGAGCTTGATCGCCGACTCGTTGGCCTCCGCGCCCGAGTTGGAGAAGAACACCCGGTCCGCGAACGAGTGATCGCAGAGCAGCTTGGCGAGCTGGGTCTGCTGCGGGATGTAGAAGAGGTTGGACACGTGCAGCAGGGTGGCCGCCTGCTCCCGCATCGTCCCCACCACCTTGGGATGGGAGTGCCCGAGCGCGGTCACCGCGATGCCGCCGGTGAAGTCGAGATACTCCTTGCCGTCGCTGTCCCACACCCGCGCCCCGTCCCCGCGCACCAGCGCGACCGGGGCGCGCTTGGCGGTGGTCATCAGGTGCTTGTCCGCCCACTCGATCAGCGTCTTCGTGTCCGTCATGTGTTTAGGCCTCTCGGGTGACCGCGACTCATTGCATTCCTTCTATCCGCTCGTCTCGCCTTCGGCGGCGGCTCACAAGACGATCTCAGTGCCGATGCCTTCCTTCGTGAGGACCTCGAGGAGGATCGCGTGGGGCACGCGCCCGTCGATGATGTGGGCCTTCTGGGCGCCGCCGGTGAGGGCCCGCAGCGAGGACTCCACCTTGGGCAGCATCCCGCCGTCGATCACGCCCGCCTTGATCAGCCGCTCCGCCTCGCGCTTGGTGAGCGTCGAGACCAGGCGCCCGTCCTCCCCGTTGATGCCGGTCACGTCGGTGAGGTGGATCAGCTTCTCGGCGAAGAGCGCGGCGGCCACGTCGCCCGCGACCAGGTCCGCGTTGATGTTGTAGGTCTCGCCCTCCGCCCCCACCCCGACCGGGGCGATCACCGGGATGAAGCCGTTCTCCTCGAGCAGCTTGATCGGCTCCGGATTGATCGCCTCCACCTCGCCCACGAGGCCGATGTCCACCGAGGTCCCGTCGGGCATCTTGTGCAGGCGCCGGTGGGCCCGCAGCAGGCTCGCGTCCTTGCCGGAGAGCCCGACCGCCCGGCCCCCGTGCAGATTGATCAGACCCACGATCTCCTTGTTGATCTTGCCCACCAGTACCATCTCGACGATCTCGACCGTCTCTTCGTCGGTGACGCGCATGCCGCCCACGAACTTCGGCTCCTTGCCGAGCCGCTTCATGAGGGCGCCGATCTGCGGCCCGCCGCCGTGAACGATGACCGGCCGGATCCCGACCAGCCGCAGGAGGAGCACGTCCTTGGCGAACTGCTCCTTGAGGTCGGCCTGCTCCATCGCGGCGCCCCCGTACTTGATCACGAGGGTCTTGCCCTGGAAGGCACGGATATAGGGCAGCGCCTCGATGAGCAGCTCGGCGCGCTGCACCAGCTCCGGGATCGGCGTCATGCGCTCGTCCTTATAAGATGTAGCGGGAGAGGTCTTCGTCCTTCACCACGTCGGCCAGCTGGGCCTGCACGTACTCCGCGTCGATCACGAGCTCCTGCCCCACCCGGTTCGGGGCGTCGAAGGAGACCTCCTCGAGCAGCCGCTCCATCACCGTGTACAGGCGCCGGGCCCCGATGTTCTCGGCCCGCTGATTCACCGTGAACGCGATCTCGGCGATGGCCTCCACCGCGTCGGTGGTGAAGCGCAGCGTCACCCCTTCCGTCTTCAGCAGCTCAACGTACTGCCGGATCAGGGCATTCTGAGGTTCGCTCAGAATGCGGATAAAATCCGGCCGCGTCAAGGGCTCCAGCTCGACCCGGATCGGGAACCGCCCCTGCAGCTCCGGGATCAGGTCGGCGGGCTTGGCCACGTGGAAGGCCCCGGCCGCGATGAACAAGATGTGGTCGGTCCGGACCATCCCGTACTTCGTGGTCACCGTCGAGCCCTCGACGATCGGCAGGAGATCGCGCTGCACCCCTTCCCGGGACACGTCGGGCCCCCGGCCCCCCTCCCGGCCCGCGATCTTGTCCAGCTCGTCCAGGAAGATGATCCCCGAGTTCTCGACCCGGCGGACCGCCTGGCCCACCGCCTCGTCCACGTCGACCAGCTTCTGGGCCTCCTCCTGGGCCAGCAGCCGCCGGGCCTCTCCCACCTTGACCCGCCGGCGCCGGGTGCGGCCCGGCATCAGGTGGGAGAGCATGTCCTTGAGGTTGATCCCGATCTCCTCCATGCCCTGCCCCGGGAGGACCTCCAGCATGGGGCCGGCCTGCTGCACGTCCATCTCGATGGGCCGGTCGTCGAGCTTTCCGGAGCGAAGCTGGGCCCGGAGCTTGTCCCGGGTGGCGTCGCGCGAGGCGTCGGGTGACACCTCCTCGAGGGTGCCGCTCACATAGGACTCCCCGGGACGACGGGGCAGCAGCAGATCGAGGAGGCGCTCCTCGGCCAGCGACTCCGCCCGCTCGCGGACCGCCGCCGCCATCTCCGCCTTGACCATGCTCACGCCGAGCTCGGTCAGGTCGCGGATCATCGACTCCACGTCCCGGCCCACGTAACCGACCTCGGTGTACTTGGAGGCCTCCACCTTGAGGAACGGGGCCTGGGCGAGCTTGGCGAGGCGGCGGGCGATCTCGGTCTTCCCGACCCCGGTGGGCCCGATCATGATGATGTTGTACGGCGTGATCTCGTCCCGGATCGCCTCGGGCGTCTGCATCCGGCGCCACCGGTTGCGGATGGCGATGGCGACCGCCTTCTTCGCCGCCCCCTGCCCCACGATGTAGCGATCGAGCTCCGCCACGATCTGGCGCGGCGGCATCTCTTCGAGCCAGGGGAGGGGGTCGGGGGCTTTGACTTCGGGTTCGGTCATTGCGTCGAGTTCAGGGAAGTTGTCTCAAGCAAGGAGTCATCCTGCGCAGAAGAATGTCATCCCGAGCAGAGCGAGGGATCTACTCAATTGCAATCCGGCCGATACGCGGAGCGACCGGGTGAAGCAGGCCAGATCCCTCGCTC
>Ga0134127_10001552_pt1 | contig 16946 bp, 14 predicted proteins | sample KB31753_FD_96459 | JGI IMG/M metagenome (GOLD analysis project Ga0134127, IMG submission 96459) | Terrestrial soil microbial communities with excess Nitrogen fertilizer from Kellogg Biological Station, Michigan, USA - KB3-175-3 | ecosystem: Environmental > Terrestrial > Soil > Unclassified ... | reverse complement strand
GGCGAGGGTGGCGTAGAACGTCATGAAGTCCGGATACGGCTCGTGCAGGTGGAAGCGCACGCGCGACGGGCTCACGATCTCGACGTCCCGCACCCGATCCTTGAGGACCTTGCCGACCTTGGACCGCTGGTAGCTGAATTTCACGTCCTCGGCCGTGAACGGATCGCCGTTGTGGAACTTGAGACCCGGGCGCAGCTTGAACTCGTAGACCAGCCCGTCCGGGCTTTCTTTCCACGATTCCGCCAGGCACGGCGCCATGTCGTTGCCTGGCAGCGGCTTGATCAGCGCGTCGTGCATCGCGTAGAGGAAGACGAACGGCGTCCCGATGCCCGGCGTCTCGGCGGGGTCGAGAAACGCCGGCGCGATGGAAGCGTCGAAGGCCACCGTGAGCTGCCCGTCCGGCTGGCCCTGCGCATCGGCCGATCCGCACCATCCGGCCAGGACGAAGAAGGAGACGAGGACGATCCCGCGCGTGAGCGCACGCATATCCAATCTCCTTGATCTATGGGCGCGCCTCGGCCGGCGGGGCCCCAGCCCCGCGACGGCCTGTGGCGCGCGCGTCCTCACGCTGGTTCGATTGTTCGCTACGGGGCTTGCCTCTCGTGCGCGGGCGGCTGGGTGCCCGCGGGGAAGTTCACGATGTCGCCGTTCGTGGCCCGCCCGCTCAGCGGCGGCGTGTAGACCTGGTGGTCGCCCAGCCGGCGCTCCCAGTGCCCCGGCACCATGACCTGCCCGTCCGTTCCCGGGACCTGGACGAAGCGATCGGGCACCCAGACGTCGTTCGGTGCCGACGGCGCCGTCGTCGGCGCCTGGGGCAGGGGCCGCGTGGTCGCGCTGTTGAGGCGATCGAAGATAGCGCCGGCGGGCGTCGTTCCGCCCGGCGGCGACTTGAGCTGACTCGACGCCACCGAGGGCGTGCCGATATTCAACATGACAACCGAGCCGATCGTGATCGCAAGCCATCGCAGGCTCATCCGGTACCTCCACTTCTGCTCGACCCCCGAGTGCCTCCGTCCACACCCCGAGTCTAGCAGCAAAAGACGACGTCGCCCCTCGGGGCTTCTCATCGCCGCTTCATCACCGCTTCATCTTCGGCGTCTATGGTGTGGACGGTCCCACGACGATCACGGATTCCGAGCGGCAAATTATTCCAAACGGCAGATCCAAAGGAGAATCCTGATGGCTCTCGGACAGTGGTATCGCGACATGACGCCGTGCTGGATGACAGCCGAGCCGTTCCGGCGACGCCGTCTGATCCTGAGAACGCACCGGTGGATCGCCGAGCGCGTGCTCGAGCCGCTCGCGCACGGCGAGGAGCCCTTCGTCGTCGATCTCGAGGCGCAGGGCGCGCTGGCGCAGTCACTGGCCCGCACGATTCCACCGCTCGAGCTCGAGACGTGGCAGCCCTGGGTGCGCCTGGCGCTGGCCGATCTGCGGCAGGCGCTCGCCTCGACGCCGTCGCCACGCAGCGAGGAGTGGATGCGCTGGCTGTTCCTCATCCCGTATAGCATTCCCGTCCGCGGGCGCGCTGCCCGGCGGACACGATCCTCGTGGCCGTGCGATCCGCGGGAATCAGACGATCTCTGCTGAGCCGACTTCTCATAGCGCCTTCACACCCTTCTCACGTCCGCCGGGTATTCCGGAGGCGTGTTCGAAATTCGATTCGCGAAGGAGGAGACGTCATGAAGAAATATCAGGTCGCTCTCGGCACTATCGCCCTCGTGGTGGCATCGGCCGGGCCGGTCCTGGCCGACGGACCCGGCGGTGAGTACGGCGCCGAGAAGATGGGCACCGTGCGGTTCATCGACCGCAGGCTCAATCTGATCCAGCTCAACAGCGGATTGGAGCTGCGGACGACCGACTCAGGCCTGCTCAAGGATATTCACGAAGGGATGCAGGTGAAGGTCGACTACACGGCCAACGGCGACAAGAACGTGATCAACAGCATCGAGCCCGTCACGGACGACACGGCGGTCGGCGTTCGCCCGACCGGCGTCGGCGGCAGCGGCTACCACGGTTGATCGACGTTTGCGTCGGCTCGGCCGGGGGCGGCTGACCGCCGCGCCGGCCGAGCCGGGCGCCGAGCCGGCGCTTCAGGCCGCGCGCCGGGTGTTGATATCAGGCCTGGCGGCCCACCGATGCGGTCGCCCCACTTCCACGACGCGGCTCCAGGCGATCCCCAGAATCACCCCGTACACGACGTGGCCGACCAGCAGGGGCAGCGCGACGTCGCGAACCCGGTCGACGGCCGAGATCGAGAGCGGCCAGACGACGAGCAGCGAGGGAATCAGAACCAGCTCCGCCGCGATCCACCAGCCCACCCCGTAGAGCCCGCCCCACATCGCGGCGCGCGCCTTGTCGAGGGCGCTTCTGCCGAGAAGCCATCCAAAGAGGGCCCCGATCGCGACCCCGTAGACCGGATAGACGAGCCATCCGATCAGCGGGCTCCGCGCGCGGACCAGATCGGCCGCGAACGCGATCATGGTGCGATGCTCGGCGCCGACCGGAAACAGGCGCATCAGGCCGGCGAAGACGACGCCGCCGATCGCACCGGCGGCGGCTCCAGCTGCAACGGTCTTGTGCATGGACGTCACCTCCTTCCTCTGGTATCGCTCGCGGGCGTGAGGCGCGCATGAAACCCGCATTAGAGACTTCTCATCCTTCTCTCATGCGCGCTTCATCTCGACACCCTATTGTTCCGAGAGCGACGCGCGATCGGCGCCGGGTAACGACGACATCCCCGAGGAGCGTCATGGCTGACTGGTGGACCGAGCTCGAAAGTGAGATCCTGAACTGTCTCGAGCACGTGGGCACGGTGACACCGGCCGAGATCGGCCGGCGTCTCGGAATCCCGGAGGCCGCCACGGCCTCGCTGCTGTCCGTCCAGGTACGTGACGGCAAGGTCCGGATTCGCCTCGTGGAACTGGGGCGCGGCGATTCCGACGCGCTCGAGACGAACGCTGCGCCGCCTCGCCGCGGGCTCGCCTGACGCGACGATGACGGAGGCGCGGAGGAGAGCCGCGAGCGCGATGCGTATCATCGTCGTGGAAGATGAGCGGAAGGTCGCGAGCTTCATCCGGCAGGGCCTGGAAGAAGAAGGGTATGCGGTCGAGGTGGCGCATGACGGCGAGAGCGCCCTCGATCTGATCGCGTCGGGCCCGCCGTCGGATCTGGTCGTGCTCGATCTGATGCTGCCCCGGCTCGACGGCTTCGCGGTGCTGAAGGCGGCGCGCAGCCGGGCCGTCCCGACGCCCGTGCTCGTCGTCACGGCCCGGGACGGTGTCGCCGACAAGGTGAAGGGGCTCGATCTCGGCGCCGACGACTACCTGACGAAGCCGTTCTCGTTCGACGAATTCCTGGCCCGCGTCCGGGCGCTCCTGCGCCGCAGCGGCAACCGGCGCGAGCCGGTGCTGCGGCTGGCCGATTTGTCGCTCGACCCGGCCACGCGCGAGGTCAACCGCGCGGGCCGCCGCATCACGCTGACGGCCCGCGAGTACGCCCTGCTCGAATACTTCATGCGCAGCAGCGGGCGAGTGCTGACCCGCCCGGTGCTGGCCGAGCACGTCTGGGGCCTCGACTTCGACCCCGAGAGCAACATCATCGACGTCTACGTCGGGTACCTCCGGCGGAAGATCGACCTCGCCGGCGACCGGCGGCTCTTGCACACCGTCCGTGGCGCCGGCTACGTGCTGAAGGCCGACGACTGTTGATTCGCTGGAAGCCGCCGACCTCGGTCCACACGCGGCTCACGCTCTGGTACACCGGCGTGCTCTTGATCATCCTGCTGGTGATCAGCGGCTTTTCGTACTGGCTCCTGGCGCTGGCGCTGACGCGCGACGTCGACCCGGTGCTCCTCGAACTTGCGGAGGTGGTCCGCGAGTCGCTCACGTCGGGCCGCGGCGGCTCGGGCGCCTCTGAAGCGGTTGCCGAGCTCGACGCGGGCTTTCGCGACCAGCTGGTGCAGGTCGTCGACGTCGAGGGCGTGCCCACCTATCTCGCGGCGCGCTTGAAGGGCCAGCCGCTGCCCCTCTCCGCCGTGGCGCGCGAGAACGCCCTGAAGGGCAAGCCCACGTTCGAGACGCTTCACTTCGGTCCGCGACAGATGCGCCTGGTGACGCTTCCCGTCCTCCACAAGGGCCGGCCGCCGGCCGAGATCGTCCAGGTGGCCGGCTCGCTGGCTCGCAGTCATCGCGCCGCGCGGCGCTACCTGGAGACGCTCGTCATCTTGATTCCCCTTGGCCTGGGACTCGCCGCCACGGGCGGGGCGCTCATGGCGCGCAAGGCGCTCGAGCCCGTCGACCGGATGTCGCGCTCGGCCCGGCGCATCACCGCCGAGGATCTGAGCCGTCGCCTCGATCTCCGCGGAACGGGCGATGAGCTCGATCGGCTGGCCGACACGCTCAACGAGATGCTCGGCCGCCTCGAGGGCGCGTTCGGGGCGATGCGCCGCTTCTCGGCCGACGCCGCGCACGAGCTCCGCACGCCGCTCACCGCGCTCAAGGGAGGCCTGGAGGTCGCCCTGCGCGCCGAGCGATCGCCGGAGGAATATCGGCAGGTCCTGGCGGCGAAGCTCGAGGAGGTCGACCGGCTCATCCGTCTGGCCGAGGATCTGCTGATGGTCGGCCGCTCCGGCGCCGATCTCGCGACGGCACGCGCGCCCGTCGATCTCGACCAGGTGGCGCTCGAGGTGCTCGACGTCGGCGCGCGGCTCGCCCAGCCGCGGGGCGTGACGGTGCGCATGGAGGTCACCGATCCGGTGACGGTGCTGGGCGACGCGTCGGCGCTTCATCGCGCCGCGCGCAACCTGATCGAGAACGCCGTGAACTACACGCCGGCCGGAGGCCTGGTGGAGCTCAACGTGGCTCGTGAGAACGGAACCGGTCTCCTGAGCGTGCGCGACACGGGACCCGGCATCGCGCCCGGCGACGTGACGCGGGTGTTCGAGCCGTTCGTGCGCCTCGACGCCGCGCGCGATCGAGCCAGCGGGGGCGCCGGGCTCGGCCTCTCGATCGCGCGCTCGATCGTCGCCGCTCACGGCGGCGAGATCACGCTGGAGACGTCAGTCGGTCACGGCTCCCGCTTCACCATCCGGTTGCCGGCAGTCGGGTAGCCGTCGTGGATCTGGTCATCGGCGTCGTCACGGCGCTGATCGGTCTCGCCTTCATCGTGACGCCCTGGCTGTGCGGGCTCGCCGCCAGCTCGCTTGCCGCGACGACGATCATCGCCGGCGGCGTGATCATGATGCTGCTGGGTCTGGCCCTGGCGCGGCGAGCGCCCCGGCCGTTGCGGCCAGGACGCCCGCCCCGCTGAAGCGCCGGGCCGGCCCCGCTCGGGGTCAGACGGACTTCAGCATCGTGTCGGCGTCGCTCACCTCGAACTTGCCCGGCTGCTCGACGTTGAGGGCCCGGACGACGCCGTTGTCGACCAGCATCGAATAGCGCTGCGAGCGCACGCCCATGCCGCGTGCGGTCAGGTCCATGTCGAGGCCGAGCGCCTTCGTGAACACCGCGCTGCCGTCGGCCATCATGCGCACCTTGCCACCGGACTTCTGGTCTTTGCCCCACGCGCCCATCACGAAGGCGTCGTTCACCGACACGCACCAGATCTCGTCGACGCCCTTCGCGCGCAGCTTGTCGACGCCCTGCACGTAGCTGGGAACGTGCTTGGCCGAGCACGTCGGGGTGAAGGCTCCGGGCAGACCGAAGATCACGATCTTCTTCCCCTTGGTGATCTCGCCCACGGAGAAGTTGTTAGGCCCCAGGGTGCAGCCCGGGCGCTCCGTGTCGATCATCTCGGTCAGGGTGCCGTCCGGAATCCGATCGCCTACCTTGATCGCCATCGCTGTCTCCTTTTGTCGTGACGCGGTTCGGCCGCGTGGTCGGCCTGATTGCGGCGGCTAGTATCTGCCGCGGCGGGGGCGAACGCCAGCCCTCAGCGGCGCGCCGCGGCGCGCAACACCGGCGCGACCTCGGCGGCGACGCGCCGCAGGTGGCCGATGTCCAGCGTCGGCACGCCGAGCATGAGCCGGGTAATGCCGGCCTCCACGTGCTCGGTGAGCCGCGCGGCCACTTCGCCCGGGGGTCCGAAGATCGCCGACTGGTCGACGTCGAATCGCGAGCCGTAGTAGCCGTGGAGGAAGCCTCGCATCGCCTCGCGCGCCCGGCTGCTGTCGTCATCGACCGCGACGTAGACGAGACGGCCGGCGACCAGCGCGTTCGCATTGCGGCCGGCGGCGCGCGCGGCGTCCTGCACCACGCGCCACGCCGGCGCGAAATCCCGAAGGGTGCCGAACGGCCCCATGATCCAGCCGTCGGCCAGCTCGCCGGCGCGGCGCAGCGCTCCCTCGGCGTTTCCGCCCATATAAAGGGGGACCGGCGCCGGCGGCCGCACTGTCGCCTGTTGGAGCCGGAAGAACTCGCCCTGGTGCTCCACGGGCTCCCCCGCGAGCAAGCGGCGCAACACGGTGACGCTCTCGCGAAACACCGCCACTCGGCGGGCCATCGGCACGCCGGCGGCCGCGTACTCCTCGGGGCGGCCGCCCAGGGAGACCCCGAGCGCCACGCGCCCTCCCGAGAGATGGTGGAGCGTCGACACCTGCCGCGCGAGTACCGCGGCGTTGCGTAGTGTGAGAACGACCACCGCGGTGCCGAGCTGGATGCGCCGGGTGCTCGCCGCGGCCCCGGCGAGCAGCATCAACGGGTCGAGCATGTTCGCCGTGTGGAAGATGCGATCCTCGGTCCAGATTGCGTCGAGACCGAGCGCTTCCACCTGGCGATAGAAGTCGGCGTACGTCTCGCCCGAGCCCAGCGCGCCCACCGCCGAGCTCGGCACGTGGATACCGACCGAGACTGCCGTCGTCACGACCGGGGCGCGAGCTCGCGGGCCCTGGCTCACCCGAGAGCGTCGAGCAGGGCGCGGGCCTCCCGCAGGTCCTTCGTATCGAGCCCTTCGCTGAACCATCCGTAGATCGGGCCGAGGATCGTGCGGACCTCCTCTCGCTTGCCCCGGCCGTCCAGCAGACGCGCGAGGCTCGTCGCTGCGCGCAGCTCGAAGGACTTTTCTTCTCGCTGCCGCGCCAGCTCGACCGCCCGGCGGAAGCACTGCTCGGCCTCACTGTGCTCGTCGCGGCGCAGGAGCAGATCGCCGCGGATCCGCTCGATCTCCGGCGCGTAGAGAATCCGCCGGTGCGCCTGGGGAATGGCGCTCAGAGCCTCGAGCCCTTTTTCGGGGTCGCCCATCGTCCCGAAGGCCTCGGCGAAGAGGCAGAGCGACACCACATTGCGCCATGCCGCTCGGGCGCGTGGAACGAGGAGTCGCTGGTAGAATTCGTCGACCCGTCGCCGATCGAAGCCTCGGTCCTCGGTCTGGACGCAGGCGAGCACCGCAAGCCCGTCGTCGATCCAGGTCACGAACCCGTGCGCCTCCGAGATGGCGACCATGCGCTGAGCTCGCTCGAGGGCGGCCGCGTGCTCGCCGCGCTGATAGTGAACCCACGACGTGAAGTTGAGCATGATGGTCGTCGTCAGGGGTTGCGCGAGCCTCTCGGCGAGACTGGTAGCGTCGCGCACGGCGGCCATGGCGCGATCGGGATAGCCGAGCAGCCACCACGTCAGGGCGAGGTGGTAATGGGCGCAGGTGCCGGGATCGTGGCCTCCGTAACGAAAAGTTTGCGCGCTGTGGTGCACGGGATCGTACAGGGCCAGGCCGCGCTCCAGGTGAGCCAGCCCCTCGATCGTGTCGCCGCCGGAGGTCAGGGTGGCCCAGCACGCGTGGTGAGCTTCGAGCAGACGCCCGGTGTCGCTGCCGTCTTGCGCGGTTGCCAGCAGGCGCTCGCTCCGCGCGCGCGCGACCGGGTAGAGTCCCCGACTGTAGCCCACGTACCAGAGTCCCCAGAGTGCCGGGAACAGGCGCGCCGAATCGCCGAGACGCTCTGCCGACTCGCGAGCTCGAAGGTAGGACGCTTCGACTTCGGCGGAGCCGGTTCCCTTGAGGCCGACGAAGCTCGTCGCGAGGGCGATGTTCATGTCGACGGACTCGGCGAGCCGCTCGGGCGTCTCGGGGCGCTCAGCCAGGACCGCCAGGGCCTGCTCGAGCAGCGTAACCGCCTCGAGGTTGGCGGAGCGCGCGCACGCCTTGTCGCCCGCCTGGTGGAGATACTTCACCGCGTGGCCCTTCATCCCGCCCCGGAGCGCGTGATGAGCGAGCTGCTCGACGTGCTCCCCCAGGCGGTCGGAATACAGACGCTCGAGGGCGCCGACGATCGCCCGGTGCAGCGCCTGTCGGCGCTCCGTCAAGAGGCCCCCGTAGGCGACGTCGTAGGTCAGGGCGTGCTTGAACATGTACTCGAGCTCGGGAAACAGGCGCGCCTCGTACACGAGCTCCGCAGCCTGCAGGCGCCCGAGACCCCGCCGGAGGGCTTCCTCGTCCAGTCCGGCCACCGCGAGGAGCAACGTGAATGCCACGTCGGCCCCGACGACGGCCATCGTCTGTAACAGGCGCTTGTCCTCGACGGCGAGCCGATCGATGCGCGCGGAGAGGATGGCCTGGACCGTCGCCGGGACCCGCACGGCGTCGAGGCCCCTCAGGAGGCGGTACGCGCCCCGGGCGCCGCCGAGAGCGCCCGTTTCCACCAGCGTCTGCACGCTCTCCTCGAGAAAGAAGGGATTGCCCTCCGTCCGCTCGATCAGCAGCGCGCGAAGAGGCGCCACGCTCGGCTCTTCGCCGAGAAGGCCCGTCAGGAGCTCCTCCGCGCTCTCGCGCGCGAGGGGGTCGATGCGGAGCTGGCGATAGTACGTCCGGCCGGCCCAGGCGTGCTGGTATTCCGGGCGATAGCTCACGGCCAGGAGCACCGGCGCGTTGGGCAAGCTTTCGGCGAGGCTGTCAAGGAACGCCTGCGTCTCGGAGTCGATCCATTGCAAATCTTCGAAGACGAGCAGCAGTGGGCGCGCCTGGCTTTCGCGGAGGAACACCCGCTTGATCGCGCCGAGCGTGCGGCGGCGCCGCTCGATCGGCTCGAGAGCCAGGAAGGGGCTGTCGTCGGGCACCGCGTCGAGCAGCCAGAGGCAGGGCGCGATCGCGTCCTGCAGGCTCTCGTCGAGGCTGAGGAGATTACCGGTCACCTTCGCGCGAATCGCACGGACGTCGTCACGGGCCTCGATGCGGAAGTAGGCGCGCAGGAGATCGGTCACCGGCAGGTACGGCGTGGCCTTGCCGTACGAGACGGCCCCGCTCTCGAGACAGAGCCAGCCCTCGGTCTGGTGAGAGTGGACAACCTCGTAGAAGAGACGCGACTTTCCGACGCCCGGCTCGCCCACGACGGCGACGATTTGCCCGCGCCCGCGCCGCGCCTCGTGGACGGCGCGTCCCATCTGGTCCATCTCGCTGTCGCGGCCGACGAACCGCGTGAGCCCACGGGCGCGTCGTGCCTGCAACCGGGATCTGACCGTGCCGCCGCCGGCCAGCTCGTAGACCTCGACGCGCTCGGCGAGTCCCTTGACCGGGATCGGACCGAGTGAGCGCACCTCGACGTAGCCCTCGGCGAGCGCGAGCGTCTCGCCGGTGAGGCGAATGGTCCCGGGCGCGGCGAGCTGCTCCATCCGGGCGGCCAGATGCGTGGTCTGGCCGACCGCCGTGTAGTCCATCCGGAGGTCGCTGCCGATCGAGCGCACGACGACCTCGCCCGAATTCAGGCCGACGCGGACCATCACTTCGACGCCGTGCGCGCGGCGGAGACCCTCGGTGTAGCGCCGGATCGACTCCTGCATCGCGAGCGCGGCGTAGCAAGCGCGTACTGCATGATCCTCGTGGGCGAGAGGGGCGCCGAACAGCGCCATGACGCCGTCGCCCATCACCTGGTTCACCGTGCCCTCGTAGCGATGGACGGCGTCCATCATCCGCTCGAGAACCGGGTCGAGAATCCGCCGCGCCTCCTCCGGGTCTCGGTCGGCCAGGAGCTCCATGGAACCCTTCAGATCGGCGAAGAGGACGGTGACCTGCTTGCGCTCGCCCTCAAGGGCCGCGCGCGAGTCGAGGATGCGCTCGGCGAGATGGTGCGGGGTGTAGGCATCCGGCGAGGCGACCGCGCTGGGCAGCGGCGAGTCGGCAGGGTGGGCGCACTCGGGACAGAACTTTGCGGCGGCCGGGAGCGCCGTTCCGCAACGCCCGCACGCGTGCTGGAGCGGGGATGCGCACTCGATGCAGAACTTCGCCCTGGGCGGGTTCTCGTGCCGGCATCGCGAACAGGTCATGGCCGGCGTCACGACGTCGTGGCCGCGCCTACTCGTCCAGCGACCTGAGCCATGCTGGACCCCTCCACTCGCGGGATTCCTCGGCAGGCTACCACATCAGGACTTCGAGGCTGACCTCGGCCCGAAGGGCTCGGGCCGGAATTTGCCGTCGCGCGCCTCCAGGAACGCCTTGAGCCCGCCCTGCTGCATGGCCGCGATCAGCTCGGCCCGCTGGGCGTTGTACGACGCGTGCGCCATGCTCGACAGCGGGATGTTCATCAGCATGCCGGCCCCGAGCCCCATTGCCAGCAGACCGTAGCAGGTGACCGCCTTGTTGAGGCGCACTGACGGCTCGGGCACCCGGGCGATGCGCTCGGCCAGCGCCCGCGCGCGCGGCAAGAGCTGGTCCGGCGGCACCACCTCGTTGACGAGCCCGAGGCGCAGCGCCTCGGCCGCGTCGAAGTGATCGCCGGTCAGCCCGTAGCGGTGTGCCGCCTTCCAGCCGGCGAGCGCCGCGAACAGGATCGTCGTGTTGGAGGTGTGCCGCACTTCCGGCTGGGCGAAGACGCTGTTGTCGGCGGCAATCGTGATGTCGGATGCGAGCGCGTACCAGAACCCGCCGCCCATCACCCAGCCGTGGACGGCGGCGATGATCGGCTTGGTGATGTGCCAGAGGTGCATGAGCTCGAGCGACGAGTCGCGATCGCGCGCCCACCAGCGATGGATGTACTCGGCGACCTCGACGCCGGTCGCGTCCAGCGACGACCGGCCGTCCGGCCGGCGCGCGATGTCGAACCCGGCCGAGAAGCCGCGGCCCGCGCCGGTCAGGATGATGGCGCGAACCTCCCGGTCGGCGTCGGCCTCGTCGAGCGCCGCATGTAGCTCCTCGGTCATTTGCGGATTGATCGCGTTGAGCGACTCGGGCCGGTTGAGCGTGAGCGTCAGCACCGGGCCCTTCTTCTCGTAGAGGATCGTCTCGTAGGGCATTGCGCCACCTCCCTTAATGGGTCACGCGATCTCGATCAGCCAGTCCACCGCCACGACGCCCTGTCCCGCGTCGAGCACGAGAAGGGGATTGATGTCGAGAGCCCGCAGTGACGGCCGATGCACTTCCGCGAGGGCTGCCAGCCTCACGATTGCGTCCGCCAGCGCGTCGACATCCGCCACCGCCCGGCCGCGCGCGCCTCTGAGGAGGGCGGCGCCCCGGAGCTCGTCGATCATGGCCAGGGCTTCGGCCCGGCCGACTGGCGGCACCCGCACGGACACGTCGTGGAGCTGCTCGACGAAGATGCCGCCGAACCCGCAGACCACGGCGGGGCCGAACAGCGGGTCGGTCTTGACGCCAAGGATCATTTCCGTGCCGCCAGCCACCATCCGCTGCACCAGCACACCGTCGAGCCGGGCCGCCGGCGACTGGCGGTGCACCGCCTGGAGCACGTCCGCCACCGCCGCGCGCACCGCCGCCGCATCGCGACAGCCGACGCGGACGCCGCCGACATCGGTCTTGTGAGCGATGTCCGGGGAGTCGATCTTGATCACCACGGGATAGCCCACGCTGTCCGCGGCGCGGACCGCCTCCTCGGCGTCCTTGACCGGGATCGTCTCGGCCAGCCGGATCCCGAAGTCCGTCAACATTCGGGCCGCTTCGGCGTTGGCGAGGACGCCGCGCCCGAGAGGCCGCGCGACAGCCCGCGGCGTGACGGGCTCGGCGCTCGCCGCGATCGGCTGCTCCAGGAAGCGCCGGTGCTCGCGCGCGTTGCGCAGGGCGAGCATCGCGGTCTCCGTGCTCTCGAGGAACGGCACGCCGGCCCCGGCCAGCGTGTGGATGACTTCGGGGTCGAGATCGCCGCCCGCGAAGGAGCTGAACGCGACCACGAGACGATTGGCGCCGCCGCGCAGCGCCTCGCTCATCGCCTGGCTGAACTGGCGCGAGGGCGCCGGGCCGCCGAGCTTGGGAACGTTGACGCGCAGGTTTACGGCCAGGACGTCGATCGCATCGTCATGCAGCAGCGTGTCGAAGAGCTGCGGGAAGAGGCGCGCGTCCTCGTACATGGCGCCGGTGCCGTCCACCGGGTTACGCGGGTTCGCGAAGTCCGGCATGAAGCTCCGCATGCGCTCGACCGAGGCCGGCGACAACGGCGGTAGCTCGACGCCCGCGCGGTCGGCCGCGTCGGAAGCGCGGCCGCACTCACCGCCGAGCCCGCTCAGGATCCCGACACGCCACGCGCCGGGGGTGCCGCGCGCTGACGCCGACAGGAGCGCCAGCGTGTCGATCATCTCGTTGATGCTCGATACCCGGACGACACCGCTCTGCCGGAGCATGGCCTCGATGATCTCGGGCGTCCCGGCGAGTGAGCCGGTGTGGGCGAGCATCGCCTGCCGCGCGTTCTCGGACCTGCCGACCTTCAGCACGACGATGGGCTTGGAGACCTCACGGGCGCGGGCGGCCGCCCGGCGGAACTGCTCGGGCTTTTTGAACCCCTCGACGAATGCACCGACGACGGTCGTGCCGTCGTCTTCGACCAGGAACTCGACGTAGTCCTCGACCGTGAGCCCGGCCTGGTTGCCGCACGACACGATGTAGCTCAGCCCGACCTGACGCTGCTGCATCAGGTACTCGCCGATCGCGTGGCTGAATCCGCCGCTCTGCGAGACGATTCCCACGCCGCCGGGCCGCAAGGGCTCGGCCACGTCCGCACTGAAGGTCGCCGCGCCGAGCCTGATGTTGAAGACGCCGTAGCAGTTCGGTCCGCAGATCAGAAGCCCATGATCTGACGCGAGGCGCTCGAGCTCGCTCTGCCTGCGCCGACCTTCAGGGCCCGCCTCGGCGAATCCACTGGAGAGCACGACGGCCCCGCGCACCCCGGCCGCGACGGCGGCCCTCAGAACACCGGGCACGTGCTCGGCTGGAATCGCGACGACCACGGTATCGGCGCGCTCCGGCGTGGAGGTGAGGTCGGGATAGCAGGGCAGGCCAAGCACATCGGCATACCGCGGATTGATCGGGAAGATCCGCCCGGCATAGCCGAAGCGCTGGAGATTCGCGACCACGCGCGTCGCGCGGGTCATGCGCCGCGAGGCGCCGACGACCGCGATGCTCGCCGGCTTCATGAGGGGTGCCAGATCGATGGACTGCACGGCCGCCCGAATATCGCTCTGCGTTTTGCTCGTGTCAAACGCCCTTGGCGCCGGGCGGGTGCGGGGGGCTCGGCGTGCGGATGGGGTCAAGAGGACCACGCGGCACGCGTTCGCTTCTCCGACGCGGCTGGGCTCCATCCCGGCGCTATTCGCCCGCCGCCGCCTGGCGGGAACGGGTCCCTTCGACCCCACCCGCACGCCGAGCCCCCCGCACCCGCCCGGTCTCGCGGTCGACGCGAGCCAGGGCGCTACTCGGGTTATTTCAGGCGAGGGTCCAGGGCGTCGCGAAGGCCGTCGCCGAAGAGGTTGAAGCCGAGGACGGTCACGAAGATGGCGATGCCGGGGAAGAGCGAGATCCAGGGGTTGGACTGGATGAACGCGACGTTTGCCTTGAGGTCCCAGCCCCAGCTCGGCGTCGGCGGCTGCGTGCCGAGCCCCAGGAAGGAGAGCGTGGCCTCCACGATGATCGAGGTCGCGATGCCGAGCGTCGTGGTCACGATGATCGGCGCCAGGCAGTTGGGCAGGACGTGGCGCAGGAGAATCCACGGATCGCGCACGCCGAGGGCACGGCACGCCTCGATGTACTCCTTCTCCTTGATGGACAGGACGCTGCCCCGCACCAGCCGCGCGTAGATCGGGATCCGGACGATCGCGATGGCGCCGGTGACCTTCATCGTGCCGATGATCCCGGCGGTGGGCGCGAAGATGACCATCAGGATGATGGCGAGCAGGTAGATCGGGAACGCGAGGATCAGGTCCATCGTGCGCATGATGATGGAGTCCGCGCGACCACCGTAATAACCGGCGATCAGCCCGAAGGGGACGCCGACGAACAGCGCGAGCAGGACCGAGGAGACGCCGACCGCCAGCGAGATCCGGCTACCGTGGATGACGCGACTCAGCATGTCGCGGCCGAGCTGATCGGTCCCGAGCGGGTAGTCTCGGCTCGGGCGCTCGAAGGTGTGGGTCTGATCGCTGGCGATCGGGCTTTGCGGCGCGAGCACGTCTGCGAAGAGCGCGACCACCAGCAGCACGGCGACGATGCCTGCACCGATAAGGGCCGTCGTGCTACGCCGCAGCCGCCGCACGCCCTGCGCGAACGGCGACTCCGCGCGATCGGCTTTCGTCTTCCACGCGACGTCCGAGGTCGCCGGGAACTCGGCCTCCTGGGTGCTGCCTCCGCTGATGGGCGGCGACGGTCTGGCGATCGATTCGCGGTCGTCGGTCATCTGGCCCTCAAGAGTACCGGATCCGTGGATCCAGGAAGGTGTAGGTGAGGTCGACGATCAGGTTGATGACGACGAAGGCGAGCGCGGTGATCAAGGCGAAGCCCTGCACCTGCTGGTAGTCGCGCGCGATGATGGCGTCGATCCCGAAGGTGCCGAGCCCGGGCATCGCGAAGAGCGTCTCCACGACGATGGCGCCGCCGATGAGGAAGCCGACCTGCAGGCCCATCACGGTCACGGTCGGGATCAGCGCGTTCTTCAGCGCGTGCTTCAGGATCACGGGGCACTCGCTCAGGCCCTTGGCGCGCGCGGTCGTCACGTACTCGGTGCGGATGACCTCGAGCATGCTGGCGCGAAGCAGCCGCGTGAGGAGCGCGGCCCTTCCGACGCCGAGCGCCAGGGCGGGCATCAGGACGTGCTGGGTGTTGCCCCACAGGCCCGCGGCGCAGACAACGGTCTGACACGTGCCGGGCAGGTACACCCAGCCCGAGCTGGGCAGAAATCCGCCCATGCTGACAGAGAAAACCAGCAGCAGCAGGACGCCGAGGAAGAATTCGGGAACTGAGACCCCCACCATGGCGACGGACGTCGCCGTGTAGTCGGCCCACGTGTTCTGGCGCAGGGCGCCGATGATGGCGGCGGGGATCGCGATGGCGAGCGCCACCGCCATCGAGAGGACGATCAGCTCCAGGGTCACCGGCAGGCGCACGAGGACGTCCTTGAGGACGGGCCGCCCGCTCAGGATCGACGTGCCCCAGTCACCCTGAGCGAGCTTGCCCAGCCAGATCACGTACTGGATCAACACCGGCTTGTCGAGCCCGTAGTCGTGGCGGGCCTTGATCGCGTTCTCTTCGGTATAAGCGTCACCGAGCAGGGAGACGACGGGATCGCCGGGGATCGACCGCATCATGATGAACACCACGAACGTGATTCCGAGGATGGTCGGAACGATCTGGAGCAGCCGACGAAGGATGTACGTTCGCATCGCCTACTTGTCCAGCCAGACCTTCTTGTACTGCACTTTGAATTCGGCCTGGTACACGTAGTCCTTCATCCACGGCTGAGCGGCCTGGTAGAACGGCGAGCCCGAGATCGTGTTCCAGTAGAGCTTGTCGGCGCTGTACTCCTGGAACTCCTTCGCGATGGCCTTGCGCTTCGCCGCATCGATCTCGCGCGCGTAGCGCAGGTAGAAGTCGTCGATCTTCATGTCGGTATGGCGTGAGTGGTTCCACGCCGCCGTGCTGGCCGACAGGTACGAGTTCTGATCGACGGTCAGGAGAGAGGCCAGATCCTCGATGAACATGTCGAACACGCCGTCCTGCGTCGACGTGACCAGCCAGGTCGTCTTGTCGACGAGCTTGATGTTCGCCGTCACGCCGATCCGCGCCATCTGCTCCTTGATGACGGTGGCGATCACGTTGAACACGCTCTTCTCGGTGTTGGTCATCAGCTCGAAGGTCAAGGGCTTCTTCGGACCGTAGCCGGCCTCGGCGAGCAAGGCCTTGGCTTTCGCGGGGTCGTAGGGACACATCTGGTTGACGTCGACGGTGTCCATGGTACCGGGCGGGATGATCCCGAGCCACGGGGTGGCGGCTCCCTTGTAGGCGATCTTGACGATCTCCTTGCGGTCCATCCCATAGCAGGCGATGGCCTTGCGCACTCTGATGTCGCTGAAGATCGGGTGCGGCGCGCGGTCCTTCGACAAGGGCTTGCCGTCCGCCGGCACGGTGACCTTCATCATCGCCACCATCGGCGTCGTTTCCTTGCCGGTCATGATCTGAGCCCGCGCGTTCTGGGCCCGCACGGTATCGACGTGATCGGCCGAGAGGTCGGCGATGAAATCGATCTCCCCGGCCTTGAAGGCGGCCATCTGTGTCACGGGATCCTTGATCGTGCGGATCATCACGCGATCCAGGTAGGGGAGCCCCGGCTCGAAGTACTTGTCGAAGCGATCCATGACCAGGTGCGTGCCCTTCGCCCATTCGACGAGCCGGAACGGCCCACAGCCGACCAGGGCCTCGGCCTTCCCGGCCCGCCGGTCCTCGGGCGAGTATTTCTGCGTCACGGCAGGGGAAATAATGATCATCCCCATCCGGTACACCGCGAGCACGTGCATCAGGAACGCGTAGGGTTGCTTGAGCCGGATCTGGACCGTGTGGGGATCGACCACCTCGACGGACTGCACCGAGCCGAGGAACTGCCGCATGTTGGAGCGGTTCGCGGGGTCCAGGACGAAGTCGAAGGTGAACTTGACGGCGGCCGCGTCGACCTTGCTGCCGTCGTGGAACAGGACGTTCTTCTTGAGCTTGAACGTGTACAGGAGCCCGTCGGGCGAGGCCTGCCACGATTCGGCGGC
>Ga0134127_10001550_pt1 | contig 16993 bp, 12 predicted proteins | sample KB31753_FD_96459 | JGI IMG/M metagenome (GOLD analysis project Ga0134127, IMG submission 96459) | Terrestrial soil microbial communities with excess Nitrogen fertilizer from Kellogg Biological Station, Michigan, USA - KB3-175-3 | ecosystem: Environmental > Terrestrial > Soil > Unclassified ... | reverse complement strand
GGCCTTCTGTTTGTCGGTGAGCTCAATGCCCATCTTCTCGAGTGTCACCTTGTTCATGGTGCCGGTCACTTTCAGTCCTTCCGCCCTTTGATACTCCCGCAACCCATCGCGAGTCGCGTCGTCCAATTTGGCCGTGGTGTCGCCGCTGTAGAAGCCGCGTGACTTCAAAATGGTCTGGGCCTGTTTGATCTGATCTTTGGTAGCGCGGAAGATCGGTCCCCGCTTGCTGCTGGCGGCTGAGGCACCGGTGGTGGTGGAGGTTGATTTCTGACCCATTACAGCGAAGGACAGAAACGTGAGGAGAGACAGCGATACTGCCAGAATCTTTTTCATCTTAGGTTCCTCTTTTTGTGAGGCGCGCAGGAGCGCGCGGTTTAGAGATGAGGTTTCGTAAAGCGAACGCAGATTAGCACGCGTCTCGACTAACTGCCTCGGGCCTGACGTTGGTACGCAATTTCAGCTAGCTGCAAGAGTCTTTTCTTCGGTGGCACAACGTTAGAAGCAGATTAGTAAGACTTGCCGTGATGACCAGCCGGAGCCATTTCGGCCCCTCTCATTTCGACATGACGCCCCTCTGCACCGACGCTGCCGAGTCCTTGGATTCCTCAAAGAACCCTCAATTTTCCTAAGAAAGCGGCCAGTGTTGGCAATCGTTTAACCCGTGTGTTACTATCCCGAACGGTCGATTTCCCGAAGAAACGACCTCCAACTTGCCGCCGAGCACCTCATGCCCCACGGTCAATTCCGAATGAAGTCAGTCTAGTTCTCAGCAGTTCAAGCAGGATTCAACATCGCATGAAAACGGTATCCCTCGTCGTTGTCATTCTGATCGCATCAGCCTCCACTGCGTTTGCGCAGGGCGGCGCCACCTACACCATCGACAACTTTGACTTCGCGAATGGGGTTCGAGTTGAAACGCCCCGCCTCCCGGTGAATTCGAAACGAGCTTCACGTCGTGCGAGATTGACTGCTGCTTCGAATGAGCAAAAGACCAGCTTGATAGAAAGCAACATTCGCGAGCGAATGGCCGACATTAACGCCAACAACGCTCTGTCCGGCTTCACGACCGGCAATGCGACGGTGGATGCTTTAATTGTTGATTCAGGCAAACGCAACGCTGTCGATCCGTTGTTGCTCTATTCAATCATGCACCAGGAATCAACGTTCAAGCGCAATGCGCTTTCACCGAAAGGCGCGAGCGGGCTAATGCAACTCATGCCGCCCACGGCGCGACGGTTTGGCGTTTCCAAGATTTGGGATCCGCAACAGAACATCGAAGGCGGCGCGCGATACATGCGCTTCCTCCTCGACCAGTTCGGTGATGTGCAACTCGCGCTCGCAGGTTACAACGCGGGCGAAGGTGCGGTGATGAAGTACGGCAACCGTGTTCCTCCTTACCGGGAAACTCAGGAATACGTGCGGCGCATAAGCAAACGCTACAACCTGATTCGTGATCCGTTAACTGCGCATCTGGCCAACAACATCAACCAGCAACAGCTCGCAGCAGTTAGACAAAAAGAGCCGGCGCCGCTTTCGATCTACGAACAGAGCGTGTTTGCGGTGCGCTTGCCTGACGGTCGATTGCAACTAGTCAGCCGGTAAGACGGCCTTCCGAAACCAGCCAAACGAGGCGGAACCTTTCACGGTCTCCGCCTCGTTTTGTATTTCAGCGAACTGTGTTTCTTTGGGTATGATGAACACAACTTCGCGTACTCAAGGGAGTGCAAACTGTTAGTTTGCACGCGAAAGGCCGGATGCAAGTACGACGCAAACTAACCGTTTGCGTTACATGCTCGGATGAGGTGAGTAAATGCACTGCTCAAACTGCGGATCCTATATAGCTCCTGGAGTGAGGTTCTGCTCGGGTTGCGGTCAACCGGCAAATGATCCTGAGATCACTCGCATCGCCCGAGTACCAACGGGTCTGCCGCTAGAACCGGTCGGTGGGGATGACGTTGAACGAACAGTTTTCAGTGTGCGGCCGACTTTGATCTTTGTGAAATTGGGCTACGTGTTAGCTGTACTTGGCGGTATCGCACTCGTGTTCCTGTTGGCTATGATTCCTGTCTCACCCTTCATCTCGATCGGGCTCGCCCTCGCATTGTTGCTAATCCCCGCCTACTTTCACATCAGACGCAATATGATTCGCTACACACTGACCGATTCCAAGATGGAAATCGACACCGGCCTGATCGCGCGGACCACACGCAACATTCCCCTCAGCAAAATTCAGGATGTCACTGTTTCAGCGAGTATTCCGCAGCGAATTTTGGGATTTGGCGATCTGATTGTGGACAACGCCAGTGAGCTTGGCGGCACGACCGTCTTGCATAACATCAACAAACCCCGTCAGCACGCAGACCTCCTTTTGCGCGAGCTGCGGCGCTGGCATTAAACTAAGAGCGGTGTCTTAATTTGCTTTAGGGGCGGCACTCCGTGGCCGCCCCCACGCTTTGAGAAAGGGGGCGCCCACAAGAGGGACGCCCCTACAGATTTTTCAATCAGACACCACAAGACTGCAATCCTTTCGGGTTCGAATGACACAACGGAAGGATAAGGCTGGAACATCCAACCTCAGAACGGGTTCTAACAGAACCTGCGCGGTTTAATAGGTAGGGAGTGTGAGTTTGCGAGTACTAAGTTCAATCTTTCTATTGCTGATTCTGGTTTGTGGGGACACTGTCGTGGCCCCGGCTAAGGTTGCGGTCGAAGAAGTTGCCAAGTCCCTTCCGCGTGAGCTCTCTGGGTTTCGAATATCGGGGGCGGTTCGAAACCCAGTGTTTGCTCCGGACACCAGTCCTTCAAAAAATATGACTGGGTCGGCTAACTCACAGAGATCTGCCCAAGTTGAAGCTGATTATGTTTCTCCAAATGGAGAAAAGTTTTTAGTGCAGCTTTCTCGCTTCGAACGCGACTCTGACGCCTACTCGCAACTCACTCGCTATGTACAAAGCTATCGGTCAATAAATCAAAGTGCGCAAGCTAGTCTTACGCGCGAGATTGGCACCACCAGTTTCGTCGCACCGGGAAGTATTGCCTTCTTTAAGGGACCCAGCTTCGTAAGAATTTTTAATGCGTCTAAGCCCGGAGACAGTTCTGAGGGTTTAGTCGCCTTCGCGAACTCCTTTGCCAGTCGCTTGGAAAAAGGTGAGGGCGATGTGCCTATTCTCGTCAAGCATGTACCTGATTGGGAACGCGCTCAGGAGAATGCTCTCTATCTCGCTGGTTTCACATCATTGAAAGAAATCGTGCCGAATCAACCGGTGTTGGACGCAGTTACCTCCGAAGGCGATGCTGACGCGGTTCGGACTATCTACGGCAACGCCAACTTTCTCTTGATTGAGTTCAATACACCTCAGCTCGCCGGCGATAACGACAGGGCGATAAACGCAAAACTTCAGGAGCTGAAGAGTCAAAACCAGCCTGTCCCATCCGCGTATCGGAAAGTTGGTAACTATTCAGTTTTCGTTTTTGGTGCGCCGACCGAACAAGCTGCAAACGAATTAATTGACCAGGTTGAATACGCTCAAATGGTGACCTGGCTCGGCAACAATCCGTACCTCTTAGAGAAGGCCCAAAAGGACTACTACGAAACGACGGCTGGAGTTTTGGTATCAGTAGTGAAAGCTTCGGGGCTTTCTTTGGTGGCGTGTTTGGCTATTGGCGGACTAATGGGGACATTGCTCTTTACCCGGCGCCGCGCGCAACAACGCGCTGCTGAAGCTTACTCGGACGCGGGCGGGATGCTGCGTTTGAATCTCGACGAGATTACGCCCCAGCACGATCCGGCAAAACTACTCGGTCCCTAAAAAGTCTCAAGTCCCAAGTCTCAGGTTGCGTAGCTCGAACTTGAGACTTGGGATCTGAGACTTGGAATGAAAGAGCGCAACGAGAAATTTAATTCGTTGCGCTCTGCTTCTTGGATGAAGACCCGCCTATAAACGAATGCGGGCTGCTGACCTACCTGGGAGGCTCCCCCAAGCCTCGTCAGGACGTCGATCAGCAGCCCTGCAACTCTTGCTCGTCGACTGTACCGCTCGTGCTAACTCCGTTCCCCCGAAAGAATCAACACTTGCTTTTAAATCTCGTGAGAGGACGCCTCCCCCAAAGCTTCCACTCACTACAATCGCCGAGCATGACCCGATTTACCCTTTATCAAACCCTCTTGTTCTGCGTCTCTCTTTGGCAATGACCGTGCCAATAGTTGCTCAACGCGCGTGAAAGCCAGGAAGCCATATTTTTGGAGAAAACCAATTCGCAACGGTGCAAAATCCTCGCGAACTGCGTACATCTTCAATACATTAGGTCCAACGGAACGAACGATAATCGCTCGCAAGCGCGAATTTATACCCGGAAAACTTAAGGAAGCGCTTCGACGAGGGCATCGATCTCGCCGCGCGTGTTGTAGAAGTGAGGTGAGATGCGGAGGCGATCGCCTCGCGGGGCCGTCACTATCCCTTGCCGCCTCAGTTGAGAATACAAAGCCATTGGGGTGAGGCTTCCCTTGTGGCTCACGCAGACTATTTGTGATTTTTCACCGGGCCGGCGCGAGCTCTCGACCTGATAATCGGAACCGCTTAGGCGCTCGCACAGGTGATCAGTGAGTTCTTCCAGGTAACGAGCAATCCGATCAACTCCAGTTTCGGTCAGCAGTCGAAGGCTCGCCTCAAGGCCGTAGAAAAGCGCAGAAGGCCCAGTTCCGCTTTCCCAGGCAAGCGCTCCGCGGTTCCATCCCTGCTCAAAGTTGCTGTAGTCGTCAGGGTTAGGCACGCTCACCCAGCCAACCAGCGTCGGTTCCATTCGCTCGCGGGCTCGATCTGACAAATAGAGCAACCCGACTCCTTCAGGAGTGAGCAGCCATTTGTGACCAGCGCCTGCCGCGACATCAACGAGTTCACTCTCAACATCAATCGGAACCACTCCCATCGCCTGGATTACGTCCACAACCAACAACGCTTCGTGACGCCGGACAGCTCGCCCGATGCGCTCCAGGTCGGCTCGAAAGCCGGACGCATATTGGATCTGGCTAATCGCCACGACTCGCGTTCTGTCGTTGATCAACCCAATGAGTTCGTCCAAATCGATGCGGCCATCTCGCTCTTCGCAAACACGCATCTCGACACCGAGTGTGTCTCGAATACGCAACCAGGGATAGACGTTGGAAGGAAACTCCTTGCGAAACGTGACGAGATTATCGCCGGGTTTCCAGCTGAGACCGTTCGCCACGCACGACAGTCCATCGGAAGTGTTGCGCATGAAGGCGACCTGTTCCGGACGCGCTCGCAGCATCTCCGCTGCCAGTTTCCTGGCACTCTCTTTTACCGCGAGCCAGCTGCGATAATTCAGAGAGCCATTGTGACTAACGTCGTTGAGTTGTGATTCGACCGCTTTGATGGTTGGAGTCGGGGGAGGTGAAACTGCGGCGTGGTTTAGATAGTTCAGAGATTGGGTGACTGGAAAAAGCGCGCGGACTTGATCATTCATTCTATAACCTGAGCCCAATCGATTGGCGATTTGCGATTGCCGATTGCCAATTAGCCCTTAGCGAAAGAAGCCAATCGGAAATCATCAATCGGCAATGTGAAAGCCCACCGGCTACCGCCTGGTGGTACTGACCTAATCGTGCGTTCGTTCGATTGGCAAACTGCATCAGTACCTTCCTGACCGAAGCCATTCAATCTTGAGGAGCAGCAATTCAAGGCGCGAACGGCCTTCCGTAGAACTCCTTGTACAACCAGCCGAGAACACGCGCCTCAGCCGTGCAGAGAGTTTCCACCCAGCAGTTGATCAGGAAATCTTTGCGGCCGCGTTGTGTTGGGATCTTGTGGGCTTCGCTGACAACAGACTGCGCGCCCTGGAGATCGAGTCGATAGGCCTCGGCAGTTGTTTCATTCGCCTTGGAAGCGGTATCGAGCGCAGTCAGGAGTTGACTGATCCAACCGTGTAACGCGCGCTCGTTGCTGTTCTCGGCAAGTGCCTGAATGATTCCTATCGCCAGCCGATCTTCAGCGCGGGCAAAACTGAAAACCTCTTCGCCACTGCTGCGGCTATCTTCCTGTTTCCACTGAAACACCTCTTCAACGCGAGGATGCTTCACGATCCCGACGCGTTGATCGTAATCCAGAAACCACTGGATCACGTCGGGGACCGAATCAACATCAACGCGACCATGCGCGTCGCGTCTCAGCGGCGGGGAATCCGGCGCTGGCTGTTTGCCGTTACCGCTGGTGGCCTGGCTCATCTGCTCACTCTCAATTGCTGCCAACGAAATTCAACTCAAACGCAGCATGCACTTCGCCAACAACCTCCCCGCGACGGTTGCGAATAGGAAAGAACGCATACCGCGAAACTGCCTCGCGCGCTTCATCGTTGAGCACGCCGAGCTGATGCAGCGACTCAATCACCACGGTAGGACGCGCGCGATGATCATCGCCATCTTCAATTTTCAAAGACAGCCCAAGTCCCTTTGGCCAGGCCTTGCATGGCAATGCACCCGCCGTGTAGACACCTTCGGCGCCCACTTTCGAAACCAGACTGCCTTTTGTCCCGCGCATCATTTCCGTATCCAGGCGGTCTTTCGTGCCACCAATCAGCTCTGGATAGGTTGTCATCGCCGACACGATCCGGTTGCACGCTTTTCGAGTGGGTTCGTCAAACGCGGCCCTCGGCGCCACGAGACGCGCATACATAAGCGCCATCGCTTTGATTGTGATCCCAAAAACCGGCACGCCACAGCCATCCACGCCCAGACTAATGTCCTCAATCGGTATATCCGAGAACTTTGAAATCGCCTCTCCGATCGCGATTTGGACTGGGCTCTCCGGACGGAAGTAATCCTCGGTCGGCGCCCCCATGAATTTTGCGAGGGCCAGCATTCCGGCATGTTTGCCCGAGCAATTGTTCTGTAGCACGTTGGGAGCTTCACCACGTTCGAGCAAATCACGCGTAACGTCGGGGCTGAAGGGCTCGTGCACACCACATTTCAAATCGTCCGGGCCAAGTCCGATCTTTCTCAGCATCGACGCGGCGATTTCAGTGTGAATTGGCTCCCCGCTGTGCGAAGCGCAGGCGAGCGCGACCTCCTGTTCGGTAAATCCGAAATGGTCAGCGGCGCCTGAGACAAGTAATGGAATCGCCTGATGAGGTTTTGCGGAAGACCGGAGAAACGTGACGGTCTCGGGCGCTCCGAGAAAAGCGACGATTCGGCCGTCGGGTTCAACTGCAACAACATGACCGCGATGACGCGATTCGGTAATTGCCCCTCGCGTCACCTCGACCAACGACTCAGGAACAGGAACCTGTTGTTGACTGCTGTCCGCAGTCGCTGGCATGTGAGATACCGACATCTCGCGGTTTCCTCGTGGTTCTAAATTCAATCCAAAGGGGTACGCAATCTTAGCATAATGATTTGAGGCGGCTGACCGAGCCGCTCAACTACTTTGCGAGTGGAAAGATCGGCTCGATGTCAGTCGGCACCGCCGTCAAGCGGTCGAGCGCCTTCTGCATGGGCGGACGAATTACAGCATACTTGTCCAGCATCGCTTTGGCCTTATCGTAAGAACCTTCCGCCTGAATCGTCATGATTTCGTTGGTCAGCTTTCGCACCGCCTCTTTCACCTTTGCCTGATTGACGCTAAACGTTCCGGTCGCTTCGTTAACCTCAAAGGCGCCTTCGTCAGTCAGGTAGTTAAACTGCATCGCAATGCCTTTGCCGTGAGCTTCCGTTATGCCAAAACGCACTGAACGAAACGCACTCGCGAGAAACGTTGTGTAAAGCGAGCTTTCCATTTGCTTGTCGAGCACGCCCTTGTCGATCAGATATTGCAATGCCCATAGGCCAGTGATGTCAGCCTTCGCTTCTTCAAACGCCGAGGACAACTCCTTTAACTGTTTGCGCACGGTTGTGTCTTGTCCGCCAACCTTGATGTTGTGCGGCCCCAAACCGTGCATCAATTCGTGCGCGAGTATGTGGGTGAAGAACGACTCGAATGAAAGCTGAGGCTGTTGCGCACGCGACAACACAACGCGCGAGATCGGGATCAACGTCTTCTGGAACTTTGCTTCCTGCACGTTTTTCAACATCGTGCGTTTCGAGCCTTTTTCCGCAACCACGCGCTCGTCGTTCGGTAGGTTGAAGGCCGCTGTTTGCACACCGCTGTTGCCTTCTCCCGATCCGAAGATTTCGTTCACTACCCGAATCGGCGATGCCGCGCCGAGCTTCGGATTGCGATAACGCGCTTCAATGGGCAGATTATTTTCGAGCTCTTGCAGATACTGGCTAAACTTCGCCAGCTTTGCAGACTCAGTCTGGTCGCGCACAGTCACGTAAGCTTCAAAAGCGGCTTTGTAACTGAAGAGCTCGTCTTCGTAAGTCTCGTACGGGCCGATGGTGAGTTCGATCGGCGAATCAAGATCCATCCACGCCACGTCGCTGTCATAGTAATCATCGGAACGAAAAGCGGCAGCTCGCTTGAGCAGGTAGTCTTTGAGCGTCTTGTTTGTCGTTAGCTCAGCGGCTTCGTTTAAGAGCTTTGCCGCAGGCTCAAGAAACTCGGCATACGCCTCGCTATAGGGAACAGTCATCAACTTCTTGTCTGCGTCGCGTCGAATCAGATAGAAGAAACCAGTCGCTTTGTGTTTGTCAGCTTCAGGAAGAGTGGCAACCCACGTCTCAAACTCCGCCTTTGTCATGTCATCGGGATAGTAGTTAGCGGAAACAGGCTTCTCGCGCGGGACGCCATCGATAAAAGGCTCGTTATGATCGAGTCTCGACCACGGTCCGTCGTTGATCAAAAAGTAATTGAGGCGTTGGCGACCGAGGGCACTCTTGTCCGCCTCGAGCTTCTGTTTCAGAGCGTCGTTGCCACTCCACACCTGGCGGAGAAACAGCGGGTCGAGCAGCTTCGCGGCCGCGATAATCTTGTTGAGTGCCTGACGATCTCCTGGCGAAAGTTGCGACAGGTCGGCAGTCAGAACGGTTGGCGAGAAGCGGGCAATCTTCTTCGCAAGGTCCTGATCGGCGGCAGGTTTGCGGCGTGTTTTGTCGTTGCTAAAGCTAGTTATGCCCATGCTGAGGATTATTATCAACGAAACTACGAATCTTACAGTGCTCATATTTTGTGTGATCCTTTCAGAATAAAATCAGAAGAACCCGCCCGCTATCCCGACATGTCGGGATACTGACCTCAGTGCGATGCCGCAGCCAAAATCGTCAATCAGTAAACCTGTTCACCAATCACCAACCCCAATCAGCAATCGGCAATTGCTTCACAGACTCTGTCGGTTGTTCAAAATCTTAACGAACGAACCGGAGCGAAGCTCGGCGACTGTCAGTCCCGATAGATCGACCGCTTCTTCCTGCGTGATCGCTCCCGAATTGATCGCGCGCAGAAAGTAGTTGAGCAATCCCTGCCCCGTTGCCGCATCATCAAACACATCGCCGACGAGCGTTGCCTTGGCTGCCTTCTCCACAAAATTTTTCAAACGCTCGGAAGCAGCATCGAGGCTCTCAAGGAAGAACGCATAGATTGCGGCATAGCGCGTGGGCAATTGTGCCGGATGTAAATCCCAACCCTGGTAATAGGCATTCTCCAAAGAATGCGTCACGTGATCGTAATGAAGCTTCCACGCGCGATGAACAACCGTGCGGTTCTCTTCAATCTGTTCGAGCGTGAGCCGCGGACCGCCTTCCAAAAAACGGTGCGGCGCCACCGGCATGATGTTGGTGGCCCCATCCGAAAGCCAAACGCCTGAGCCTGCAAACGAGACCTGCATCATGTGTTTAGCGAAGTCGCAGGCAGGATGCATCATGTGCTGGTGCGCGGCGGTGATGCTGCAACTCGCCGTGTAGTCGTAAGTGCCGAAGTGCGCAGCGATACAACGCCCTCGAGCGGCTGCGAGCAACAACGGCAAATTGATTTGGCCCTGGGCATTGATGAGCGACTGAGTGGTTTCGATCATCATCTCAAGCTTCAAGGATCCCGCAGGGATCCCGTTTTGCTTTTCGAGAAGATCGAACAGATCCGCTAACGCGGCAGCTTGCTCCGGAACCGTGATCTTGGGCAGCGTGACTACAAAGTTGTCTGGCAGCTTGCCACCACTCTTCTCCAGCAGAGTTGAAACAAAAATATCGAGCGTGCGAAAACTTCGTGAACGCAGTTCTTCCGTGAAGGGTTTGATTCTTATCCCAATAAACGGCGACAGCGTATTGTCGACCATTCCCTTCGCCACTTCGACTGCGGCCGCCTCGGCATGCCCGTCTTCCTCGTCATCTGGGCGGTTGCCATAACCATCCTCGAAGTCGATACGGAAGTCCTCAACAGGTTCGTGACGCAGCTTCTCTGAGACACGTTTATAGATCGTATGGGCGAGCCAGGCGGATTTGTTTTCCTGGCGGATCACCTCGGGATTATCTTCGAGATGGCCCGCGAGCTCTTCCGAGTCGGCTGCGGAATCGGGCAACTCACCTGCGCCGGGCAAGGAAAGCGCTTTTGCGAATACCAGGAAATCAGGCGCGAACTGATCAAGAGAACGACGAGCGAGGGCGCCGAGACGTTGGGCCGTGTCCGCACGGAAAAGATGCGCGCCTCCATAGACTGTATGTACTGGCTGACGGTTGCCGGTTTCTCCCGGGTACGCTTGAGCGAAGCGCTTGTTGCCCTCGCTCAAGCGCGCATTGATCGCTCCCGTCGAACCGTCCGTGAGTGACGTTTTCATAAGTAACCTTCGCGTTGTGAATTAAGTTTGGTTTGACTTTATTACAGGCGGCAGGAAAGTTAAAGAGAATGGTGCTTTTCGGTAGTGTCCTTATTTGTAACGCAAACTGTTAGTTTGCGAGAGGGAGTGGCATTCAACGCGAACGCAAACTAACAGTTTGCGTTACAAACACCTGCTTGATCTGAGGTCTCCGCCAACCGAAATCATTTCCGCTTCCGAAGTATTTCTCCAATTTCCTAAATGGACGTCCGAAAGCCGCAATTTTTCTGAATCTCATAACTGCATAACTACACAAAACCCTAGCTAATCCAGACCTCTGACTCGTCGAGTTTGTTGGCATATTCGTTGCTGCTTTCAAACCAAACCGATTTTCAAAAAATTTTGCAGCAATCCTCTTGGGGCGGTGCCAAAAGCTTTCGCTAACCGAGTCGCTGGGTTATCATCTCGGCCAACCCAGAATTGCTGTTCTTCATCGATACGCCGCTCTTATCTTTCGAGCTAAGGGTTCGGCCTTTTCCTAGGAGGTCCCACATGAAGAAAGTGAGCATGATTGCCTTAGTAGTTCTCTCGGCGGCAGCTCTAACTTATGGTTTCACGCAAGGCTTCAAGAACATTAAAGAGTTATTAACTGGATACGAGGAGACACCGTCAGCAGTCTCGACCACTGGCAATGGAACATTCGACGCGCGTATTAGCAACGATGAATCGCGTATTGAATGGGAACTTAGTTACAACGACCTTGAAGGTGCTGTCCAGCAGGCTCATATTCATTTTGGACAAAAGAGCGTGACTGGTCCCATCAGCGTGTTCCTCTGCACTAACCTCGGTAATGGACCGGCAGGAACGCAGCCTTGTCCAGCGCCCCCGGCAACGATATCGGGCACCATCGTGGCGGCGGATGTTACTAACTTGGCAAATGAGCGAGGTATCAGCGCTGGCGAACTTGATGAACTGATCAGCGCGATTCGTGCTGGCACCACTTATGTAAACGTTCACAGCACGAGATGGCCAGGCGGTGAAATCCGTAGCCAGATTGAGCACGAACATGGCGTGGGTAAGGCTGTCAATAAATAACCGGTCCTCGCCTAGCTCCGACTCCTGGACATTTTTGAATAGCTACCGCGCGGCACGAGAACGCGCGGTAGCTTTCTTTTGAACGAGCGTGGCCTTTTCCGCGCTCCCAAGTCATTGACATTTTCCAACGTTGGGAATACCGTCCGCTCGTTCTTCACGGGCTGGAACTCCAACGAGCAACCTCGACACTCGCCCCGGCCTCTAGCTAGTCAACCAACAATGCCCCGACTCCTCGTAAGACTCGACGGGAAACATCACAAGCTGACAAATGTCATACGCCTGTAATGAACTAACTCGTTAAACCAAGGGCATTGCTGGCCCCATAGCGGCACGTTTGAATAAAGGCACTTGACTCGTCGGCAGGAGGAAATTATGGCAAGCAACGTCACACTTCGTTTAGAAGTACGGGATGTCTATGGAAAGCCAATCGCTGAGAAAGTCGACGTTATGTTGCGCCACAGGGTTCTCAGTCAGATCAAAAAGAAGAGTGCGAGTGGCTCTCAAAAGATCGACGTTCCAGGATTATTTGGTGACCCGCAGGGCGCCTATAGACTGGACGTGGACGCGCCCTCATATCAGTTTGTCAGTGATTTCATCACCATGAAGTCTAGCGGAATCATGCCGCTGACCTATGTTCTGCCAATCGATCCTGACAAGGTAAAGGACGTAAAGTTTGGAGCGTTTTCAAGTCTGGCCGCCAGCGCGACGACGCTGCTAGAAGCGAGCGAAAACGTTCTCTCGTTCGTGGGTAAGAAAGGCAAAGAGCTTTTTGACGCACTCGATGATGATCCGATTCGCAAAGCCGGGATGATGAACATCTTTTCAAAGACAGCCGCAACGGTGTTTGGGAACGGCAGAAGCGTGCTCTCCTATATTCAGGAGCTCAGAGAATTACGAGGCGATCGGTTCTATGCGGTGGTCAGCAAAGAACTTCGTGAGGAAACTAAAAACAGCATCGATCAGGGACTGTTTCACGAAGCTGACCAAAGCCTGCACCATCCGCCTGAGGGATTCTCCTCTGCCAAGAGTTTCAAAACATCCGATCGCTATGGGAATTTGCAACTAACGTTTTTCGTTAAGGGCGACGAATGGGTCGCGGACATCGACATCGATGATGCAGGTGGCTTAGAACACGTTTTCCAAGTCTTGCGCAATAAGCTTTCGGGACGGCCCACGCACCCTTACAACATTCACGAGATCCTGGTGAAATTTCAGCAACTCGACCCGGGCTATACGTTCACGGTCTAACGAGTGCGGAATTGCGAACGCGGAATGCGGAATGGAAATTAAGCACCCTTGAGCCATTTCCAATTCCGCAATCCGAAATCATCATTCCGAATTCCTTGGAGGGACTTATGCCAAACGAATTTGATGTGATCATCATAGGCAGCGGTTTCGGTGGAGCAGTATGTGCGCTGCGCCTGGCCGAAGGGGGATACGACGTACTGGTTCTCGAACGCGGCCGCCGCTGGGTGCGCGAACAGTATCCAAGCATTACGCGCAGCGACTGGCTTTGGAATGAAGCTAATCCAGCCCGATCCAACGGCTGGCTCGACATTCGTCAGCACGGAAACATCGGCACTGTCGCCGGCGCGGGCGTGGGAGGTGGTTCACTTCACTTTGCGAATGTTGTAATCGATGCTCATGAAGATTTCTTTCTCGCTGGTTGGCCGCCTGAAATCAACTTTGCCGTCCTCGCGCCCTACTACCAAAAGGTAAGCGACGTACTGACGCCGCGAAAGATTCCGGCGAACCAATTCTCCAACCGCACAAAGTTACTGAAAGAGGCGGCGCAGCTCGCGGGCTTCGGCGCGCAATATGACGAGGTCGAACTCGGCATCAAGTTCGATCCGAACTACAACTACGACGCGTCGCAAGAACCACGAGTTGAAGACAGCGTCATGAGTCCCAACGCGGACGGGATCAACCAGGGCTTCTGCGTCCATCTCGGCCAATGTGAACTGGGTTGTCCCGTTGAAGCGAGAAACACCCTGGCCTTGAACTACATTCCGCGAGCGGAAAAGAAGGGTGCCGAAGTTAGACCGTTGCACGTGGTGCGCAACATCGAGCCAATCGGCGGGGGCTATCGCGTCCACTTCGATCGGATTCAACAAGGAACACTCAAGCGCGGTTCGGTAACCGGACGCATCGTCGTCGTCTCCGGCGGCTCAATTGGTTCCACAGAACTCCTGCTGCGTTGTCAGAAACAACATAAGTCGCTCCCGAATCTCGGCAAGATGATGGGAGCGAAGTGGTGTACGAACGCGAACTATCTGACGCCCGCGTTTCACACGGGAAGAAAAGTTTATCCATCGCGCGGACCCACAATCACGGCGGGTATTCGGTTCTTCGGCGACAACAACTACAAAGGCAGCCGCATCATGATCGAAGACGGCGGCGTTCCGGATCTCTTGTTTGAATACAAGGAGAACCTGAAAAACCCGACGGGCGAGGCGCAACGGTTCGGCGATGCATTGAGGGAACTCTACAAAGGGCTGAATCAACAGCCATTTGAAACGCTCATGCCGTGGTTCGCGCAGGGTCGAGACGAACCGATCGGAAAGTTCCGGGTTGAACGTTGGTTCTTTGGATTGTTTGGCGAATGGGTGTTGCGTTTGAATTGGGATCGCAACGGAGCGCGAAAGGTTCTCGACGGCATCCAGGAAATCCATCGGAAGTTAGCCGAAAAGACTGGCGGCAATTTCCTTATCCAGTTGCCGGACGCCGCGATAACGCCGCATCCACTTGGTGGTTGTCCACTTGGTTCGTCTCCGGAGGATGGGGTCGTCAACCACCTCGGCGAATCCTTCGCTTACAAGAATCTCTATGTCGCGGACGGCTCAATCATGCCCGGACCTGTGGGACACAATCCATCAAAAACGATCGCAGCATTGAGCGAGCGCATCGCGGAGGGAATTGTGAACGAGAGCCGGTGAAGTCATTGAGTAATAGAGTCATTGAGTAATTGCGAGGTTTCACCATGCCTACCATCAATCTCACCGACCATCTTGGAGTTGACGTCAGCGCTGAGCTGAACGAAGACTCGGGAATCGCCAAGTATCTTAAGGGACTCACGAAGTTGAAGTTCGACGGCTTGAATTTCGAGAACCTTAAGAACATCACACTCGACCAGTCGCCGGTCAACAGCCTGGAAACCGGCGTCACACTCACGCAGCCGATTGCGGTGGCCGGCGACTCAGAAATCATGATTGAAGCCGGTGTCTCAGGGAGCTTGAAGCTTTTCTCAGCGAAGGATGAGCAGCTTTTCGACCCGGAAGTTTTCGCGGATCCGATTCCTATCAACACCAATCAGTTTTATCTCGGACTCGGAGCCAACGCGAAGTTCGGGTTGGAATTTGCCGATTCGGGCTTCGGACTCAACGCGGGCTCCGGGCTCGGCTTCGCGACTTACCGGGTGTTTGAGAAGGATCCCGCCGACGCGGCTTTTCCTACGTGTCTGGATGCATTGAAGGAAACAGTTGCCGAGTTTGTCATAGCTTCCGACATCAACGATCTCAAAATGATGAGGCTCGGCACGGTTGCCACTATGGAGGGAAGCGGGAGCCTGAAGTTTTCTGGCGAGTTGGACGTTGTCAGCGTCGTCAATCCCCTCGCCGCAATCAACCTCCCGGAGCCACTTGGCACTGTGGCAATAACTTCGGGTGGCTCGATAAAGGTCGGCGCTTCATTTGAGATCTCGGGGGCATTTCAGATTCGTGCTCATAAGGTCGGTGCTGACAAAGTCAGACTCGGCTACTACCGCAGGCGCGGCACTGAGTTTGGCCTTAAGGTAAATGCGGCAATCGGTCTGTCCGTGGCCATTGGCAACTTCGAACCGCTGGAACAGATATTGAAACTCATAAGCAGCGACCCAAAGGCCGATCTGGAAAAACTGAAAGTCGAACTGGGCGAAGATGACGCTGAGGCAATCAAGAAGGTGGTGGAGGCCGGGATTTCACGCAAGTTGGAAATTGCTTTCGGCTTTGAGCTCGCTTCGCAAAATGCCTCAGACGCGGCGTTTCTTTTTGAATTAGAACTCAACAAGCTGGACGAAGAAGGTCGCACAGCGATTCATAAAGCATTGGTTGGCGATCTCTCGCACCTGCCTGCGAACCAGGAAAAGTTACCGGCAGGCGTCGGTCTGGTTCGCAGCATCCTCACGGAAGTTAAGAAAAAGAAACATACGGTTAAATTCAACCTGCTCGGGATCTACAACTTCATTTCAGTCAGCACGCTCATTCTCAAAGGCCGGGTGATGTTCGAACCCTCGACGGGCGAACTTGTCATTACCGACACAGCCACCGCCTCGAAAATTTCAGCCTCCACTCTTAATTTCGCTGCCGACGGTCAAAAGCTGAGGAGGGTTTTGGCGGAGAGTGTTTTGATCAGCGCAGCCTATCGTTGCAGCAAATTAGTAACGCAACCACCCGAGTTAAAGATAGCCCACAGTTATTTCGAACTTCATACAAAAACCGATCAAACTGTGATGAAGAACAATCTCGATGTCTTTGAAGCCCTGGGATTGATGAAGGGGCCAGAGAAGACCGCGATCCTCACGGGCACGAAGCAGTTTGGGCAGACGACACTTCACATCGAAACTGCTTACGATGACAAACTCACAAACACGCTCTTTCTCAACAATGATCAGCCGCGGTCACGCACCGAGTATGAACTTGCGGGAAGGAAGGCGCTGGCGCTGCTTGTCCAAGCCGGCGAGAAAGATGAGTTTCGGCGGCGAGCCGCGACCGACGATGCGCTCTGGAAAGAGATGTCGCAGCTCGGACAGCCGAGTTTTCCCACAATTGCCAAACTCAAGAACCTTTCCAAAGCGGAAGTCGCGCTCGTGGAGACTGATTACACGGTGATCATGTGGTGGGCTGAATCGATGAAGGACATGAGCGAGCAGCTTGCGGAAGTGCGCCAGTTTCTCCTAACTAATCCCGGTGCTGATCCCAAAGGAGAGCCTTTCACGAAGTTGCGAAACAGACTTGGTTCGAAGTTGAGAGAGGTTGCCAGTAAGACCAAGAGTCAATTTGGAGATCCCTGGGGACTGGTGGCGATGGATCTTGCCTCCGGTCAAAGAGCGAGCGCGGAAGCACTGCTCAACGGCCCTACCGTAGCCTTACGCCGTGAACGAAGTTGATGCGAAACCGCTAGTTTCTGATACAGACTCTTTGTGCAAAGCCCTGAGTCATCTAAACTG
>Ga0134127_10001549_pt1 | contig 16993 bp, 14 predicted proteins | sample KB31753_FD_96459 | JGI IMG/M metagenome (GOLD analysis project Ga0134127, IMG submission 96459) | Terrestrial soil microbial communities with excess Nitrogen fertilizer from Kellogg Biological Station, Michigan, USA - KB3-175-3 | ecosystem: Environmental > Terrestrial > Soil > Unclassified ... | reverse complement strand
GGGAGGAGCGCTAACTTCAGGCTTCATCCGTTTCCTTTTCATTCTTGGTTCGCGCGTGACTCGGATGACAACTCTGGCCTTCTCCACTCCCAAATTTCGGGGGCAGTGTCAAGATGCACCCCGTAAACGGCAAGGGTCCAATGAGGCATTGCCAAGGAATCGCCTGAGGTGCTATGGTGGTCCATCTCAATGATGAGCTTGACCTTCGCGCCAGGCGTGGCCGTTTCCGGGAAGGAGTTGACCTGGATACTGACGAGCTACTTCCTGGGGTGTTTCACAGGGGGCTACTACTGGACGCGTTGGCGGACTGGACGTGACATCCGCGTGGAGGGCAGTGGCAGCGTGGGCGCGCGCAACGTCGGCCGATTGTTGGGCGCGCCGGGATTTCTCATTACCTTCCTGCTGGATTTCGCCAAAGGCGTGCTGGCCGTGGCGGGAGCTACCTATTTCAAGCTCGGGCCGGAGTCGGTGGTCGCCTCGGTGGTGGCCGTGGTGGTGGGGCACAATTGGCCCGTGCAATTGCGGTTTCGTGGAGGCAAAGGCATCGCCACGTCGCTGGGGGCGCTGTTGGCGTACGATCCGTTCATCGTGCTGTGCCTGGGGGCCATTTTTTTGCCAGTGTGGATTATTCTGCGGGGCTTGACGCTGAGCGGCCTGGTCGCCTTCGCATTGGCACCGTTGGGGGTCTTCCTGTGCGGACTGGAGAAGACGGGAGTGGCGGCGGCGTCGTTTCTGGCGGTATTGGCATTGTTGACACACCGGCGAAATATCCGGGAAGAAGTTGCTCGCCTTGTTTTTCATCGTTCGGTAGAACAGGCGCCAGTCAAAATGCACAAAGGACCGAACGATGAAGCCTGAGCCTGGGCTGCGATTCAGGATAGCGACGGAGGATTGGGAGTTCGAGGCGGTTCACCGCCTGAACTACAAGACCTTCGTCGAAGAAATTCCCCAGCACGAGCGCAACGCGCAGGAGCGCCTCGTGGACAAATTTCACGCCGAGAACACTTACGCCATCTGCATGGCGGGCCAGGAGTTGGTGGGCATGGTGTGCGGCCGCAGCAATCGGCCGTTCTCTCTGGACAAAAAAGTCCCTGATCTGGATTCACACTTGCCGCAAGGCTACAAGGTGATAGAGGTCCGGTTATTGTCCGTGGAGAAGGAACACCGCAACGGGTTTGTCTTCTCCAAACTGGTCGGACTGCTGGCCGAACACTACCGGGAGCAAGGGTTCGACATGGCGGTCATCTCGGGTACCACCCGGCAGTTGCGGCTTTACAAGCATCTGGGCTTCGTGCCGTTCGGCCCCGTGGTGGGCACAGGCGAGGCGCAGTTCCAGCCGATGTTTCTCACGCTGGAAAAATTCATCCAGATGTCCAAGGCTCTCTCGCCTCCCAGCGACGCGGTCGAGAAGATTCTCGCCAGCTATTTGCCAGGTCCGGTGGACGTGCACGCGGAGGTCCGAAAGGCTTTCGAGCGCGGGCCGGTGTCGCATCGGTCGGACGGGTTCATGGCGGACTTCAAGGCGACCAAGCGGCTCCTGTGCGAACTGACCGGCGCGAAGTCGGTCGAGGTCCTCACCGGTTCCGGCAGCCTGGCGAACGACGCGGTCTGCGGGCAGATCTCGTTGCTGGACGCACCCGGGCTTGTGTTGAGCAACGGCGAGTTCGGCGAGCGCCTGCTCGATCACGCCACCCGGCAGGGGTTAGAGTTCGAAGTCTGCAAAATGGCCTGGGGCGAACCGCTGGACCTGGCCGAGGTGCGCCGCCGTCTCGAAGCGAATCCAAAACTGGCCTGGCTCTGGGCGACGCACTGCGAAACCTCGACCGGCATCCTCAATGACCTCGGCGCGCTCAAGGCGCTCTGCGCCGAACGGGGCGTGAAGCTCTGCCTGGATTGCATCAGTTCCATCGGCACGGTGCCTGTGAAGTTGGACGGCGTTTACCTCGCCTCGTGCGTGAGCGGCAAGGCGCTCGCGTCGTTCCCGGGCCTGTCGATGGTGTTCTACAACCACGAACTGAGTCCCGCCAGCGCGCTGCCCCGCTACCTGGACCTCGGTTATTACGCGGAGCAGAACGGCGTGCCTTTCACGACTTCCTCAAACCTGCTCTACGCCCTTCAGACCGCCCTCAAGCGCATCGCGTGGCCGGAGAAGTTCGCGCAACTCGCCGAGGTCAGCGCCTGGCTTCGCGCGCGCCTCCGGCAGCATGGCCTGCAAATAGTGGCCCCGGACGTTCACGCCGCGCCCGCGGTGGTCACACTCGCGCTGCCGCCCGAAGTGTCCTCGAAGACCCTCGGGTTTCAGCTCAAGAAAGCCGGCTACCTGCTGAGCTACAACAGCGGCTACCTGCTGAAGCGTAACTGGATTCAAATCTGCCTCATGGGCGAATGGTCGCGCGAACACGTCGAAGCGTTGCCCGACGTCATTGCGAATCTCTGCACCGCCCATCGCGCGCGGAAGCGGGACAAGGCGTCGCCCGTGGGGGGTTAGTTCGAACGATTGACAACCGGCAGGATGTTTGCTTGCAAACAATCCGCAACACAAATGCGGCCGAAGCGTACGCCGGGCATTTTTCCGGCGCTGGTTCGATGTACGAGATCCGATTGGCCAAGACCAATAAGATCCGGAGTGTTTCAAAATCCATCCTGAGAGTTGTGGAATAGATACTCACCGCCGTACCGCCCTCGCAAGTATGGTCGGTTTCCCGCTTGGATTCGCAGGGCGGCATGGTAACGTTTAGTCGCATGTCAGAGCGCGTCGCAGTCCATCCAGACATCTGCAACGGCAAACCCGTCGTTCGCGGCACGCGTATCACCGTCCAAACCGTGCTCGAATTCCTCGCGGCTGGTGACTCAATCGAGGACGTGCTGGAGGAGTATCCCAGTCTAACTCGTGAAGATGTCCAGGCTTGCCTCGATTACGCGTCGAAAGTGATGGGGAACCATTATTCCGTGCTGCCCTTGACATGAAGGGCTTCTATTTCGACGAGAACCTTCCTTCACGGCTCACTTTTTCGCCTGGCGAAGGGATCGGTTGAATGCGCTGAGTCCCATTGGCCGCGTCGCTCGCGGTGCCGTGCGACGCTTCGTCCGACTCTACTACCCGGTCGTCGAAGTTAGCGGACGCGAGCGCATCCCGGCTTCGGGCGCCGTGTTGTTCTGCGCCAATCATCCCAACTCCATGCTCGACCCCGCCATCATCGGGTTTGTCGCGCAGCGTCCCGTGCATTTCTTCGCCAAGGCGCCGCTGTTCGATGTGCCGGTCTTCGGCGCCGTGATGCGCGCCTTGGGCATGGTGCCGGCCTACCGCGGCGCGGATGACAGATCGCAAGTGAAACAAAACCTCGCTTCGCTCGAAGCCGGCGCTGCCTGGCTCGTGCGAGGCGAAGCGGTCGGAATTTTTCCCGAGGGCAAGAGCCACGACCTGGCGCGCGTCGAACGGGTTCGCACGGGCGCCGCGCGACTGGCCTTGCAGGCGGCCCAATCGGGAACCCCGGTTACCCTCGTGCCGCTCGGGCTGAATTATGAGCGCAAGGAGCGCTTCCGCAGCGCCGTGTGGGTCAATGTGGGTGAGCCACTCGACGCAAATGCCGTGCTTCGCGATGGCGCCGGAGAGGACCGCAAAGCGATGCGCCAACTCACGGCCGAACTGGATGGACGACTCAAGCAAGTCGCCGTGCATCTCGTCGAGGAGAAGTGGGAGCCATTCCTTAACGACCTTGAAACACTGATGCCGCCGCTGGACGGCAGCGGGCCCATTGAGCGCGTCCGCCAGCGCAAACGCATCGCCGATGCGATGAACCATTTCCTCGGTGCCGACCGGCCACGCGCGGAGGCGGTCGCTGCGGCCATCGAAGAGCATCGTTCGCATCTGGACGCCGTGGGGCTCGATTTGCGCTCGGAGTGGTCCCGGGAGCAAGGTGCGGCAAGGTGGTCGAGCGTGGCGGGAGAAATGTTCGTCCTGGCCATTGGGTTCGTTCCTGCGCTCATTGGTTTGCTGTATCATCTCGTGCCGTTTGGTCTCACACGGCTGACCGCGTGGCGGTTGCGAGGGCCCGTTCGCTCCACGGTCGCGCTGTCGCGCCTGGCGCCGGGGTTCGTGCTCTTCACCGCCTGGTACTCGCTGAATTGGTGGTGGCTCACCCGATGGCTTCCCGATTGGGTGGCGTGGCTTTGGACGGCGATCCTCCCGCTGGCCGGCATCCAGGCGTTGCAATACTGGCCGCGGGCGGGGCAGGCTGCGCGCGTGCTCTGGCTGCGCATCAGAATGAGCGGACGGTCCGGGGAACTCGACCGTCTCCGGTCCGAACGCGCCGCCGTGTCGGAGCGTCTCCGGGCGATGGCGAAGGAATTCGCGGCGGCGGCGAGAGGAACGGCTCATGGACAGTGACGCCAACGCAATCGCGCCCACCGAACCTGTGGCGGTGCCGGCGTCCACTGGGCCTTCGGCGTTGCAGTGGAAAAAAGTCATCTCGTGGGCGCTCTATGATTGGGGCAATTCCGCGTACGCCACGACGGTCATGGCGGGCTTTTTCCCCATCTTTCTCAAGGATTTTTGGTGTCCGCCGACAATGCCTGCCACCGAGAGCAGCCTCTACCTGAGCCGGGCCATCTCGGTCACCGGCATCGTCCTCGCCGCGCTGGCGCCGGCGCTCGGGGCCATGGCGGATCGGGGCGGCGCCAAGAAGAAGTTTCTCCTGTTCTTCGCGACGATGGGCATCGTGATGACCGCTGGCATGCACTTCGTTGCCAAGGGTCACTGGGGCGCGGCGCTCGCACTCTACGTGCTCGCCACGATGGGCTTCTCTGGTGCGAACATATTCTACGACGCGTTGCTCGTCAGCGTTGCGCCGGAGAAGAAGTTCGACTTCGTTTCCGCGCTCGGGTTTTCGCTCGGTTACCTCGGCGGCGGGCTGCTCTTCGGATTCAACGTCTGGATGGCGGTGCACCCGGAAAAGTTTGGTTTTGCGGCACAGAGCGACGCGGTCCGCTGGGCCTTTCTGCTGACAGGCATCTGGTGGGCGGCCTTCACCGTGCCGCTGTTGGTCTTCGTGAAGGAGGCGCGCGAAAAAGCGGAAGCCTTCGGCGGCTGGGCAACGATTGCCGCGGGGTTCGGCCAATTGCGCGACACCTTTCGCGAAGTGCGCAAGCTGCGGATGGTCATCCTGTTTCTCGCCGCGTACTGGCTCTACATAGACGGAGTGGACACGATTGTGCTGATGGCGGTGGACTACGGGAAGTCGCTTGGCTTCGCGTCGGACCGACTTATCACGGCGCTGCTCATCACGCAATTCGTCGGCTTCCCAGCGGCGATCGTCTTCGGCAAAATTGGCGAGAAGTTGGGCGCACGCGTCGGGATCTTCATCGCTCTTGCCGTTTACCTGGGCGTGACCGTCTACAGCTACTTCATGGACAACGTGAAGGAGTTTTACGTGTTGGCGGTCGTCATCGGGTTGGTGCAAGGCGGTGTGCAGTCGTTGAGTCGGGCGATGTACGCGCGGCTGATTCCGCGCGACAAGGCCGCGGAGTTCTTCGGCTTCTACAACATGCTCGGCAAATTCGCGGCCGTGGTCGGGCCGTTCCTGATGGGCCTGGTCGGATCGATTACCGGCAATCCGCGCCTTTCCATCCTCGCGATCATCCCGTTGTTTATTGGAGGAGGGCTTGTCCTTTCTTTCGTTCGGCCGGCGGAACGGACAAGTGAGACGTGAAGGGGAGCGCGTGAGCAAGCCGGCCCATCAGCCCGAAGGTCCCACTCACCGGCTCACCCACTTACCTACTCACTGATTCCAAGCGCCGGCCTGTTCCCGGCCTCCCCTCACTCCTCCCTTCCCTCACGCCCAGCCCTTTGCGACACTCCTCGCGCATGTCCTCCAGGCGCAAAGGCCGGTTTGTTCTTGGCATCGACTTTGGAACCCTCTCGGCCCGCGCGCTGCTCGTGGATGTGAATAACGGCGCCGAGGTCGCCGCGGCCGTCCACGAATACGCCGACGGAGTCATCACGGATACACTGCCACGCGACACCAAGCGCTTGCCGCCGGACACCGCGCTTCAGAACCCGGCCGATTACCTCGCCGCGCTCAAGGCGATCGTCCCGGGAGTCTTGCGCGAAGCGGGTGTCACCGCGGAGCAAGTCGTCGGTGTCGGCACCGACTTCACCTCCTGCACGATGCTCCCCGTCGCGGCCGACGGCACGCCACTTTGCCTGGATGCCAAGTGGGCCAGGAACCCGCACGCCTGGGTGAAGCTTTGGAAACATCACACCGCGCAGCCCGAGGCGAACCGAATCAACGAACTGGCCCGTCAACGGGGCGAAGCCTTCCTCCACGCCTACGGCGGACGTTACTCCAGCGAATGGTTCTTTTCGAAGCTGCTCGAAACCGTCCAGAAAGCGCCCGCCCTGTACTCCGCCGCGGCCCGTTTCATCGAGGCCGGGGACTGGATCGTCTGGCAACTGTGCGGCGCGGAACGCCGCGGCATCTCCGGCGCCGGCTTCAAGGCCATGTGGGTCCAACCTGTCCGCCCTGACGATGTGGGCACTCCCGGCTCCGGCACGGCAGCCGCCTGGACCTATCCCAGCCGCGAGTTCTTCCGTGCGCTTCATCCGAACCTGACGAATGTCGTCGACGACAAACTCGCCGCCGAACTGCTTCCGCCGGGCGCGAAGGCTGGCGGTGTGACGAAAGAAATGGCGAAGCTCATCGGCCTGCGCGAAGGCACTCCTGTGGCCATCGGCAATATCGACGCGCATGCGGCGGTGCCCGCGTGCGGCGTGACCATCCCGGGCAAACTCGTGATGATCCTCGGCACGAGCACCTGCCATCTGCTCGTGGGCGACTCACGCACGGAGGTCGAAGGCATGTGCGGCGTCGTCGCCGACGGAGTCATCCCGGGGTACTGGGGTTATGAGGCAGGCCAGGCCGGCGTGGGCGATCTGTTCGCCTGGCAGGTCGCCCACGCCACGCCGGAATCGGTTCACCTCGAAGCGAGGAAAGCTCAACAGACCGTTTACGATTTCCTTGAAACGCGTGCGGCGACTCTTCGCCCCGGCCAAACCGGACTGCTGGCGCTCGACTGGTGGAACGGTTGCCGCTCGGTGCTGATGGATTCCGACCTCAGCGGGCTCATCATCGGCACGAGCCTCGGCACGCGTTCGCACGAGGTTTACCGGGCGCTCCTCGAGGCCACGGCGTTCGGCACGCGCAAGATTATCGATGCCTTTGCGGGCAAGGGCGTCTCCGTTGACGAACTCTGCGCGTGCGGCGGTCTCGCTCACCGGAGCCCGCTGTTGCTCCAGATTTACGCGGACGTCACCGGGCGGCCCATCCAGGTTGCCGCCAGCGAACAAACCTGCGCCCTCGGCGCGGCGATGCACGGCGCCCTGGCCGCAGGCGTCTACGCCGACATGCACGAAGCGGCCGAGCACATGGTCCGCCCCAGCCGGACGACCTATCATCCCAACCGCAAGCATAAGTCGGTCTACGACCAGCTCTACACCGAATATGGCCGCCTCCACGACCACTTCGGCCGCGACACCCACAGCACGATGAAAGTGCTCAAGCGAATCAAGCTGGAGCGGGCCTGAGGGGTTCAACGCTCTCGCGAGACGAGCCTGCGGGAAGCTCGACGTTCAACGCACCGACCTGGCTAGAGTGATTGCCAAAAGTCATCTCCGAAATGGTGGGCGGCGCCCTGCTGGGCGCCGCGGCAAACCGGCAGGTTTGCCCCACCATTTCGGAAATGACTTTTGGCAATCACTCTAAGCGGCTCGTTCCCGTAACTCCCTTGCTCGACAATCACGTTCGCTTTGGATACCTTTCACCGTGAACGATAAGTTCGAAAGACTGCGGCTCACGTTAACTTGTTAGCTGTCATCCCATCGTCACTTCCGGGTCTCGCTGTAAGCGCCGCGCTGACGGCCGCCGTGTGCTTTTTCTTCCATTGGCCAGTAGCACTGACCACATTGTTGTTTTTCGTTGCGTTGCCTTTGGCAGGACTGCTGATTACCGCAGACGACGACCTGCCGGGTGGTTGGAGCAACCCCGACGGGACTGTTCCGCCACCTTGGAGATGTGCCAGATTCTGGGCGGACCTCGCGTTTCGGTCAGTGATTGTCTGTGGAGCTTTTGCCGTGACCGCGGGATGGACGCCAGAGGCGCGCTTCTTTTGGATTTCTTGCTCAGCGGCACTGCTGGCATCCTTTGGCCTGATGCGGTTAGCAGCGCGAAAGAATCATTCGACGAATGACAGCAACAAGTGAAGTGCGCTGTAGCGGACCGCTGCCCTGCTGGGCCGTCGGACGGTTCGGATAATTTTGTCAGCGACCCTTGCAGCCGACCGGGCGTTTCCGGCGGCGGTCGCTGGATTGGACGTTCCAGACTGGTTGCCAAAAGTCATTTCCGACTGGTGGCGCACGACCTGCCGGTCGTGCGAGGCTGCGCGGCAACGCAGCCCCACCAATCGGAACTGATTTTTGGCAGACACCGACTAACCATGGCATCGGGCGATGCCTTTCAAAGCGTTTGCTCCAGGCAAGCGATATTGGATGGAAGTTTATTGGCAAGATTGACTTTGGGATGTGTTACTGACAATGCCACCCTCCACACTCGAACCTCTGAAATTGGTTACGCTGTGTTTGGCCATGCTGGTCCTGGCCCCCTTCGGGGTCGTGTTCTGGCGCATTGCCGTCCACCGCCCACCCTCTGATCAACGCGCGCGGCTTCAGACGGGGTTGCAGGAGCACGCTTCCCGCATCGGAACGACCAACGAAGATGGGAGTGTTGTCATTGCCGTTGCCGTCGAGTCGCGGGAGGTGATTGGTTTCTCAGAGGGCACGCTCTCTTGGCTTTCATTCTATCCGCGGCCTTGGATCGGCATAGTGGGCCTGATCGCTGTTGCTACCATTCTTCTCTGTCTGGTGGTGTCGCTCTTCATCCCACAGGGTGAGTTTCTGAGTTCTCCTCCATAATTGAGCGGGCATTCACACATGAAGCCAGTCGCACCATTCCAGAGATGCTCGTGAGTTGCTCTTCCGTGGCCATGAAACGATGAGATTTTGCGCCTAAACCGTTCCGCTGTGCGGTTCACGTCTTACGCTTCAATACACCACTGCAAATGCCTTTCACACCCGAGTTGCAACAGCGAGCCGCTGATTTTCTTCGCAGGACGATTCCCGCCGAACTGCAGCCGCAGTACGTCGCTGGCTCGATGGCGGACATCATTGTCACGCGCTGCGCCCAAAATGAGCCACTCGATCCGGAGTTGCGCGAGATTGCCGAGATTTCGGCCGGCGAATACGACTACGCTATTGCCAAGGCGCAGTCAGACGAACTGAAGGCTTACTACGCCGAATGCCAGTGCCTCCTCCGAGAGATTATCGAGGCCAGTTGAGCCGTACGGATGCACTCTGCCACCGGGTCGGGGCGTCGCGATTGCAATCGGCGTGGCCGGCGGATACGCTGCTTAAGGTTAGAGGCGACATTGACACTTGGCGCCCTGCACTCGCATGAAAAAACAAGCCTTCTTCACATTCACATTGCTTATTGCTTCAGCCATTGCCTTTCTGACCGGATGTTCGTGGTCTGTGGGCAGCAGCAGCACTACCCCAAAAACCGCACATGTGTTGCCGACGACTGGCCAGCAGTTGATTGACTTGCAGAAAGCAAGGGAACTCGGGGCGATTACTGACCCGGAGTATCAGGCCCAAAAGGCAAAGCTCCTCGGTAACAAGTAACATTACTCCATCCAGCAAGCGGACGGCGGGCCGCCGTGGCTGAAATTGGCGCCCCGTGGCTGCCGTCGCTGCGCACGGCCTGGGGTGTGGTGTGGCACCTAACTCAATTATGAGCTTCATCCACAAGGCGGCGGTGACACTTCTGCCAAGGCGCAAGGCTGAGGCAATGGCGGCGGAGGCGCGTTCATGGATGCTGCCTGTGCTTGTGGCTTTGCACGATCCATTTGGGACCTCGGTGGCATCCGCCGGAAGGCTGGGGGGCCAAGCCTGGCGCTACTTGCGGTGCCCGCGGCGCAGTCAATCCTCCTGGCACATGGCGCGAAGCGCAGACATCGCCAACTCAGAGAACATGAGATCACCCGCAAACAGATAATTTACAATCTGCTCTCAAATACATGACAAATGGCCTCGCAGCGTTGAGGAAACTTCGTCCATGAAACACGTATTCGCCTCTGGTCTGACACTCCTTGCCCTTTTCACCGCATCGGCTCGCGCCGCCAGTGATGCGGATGTGACCCTTTTGGAAGTGAAGAAAGTCGTCATCGCAGAAGACTCGATCACGATAGTCGTCTCGGCGGCGACGACGCGCATCACCTTAATCAAGGGCGCTCATGATCCAGAGTTCAAGGGAGACACCTGGAACGGAATGCCTGTCACGCGAGTTCAGGTTGTTTCCAACAAAGCCACGTTCACGATCCGGCGGCCTGCTGACGCTGCACCAGGTGGGTCGACCGCCAGTGCGTGGCAAGGGTCCCTGAAGACGGCCAAAGATTTGCAGGAAGGCAAGGAAGTCGGGCGCATTGGCTTCTACGCGCCCGATATCGTCATCAAACGCAGCATGATTGATTCCATCACGGGATTTGGCTTTCTCTATCCAAAGGGAGGATGAATGGAACGCCTGCCTTAGGCGATTTGCTCAAAGGAGCTGCGTTGTTCGATGTCCAGTAGTCAGTAATCAGTGGCCTTCCAAGGCGCACAACTCTAGACTGCCTCTAATGGCATCGATTCGTGGGCGCGCGTCCTGTTTTATGAAGCAAACCATCGGTCTCGGCATCCTCAACTGCACCGCCGCTTTGGTCACGCTCGGCGGATGTTTCGACATGCTCCTGCCGACAATTCCCTCCAACCTAGTAGCTTACTTGAAACTCGCCAACCACCACGAGGTTTCGTCTGAGCTTTCAACGCTGTTATTGGGCATTTTGCGAGCGCTCGGGGGTTGCTTGCTTGCCATTGGCATCACGGGTCTTTTCATCATCAACGGACCGCTCAAGCGGGGTGAGAGGTGGGCTGCATGGGTTCTCGTCCTATTGATTGGCCTTTCCGAAGGCATCAACGCTTCGCAGATGTGGCGATTTGGGTCACCGTATTACGTTCCGCTTGCCTTCGCTGCACTGACAGTGGCGGGTGTGATAATACTGTTCCGCCCGGGTAGGTCCGTCAGCCGCGCTGAGCCTGCTCCTTAGGTGGCTCGACCCTTGACGACCGGTCATACGAAGAGGGGGTCCGGTTCCTTTTCATTCAAATTCCAAACCGCTCATCCGCGCTCATCGACGCTTATCGCCTCTCAGTCGAAGGCGTCGTCCGTGCCCGGCTTTTCAAACCAGGTTCTGGCGATACCACTTCAAGGCGGACTGCAGTCCACTGGCGACCGTTTGTCCGGGCGTGTAACATAGCAATTGGCGGGCGCGCGTGATGTCCGCCCGCGAGTGGCGCACGTCGCCGGGGCGAAAATCGCAATGCTCCGGCAGCCGGCGTGCGATGGTGGGATCGTCCCGGGCCAGCAAATCGCGCAGTGTCGCAAAGAGTTGATTGAGGCTGGTGCGTTCGCCGCAGGCGATGTTGTAAACCTTGTTCAGCGCTTCGCGGTCCGTCGTCGTCGCGGCGAGGAGGTTTGCCTGGACGACGTTGTCAATCGGGCAGAAGTCGCGCGTCGTTTCGCCGTCACCGAAGATTTGCACCGGCTCATTTCGGAGGAGCGCGCGAATCCACTTCGGGATCACTGCGGCGTAAGCACCGTTGGGATCCTGGCGCGGGCCGAATACGTTGAAGTAACGCAGACCGATGGAGGCCAGTCCGTGGCGGCGGGCGAAGTCCTCCGCGTCGAGTTCGTTGGTTCGCTTCGATTCGGCATAGGGCGAAAGGGGCCGGCCGATTTCCCCTTCGATCATGCATTCGCCAGGTTGATCGCCATAGACGGCGCTGCTCGACGCGTACACGAAACGGGCGACACCGCTCTCGCGGGCGCTTTGCAGCAAGTTGAGCGTGCCTTGCACGTTGATGTCGTGCGTCGTCTGCGGTTCGGCGATCGACTGAGGCACGGAAACGAGCGCGGCGTGGTGCAGCACGACATCCACGCCTCCGCACGCTTTGCGACAAAGCGCCGCGTCACGAATGTCACCTTCAAACAATTGGAAGCGCGACCATTGCGCCGGGAGAACGGCGGCCTTGACGTCGTCGAGGTTGCGCCGATGGCCTGTCGAAAGGTTATCAAAGCCGACGACGCGTTGGTCCAGCCGAAGGAGTTGCTCGAGCAAGTTCGAGCCGATGAAGCCGGCGGCGCCGGTGACCAGCCAGACTTTCGGCTGAGCGCGGAGTTGTTGGAAAATGGGGTTGAGCGAAGTCATGGACTAACGGCGAGCAAAACCATTTTGGGACGTGCGCGCTTCTGCCCCCTCACCCCGGCCCTCTCCCCCGAGGGGGAGAGGGAGAATGAGCGTTGGGGGCCAGACATTTGAAGACGGCTACGCTTTCCAGACCGTGTTCGGGCGCGTCTTGACGGTCGCCATGACATTGCGTGTGTCGACGATGCAGTCGCACCAGTCAGCCAACTCTTGATAGTTCACTGCGCGGTGGGCGGTGGAAATCACCACGGCGTCGAACGAACGAACCGACTTCTCGCCCCACTCGACGGACTTCGTGCCCGTCCAGTGCCCGTGTCCACGCGTCGGGCGGATGATGGGGATGTGGGGATCGTAGTAGGCCACGACAGCGCCTCGTTCCTTGAGCAGGTCGAGCAGGACGAAGGTCGGCGACTCGCGCAAGTCGTCCACGTCGGCCTTGTAGGCGAGGCCGAGAAGGAGGACACGGCTGCGGCGGAGGGGCTTTTGGCGCGCGTTGAGAGCTTCGGTGAGGCGACCCACGACCCACTGCGGCATGGCCGTGTTGATTTCGCCGGCCAGTTCGATGAAGCGGGTGTGCTGTCCGTAATGGCGGGCCTTCCAGGTGAGGTAAAACGGATCAATCGGGATGCAATGCCCACCCAGGCCCGGACCCGGATAAAACGGCATGAACCCGAACGGCTTGGTTTTCGCGGCGTGGATGACTTCCCACACGTCGATGCCCATCGCCGCGTAAACCACTTTGAGCTCGTTCACGAGCGCGATGTTCACGGAGCGGAAAATGTTTTCCAGCAACTTCGTCGCCTCGGCGGCACGGCACGAGGAGACGGGCACGAGCGTCTTGAAAGCGCGGCCATAAAGCGCCTTTGCGCTTTCCAGACAGGCGGGGGTCAGGCCGCCGAGGACTTTGGGGATGTCGCCGAGCCGGCTGGTCGTGACGCCCGGATCATCGCGCTCCGGCGAATAGGCCAGATGAAAATCCGCGCCCGCCTTGAGGCCGGAGCCGCGTTCGAGTACCGGGAGCAATTCCTCCTCCGTCGTGCCCGGGTAAGTCGTGGACTCGAGCACGACCAGCGTGTTCCGTTGCAAATACGGCGCGATGCTTTGGCCGGTCTTCAGAATGTAGGAAAGGTCGGGCTCGCGGTTCCTTTGCAACGGCGTCGGGACGCACAGGATGACGGCCCGGGTTTCGCGAATGCGGGAGAAGTCGGTGGACGCCGTGAATGTGCCGTTGTGCACCTGTTGCGCGAGGAGCGCGCTGTCGATGTGTTTGATATAGCTTCGACCGGCGTTGCAGTCGTCGACCTTGGCGGGATCGTTGTCCAGGCCGAGGACGCGGACGCCCGAGCGGGCAAATTGCAAGGAGAGGGGCAGGCCGACGTAGCCCAGGCCGATGACAGCCACGTTCATCAGGAAAGTCTGTTCCGGCCTGGTCCGGTTCGCCAAGAGGAATCCAGCCGTTACGGTGAGTCGCCCGCCCGACGGCACAGGCGAGTCGCCTGTGCCACCCACGCGAAACACATGCCAGCCTTTTTCAGGCCGCTTGGGGCTCGCAAACACTTCCCGGCATCTGCTCAAGCTTGGGTGAGCTTTTGCCGATGGCTAGAGCGGGCAGGTGTACCGGTCCGGCGCTTGGCGCCGTCCGATGCCCTGTGCGTTCGATTTTGGGCATGAAGACCGTATTAATAATTGAAGACGACCGCGCGGTTGCCGCGACGTATCGTCATAAATTCAAAGAAGCCGGCTATCGAGTCGAAGTTGCGTCCGACGGCGTCGAAGGTGTGAAACTCGTGTCGACCCTGCGTCCGGACGCCGTCGTGCTGGATCTGCTGATGCCGAAGATGGACGGCATTGAGGTCCTCAAGTTTATCCGTGGGCACACTGAATTGAGCGGCACACCGGTGGTCGTTTTCTCGAATTCCTACATGACGAGCCTCGTGGAAAACGCCTGGCGGGCCGGCGCCGACGAGTGCCTCATGAAGTCCAGCACCATGCCCGGCCAACTCCTGGACGCGGTCAAGAAAGTGATGAACCGCACAGGCCACCGGAGAACGGTGCCGTCGCCGTTCCCCATCGCTCCAGTGCAGTTGGCCCCGCCCGCAGTGGTGCCTTTGGGGCTGGTCGTACCCCGCTCGGCGCCGGCATCGCCGCCTGCCTCTGAGGCCCCCGCCGTCAAGTCAGGGACGCCAAGCACATTCGTGCCGGCGCCGGTCGGCACAGGCGACCGTTTTACGATTAATTATGAGGCGGCGGCGGAGCCCACAGGTGCGCCGAGCCCGCCGTCGGGCACCACCTACTTCATTGTCCGCTCCCAACTCGTGGCGGAGCCGGACACGGAGTTTCAAGCGCAGATCCGGGAGCTGTTCATGGCGGGCTCGGCCGTGCGCCTCGATAACATCCGGAACCTGGCCGCTGCGTTCGTCGAGACGGAAGACGGCCCGCAACGAGCGACACAGATCGAAGGCCTTTTCAGAATGGTCCATGCCCTGGCGGGGAACGCAGGCCTGGCCGGGTGCGCGCGCATCGCGCAGTTCGCCAGCACGTTCGAGGTGCTCCTCAAGGAACTTCGGGACCAGCCTCACTATTTATGCGGCTCGACCATCAACACGGTGGCCCGGTCCGTCGAGGTACTCGAGGGAATGTTCGTCAACCCTGACGACCTCGATTCGACGGCACCGACGCTTTCGGCGCTGGTCGTCGAGTCGGATTCCGAGTCCGTGCAGGCGGCGACGGCTGCGCTGGAAGCCGCGCGGATGAAGACCGTATCCACCGCCGATCCGGTGTACGGCATGGGCCACCTGGCCGCCACGCCCTACGACCTGGTGGTGACCGGAATCAACCTTTCAGGCATGACCGGATTCGAGTTGCTGGCTCAAATGGAAGCGCTGCCGCACCACGAGCGCACCCCCATTATCTTCGTGACGACGCACGATAACTTTGCCAGCTACATGCTCGACGGCCTTGTCGCCCGGCACGACCTGATTGGCAAGCCCTACCCCTCCATCGAACTGACCCTCAAGGCACTGGCCTGGTTGAATCGAAAGCGGCTTCAACCGTAGCCGCCATGGGAGGTGTGATCCCGAACATTCACGCCCCGAAGAAGGGGAGGAATAATCAGCGCCTCGTCATGTCCAGGAATTATTTGGCCCCTTCAGGGCGGAATCGGTTTTGCGATTTGCCCGACCCAGGGCGTTGCCCTGGGCTGGATTATTCAGCCCCTTCGTCGGGGCGGCGGCCAACCTGGCATCGCGGAACTTGGAGCTTGGAGTTTGGCGTTTACTTTGAACTTTGAACTTTGAGCTTTGAACTTTCAGGGGCCAGTTCGCGCAAGCGTCGCTCCCGTTCGGGCTTCTTGAGTTTACCCAGCACTTCGGCCTGCTTGTAGAATTCCTCCAGGTCCCCGCCTTGCTGCGCCAGCAGGCTTCGAAACGCGGGCACCAGTGCGTAGTAAGTGTCGAGCGTGTTCAACAGGGCGTTGTTGAGCGGTTGCTCGAACCAGCCGTCGTACTCCGGGTTGCGGCCCCAGCGGGACTTTGTCCCGGCATAGTCGCGACGAAGCTGCTCGAAGACGGCTGCTTTTTGGCGGCGCCATTCGGCGCAATTGCAAATGCCACCGCGGCCGGCGCACGCGCCGCACTGTGCGGAGCCCATCGACTGGTACAACTTCTCCAGCCGGGCCCGTGCGCCTGAGACGAGATCCACGAACTGTTGGCGCCGCACGGCGGCCTCGCGGTGGCGCGCCAGCTCCTCCGCATTGCCTTTGGCCCGAAGCCAGCGTTCCACTCCTTCCTCCGCCACTGCCGTGGCGAACGCCTCGTTGAAATCCGTGTCGCCCGCCGCGAACAACCGTTGATGGGCCAACTCGTGGAACAGCAGGTCCGCCAGGTCTGTGTCGTCATTGAAGAGAAACGTGTTCAGGACCGGATCGTGGAACCAACCCAGTGTCGAATACGCCTCGACGCCACCGACGTGGACGTCGAAGCCCTTCCGTTCCAATTTCGCTGCATATCGGCGGGCCTTTTCTTCGTTGAAGTAACCCTGGTATTCGAGCCGGCCGACCACGGGATACCACCATCCCTTGGCCTCCACGGAAAACTCCGGCGCCGCGTAAACGGTCCAGACCGCGAAGCGCCGGCCGAGATCCGCGTATTGCCGGTACTGCCCGTTCGTCGGCAGTTTCAGCTCGTCCTCCGCGAACATTCGGAGGCGCAGCACCAGTTTCAGCCGTTCTTTCAGTTCCGGGGGAGTTTTGGAGTCCGCAAGAAGATCTTCAATCGGCTGCCGGCGATGAAGAATCTGGCACTGTCCGTGGATTGCCTGGGTGTAGTAGCCCACAGTGCCGCAGCCTGTCAGGAGGAAGACGGGCAGAAGCGCAAGAAAGGCGAAAATGGGTCCAACGAGCCGACCGATGTAGTGGGACAGGCTTCCAGCCTGTCTCCGCGGGCATCCTGCCCACGGAGGGCACTGGGGCTGGAAGCCCCGAGAGACAGGCTGGAAGCCTGTCCTACTATCCGCCGGTTCATGGAGAGAATCCTCCGGACTTTGTGCGCGCATTGCGCCCCGTAACCTCACGAGAGCTCTTTTGGCCGGCTTGGACCACAAAAGGATGCCTGCCCTGATTTCCAATGACTTGCGAGTTTCCAAG
>Ga0134127_10001547_pt1 | contig 16998 bp, 14 predicted proteins | sample KB31753_FD_96459 | JGI IMG/M metagenome (GOLD analysis project Ga0134127, IMG submission 96459) | Terrestrial soil microbial communities with excess Nitrogen fertilizer from Kellogg Biological Station, Michigan, USA - KB3-175-3 | ecosystem: Environmental > Terrestrial > Soil > Unclassified ... | reverse complement strand
TTGCCGCCGCCTGGCTGTTCTGCCAGATCGGGACGGTCGTGGCGTCTGTGCCCCTGGTGTTCTGGATCACCGCCGCGGATCCGCACGCCGAGGAATGCACGTGCGGCCACGCCGACGGCGTGATGTGTCCGATGCATCACAAGCCCTTCGGCCGACCAACTCCGTGCGCCATGCATGCGGCGAACAGCTCGGGAGCCGCCGTCGTGACGACGTTTGTCGGCGTGGCGGGCCTTACCCCGGAGCCCACGCTTTCGATCCGTCCGGCGGATTCCTCACTGCGCTCACTTCCTGGCGATGTTCGCGAGGCGGGTGAGCGTCCCGTTCCACCCGATCCTCCGCCTCCCCGCATCTAATTCACCGTCACTTCCAAGGAGTGACCTCGCAGTCGTCTGCGAGGACTCTATCGATCTCGCTGAACCGCACGCCCTCGTGAGCCGAGAGGGCACCATTTCATTGCTGCGATGCGACGTTTTCAAATCGCCGCACCTGCATGTCGCTGTTCGGGGTGAGTTCAACGGGAGGAGATTTTGAGGACCCAGGTCATTGGCGTCATCGTGGCGGTGTGTTGCGCGGCCGTATGGGCCGACGTCGTGCACGCCCAGGAAACCATCAATTACGCGAGCCTTGGCGGACGCGTCACCGATCCGCAAGGAGCGGTCGTGCCGGGTGCGGCGGTCAGTGCCCGGCAGATCGAAACCAATATCACCGCAGAGACGACCACCGATTCGGAAGGGCGGTTCCGGTTTCCCTACTTGAAAGTCGGGTCGTACGAGCTGAAGGTGCACCTTCAGGGATTCGCGGACAGCATCCGGATATTGAGGCTCACACTGGGTGCGGCGTTTGATCTGCCGGTGTCGCTGAGCGTCGCTGGCCTGGATACCGCGGTGACCGTCACGGGCGAGGCCACCCTGCTGGAAGCCGCGCGAAGCCAGATCGCGGCGACGGTCCCTCAGATCGAAGTCGAGCGTATGCCGATGAACGGTCGCAACTTTCTGGATCTCGCGCTGCTCATTCCGGGCGTATCGCCAACGAACATCGGCAGCACGCAGCTGTTCCCGGAGACGTCAGCCGTGCCCGGCCAGGGCATTTCCGTCGCGAGCCAGCGAAATCTTTCGAACAGCTTCATCGTTGACGGTCTCTCCGCGAACGATGATGCCGCCGGCCTGAGCGGCATTCCGTACGGCGTGGACGCGGTAGAGCAGTTCCAGGTCGTCACCTCTGGTGGCCAGGCGGAACTCGGACGCGCGCTGGGCGGCTATATCAACGTCGTCACCAAAAGCGGCACCAACGCGATGCACGGCACGGTGTACGACTTCGTTCGCGATGACAACTTCAACGCGGAAAACGCCCTCTCAGGCAAGACACTGCCGATGGATCAGCAGCAATATGGCGCCAGTCTGGGCGGACCGGTCGTGCGCAATCGCACGTTCTATTTCGCCAATTTCGAGCAGCGGCTGCTCGATCAGACGGGGCTTGTCACGATCCTCGAGCCGAGCGTGCCGGTCATCAACGCCCGGCTCGCGGCCACCGGGTATCAAGGTGGACGGGTGACGACGGGCATTTATCCGAATCCGGTTCATAGCGCCAACTTCCTCGGGAAGATCGACCATCAGATCAGCGGATCCGATCAGTTGTCGGTGAGGTACAGCCTCTACCACGTCACATCTGATCACTCGCGTGGTGCCGGTGCGCTGAACGCACCGAGCGCATCAGCCGGTCTCGACAACATCGACCACTCACTGGCGTTCGGCAACACGCGAAGTCTTTCGGTGAGGACAGTCAATGAAACGCGTGCGCAGGTGGCGTATGGCGACTTGAAAGCGCCACCGACGGACCCGATCGGTCCAGCCGTCAGCATCGCCGGCATCGCCTCGTTCGGGACGATGTCCGGCAGTCCCACGCGGCGAAAGAACACGATGTATCAAGTTGTCGATAACGTTTCACATCAGACGGGTGCGCATGCGCTGCGGGCGGGGATTGATCTCGTCTTCAATGACGACAGGATCACCTACCCCCGATCGGTTCGCGGCAGTTATACGTTTGCTTCGTTGCCGAGCTTTCTGACAGGAACCTACAGCGGCTTCACGCAGACCTTCGGCGATCCGATTGTTTCTCAGACCAACCCGAATCTGGGAATGTACGCGCAGGACGAATGGCGCGTCGGTTCTCAGTTGACGCTGAATCTCGGTCTTCGATACGACCTCCAGTTTCTCGAGTCGGTCAACACCGACACGAACAACGTGTCGCCGCGGGTTGGGTTCGCCTGGTCCCCTTCGGCCTCACGCGATGTCGTCGTGCGCGGAAACGCCGGCCTGTTCTTCGATCGCGTACCTCTGCGCGCGGTCGCCAACGCCATTCTGTCGGCAGGCAACACCACGGATCTCGACAAGCTGCAGCAGCCGAGCGTGGCGGGCCTCATTCCAACGCAGGCAGGGGCGCCGACATTTCCGGCCATCCTCTCCGAACGTCTGTTGACGACGACGCTCGTTGATTTCACGACGATGGACAAGAACCTGCGGAACGCGTATTCCAGGCAGGCCAGCGTCGAAATCGAACGCTCGTTCAGTGGAGGTCGCACCGTGAGTGTCGGCTACCAGTACCTGGCTGGCGAGAATCTGCTGATGTCGGTGAACCAGAACGTACCGACCTGCGTCGCCGCTGGAACAAACAACGGGTGCCGACCACTCTCGACGTATCGCAACAACAGCCAGTACTCATCGGTGGCCGAATCGATTTACCACGGCCTCCACGTGTCGTTCGTGCAGCGGCCGAGCACATGGGCGAGTCTTCGACTGACCTACACGTTGTCGAAATCGATGAACGATGTGGGTGAGGCGTTCTTCAGTTCGCCGATCGATCCGACGAACATCAGGCGAGACTGGGGCCGATCGGACGACGATCAGCGTCATCGCCTCGTCATCAATGGCACCGTGAACACACCGATGTCGGTGGCAACAACGGCGTTGGAACGCGTCAGTCATGGGTTCCAGGTGAGCAGCCTGCTCCAGTTTTATTCGTCACTGCCATTCAACATCACATCGGGTGTGCCCAACCTGCAGGGAACCACGAGTCGTCCGCTTGCAAACGGCGCGGTCGCCGCGACGAACTTCGATGTCCGGGCCGTCGAGTGCATTCCGAGAAATGCGGGGCTCGGCAGCGACTTCTTCACGTTGAGTCTTCGCGTCAGTCGCGCGTTTCGCCTCAGGGGCGACGTGAGGGCAGAGGGGCTGGTCGAAGCGTTCAACGTCACGGATCGGGTGAACAACGTGACGCGAAACAATACTTTCGGCGCCGGGGCCTACCCGGCGGACCCAGTGGCTAACTTCAACACAATCACCGCCGTGGGTGATCCGAGAACGCTTCAGTTCGGTGTGCGGCTCACGTTCTGACGTGACGAGGAATCTTCATATGCGCTGGACAAGAATCGCTGGCATCGTTCTGGTCGCGTTCGTCGCGGTGACGGGATTGATCACCGCACGCAGCGAGACGGGCATCGCAATCGGCGTGAAGGACCGGGCCGGCGCCAATGCCTCGATCGCAGCGAGTGGATCGTTTGTTGGCCTCGTATGGGCAGCGCGCACCACGGAGGGCATCACCGACATCTACATCGCCACGAGTCGCGATGGCGGGCGCTCCTTCCGGGCGCCTGTGCGTGTGAATCAGACCGCCGGGGACGTCAGCGTGTCCGGCGAGCAGCCACCACGGATTGTGTTGACACCGAGCCGGGGAGCGGATCCTTCACTCGTGGTGATGTGGACGGCAAAAGCGCCGTCGGGCACGAGGCTCGTGTCAGCGCGGTCGGTCGACGGCGGCCAGTCGTTCGGGCCGGCCGCGTCCGTTCCTGGCAGCGACGCGAGTGGCAATCGTGGGTGGGAGTCGCTGGCGATTGGCTCCAGGGGTGAAGCGGTGGCCGTGTGGCTCGACCACCGCGAGATGGCCGCACGGCCGGCCGGCTCCGGCGCGAGCGGTGAACACCAGCACGGGGCGGCCATGCAGCACCAGACCGATGGCTCCGCAACCGCGCAGCTCTCGCAAATCTTCTTCGCCAGGCTGAGTGACCCTGCAAGCGCACGGGCGATCACTCATGGCGTCTGTTATTGCTGCAAGACGGCGCTCACCGCAGGCACAGACGGCAGCGTTGTCGCGGCGTGGCGTCACGTCTATCCGGGCAACATCCGCGACATCGCGCTGACGAAGTCCTCGGATGGTGGACGAACCTTCGCGCCACCGGTCCGCGTCAGCGAAGACAACTGGGTGCTGAACGGATGTCCCGAAAATGGCCCGGCGGTCGCCATGGACCAGAGCAATGGTATCCACGTCGTGTGGCCGACCCTCGTTCACGACTCTAGGGGCGCCGAGAGCCTGGCATTGTTCTACGCCACGTCGCGCGATGGAAAGCGATTCACGAAGCGGCAACGAATTCCAACTGAAGGCGCCCCTCGACATCCTCAGATCGCCGTCGGGCCGGCGGGGAAGATCACCGTTGCCTGGGACGAGCAGCTCACAGGTGCAAGGCGAGTCGTGATCGCGCGAGGGACCGTTGATGACAGCAACCCCGTTCGCTTTACGCGGGAATCGGTCGCCGAGGAGGGTGGCACGTACCCCGTAATCGCCCCGCTGTCCGATGGGACGCTTGTCGCCTGGACCAGCGGATCGACGGCAGACTCGGTGCTCCGTGTCGCGCGCTATGCCCCAGCGAGGTAAGGGTTGCTGTCGTGCACTAATGTGTGACGTGGCCGTGCAGCGCGTAATGCACGAACAGTGATAAGACGTGGGTGACCCGTACGGCTCCTGAAGGTTTTCAGGCACCGCATACCTCGTCACGTCTGCACCGACGCCGAAATTGCCCGCTTCGCTCCGAAGAAACTCGTAGAGATAACCAAGTGTCAGCGCCCCTACCTGCGAGTGACGGTGCCGGTGGAAGGTGCCTCGCGGGTGAAAGCCGACGTCGAGGATGTCTTTGTCGACCGATTCGGCGCGCGTGTACACCAGACCGCGCTGCGACGCGCGGATTGTCGCCTCGAGCAGATAGGCTTCGAAGTTGCCGTGGATTTCGCGGTTCTGGCCGAACGCGAACATCCACGCGCTCAACCGCCGGTTGCTGTTTGCGTACGACAGCGACCCGGTAAGCCTGTCCGCGTCGTACGGCGTGACGGCCTCCGGCAGATGCAATCGCGCCCCCGAGATCTGGCCGGACCAGGGGCCATGTGTCCACCCTACCTGGAGGGCGTACGAGTCCAGACGCCCGAGATCGAGATCCTTCCGCTTCTCGTCGGGCTCCTCGCCCCGGAACCACGAGGCGCCGACGCTCCAGTCGTGAATACCTATCACTCCGCGGACGACACCGGGTGTGATGTGTGTGGAATCGAGATAGTGATGCGAGAGCGGCGCCTGCGGGTTGGCGTACGCCGATGGGCGATGCATGAAGGGCGCTGGACCGAGCGTCGGCGAGCCGACGACATCCGCGCCCAGGACGTAGGTGAAGCGGCCGGCCGTCCGCGTGTAATCGGCGCCGAGGCTCATGAACAGATCGTGCGGATGCTGGTAGTCGATCAGGCGCCTTGCGGAAGGTTTCGCCCGTCTGAAACGCCTGCGGTGACCCAAGCGCATGCATCGTGAATGGCAGCGGCGGGTGGCTCGTGCGACATGCCGGGCATGTTGGGCATACCGTGCTGGTCGGCGGCGTCCTGCGCAGACGCGATGGCCGCGGTCAACATGCAGAACATCAGCGCGTGGACCAACACCGATGCTCCGGCCGTTTCGCGCAGAGAAACCAGCTTTCGTTCAGAGTAAGGCACGCACCCGCCCGAAGAGGATTTGGATTGGATTTCGAGCAGTCTAATGCTCCGCCAGTCGGACAAGCCAATGGTGTACCGCGGACGCGGTTATCAGGACTCGGTTGCTGCGGGTGACGTCGCGCGCACCGGCGATGGTGTCGTCGCCTTCCGCGCGCGCCGCGCGTGCCGCGCCAGGCGTCGCCACGATGGCACGAGCGTCGTTGCACTGAGCACGAGGCCTCCGGCGCTGAGGACGATCAGTACGATGTCCCACAGCGGCCGGCGGTTGTACAGGAACGGGAAATCAAGGCTGTGCAGGCCGTGGTACAACCAGCGATTCCAGCGTCCGCCGACATCCTGCTTCGTCATTGTGCCGCGGCTCGGCTCCAGATAGAGCCACGTCTGACGCGGATCGTTATAGCGAACACGAAGGACCGGCAGCGGTCTGTTGCCGTACTGATCGTAGTAATACGAATCGTATTCGGTGAGCCACGATGCGTCGCGCATCGGAATGCCGGGCATCGCCGCCTTCGCAATCGTCCACATGCTGTCGTCGCTGAACCGCCGGAAGGTGCCGCGCTCGGGTTCGAGCGCCGGGACGATCACGTGTTCGGCTCGAGGCTGACTCTGGCGGCGTTCGTCGTTCGAGCCGATTTCTTCCTCGTACGAGTACGGCGCAGGCGGACGTGACGCGACGAAGTACGGCTCGCCCTGGAACTGCAGCACATCCAGCTCCTTCGGCGCGAACGAACCGCTGACGACCTCGAGCGCGCGCTGCATCCGGTCGACGGTGATCAGGTCAATCGACAGCGGCGAACGGGCAACCGCGGACCTCTGGGCCTCGGTAGGCGGCGCCTTGCGCATCGACGTAAACGGCATCCCGAGCGACATCGCTCCGCTGAACGCCCACGTCATCGACACGATTCCGAAGATCAGCCCGGCGTAGTGATGCCACTTCATCCAGCCGACATACGGCGAATGCGAGGGTCCTGAGCGCATTCGATAGTGGCGCGGATATCGAGTGCGGACGATGCCGACGATGAAGCCGGCAAACGTCATGAAGGTGCCGAGAAGAGCCGCCCATGCGACGCTTTGCAGCCACAACGGCTGATTGCGGCGAAACGAGGTGAAGTACGTCCAGTGCAGCACTGCGCTGACGTAGCCGAGCAGCCGCGACCGGCGGTCCGTCTTCATCGTCGGCTCGCCGGTTACTTCTGAAATGTAGTAGTGCGTCCCGGCCGGATCGCCAACGGCGATGCGGTGCAGCGGGAGCGTGCCGCGCCGTTCGCCGAGCGTCCACTGATCGGAGTTCGGCACATAACCGTCGTAGCTCACGGTCGATGCGTACTGCGGCACCCAGCGCTGAACCAGGGCGATCGCCTCGTGTTCGGAGACGCCCGGTACGAGGTCGCCGGTGTCCGCGTACACCTTTGTCGCGCCGTCGATGCGGTAAATCGGCCGGCCGTCGAAGTACATCTCGATCCTCAACTGCCGTCCGAGAAGTTGGTGGCGCTCCGCCGCTTCAGCGGGAGCCACGCGAGCGGTCGAAAGATCCAGCGGCGGGACGTGGCCGAGCCGCTCGGCGACCGAAAGCCGCGGCATCCCGACGTACATCATCGCCACGCCGGAGATGAACCAGACGACGAAGACGAGGCCGAGGACGATGCCCATCCACCGATGCAGGTAGATGAGGACAGTTTTCCAGTCGAGAAGCTTGCGCAGGTGCATCAGGAGCCGAACCAGGAACTTAATTGGAAGGACGCAGGAATGCGACTGAAGAGTTTCTGAATCTTTTGTCAGAGGGAGGGTAGCCTGACGAGTCGCACTCGCCAGGCTCCGAAACCGCTATCAATATTTCGGCGCGGTGTTCTTTTCGGTGCCCTGTGGCTTGGGCTCGTTGCTCTGTGGCTTCGGCGTCTTGCTGCCGCTCGTCGCTACCGGCACTCGCTGGTCATACGACGACGCAGCCTGAAGTTTCTCGCCGCCCGGCATGGTCACTTCTTCGGCGTTGGCGAAGTTCGTTCCGTTCTTCGCCTGCCACCCGTGCAAGCTCACCATCTGGCCAACCTTGAGCTTGTCGCGCGTCCATCCGGCTTTGGTCAGTTGTGCGGGACTGCCCAATTCCACCTTCCAGCTGGTGACCTTTCCGCTGTTGTCCTTCACGTCGATATAGGTCATGACGTGCGGACTCGTCCACTGCACTTTGGTGACCGCGCCGCTGAGGTCAACCGGTTTGTTCTGATCGAAATCCCTCGAAAACGCGTGATGCGCGGATGCTGTTCCAGCGCTGAGCAGCAGAGCCGCGATCGCCGCGCAGACTGTCAGGTTGCGCATGCTGATCCTCCCGTTTGAGTGGGAAGTCGTGCAAGCAAGCCGCCAGGCCTGACAGCAAAGTCCGCAACACTTCAGGTCATATCAAAACGAGAATCCGTACGACAGGTGGAATGTCCGCGGCACGCCGAGGTTGTGGACGATGAAGGGCGCACCGCCTGAGATATCGGGAAAACCTCGAGCGTGACGGGTCGTATATTCCTCGTCGAACACATTCTCGAGCCGCATATTGATGCGATGACGGCGCCGCCCGTCGAGAAAGAACCGCCCAGATAAATCCACGATCGTGTAGTTGCCGCTGGGCACCGTGCCGAATCCCGAGACCGAATCGAACGTCTCACCAACTTTATTCAAGGTGACCATCGCACCAAACGGCACCGACAGCGGATGGACGTCGAGCGATCCTTCGACCTGGTTCTTCGGGATGCCGACGATGGCCGTATACCCGCCGGCCAGCTCGTTCTGTTGCGAGCTCGTATAGGTGTAACCGAGAGACGCGGAAACCACCGATGTCAGCGCACCGGAGCTGATAAACGAGACACCGCGCACACGGACGCGATCCGGCTGGTTTGCCGTAATCGTCGTTTCGCCCGAGCCATCGTCGATGTCGACGATCAGGTCAGTGACCCGTCGGAAGAACGCGATGGCTTCAATGTTGAGGGCGGTGGAGTTGCCGCGCAGAATGCGTCCGCCGAGCGATGCGTTCAAATTGGTGCTGGTCTCCGGCTTCAGGTTCGGGTTGCCGAAGCAGCAGGTCGGGTCCTTGGCAAAGAGCTCGTAGGCGTCTGGGTACCTGAATGACGTGCCGACGATGGCGCGCGTGAACACGTTGGGCGTGATGTCATAGCGCCCGCTGACGTTCCAGACGGCGCCCTGTTTCGAGTGCGTCGGTGCGTTGTAGCGGACGCCGGCCGCCAGCGTCGCCTTCTTCATCAACGTGGGCGTCGTCCGGACCTGGCCGAACAGCGCATGGACGGTTTCCGTGTTCTGCTCGATCAGCAGGACATCATCGCGGCCGGAGTAGTTCTGGAAGTCGTAGCCGGTGAAGTACTCGAGCCCGCCGCGCGGCGCGATGCGCGCCAGCAGGTTTGCCCCGTAGTCCTTGAAGCCCCAGAATTCGCGGTCGCTGATGACGGTCGTGGCGCCCGAGCCGATGGCGTTGTGCCGCTCGCTCCACTGCGAGTCCCACCGGTGGAAGTAGCCCTTGACCAGCAATTGCGTGAGGCTGTTCGGCGTGAGATCGAGCTTGCCGCTCGCGATGTGCTCGACGCGTTCGTTGTAGGCGGCGTCGAGTCCGCCGACCTGGGAAAGGCTCGAGCGCGTCGGCCGGAGGCTGTCCAGCTGCACATCGCTGCGTTGATACATCGCGCTGAGGCGAGCCGCGGGCGAGAAGTCGTACCCATATTTGCCGCCGAACGTGAGCACGTCATAGCTGCGGTTCCGGTCGGTCGTACTTGCCGAGAACTCCGTTGACGGAAAGGATCGGTAGCCCTTCGCGTTGTCCGTTGACGCATACGCGACGAAACGATTGCCGCCGATGGCGTTGCGGCCGAACGCGCTCGCATGGCCGCCGCGGTTGGTGTCGAAGGCGCCTTGCACCGTGCCGTTCGCCGCATCCGTAAACGACTTGGTCACCACATTGATGGCGCCGGCGACAGCCTGCGTTCCGTAAAACAGCCCCTGGCCGCCTTCGATCACTTCGATGCGTTCGATCATGTGCGACGGCAGGGTGTCGATAGGCGTCGTGCCGTTGTAGAGGCGATTGCTGATACGGACGCCGTCGACGAGCCACAGGATTTCGTTGGTGCGCGATCCCTGGAGTGACGCCGCCACGTAGTCGAACGGCCCGGCTTTCGGGGCGAGAAACAGACCTGGCACGAGCGACTGAAGCGCCTGGCCGACGTCGTCGTAGCCGCCGTTTTCGATCTGCTCGCTCGTGATGGTCTGGATGCGCGAGCCGGCGCGCTCCACTTCCTGCGGCAGTTCCTCTTCGAGTTTCGATGCTTCTACGGCAACGGTTTCCGCCACGCCGCCAAGCTGCAGCGTGACATCGAACGAGGTCGTGGCAGACGAGACCGCGATATTGCGGAACCAACGCTCGAACCCCGGCGACTCGACCTGGAGAACCGCGAGGCCGGCGGGCACGCCGGCAAAGGAGAACGTGCCGTCGGCAGTCGTCGACGTCGTTCGGACGGCAGCGCTCGACGGATTCAGCGTGACAACAGCGCCGGAAACGACCGCGCCCTGCGGATCGGCGACGCGGCCGGTGATGGAGACCGTTTGTGCGGAGGCGACACTCGCGACGAACACGAACGCGACGACGAGCAGATGTCGTAAAGACATGGCGCACAGGATAGCCAGGGACGCGCTGTTTCAATGCTGAAGAGTTGCCAACGATTTCCTGACGAAATTCCTGACAGAAAATTCGGAAAGACTTCAGTTGTCGCGCCGCCGGCGGCGGGATAAGGTCCCGCGTCCGGAGGCTCCCGATGAGCGTTGTTCGTGTGTCGTTCGCCGTTTGTGCCCTCGCGGTATGGATGTCCGCGCCCGCCGCCGCGCAGCCGCGTCGGTTGAAATTCACGTTGTTGATCCCGATCATGCCGCCGTCGTCGGCGCGCCTGTCGTGTTGCTCCATGTTCCATCAAACGATCAGCGCACAGACGTGACCGGTGCCAGCGGCACGTCTCAGTTCGAGGGTCTCGCGCCGGGCGAGTACCGCATCGAGATCTCCGCGCCAGGTTTCACGCTGCACACGCAGTCGCTGATGCTCGCCGCCAGCCGCCGAACGATCGAGGCGCTGCTGGATGTCGCGCCCTTCAGTGAAAACGTGACGGTTGAAGGCGTGGCGACGGTGCCGACGATTGGCCGTATCAAGGTGCCGCTGCGCGATCAGCCGCTCACCGTCAACACACTCTCTTCGGAGTTCATCGAGACGCATGCGCTGAACGATGTCGTCTCCGCACTGCAGCATGTCGCGAACGTGAGCGCGTACAAGCAGTACGGGGTGTATCAATACTTCACGTTCCGAGGGTTCAGCGACTCCGTGCAAATGGTCGACGGCATATACGCAACGAGGGGAACCGCGTCAATACACAGCTTGCGAACGTGGACCGGCTCGAGGTGCTGAAAGGACCTCAGTCAGTGCTCTACGGCGGTGACGCGGTCGGTGCGGCAGTCAATCTCGTGCTGAAGAAGCCGACCTCCGAGCCGATTTACGACCTCTCGGCCGCAAGCGGACGTTGGAATACCTACAGGGGTGCCTTCGGCGCAGGCGGACGCGTGGTCCGCAGCAATGTTCTCTTCTACCGGTTCGACCTGGGAGGAGAGTCGGCCGACAACTTCCGCCACGATCCCGGCAAGCGCCTCAACGCCACGCCGTCTCTGATGTGGCGTTTCTCGAACTCTTCACAACTCGACCTCCGTTACATGTTCGACCACAATCGCGTCAGCGGCGACGGCGGCATTCCGCTCGTACCACTGACCGCCGGCTTCGTCCCGGATCCCGAACGAACCGCGATTGGTGATCCGCTGTCGCGCGCCGTGCAGGGCGACGGCAGCGACGTGATCCCCAAGGTGGCGCGCGACGTCCGCTACAACACCCCGCAGGACTTCGGACTGGCGATCGATCACAACGTCCGCCTGAGTTTTTCGCAGATGTTCGCGCGCGGGGTGGCGTTCCGCGACACCGTCGGCTACCGGGACTTCGACGACGAATACTGGACGACCGAGTTTCTCGACGTGACGCCGCCGAGCCGCGTGAATCGGGGCTTCCTGTACTTCGAGCATCACCGCCAGACATGGATGAACCAAGCGGAAGTCAGCGGCATCCTGAAGCTCGGCGTCGAGCACAACGTGCTGGCGGGGTGGGACTACCAGGATCACGACAACCGGACCGATCGCCGCGGCGCCGCCAACTACAACACGACGCCGATGGATCTGTACAACCCGATCGAAACTCATGTTCCGGTCAACGTGCATGCCTTCCCGCTGACGCGCTTCGACTACCTTGCGCTGAACACCAACGGCATTTTCTTCCAGGACACGGCGACGGTGGTGCCGAAGGTGAAGGTCGTCGTCGGCACGCGCTACGACCGGGTCCGCCGCGCGAATCACAACAACCCAATCGCGAACGGCATTGAAACGCAGGTGGCTGCGACGCGCGGCCGGTCGCAGAAGACGACGTATCGCGTTGGCGTCGTCTACCAACCAGTGAAGACCTTTGACCTCTACGTCCAGAACTCGACGGCGTTCAGACCCAACTTCAGCATCCAGGCGGACGGAACGCCGCTCGAACCCGAATACGGTGAGTTGTATGAAGCGGGCCAACGCTTGCGCCTGATGCAGCAGCGTCTCGAATGGTCGGCCGCAGTGTTCCAGATTGAAAAGCGCAACGTCGCGCGATCGATCGGTGGAGGCAACTTCGACCAGATTGGGAAGCTGCGGTCTCACGGGTTCGAAACCGAACTTCATGGAAGGCCGACGTCCAATCTGAATCTCGACCTCGGATACGGCTTTACAAAGGCGGTCTTCGCGGACTACTTCACGAACGCCGGTGTGAACCTGTCCGGCAAGATTCCGCGCCGGGCACCACGTCATACGGTGAACCTCTCGGGCGAGTACGTGTGGCAGAACGGCTTCTCGGTGATGGGAGGGGGCTAGGTAGTGTCGCATCAGTTCATCAACGATACGGACACCGTCGGGTTCAGCGCGTACGAAGTGCTGATGCAGGGTTGACCTACACAAGGGGGCGCGTCCGGTACGGCTTGAATCTCACCAACCTGACGGACCGGGAGTACTGGAAGTCGTCGCTCGGCAACCGCCAGCTTTACCCGGGTGAGCCGTTCAACGTGATGGCGAATATCCGCATTCGCACGAACTAGCGGCAGCGAAGAGTCCAGCTCGATGGCGGCGAGTCGGCGCCCCGATGAACTCAGCGGCTGGGGCGCCGAACCGCTTGCTTCAGCGGCATCGCGCCCCTTGTATAGAATGAGGCGTCATTCAGCGAGGTGGCAGCAGTCATGTCAACACAGCACACAAGCCGAACGGTGACCGCCTTGGTCTGCGCGATGGCGATCGCGGTGATCGTCACCGCTTTGCTTTCCCGAGTCTCTAAGGTCGACCCGCCCGCTCCGGTGGCCAACGCTCTCGCCCAGACGCCGCAACCGTTGAACCCGGTGGGCGGGCAGAAAGACGGCCCGCCGGTCACACCGAAGCCCGGCGGGCCGCTAGCGCCATCAGCGACGACGTACAAGGTCGACGCCATCGAGTTCTTCCTCACGCCGGACCAGTTTGTCGAGTACAAGTTCAGGCTGAACACGGGTCAGAGGATGGTCTTCAACTGGACGGCTACGGGACCGGTTGAAACGGACTTCCACACCGTACCCGACGGCAAGCCGATCTCTGCTTCCGAAACGTATCAGAGAGGACAGATGAGCAGCGGTAGTGGCGATTACCGCGCGCCGTACCCCGGCCTTCACGGCTGGTATTGGCACAACACAGGCAAAGAGGGTGTGAAGATCGTCCTCAACGCGTCAGGGTTCTTCACGGAAGGGTGGATGTTCAGCGGAGACCCCGTCGGCGACAAGATGGATGTGAAAGACCCGCCGCCGCCAGAGTACTAAGGTCCGAGGCGATCAGCCGTAGTAGGTGATCAGCCGGCCACTGATCGTTACGGCCATCCAGAGCGCGAGCGATACGGCGCCGACGGCCCTCGTCACCCACGAGGGCAGCCGTCCCTCCTCGGCGATCGCCACGCGCCAGCGCACGGTCGCCGTGAAGACGAGCGTTACCGCGAGGAGGTACATCTTGAAGACGAAGAGCCAGGACCTCTGGTAGGTCAGCGCATTCGTCGTGAACTGCGGGACGCCCGTCACCAGCACGGCCAGCCCGGCCCAGAGCAGGACCCGCTGCGCGCTCCGCGCGATGCTCGCGCGCGATTGGCCGACGGGACCCCACCCGAGCAGCCGCAAATCCCCAATCACGATAGCGCCGACGAATGCGGTGACGGCGAGGACGTGCAGAGCCTGCGTCACCGGGAACAGGTACGTCGAATCGCGGTATGCCTGGCTCATTGCCAGGCCGTCGCACCATTGGAAGAACGGCAGCAACACCGATCGGCCCTCACTTGAACCAGTTGTTGGGGATGAGTCTGCTCGCAACGATCGTCACGGACCAGAGCAGTAGTGAGGCAGCGCCAGCTCGCCACGCCGTCGCGAGGACGTGCGGATCCTCGTCCCACCCCTCGCCCCTCCGGTAGGTCTTGCGATGAAACGCCAGCGCGTTGAGCCCAGCCAGCGCAAGCAGCACCAGCTTAGCGAGAAAGAACACGTTCCGGTAGTAGCGCAAGGGATCAACGCAGAAAAGGAGAATTCCGGTGGCCGTGCTCGGGACGAAGGTGGCCATCTGCCATGGGAACAGCCGCCGCTGAATCTGCGCCAGCGGCGCGTTCGTGAACGCCAGGCCGACGAGGCGCAGATCCATCATGATCACGAGACCGGCAAAGACGACGATGCAGGCGACGTGCGATGTCTCGATTAACGGGTAGCCGTAAGGGGACTCGCGAAGCGCAGTCGTCCAGGCAAGCCCTTCGAGCCACGCGAAGGTGGGGACGAACGAGGGCATCCAGGCGGTGTCGCGCCTTATCGTGGTTCGGCGCCGTCGTTCGGACCGCCGACCGAGCCGATGTAGAAGCTACGCCCGTCTTTCAGCACCAGCGTCCGGCCATTGGCGAGTGCAGGATCGGTCTTGCCCTGGTAGCCCTTCACCACCGCGGTCATGCCGTCGACGAAGTCGGCCTTCTTCAGTCCGTGGCGTGACAACTGACTGGGTGCCGCGGTTTCGATCGTCCAATGCTTCACGGAGCCGTTCTTCTCTTTGGTGTCCATGTAGATCCAGCCGTGCGGGTTTGCCCATTCCATTTTGGTGACGACGCCATTCAGCGTCAGCGGCTTGGTCGGGTCGTACTCCGCCGCGAACGCATGATGCGCGTGTGCCGACTGAACGGCGCACAGCGCGCCAGTGACGAGCAGGACGAGAAAAAATTTGGTCTTCATTAGGATCCTCCTCTCACAATCGCCGCTGCGCGTCAGCGAGCCTGAGCCGATGCCGCCGAAGCCGATGCGCCTTGCTCCGGATACCAGAATACCTGATGGCAGCTCTCGCAGACCTCGTCGATTTTGTCGCCCGCCTCGAACAGCGCCTGCGGATCCTTCTTATCGATCGCGGCCAGAGCCGGCTGCAAAGATTCCTGGAGGGCTCGCGCGAACTGGTTCCAGCCGCTGGGACTCTTGTCGATCAGCGCGCGAACCTGGTCGGGCGCCAGCTCGATGCCCGGCGACAGGGACCCGGCACCTGGTGGCGCCACCGCGCGACCGGGCATCATCAGGAGGTTAGCGCCTTCGCTGACGGTCAGCGCGCTGTGGCGCACCGCCGCCCACTCCTCGTCGTTGGCAGGGGCGTGTTCGGTCGGCTTTCCGTGGTCGATGACGGTCTTCACTGCGTTCCACACCACGTCTACATTGGGATCGATCACGCTGTTCATGACCTCTCGGATCGACGCGACGGGATGATACGGGGGCGCCGCGGGCGGCGGCGGCGCCTCGGGAGCCGGCTTCGAACAACCAGCGAACAGACACATGGCGCCCAACACGACGGCGCGAGTTGCATAACGACGGAAACAAGCCATATGCGCCAGACGATAACGGGAAATATCAGCCTCAGTCAATCCGAATGCATCCCACGATCACTGAAGAAAAATTCAGAAAATATTCAGATCTGTGCATCGTGATCGCGAGTACCGTGCCTCGTCTCGACACTCTGATGGAGGCGTCAATGCGTGTTCGGATTGTCCTGATTGTGGGGGTCCTCGCGTTCACGGCCGTCCGCCTCGGCGCGCACGATTTCTGGCTGGCGGCGACTCCGTGGCAACCCGAATCCCGCGTCACGATCACCGCAAACATCGGCGAGATCGCACCGTCCACATGATTCCCGGCGCACAGGCGGGCGTGCCTGGCGTCGAGTGGGATTCCTACTGGGCGACTCTCGCGTTCCATACCGCCCGCCAGTGACGAAGTCGTACGCTGGTCGCCCTCTCCGCGATCGTTATCCGGTTCGCTCGGGCTCCCACCGCAGTCCAAGCGTGATGATCCGCTCGAGCAACTTCTCGTAAGACAACCCGTAGACCTCGGCCGATTCCGCGAAATCCTCGCCATACGCCAGGTTTGGGTTCGGATTTGCCTCGAGCACGTACGCCCGGCCCTGTTCGTCCAATCGCAAGTCGATGCGGGCGTAGCCGTTCAAGTCGAGCGCCCGATACGAGCGCTTGGCCATCCGTTGGATATGCGCGATCGCGGATGGGTCTAGGTTTGCCGCATCGGTCATGATGCCGTTTGCTTTCTGGTACCTGGTGCTCCACTTCACGCGTTCGGTCGCGATGCGCCAGCGGTTCTCGGGCATCTTTGCGAACGACATTTCCCAGACCGGCAGTACTTCGAGACGCTCATTCCCCAGCACGCCGACATAGAGTTCGCGGCCGTCGACGAACTGCTCGACGATAGCGGCGGTGCCGAGGCTTTCGTGAATGAACTGGACTCGCCGCGCAAGCTGCTCGGCGTTCTCCACAACGGAGGCCTGCGATATGCCGGCCGACGCTTCGAAGAACAGCGACTTGACGATCAGCGGGAACTGCATCTTCTTCGGGAGTACCGGTTTGCGGCCGTAGCGCACGACCGTGAAGTCGGGGATCGCGATACGGTGGTAGGCGAGAAGCTTCTTCGAGAGCGCCTTGTCGCGGGCCAGGATCAACCCGCGCGGATTGCATCCGGTGTAGCGCAGCCGCAGCAGCTCGAGATAGCTGACGACGTTCTGATCGAATGTCGTGACGCCGGCGAAG
>Ga0134127_10001542_pt1 | contig 17028 bp, 15 predicted proteins | sample KB31753_FD_96459 | JGI IMG/M metagenome (GOLD analysis project Ga0134127, IMG submission 96459) | Terrestrial soil microbial communities with excess Nitrogen fertilizer from Kellogg Biological Station, Michigan, USA - KB3-175-3 | ecosystem: Environmental > Terrestrial > Soil > Unclassified ... | reverse complement strand
AACCCTGCTCGGTCTTAAGCCACTCACGGCGCGCCTTCTCATCCTTCGGGCCATTCTTTTTGAGGTAGGACATCCATTCGTCAACCGAACGCCCGGTTTTTGCTTTCAGTTCAGCGATCCATTTCTGCATCATCGCAACGCCGGGATGAGGGCTGTAGATCGATTTTGTTTTCGTTTGAGTCGCTGTTTTTGCCATCTCAGTTTGTCCTTTCAAATGAGCGGTCTAAACACCATACGAAATACCGCCGCAATTTTACTTCTTCGAAATTGCTATTCTGCAGCGCAGGCCATCAACTAAAACTCGCCGTGGGCACAAACTGCGGTCGCCGGCGCAGCTTAGTGGCCTGTTCGAATGCGTACGCCAGGCCGATTAACCGGGGCTCGGAATACGCCGCGCCAAAGAAAGAAATTCCAAACGGTAATCCGAACACATAACCAGCCGGAACGGTGATGTGCGGATAGCCTGCAACAGCAGAGGCAGTTGAGTAACCTCCGGTGAAGTGATCGCCATTGAGCCAGTCGGTAGGCCAGGGTGGGCCGCCGGTCGGCGCGATCAACGCATCCAATTTGTGACGGCGCAATACGAAATCTATGCCTTGAGTTCGCGAGAGCCTGTGGTTCTTTTGGAGCGCCACGAGATAGGCCTTACTGGTTAGTGGGCCTTTCGCCTCGGCGCGCACCAACAACTCCTGTCCGAAGTAAGGCATTTCGCGGTCGCGGTTCTTTTCGTTGAATTCAATGATTTGCTTGAGTGAGCGAACGGGAGCTTTCGGCCCAAGTCCGGCAAGGTATGTGTTCAGGCCGGCCTTGAATTCATAGAGCAGGACTTCTAATTCTGAATCATCAAACTTTCCACTCGTGGGAATCTCAGCAGGATCAATAATCACAGCTCCCATCTTCTTCATTTCTTCGATCAGGGAGTTCATCTGCTTGTCGACACGGTCGTTGAACCCGAAATACTTCCGAGCAATTCCGAGTCGAGCGCCGCGCAAGCTCGTCTTATCGAGAAAGCGCGTGTAGTCAGGTTCCGACTTGCTTCGACTGGATGACGTCGCTTGATCACGCGGATCGATTCCTGTCAGAGCGCTGAGCAGGATCGCGGCATCAGCCACAGTGCGAGTCATGGGCCCAGCGGTGTCCTGACTATGAGCGATCGGAATAATGCCGGTGCGGCTGACCAGGCCGAGCGTCGGTTTGATTCCAACAAGAGAGTTGGCGGATGAGGGACAAACAACTGAACCATCAGTTTCAGTCCCAATGGTGGCAGCACTGAAATTCGCCGCTGCCGCGACTCCTGAACCTGAACTCGAGCCGCAGGGGTTCCGATCAAGGACATAAGGGTTCTTCGTCTGCCCGCCGCGTCCGCTCCAACCGCTTGACGAGTGGGTCGATCTAAAATTTGCCCATTCGCTGAGGTTAGTCTTACCGAGTATTACGGCGCCGGCGTCGCGCAACTTCTTAACGATGAAAGCATCCTGCGGGGCAAGCGAACCGAGCAATGCCAGTGAGCCCGCAGTTGTCATCATCCGGTCAGCAGTGTCGATGTTGTCCTTTATTAGAATGGGGATGCCATGCAACGGCCCGCGGGCGCCTTTGGCTTTGCGTTCACGGTCCAGCGCTTCGGCAATCGCGTTGGCGTCGGGGTTGAGTTCAATTACAGCATTGACCGTAGGACCTTTCTTGTCGAGACCCGCGATTCGTTCCAGATAAGCTTTCACCAGCGACTTGGCAGTGTATTCACCTTTGGCCATGCCTTGCTGGAGTTCTGAGATTGTTAGTTCTTCAAGTTCAAAAGCGGCGGGAGGTTGCCACGTTGCGGGCTCGGCTGGAACACAAGCAGCGGCACCGCGGCCCGGTTTACCGATAGCGAGAGCGCAACTCAGTGCTCCTGTCTGTAGAAAGTCTCTACGCTTCATCTATCGCCTCCTTCACTTTCTGAATGACATTCGTCGGTGTTGGGTAGAAGAGCCGATTGCTAGTGAATACTCGAGTGCCGTCGAGCTCGACGCTTAACTCGCCCAAGCCGCCTTTGACTGTTTCAACTTTGACATCGGGTTGTGAGAGTTTTGCCGCCACACGGGCGGCTATCGATTTCTTCACGGGTCAGACGGGACAGTAACGGATTGTGATGTGCTTCATGATCGCCGTTTCCAGCTTTGATGTAAGGCAAACTATCAGTTTGTGTGTGCCGCTATGTTGGTTACCGATGCGCGCAAATAGCAGTTTGCGCTACACATGCGCCACCTGACTCCGAATGGCCAGGAGGTTGTTCTCTGAATCTCGGAAGAAACCCATCCAAAGATCGTAAGCACCCATATTCGCAACGAAGGTTGGTTTGTCTTCAAACTGAACTCCTCGTGCGATTAGAGTTTCAGCTGCTTGCTCAATGTCTTCAACATTGAAATAGAGAATCGAACCCGGATGATCGAATTCCGGTTTTTCCGGAAGCGACAGCATCAGCATGATGCCGTCGCAATCAAAGAAGGCCATCTTCGGCGGAACGCTGAAAAGGTGCTTCATGCCGAGCTTGTCTCGATAGAAGGTGACGGCGCGTTCGATGTCGTGTGCGTTCATCGCAACCTGACCGATTTGAGACAGGCTTAGGCTGGAATCGTTTGGCATGTGATCTCCACTCGAGGTTAAGACGGTATGGCCTCTTCTAGGATCAATCATGGCTTAAGTCAATAGTCGGGTTGGCAAAAATGGGCTGATGCCCTAACGTGGTCGTTCAGCCACAGATGCCGGAGATTGATTTAGCCCTGAACTCGGATGTACCGGGTAGAAGCAACCTGCGCTTTCGTATCTGTAAACATCCGTGATGATCTGTGGCCAGTTAGTGACAGTATTGAGACGGCATGACCGAAGCAAACACCCCAAACAAAAGTCGCGACCGCGCTGAACTGCCACTCGTGGCGATTGTCGGTAGGCCGAATGTCGGCAAGTCTACGATCTTCAATCGACTCACCGGCAAACGAACGGCAATTGTGGGCGACGAGCCTGGGATTACGCGCGATCGAATTTACGGTGAGGTCGATTGGGCCGGCAAGAGTTTCTCGATCGTTGATACGGGCGGGATCGTTCCCGACGACGACGCTGTGATTCCGGCGAACATCTTCAAACAAGCGGGCGTGGCGATTGAGGAGTCGCGAGTGCTGATCTGGGTGGTTGACGCGCGCAGCGGCATTACACCACTCGACGAAGAACTCGCGACACTCCTGCGTCAAACGAGCAAACCTGTGTTAGTGGCCGCGAACAAGGTCGATGCTTCGAGGTTGCAAACTGAGGCTACCGAGTTTTACCGCTTCGGTTTTGATGAAGTGTTTTCAATCTCGGCGGAGCAGGGAATGGGGATTGGAGAGCTGCTTGATGCCGTTAACGACCATCTCACGGAGCCGGCCGCCGATGTCGATGCCGAAGCAGACGCCGACCAATATCTGACTGATGGCGAAGCGACCGCGCTTGACGTTGAAACCAAACCGCGTGAACTGCGACTGGCCATCGTCGGCCGTCCGAACGTTGGCAAGTCTTCTTTGCTGAACGGACTGTTGGGGCGCGAGCGAGTGATCGTGTCGCCGCTTGCCGGCACCACTCGGGATGCAATCGATACTCTGCTTGAAACGCCTGATCAAATATTTCGCATAATCGACACCGCCGGGATTCGTCGCAAAGGAAAGACGAACGAGATGGCGGAAAAGCTTTCAGTCATTATGGCTCGCAAAAGCCTGGAGCGCGCGGATGTCGCGGTGGTGTTGATTGATGCGGAAGAAGGGCCGACAGCGCTTGACGCAAACATCGCCGGTTACGCCTTCGATGCGGGCTGCTCGATGATCATCGCGGTCAACAAGTGGGACGCAGTGGCGGACAAAGAGACAAACACAGCGCTAGAGTTCGAACGTCGAGTCCGTGACAAAATGAAGTTTTTGGATTGGGCGCCCGTCGTAATGATTTCGGCGCTCAGCGGCCAACGAGTCGATAGAATTCTGTCCCTTGCGGTTCGCGCGAACCAGGCTCGTAACCGTCGCATTTCTACGTCACAGTTGAACTCGTTTTTCGATCGAGCGATCGCTCAGCCGAGAGGCGGGGCCACTCCTGCGCCGGTGCGCGGAGGTGTTTCTCGGCTTCATGTTCAGTATTTGACGCAGATAGGCGTGCGCCCGCCCACGTTTGTTGTTTTCACTGCTGGTGGCAAGCCTGGCCTGCACTTTTCATATGAGCGTCACGTGCAGAATCGCCTCCGTGAGGAGTTTGATTTCTTTGCTACGCCCCTTCGGATCGTCGAGCGCCACAAGAAGCGCGCCAAGCGTTAGAACAATCCACTCCGAAAGTAACCTCGAATGAATCTGCCGATTAGTTTTGCTGTCACCGCGAATTGTGATGACGCGAGAACCGGGATCATCACTACTCGTCGCGGAGTGATCCAAACGCCCGTGTTCATGCCGGTGGGGACGGCCGGTACAGTAAAGGGAACACGTTTCGAAGCCCTTGAGTCGGCTGATCTCGACGCACGAATAATTCTTGGAAACACTTACCACCTTTGGTTGCGTCCGGGGATTGAAACGATTGAAGCGTGCGGCGGCCTGCACCGTTTCATCGGCTGGGACCGCGCGTTGCTAACCGATTCAGGCGGCTTTCAAGTTTGGAGTCTCGGAAAGTTACGACGAATCTCGGAGGAAGGAACGGAGTTTCGTTCACACGTTGACGGCAGTCTGCGTTTCTTATCACCTGAAGTTTCGATGGAGGTCCAGGCCGCATTGGGTTCCGACATCGTCATGGCCTTCGACGAATGCGCTCCGGGGCAGGCAACCGCTGAGGATGCGCGGAAGAGTATGGAACTGACGGCTCGCTGGGCGAGTCGTTCGCGGACAAAGTTTGATGAGTTGCAACTTACTGGGAAGGATCTCGGGCGCCGTGAGCTGGACGGCGACCTAAGCGGTGCGCAGGCGTTGTTCGGAATCGTTCAGGGAGCATCCCATCATGATCTGAGACGGGAGAGTCTCGAAAGAATCCAGGAAATTGGGTTTGATGGATATGCGATTGGTGGATTGAGTGTCGGGGAAGAGAAGGCAGTAATGTGGGACATTGTCGATCGAATAGTCCCGTTGATGCCCGCTGATTCTCCGCGTTATCTGATGGGCGTCGGCACGCCAGAAGATCTCGTCGAAGCAGTAGCACGAGGTGTCGACATGTTTGACTGCGTGCTGCCGACCAGGAACGGTCGGACGGGCCAGGCGTTCACATCTCGCGGAAAGTTGAACGTGAAGAACGCCCAATGGGCGACGGACAATCGACCGCTCGACGAGAAGTGTCGCTGCTCGGTGTGTCTCCGTCATTCACGGGCTTATCTCCGCCACCTTCACACCGCTGGTGAAATGCTCGCCGGGATTCTCATTACGCACCACAATCTGGCGTTCTTCCTTGACACTATGAGGCACGTAAGGCAATCTATCCGGTCTGGCGATCTCCCTAAATTTCGACGAGAGTTCATAGAGCGGCTCAGCGCGAACGGGGAATAACAACGGCCGCGCCTGGGGTTAGTTTGAGTACAGTTTGACGATGGGAAGTTGTAGCTCTCACGACTTAAAAATACTAAATGACAAATTCTTTCATGTTCTTCCAAGGCGGCCTGGGTGCGCTCGGTGGCTTGCTGCCGATGGTGCTCATCATCGCCGTGTTCTATATGTTGTTGATTCGGCCGCAGCAGAAGCGTCAGAAACAGCTACAGGAAACGATTGGCCAACTCAAAGCTGGTGACCGCATCGTTACCACCGGCGGGGTGATTGGAACCATCACTACCGTGCGAGACACGAGCTTCTTAATCCGAAGCGCGGACAAGTCGATCCTGGAAATCGCTCGTTCGGCTGTTGCCGGTATAGACGAAGAAGAAAAGAAGTAGGCCACTCGACGCGTCACCAAAGTTTTTCTCATGAAGAAACAGAACCTGCTGCAACGCATCATCATCATCGCGATAGTTACCCTCGTCGGTCTGTATCTGGTTATTGGCCCACGCCGCAAGCCGAGACTAAGTGATTTCAGCTGGTCTGGAATCAAGGCAACGGTAGCGTCGAATATTCATCTGGGTCTGGATCTCAAGGGCGGGTCACACCTGGTGATGAAGGTGAAGACCGACGACTTCCTGAAAAATCTGACCGAGGGAACCGCGCTCGCCATTCAGAACGCCGCAAAGGATGCGGGCGCGCCAGCTCGCGAGGTGAGGACGGAAACTGCGGGCGACTATCGCATTATTTTTGACGCATCAGATCCAACGAAGCTTAATGACGTCGAGGAAGCCGCCAAGAAGAAAGTAGATTTTTCAGACTGGTCCGTTTCGAAGAGTGGTGGTCAGATAATCTGGAGTCTCACTCCAACCGCTCAGCGCAATCTGGCGGAGCAAGCAACTGAACAGGCCCACAAAATCATTCTTAGCCGTCTCGAGGGAGTCGGTGTGGTTGAGCCGTTGGTGCAACGACACGGCGCCCAAAACTCTCATCAGATTCTAGTGCAGATGCCTGGAATTCAGGATCCGGAACGTGTGAAGCAACTGCTCAAAGCGGATTCCAATCTTGAATTGGTTCACGTTGTGAGTCCGCCCAGTCCCGCGCCCGCGCAAACCTACAACACGAAGGAAGAAGCGGAAGCATCGCTGGGAGGAAAGGTGCCTGCAAACCGGCGTGTGTTCGCCTATGCGGAGCGGAATGAGCCCACTACAGCCAGTCAGGCTGCCGATACCACACCGAAAGATAAGAAGTGGGTCGTTGTCGAATGGCCGTCTGTCGTTGATGGCAGTGAACTACGTAATGCCTCCGCGACTCAGACGAGAGGCGGCGCCGAAGATTATCAGATTTCGTTTGCGTTCAAACCGACCGGCGCAGAGAAGTTTGGAACGTGGACGGGCGCCAATATCAATCAATACATGGGCGTGGTTTTGAACGACGAAGTGAAATCCATCGCCTACATCAAGTCCCAGATTTTCGACCAGGGCGAGATCACCGGGCGGTTTACCAAACAGTCCGCTGAAGACCTCGCGCTTACGCTGAGGTCGGGAGCATTGCCGGCGAAGATCGAATACCAGGAAGAACGCACGGTCGGTCCGAGTCTCGGTGCGGATTCGATTCGTGCGGGTGTTCGCGCTTCGGTTTTTGGTCTGCTATTCGTCGTGGCGTTCATGCTCTTCTATTACAGAGGGGCGGGCATCAACGCTGTAGTGGCACTCCTGCTCAACATGATCCTGATGTTGGCGGCTCTGATCGTTTTTGAAGCCACATTAACCTTGCCCGGTATCGCCGGAATAATCCTGACGATTGGCATGGCGGTCGATTCAAACGTTCTCGTGTTCGAGCGAATTCGAGAAGAGCTTCTTTCAGGGAAGACTGTAGCTTCAGCAGTCGACCAGGGATTTAAGCGAGCGATAGTCACGATCATTGACACCCACGTAACGACCGTCATCTCGTCGTTGTTTCTTTTTGTGTTTGGTACGGGTCCGCTGCGAGGATTTGCTGTAACGCTGATTATCGGTTTGGTGATCAACCTCTTCTCAGCCGTTTACGTTTCGCGAACAATCTTCATGTGGCTCTTGAGCCGCAAACGTCGCGCGGAGACGTTGAGTATCTAGTAAGGTAACGAAGCTCTCTTAATGTTCATCTGTTGTCCTGGATTTTATGATTCAAGTATTTACTAACGTTAAGCTGGACTGGTTGGCGAAACGCCGCGTTTTCATTGGCGCATCTGTCCTCATTATGCTTGTGGGACTCGGTTCCGCAATTGTTCGCCAAGTGGTTCCCGGAGGCACGGAAGCTTTCAACCTCGGCGTCGATTTCAAGGGCGGAACGGTCGTTACTACTAAGTTCAATCAGTCGACCACTGCCGAGACGATCCGTCAGGCGCTAGCAAGTCATGGCGCTCCGGACGCTATTATCCAGCCGGTTACTGACAAGCCTGATACGTTCTTAATCAAGCTTCCTCTTGCCGGAGCTGGTGGTGAACAGTCGCAGGCGCAGGTTGAGCAGGGCCGCGAGCAAGTTCGAGCGGCGTTGAATAGCATCGGCGCTGAAGGAGCGGCCTACGAGATTCTTGGGACTGATGCCGTGGGGGCAATCGCCGGAGCTCAACTTCGTAATAAGGCAATCGCCGCGACTCTTGCGGCCCTGGTGGGAATTCTCATCTATATAGCCTTCCGTTTTGAGTGGACTTACGGAGCGGCTGCTGTCATCGCCGTCTTTCACGACGTGCTGGTGACCCTGGGGTTCTTCTCAATCTTTCAATGGGAAATCAGCCTTACGGTAATTGCGGCACTGCTTACGCTCGTCGGGTTTTCGGTTAACGACACCATAGTTGTGTTCGATCGCATCCGAGAGAATCGCCGCCTGCACCGGCGCGAGTCCCTTTATAAGATCACCAACGATTCAATCAATCAAACCCTCTCGCGTACGACGATCACCAACGGCCTGGTGTTCCTCTCAGTGTTGGCAATGGTGATCTTTGGCGGTGAGGTGCTGCGCGGTTTCTCTCTTGCGCTTACGGTCGGCGTAATTTTTGGCACGTATTCTTCCATTGCGGTTGCCAGTCCAATAATGGTTTGGTGGGAACAACGTCTTGAAGCCGCTGAGCGCGCCGCTATGGTTGCGCCTGCACGAACTGCTTCGACGCGTCCGAGCAATGCTGTTTCGAGTGCCAAACGAGAAGTAATTTCCCCTCAGGTTAAGAAGCGATCGCGCGGCGCCGTGTAGTTAAGGATCATGCTTACTTGCAAGCCTTTCGCACGCATTGATAGCCCTCAAAAACATCAATTTTGCCCTTGACTTACTGCTGTATGCGGCTTAGACTGCGGCCGTTGCTGGCCAATTAAATACTCAAGTCTCGACCGCGCGTTTTGTTAGGTTGGATGCGCGGCTGTCTGTTGAGGGGGCCAGCGAGTTTTTTTCTCGCGCAGCGGCTTTTCAGTATCTTTAGTGCTCAATCGCTGAGTTGCTGTTTCCCCTTCATTTTGTCGCAAAGCTCAAGCGGACATCGATATGACGTTTGAGAGCCGGGCTTTTTAGTTATCGCACCCCGATCCATTTGGCACCGGAAGTAGGGAGGAGAAATCATGTTCGACAATCTGGTGGAGTCCAATTCGCATAAAGGTGACATCTCGCGAAAGGGCTCATTTATTCTCGTGACCAGCGTTGTCTACGCTGTACTGGGCCTGGCATTCTTCGTCGCCGGCATCTATTGGTACGATGCCCATCTTGAGAACCAGAGTCTCGATTTGATCACCCTCGTGGCGCCGGTGCCTGTGCCTCCACAGCAGAATCAACCTGAGAAGCAGGACGCTGCCAAGCCCCAGAAGGTCGAGAACGTCGATGTGAGAAGAGAACTGATCGCAGACGTTTCGCGGACGGAACTGGTTCCGAAGGAAATATCAGCCAAGGCCAGTGACGTTCCACCAGTTAGACGTGGGGTCATAACGCAGGTTGGTACGTCGGACACAAACGCTGCCGCGCCAATGGCCGCCGGCCCGGGAAGCGGAACCGGTATCGTCTCGGGACCAACGAAAGTTGATATCTCAGAGCCGCCACCGCCGCCAGCGCCAACCCCCCCTCGCGCGCCGATATCTGGCGGCGTACTCAACGGAAAAGCGATCAGTCTTCCAAAACCGGCCTATCCGGCAATCGCCCGTCAGGCGCACGCCTCCGGAACTGTCGTGGTCCAGGTCACCATCGACGAGAACGGTAACGTGATTTCAGCACGACCGGTGTCCGGACATCCGTTGCTCACTGCTGTGGCGGTAAACGCTGCTCGCAGTGCCCGGTTCTCGCCCACAAAGCTCTCAGGGCAACCGGTGAAGGTTACAGGGGTCATCACGTACAACTTCGTGGCTCAATAAATCAGAGATTTACCGTGGAGCGCGGATCAATGGGTCCTTCTGCGGTGTCCCTGCACGCTATCAATGTAAGTAAAAACTCTTTGGAGGGGTTACCGTGACTATTCTAACCAGTCTTCTTGGGACAAAAGCTTTTAGCTTCCTGATTTTCATGTGGCAAGCCGCGGGTGCGAGTCCTGCTGCGGATGCCGGTGCGGCTGCCGATCACTTTTCGATTACCTCGATGCTCAAGAGCATGGGTGGAGTAGCCATCGCGGTTGTGATCGTGTTGTTGATCATGTCGGTCTATTCAATCGCGATCATGGTTGAGCGTTATCTGACTTACTCGGCTGCTAAAAAGCAATCGCGTGAGTTTGCTCCCCGCGTGGCGCAGGCGTTGAAGAACGACCGCATTGAAGAAGCCATCAACATCAGCGACAAGCACCGCAAGTCGCATCTGGCAATGGTGGTCAGCAGCGGGTTGCAGGAGTTCCGGGCCCACGAGGGTTCTTCAGACATTTCCGGAGACGAAATCGAAGCGTCCAAGCGGGCCCTACAACGTGCGATTGCCATCAAGACCGCCGAGTTCAAACGCGGCCTGTCAGGTCTGGCGACGATTGGTTCAACTGCCCCGTTCGTGGGTCTCTTCGGAACAGTGTTCGGAATCATCAACGCTTTCCGCGGTATGAAGAACGCCGAAACGGCAGGTATCGGTGCGGTCGCTGGCGGAATTTCCGAAGCGCTCTTTACAACCGCCCTTGGTTTGCTGGTGGCTGTTCCGGCCGTTTGGCTGTTCAACTACTTTACTGGCAAGGTTGATGGCTTCGTGGTGGAGATGGACAATTCGGCTTCCGAGTTGGTCGACTACTTCATCAAGAACCGCACCAAGCAGTTGAAGCCGTAGTTGAATTTGGACGTGGGTTTGCAAGGTGCGATTCGTCTGGTTGCGCGTCGCACTTGGAGTTTGAATTAGTTTTCGAAAGGGGAATCGGCTATGGGAATGTCAGGCGGCGGCTCGAGCGGATTTGCATCCGAGATTAACGTCACACCGATGGTTGACATCATGCTGGTGCTGCTAATCATCTTCATGGTGGTTACTCCACTTCTCCAACACGGCATCACAGTAGCGCTCCCGCAGAACACCCTTAACCCGGACGAGGATCCGCGGATCATCAAAGAGTCTTCAGTTGTAATTTCGATTCCGGCGAACGGTGAGTACTACCTGGGTAAGATTCGTGTCCCTCAAGAGGATATCAAAACTAAGGTGGGCCCGATGTTGGAGAAAATGAAAACCGACGAAGACCGGATTGTTTACATCAAGAGCGGCGTGAACGTTTCCTACGGAGATGTTGTCAATGTAATCAATGAGGTGAGAGCGCTCGGTGTAGACAAGATTGGTCTTGTGGCCGACAAGAAGAAGGGCGGGGCGTCGGCGCCCGCGCCTGCACCGGCGGGTTAGTGTGCGAGCGGTGAAAAAGATCCTGTCCTTGCTAATATAGAGAAGTTGTAGAGGAGCACATTATGGGAATGGGAAGTGCAAAAAAAGGCGGCACGAAAGCTGAACCGTATATCAATGTGACGCCCTTGATTGACGTGCTTTTGGTCTTGCTGATCATTTTCATGGTCATCACGCCGCTGAAACCTAGTAGATTTCAGGCGGATATTCCTACTCAGCGCGATCCCAATGAGGATCTAAGTCAGCTTAAGCCCAACCCACTTACCCTCGTCGTCTCGATTTCCAATGATCTACAATTGAAGCTTAATCAGGATGCGATGGGTTCGGTGAACGACACTGCGATCCTTTCGCAGAAGCTTCGTCAGGTATTTCAACAGCGCAAAGAGCAACGCGCCTACAAACCCGGAATGGAAACTCGAGTCGAGGTTCCTGAGGAAGAGCGCATCGAGAAAACCGTCTTTATCAAAGCGCCCCGTGGAATGAGATACGAAGATGTTGTGAAAGTAATCGATGCTATCAAAGGCGCTGGCGCGAATCCCGTCGGACTTCAGGTAGACGATCTACCTCAGTAGGCGCAATCAATATCAAGCTTCTATCTCCGGCCAGCGGCGCCCGCAGCCAGCTCAAATATTGGAGCCTCGGATAAATGAAACCATCTCAAGCTAGGATCGCAATCGCCCTGGCAGTTATTGTTGTCACGGCCTCCGGCTGTAGCGTAATCAACCGAATCAGATCAAAGAACGAACTAAACGAAGCGGCGCGCAGCTACCGCGAAGGCCGCTACGTCGAGGCTGAGGAACATTCACGCAAGGCTTTGGAACTCGATCCTGACAGCAAGGCTGCTCCCCTCTTTATTGCCCGCACAATTCACGCCCAGTATCGGCCAGGTGTAGCGGCCCCGGAAAATATTGCTAAGGCGCGCGAGGCGATTGAAGCTTACCGGCAGATCCTGCAGAACGACCCTCAGAATGAGGAAGCCTACAGGGCGATCGCCTTTCTCTACGAACGAATCAAGGAAGACGGCAAGCTTAGGGAATGGATCATCGCGCGCGCAAACGATTCAGGGGCCGAGCCTGAAAAGCGCGCCGAAGCCTATATCGTCCTTGCCAGCAAAGATTGGAATTGCTCCTTCCAGATAACTGACCTCCCGACCAACAAGATCACAACTGTTTCCGAAGGCAAGGCGACCGTGTCCTACAAAAAGCCTAAGGAACAGAAGGACTTTGACTCCGCTCAGATGTGCGTCAAGCGCGGCCTGGAGGAAGTTGAAAACGCTATTAAATTTGATCCGAATAGCGAACCAGCCTGGTCTTACAAGACCAACCTCCTGATCGAAGCTTCCAAACTCGCTGAGATGGACGGGAAGACCGATCAGAAAGCGGAGTTGGATAAGCAACGCGAGGCAGCTCAGAAGCGCACTGACCAGCTAAGCGAGGCCAATCGCAAGAAACAAGCGGAAGAGGAAGCTAAGAAGGCGGCTTCACCTCCGAGTAGTTAAGCTAACGAAACTTAAGAATCTCCTTCCAGGGTAGGTGATGCTCGATTCGAGTCGGGCATCACCTCTTTTGTTATAATCACGGCAGTTTCCGCCAGCATCACTTGGTGTTGAAGTTACATGATTCGCATTGAGGACATTGTCCAGAAGGTAGCCAATACTCACCCGCAAGCAGATCTCGATCTGCTCCGTCGCGCTTATCTTTTCTCCGCGCGCGAGCACAAGGGGCAGAAGCGGGCCTCCGGCGAATCCTACCTCGTACACCCACTCGAAGTAGCCGACATACTCGCCGACATGAAACTCGACGAAGTGTCCGTTGCCACCGGCCTGTTGCACGATGTTGTTGAAGACACTCTTGTAGATCTGGAAACGATTAGGGAGTACTTCGGCGACGAGATTGCCCACCTCGTTGATGGACTTACAAAGATTGCTCACATCAGCAACATCTCGCGCGAGGAACAACAGGGCGAGAACGTTCGCAAAATGTTATTGGCGATGGTCGACGATGTACGTGTGGTGCTCGTCAAGCTAGCCGATCGACTACACAACATGCGTACGCTTCAATACCTTAATCCCGAGAAGCGCAAACGCATTGCTGAAGAGACAATGGACATCTTTGCACCAATTGCCCATCGATTAGGCATGGGTAAATTGCGCGGAGAGTTGGAGGATCTGGCGTTTCGTCACTTGCATCCAGAAGACTATCGCGAACTGGCCGAACAACTCGAGAAGCGCCGTGCGGAGAACGAAGCATTTCTGAAAGGCGTTACTGCGCGCATCGAAGAGAAATTGCGCGAAGCCGATGTTCCGTTTGTCAGTGTCGATGGAAGGGTCAAGCGCCTCTATTCAATCTGGAAAAAGCTCCGCCGGCAAAAGATCAGCCTGGATCAGGTTTACGATCTCGTCGCGGCCCGAGTCATTACTCCGAACGAGATTCGGCATTGTTACGCTGCTCTGGGAGTGATTCACAACGCCTGGAAGCCAGTGCCCGGTCGCATCAAAGATTGGATCGCTACGCCGCGAGACAATCTTTACCAGTCGTTACACACTTCGGTGATCGGGACTAATAGCCAGTCCTTCGAGGTGCAGATTCGAACTGAGGATATGCATCACATAGCCGAAGAAGGAGTCGCCGCTCACTGGAAGTACAAGGAAGGGAAGCGCGGTTCTCGCGACGACGACAAAGCTTTGCAAGCACTCAGATCGCTGGTTGAGTGGACGCAGGAGGTTAAGGATTCCCGCGACTTCATCGACTCTCTGAAACTCGATCTCTACCCCAAAGATGTCTACGCCTTTACGCCGATGGGCAAGGTGATTCAATTGCCAAGGGGTGCCACACCGGTCGACTTTGCTTACATGATTCACTCCGAGGTTGGAAACACCTGCACGGGCGCACGGATTAATAACCGAATGGCCCCGCTCCGGACGAAGATTCAAAACGGCGACGTAGTAGAAATCCTTACCTCTTCCACATCCCATCCGTCTCGCGACTGGTTGAACTTCATCGTTACCTCCCGTGCGCGCAATCGTGTGCGCCACTGGGTATCTGAACAGCAGCGAGCGGAATCGATGGAGATTGGTCGCAAGCTGTTTGAAAAGGAGGCCGCGCGATTTCAACTCTCCGTCAAGAAGATGCTGAACGACAGTGATGGAGGGATGAAAAGGGTTGCGAGCGAGTATGGCTATGGGCGCGTGGACGATCTTCTGGCAGCCATCGGGTATGGCAAGCTTGTGCCCCGCAACGTTATTTCCAAGTATCTCGGCCCGGAACAGTTTGAACAGCTCGACAATCAAAAGGAATCGCGACTGCGCAGCGGTGTCCGCGCGGTAAAGCGTTTGATCAGATTGGGCGACGATTCGATCGTCGTGCGTGGCGTGGACGATCTGATGGTGACACGAGCGCGTTGCTGCAATCCTCTGCATGGTGAAGAGATCATTGGCTACGTCACTCGCGGCAAGGGTGTGGCCGTTCACACTCGCAGTTGCAAGAACGTCATGCAGTTGATGGTAAACCGGGAACGAATAGTCGAAGTTGAATGGGCCGGTCAGCAGGACAAGACGGCGTACGCCGTAAAACTTCTGGCTGTGACTGAGAATCGAACTGGGATGATCGCCGGAATCACGGGAGCGATCTCAGACATGAAGACCGGAATTAGGGATGCGCGTGCTTCAGTCGCTCCCGACGAAAAGGGCCACATCGAAGTTACTGTTGAAGTCTTTGACGTAAAGCACCTCGACAAAGTTATTAACTCCATTAAAGGAGTTCCAGGAGTGCTTGATGTCGAGCGCATGCAAGGAATCGCCTAGAATCACGCCTCTTTGCTCTTCTTCAAACCTTTCTGTTAGAATCACGCCTTTGTTCGGGCGGTCAAATTTGAGGCGGTTCAAACTGTGAAGCAGATTGTTAAGACTGGGCTCGCTCCCCAAGCCATCGGACCTTATTCGCAGGCAGTTAAGGCGGGTGGTTTTGTCTTTGCCTCGGGCCAAATTCCGATTGATCCCGAAACTGGTGAGTTTGTTTCCGGCGGTATTGCCGAGCAAACCAGACAGGTAATGAAGAATCTTTCAGCGGTGCTTGAAGCGGCTGGGAGTGATTTGCAGCTCGTAGTCAAGACCACGGTATTTCTGGCTGATATGTCTGAATTCACCGCCATGAATGAGGTCTACGGCACATTTTTTAGCGATGAACCGCCGGCCAGGGCCACCGTTCAGGCCGCGCGTTTGCCGCGTGATGCAAGGGTCGAGATCGAAGCGATTGCGCAGTTGCGGGAATAGGAAAACCGGCGAGACGATGTGATCGCCGCACCGGTTCTTTGAGAGTTTTTGATTTTGCTAGGCGGCCTTGAGGACCTTTCCGGCCTTGATGCAGTTGGTACAAACCTTCATACGCTGAGCACCACCCTTCGGCAGCTGCACGCGAATCGATTGCAGGTTTGGGTTAAACCGCCGGGGTGTCCGGTTGTTCGCATGGGATACGTTATTTCCAAATTGAGGGCCTTTGCCACAAACTTCGCAACGCTTAGCCATTATCTTAAAACCTCCAGAGTACTGACTTAACCCGAATTAATGCTGGACCGTACAGTCCAGAAAATGAGTAGGATCCGAAACCAAGATTTATAACAAAGGCATTTCTACATCGTCAAGGGGCCACAACCTCCCCGGATCGTCGGTTCGACTTTAAAGGAGCAGATACAAAGTGCACAAAACGGCAAAATTAATTATCACAGTCACACTGCTGACGCTTTTCGCGTTAGCTATGGGGGCGTGTGGCTCGGGCGGAGGCTCCGACGCCAAAGACAGTATGGTAGCGGCTACCGTTAACGGAAAGAACATCATGCTTGCAGACGTTGAGCGAGCGATTAGCCAGCAGGCTGGCGGCAAGCAGTCGCAGCTCTCGCAACTTGAACTCGCACAGGCTCGCCTTCAGGTTCTCGGTTCTTTAATGCAGAGAGAGGTCCTTTTCCAAAGGGCCGAGAGGGAGAAACAACTTCCGACTGACGATCAGATCACCGCCGCGATTAATCAACAGAAGCAACAAAGTGGCGTTACTGATGACGACTTCCAAAAGAGCCTGAAAGAACAGAATCTGACTCTCGAGTCTCTTCGCGAAGAAGCGCGCAAGGATATTGCGATCAAAAACCTTCAGGACAAGTACACGGCAAAGATCACAATCAACGATAAGGAAGTCGAAGAGTTCTACAACGGCAATAAGAACCAGTTTGTCAGCGCGCGCGGCGTGGCCCTAGCGGTGATTATCGTGGATCCCGTGGACAACACTGCCCAGGGTATCCTGCCGCAGAACGACGCGAAGAACGAAGCAGAAGCAAAACTGAAAATCGACAACCTGTACCAGCAACTCAAGGGCGGAGCTGATTTTGCCACTGTCGCTCGTTCCAAGAGCGAAGATGCCAACAGCCTCGTGCGCGGCGGCGATATCGGGTTCTTCAGTGAAGATGGTTTGAAGCAGGCGGGTCTGCCAAAAGAGATCATCGACCTCTTCATGGGATCAATGCAGGTTGGCAGCTTCAGCGAACCAAAGCTCGTTAACAATCGCTGGTACATCTTCAAGCTGGCGGAGAAGCGTCTCCAAACTGAAAACCTGACGCTTGAAAGTCCTGGTGTGCGAACGCAGATTACTCAGGCCTTGATTAACCAGCGAAAGGAAATTCTTAACGCCGCTTTGCTTGAAGTCGCAATGAACGAAGCGAAGATCAGCAACAACCTGGCCGCGAACATGTT
>Ga0134127_10001539_pt1 | contig 17046 bp, 15 predicted proteins | sample KB31753_FD_96459 | JGI IMG/M metagenome (GOLD analysis project Ga0134127, IMG submission 96459) | Terrestrial soil microbial communities with excess Nitrogen fertilizer from Kellogg Biological Station, Michigan, USA - KB3-175-3 | ecosystem: Environmental > Terrestrial > Soil > Unclassified ... | reverse complement strand
GGATCGTCTTTCGCGATCTTGAGCAACTGTAGTCCGTTGCTGAGCGGCGCGAGGGGGTTTCGCAGCTCGTGAGCAAGCGTCGCAAGGAACTCGTTCTTGCGCTGATCCATCAAGCGCAGCTGCGCGCTGCTCTCTCTCAGCGCATCGTTGAGCTCTGCCAGTGCTCTTTCATTGGCGCGGGATTGGCGTTCGCTCTCCCGAAGTACTAGCTCCGCGGCGCGCCGATTCTCCACGTCGCGCAGGATTGCCGTCGTAAAGGTGCGACTGCCGTCCTTCCAGGGTGCAGCCGAGAGCTCGAAATAACGCAGGCCCCCATCCTTGAGGCGAACTTGCACCTCGGTTGAGCCAGCCGACGCGGAACTGGCGCTGACGGCGCTAAAGATGTCCAGCCACGCGCGCTCGGGCTCGAAGAGTTTCGACGCCCTCTGACCGACGAGCTCGTCCACCGAGTAGCCGAAGTGTCGCGACGCCGCTGCGTTCGCCAGTCGAATGACGCCTTCTCCGTCTACGTTGAGAATGACGTCGGGGGCGTTGTCGACCAGAGCATAGTACCGAGCGTTCTGACGGTCGCGGAGGAAACGCTCTCGTCTCGTCACCTCGGTTACGTCGACGACTTGCACGAGGCAGCCGGCGGAGCGGGCGTCCGCGAGCGGCGAAACGATGACATCGTGAAGCAGCGGGCGGCCGGTCAGCGTGTACAGAGGCAGCAGCGACGGGTGCAGCGCGTTCGTCAACAGCGTCGACGCCCCCCCTGTCAACGCGGAATCAATGGCCCTCTCGAGCAAGCCGACTGTGGAGCCGGGAAATGCCTCGGCAATTGTCTTTCCGGCGACGGCTGCGGACGAGCGGCCGCTCGCCGAGACCATCCACGTATTCCATCGACCGACGGTCCCGTCCGGGCGAATGACGATCAATCCCGCGGCGACGCCGTCCAGGATCGACTGTTCTTTGTCCGGCGGCGGCATCGGTTTCTACGTCGGAGACGTTCCTCCCGTCCGTTGAATCAGATTGCGCAGCAAAACCTGCAATGCCGCGAGCGAGGGCATGTCAATCATCATGGCGATGTAGCCGGCGATATCACGTTGCCGCAGAGCGAAGTTGATGTAGACAAACAGCACCGAGCTACCTGGCACCGGCGGAGGCGGCAGGTTGAACAATCGCTTGCCTTCACCGCGCAAAACCTCGGGCAGCGACATCTTCAGGTTACTCTGGAGTGCGTTCGCAATCGTCGCGAGACAGCTGTTCAGGATCACATTGCCCGTCTCGACAAGCGCTTCCTGCTCGAGCTCGATGATCTCTTCGTTCGATAGCTCGCTGCCGACGAGGCACCGCACGAGGTCCAAACTATTTTCCTCCGGAAAAATCAACAACGCTCTGCCGACGATCGCGCCGTCGAAGGTTTGGTGCACCGCCACCAAGTTGCGCGATTCCCGCTCGCCGAGTGTTTTGATGGCCTCGCTTCGGCTCATCAACTGCACCTGCGGCACGGTCAAGACGACCTCCTCGCGAACCATGACCGCAAGATTGCCTGCCGCTCGGCTGACGCCGAGATTGACGAGCTCCGTAAGAGCGTCCAGCTCGAGCTCCGCTAGCTCGATATCATTGCTCGCGCTCGCGCTCATGCTGCTCCTCCTTGTAATCGCTGGGATGCCGTCGTCAGAAATTCACGCAGCGCCTTTTCAGTGAGGGGCTTCGGCAGGAACGCCGCGCCCAAAGCGCGCGCGCGATCGACGACTTCTTGCTGATGGTTCGCGGAGATGACCCCGATCGGCATGTGCGGCGTCAGCGCGCGCAAGTCGGCGACGAGCGCGAGACCGTCCCTGTGCGGCATGTTGAAATCCACGAGCGCGATGTCCGGCTTCTCTTGCCGAACCGCCTTCAGCGCGTCGGGAGCGCTGCCGGCCTCGACCCGCGGCCAATCCGGGTGACAGAGGTTCAACACCTTCACCACCGCCATGCGCGCGAGCTTGCTGTCGTCTACGATCAGTAGCTTGTAGTTCATCGTCTAGTCCTTAGGGCTGCTTCATCGAGCGAGCAATGATCGGCGCAATGTGATCTCTCAAGAACGCCGTTCTCGGCTCCCCTCGAACGCGCGCGCCTCCGACCAATAGCACTTGTACGACGGCCGCGTGGAGGAGCTCGCAACCCTTCCATTCTATGGTGGAGCCGGGCGCCGCCAACAGATGACGCTGCAAGACCTCCGCGTCCTCGACGCCGCACCGGCCGGAAAGCTCGATCGCGCCTCCCTCGGAGACTCGCACGGTCATTGAACAACCTCCGCTAGGTCGAGTACCAGCAGCACGCCTCCGTCACCCAACAACGCCGACCCCGCGAGCCCCGGCACCCCGGCGAGGAGCCCGTCGAGCGGCTTCAAGATGATATCCATGCGCCCGCCGATCCGGTCCACCTGGACAGCGCCGAGCTGACCGTCGAGCTCCGCGATCACGATGGGACCGGACTCGTCCACGTGGTCGTTCGGCCGACCGGTCAGCACATTGGCAAGGCGGAGCAACGGAATCGTGCGGTCTCGCAACACGATCGCGTGAGCGGCACCGACAGGAAAGATCCTGTCGTGCTCGACGCGGAGCGTTTCCACGACGGCGTCGAGCGGAATCCCGAAGACCTGTCCGCCCGCCTCGACGGTCATCACCTGCGTCACGAGGACACTGAAAGGGAGGGTCGCGCGCACGGTGGTGCCCCGACCGGCGGCCGTACGCAGCTCGACCTGCCCGCCCAATCGGGCGACGCCGGTGCGAACGACGTCCATGCCGACCCCGCGCCCCGACAGGTGCGTGACGGTCTTGGCGGTCGAGAAGCCGGGCAAGAAAATCAGATCGAGCGCTTCCTCGTCGCTCATGGCGGCGATTGCTTCGGCTGCCTTCAGATTGCGATCTTTAGCTGCCTGCCTGATCTTCGCGACGTCGATTCCGGCTCCGTCGTCCGTTACCTCGATGACGACGTGCTCTCCTTCGCGAGCCGCGCTCAGTCGAATCGTCGCGACCGCCGGCTTGCCGGCTTCCGCTCGCGTAGCGCCATCCTCGACGCCGTGATCGAGCGCATTGCGGAGAAGATGCACGAGCGGCTCGACGATGGCTTCCACGATCGCCTTGTCGGCCTCCGTGTCCTCACCGTCGATCACGAGCGTCGCAGGCTTGTCGAGCTCGGCAGATATCTCGCGTATCAAGCGCGGGAACCGTTGGAAGGCCGCGCGCAGCGGCAGAACGCGCATTGCGACGACGGCACGTTGAAGCTCGCTCACCAATCGATCCAGCGCGGCATGCTGGTTCTTGAGTCCGGCGGCGAGATCGGACCCTCGTTGCTCAGCAACCTTGACCGAATGGCCGAGCGAGTTCTTCGCGACGATGAGCTCGCCCGTCAGGCGCACGAGCGCGTCGATCTTTTCCGCGCCGACTCGCATCGTCTGGCCGACGTCCTTGCGACGAGCCGCGGAAACCCCGGCCACCGCCGCCGAGGTCGGGCCTTTCATCGCCGCGGCAATGGCTTCCACGAGAGGCTCGAGGCGACCCTCCGCAATCGACACCGCAGCCGCCGTGGCGATCGCCTCGGACTCCGAGGTGCGGCCGAGGTGACGCAGCACATTCGCCGCCACGAGGCCCGCCGACGCGACGCGGCCCTGTTGATGAGGCTCGCCCGCGGGCTCGAGCAAGCGCAACTGAGCTTCGAGGATCTGCGCGGCTTTGCGGGCGAGGGACTCTGCCTCGATTGGACGCATCCGGTCCGAGACCGCCTCGATCTCGGCACGGCGCGACTCGTCGCCGAGCGCCGCCGCGACCCCGGCCGGCGACATTGCGACCAGAGCCGTGATCGTGAGATTGCAGGAGAACGGATCGAGATCGTCGAGCTTCGGCCACGGCACTCGCGGTCCGATATCGACGGCCAGCAACCCGGGCAAAGCAGCGATCCGCGCAAGCGGATCCTGTTGCCGGAAGAAACTGTCTGCGTCCGGCGTGTAGCGAAGAGCCGATTGCGCGGGTTGCGCCGCACTCGCATGCGCGGCCAGCAGCCCGGCCAACCAGCCGTCGCCGGCGTTACGCGGCGCCGAGCTCGCCTTCCGCTGCGCGCCGGCTCGCGCGAACAGGGCCACGATATCGCCGGCGTCCGCGTCGGGAGGAATTGCGCCGCTCTGCTCGATCGTGCCGAGCCATTCGAGGACTTGATCGAGGCAGCTCAAGCAGTTGCCGATGTCGAGCGCAGAAACCGACCTGGACTCGGCGCGCGCCGCCGCAAACGCGTCCTCCGCACAGTGCAGCGCCTCTTGCATCGCGGCGAACTCGACGATGCCGGCGCCGCCCTTCAACGTATGGAAAGCACGAAACGCATCTTCGAGGCGCTCGCGGTCGTCCGGCGTCTTCTCGAGTGCCAACAGATCGTCGACGGCCTTGTCGACGAGCTCCCGCGATTCGATCAAGAACTGCGCCAACAGCTCATCCATGTCGAGCACCGCAGAATAGCGACGCGTATTGCACGAGGGCTTCGGCGTGCAGCGGCTTGACGACGTAGAAGTTCGCGCCTGCGGCGCTCGCGGCAGCGATTCGTTGCGGCGCCGACTCGGTGCTCGTCACCAACGCGGGTGTCGACGACAATGGCAGACCCTTGGCGCGCAGGGCCTGCAAGAAGGAGAGGCCGTCCATCTTCGGCATGTTGACGTCCACGACGAGGAGATCGAAGCGCGCCGCCAAAAGGTGCTCGAGCGCTTCGACTCCGTTGAGAGCCTCGGCGACCTCGAACCCCGCGCGTTCGAGAGCCGACCGGTAATAGAGCCGCACGAGCGTCGCGTCATCGATGACCAAAACCCGTTTAGGTATGTCGTCGGCCACGTGTCGTCACCTCATGGGCCTTTGATAAACGATCGCATCCGCGAAACGCGCCACGTCGAACAGCGGCGATACCCGGCTCATGGACTCGGTATGCCCAAGGCAGATGAACGCGCCGGGAAGAAGGTTCTCGAAAAGATTCTCCGCTGCGGTGCGCCGCGCGAGATCGTCGAAATAGATCAGCACGTTCCGGCAAAAAATGACGTCGAATCGCCCGTGCGATCGAGTATCGGCGCGATCGACGATGTTCACCGCGGTGAAGCGCACGGACTGGCGCAGGTCGTCCAGTATCCGCCAGCTCGCACCGTCGTCCGCCACGAAATACCTTTCGACCAATCGCGGCGGTAACCGCATCAGCGCGCGTTTGCCGTAGACGCCGACTCGAGCGAGCGCGACGGCATCGGTATCGATATCCGAGCCGACGATCTCGATGTCGTATTGGTCGACATGCGGCCAGTTTTCGAGGAGCCACATCGCGATCGAGTAAGGCTCTTCTCCCGTCGAGCAAGGCACGGACCAGATGCGAATCGGCTCGCCTCGCGGCTTGACCTTCAATCTCGCGGCCAGCAGATCCGACGTGAGGCAGACGAGCTGGTGCTCTTCGCGATAGAAGTACGTCTCGTTGATCGTGAATGCATTGACGAATTGCTCGATCTCACCTTGTACGTCCGCGCGCAACCGCGCGAAGTAGTGCTCGAACGAATCCGAGCGCGTGCTCAGCATCCGATCAACTACTCTCCGCTCGACGTAATACCTTTTCGCTTCGGTGAAGATCATCCCCGTTCGTCGATATAAGAATTCGCAGAGCCTGCGAAACTCGTCCTGTGTCAGCGCCGGAAATTCAGGCACGTGGGCTCAGAACCTGCGAGCGGACACGGTCGATGGCGATCCTGATCGAAAACTCCAGAAACGGCGTGGCGTGAAACCGATCGGCGCAACGCATGAGAGCCGGCAGCGCCGAGGATTCGCCGATCTCGGCGAGCGCCTCGACGGCCGCGGCGCAGACGTTGGGATCCGGTTCCGAATCCAATAGGTCGCAGCAGAGGCTCGCGGCCACCTGGCTCGGCATGTCACGGGCGAGAACGCACGCCTGAATTCGGACGCTCGCATTCGGGTCCTTGAGCAACTGAGGCACGAAAGGCCACGCGACTTCTCTCATCGCAAGCAGAGCGTCCGAGGCCTCGGTGCGGATCAGCGCATCGTCGGAGCGCAGGAACGGCAGGATCGTCTCGACGCTCTGCGGAGTCGCGATGTGCGCCAACGCCGAAAACAGCGCTTGACGCACCGTCGGGCTCTTCTCGTGCGCCAACGCGTCCCCGAGAGCCGGAACGGCGGCTGGAAAATCCGCGGCGGCCCGGGCGGCGGCCCAACGCTCGTCGTCGTTGCCGCGCGCCAGCGCTTCGACAACAGCGGGCGCATCGAGAGCAGGCGCAGCGATCTCCGGAGCTGCCGCCGGCGGCGGTTTACGAATCAGCGGCATGGGGCGTGAGCTCCAACAAGCGGGTAGCGATCTTGTGGACGGGCTCCGTCCAATCGGCGCCGCCGGCGGCCACGAGCTCGCCGGGCATGCCCCACACGACCGCTGTGTCCTTGGACTCTGCAATTGTCGCGCCGCCAAGCTCGTGCAAGCGCGCCATCGCCGCGGCGCCGTCGTTGCCCATGCCCGTCATCAGCACGCCAACCAGCTGAGCGGGTGCCACGTGGAGCAGCGCCGACTCGACGAGGCGATTCGTGCTCGGATGCCACGGGTAGCCCGCTTGCGCGGGAGCGCTCATGGCCATGAGGCCGGCCGAGCGACGCGTCACGATCAAATCGGCGTCGCCGCGACCGATGTAAACGCCGCCGGGCTCCAAGACCGTCGGGCGCTGCACCTCGACCACGTGAAGCGCGCACAGCTCGTCGAGGCGACTCGCGAGTGCCCCCGTGAAGCTGGCCGGCATGTGCTGCGCGACCAAGATCGGCCACGGGAATTTTCCCGGCAACGGGGTGAGCAGGGCCTCGAGCGCCGGAGGACCGCCGGTCGAGGTGCCGACGAGCACGAGACCCTCGCCCGCGGCGCGCGCCACGCGACGTTTTGGGCTGGCGGGGGCTGAACCAGCGCCGGCACCGTGCCTCGTGCGATGCAGCACGCGCTCTCGGAGCCGCATGCTCGCCTTGAGCTTCGCAGTGGCTGCCACGCGGATTTTCTGCACCAACTCGGGCCCAAACTCGTCGATGCGAAGCGAAACGGTACCCGCGGGTTTCAGCACGAAATCGACGGCTCCGAGACGCAGCGCCTGCAGCGTCACGTCCGCGCCAGCCGTCGTCCGCGACGAGACCATGACGACCGGGCATGGGTTCTCGACCATGATGCGATCGAGGCATTCGAGACCGCCCATCTGAGGCATCTGAACGTCGAGCGTGACGACGGTTGGCCGGAACTCCTCGAGCCGCTGCAGGGCTTCGACCCCGTTGCGCGCGAACTGGACTTCGAAATCGGCCTCTTTGCGGAGGACGCGGCCAAAAAACTTGCGCACCAGCGCCGAGTCGTCCACGACGAGGACCTTGATCACGCATCTTCTCGGGCGACCTTCTGGAAGGCGTCGAGCCGCTCTTGCTCGGCCGCGGTCAGAAGCTCGGCAGGATCGAGCACCAGCACGATGCGCTCCGACTCGTCGAGATTGATGACGCCCCGAACGAGGCGCGCGATTTGCTCCGTGAGATCGGGGGGCGATTCGACCGAGTCCTTCGGCACGCGAAGAACATCCGAGACGCCGTCGACGATCAAACCCGCCCGATGGCGCTCGGTCCGCACGACGACGAGCCGCCGCCGTTCGAGCTCCTCGGCAGCGGGCATGTCGAAGCGGCGGCGCTGGTCGACGACCGGCAGCACGTCTCCGCGCAGATTGACGACCCCCTCGAGAAACTGCGGCGTCTTCGGCAAGCGTGCGATCTTCGCCGGCACTTCGCCGACCTCGTCGACCGCTTCGATCGGCAGCCCGAATTCGTCCGGGCCCAAGCGGAACACGAGAAAAATCTGCTCTGCGTGCCGCGGCGAAGCCACAGCGCCGGCTGGCGTGCTTTCGTTCTGCGTCCGCTCGGCTAGCCGCCGCATGACGTCCTCCCGATAGAGTTGCTGGGGGCTCAGGATCGACACGAGCCTGCGGCCGCCATCGCCGCGGTAGATCGCTTTGACGCGCGACTCCCCGCCGGTGCGCGCCGCCAGCACCGGCGGCAGCGCATCGATCGAGGAAAGAGCCGCCGGCAGTATCGTTCGCGCGCGATCGGCCACGAGCCCGACCTGGGCGCCGCCGATGTCCGTAACCACGACCTTCTCTCGCCCGTCGGAGCTCGCGGCCGGCGGAAACCCCAGCAGACCGCGTAGCGAGAGCAGCGGAAGCAGCCGGTTGCGTAGCGACGTCACACCGAGCACGAGTGTCTCCGCGCGCGGCACCACGGTAACGCCGGAGGGCGCGGGAAGGATTTCCTGCACGGAATCGAGCTCGAGCGCGAACTCCTGCTCCGCGACGTCGAACGTCACGAGCATCATCGAAGCCGCTACAGCCGGCGCAGCGCGACGGCCATCGTCGGCCGCCAGCGGACCGCTGCGCCGTCGCCGCGGCCGCGCCTGCCGCGTGAATGCGGCGGCGAGAAGCCGCTCGATGTCGAGCACCTTGGCCACTTCTTCGTGACGCGCCGATCGAAACGCGCCCGTAAGGAGCTCGCCGCCTCGCGCGCCGAGCTCGGACTCGCGCGTCTCGATGCTGCCTTCTGCAATCACCTCGAGGGAATCCACCGAATCCACTGCAAGCGCGACGCGCGCACCCGCGTCGAGGACGATCGCCTTGGTGGCGGTCGCGGCGGTCGACGTCCGTTGCGATCCGAGCAGCTCTCGTAGATCGACGAGCGGCAACACGGCGCCGCGCAAATTCGCGACCCCGAGCAACGCACGCGGGCTCAAGGGAACGCGCGCGACGGCGGGAACGTGAATGACCTCCAACACGTGCTCGGACGGCAGCGCATAGAGCGCATCGTCGAGCCTGAACGTCAAAAAGCGGAGAGTCGCCGCCTCCCGCACCGCATGTTGCTCACGCATCGGCGCTCTACAGCTCGTCTGCGAGCGACGCGATCTCTTCGATGGCGGCAGCCAGGTCTTCCGCTCCGCGCGACTGTTCCGTCGCCGCAGTCGTGGCTTTCCTGACGGCTGCGCTCGCTTCTTCCGACGCTGCCGCAACCTGGCGCGCGCCCGTCGCCGCCTCGACGGTCGCCGCCAGGATTTCGGCCGCGCGACCGACGATGGCCTGGTTGGCAACGCGCATCTCCGCGACCTCGCCGCCGAGCTTCTCGAAGACGATCGACAGGCGTCGATTGTTGTCGACTTCGCTTTCGGCCGAGACGCCGATCTGCTCGAGATCGCTCTTGAGAACGGCGATCCGCTCGAGGACGCCGCGCACCGTCTCCTTCGCGCGATCGACGTTGGCCGACGCTTCTCGTGCCAGCGTGCGGATGTCGCTCGACACGATCGCAAAACCGCGCCCCGACTCGCCCGCTCGCGCCGCTTCGACCGAGCCGCTGACGGCGAGCATGCTGGTCTGCACGGCGATCAGCGCGATGGCGTCGACGATTTTTTCGACCTTGCGGCCGATCGCGCCGAGCTGCACCACTGTCGAGACGCTCGATTGAATGTCCGCGAGATTCGCGCGGACGCCGCTCACGAGTGCGTCGACTGCCGCGCGGCCGGTGTTCAGTCCCGCTTCGACGTGCTGGACGCGGTCGTCTGCGGCGCGGATGTTTGCCTGCGCGAGCTTGGCCGTCTTTTCGATCTGCGCCAGCGCGACCGACGTCTGTTGCGTGGCGGCTGCCTGGAGTCGCGCCGCGCGATCGATCTGCTCGACGGCCGCCATGATCTGCGTCGCGGCGCTCGAGAGCTCCTGGACCGTCGCGGATAGCTCTTCCGCCGACGAGCCGATTTGCTCTTTGCTGCCCTCGCTGGATTTGCCGCGTCGAAGTTGCTCCGTCAGCTTCGCGAGGGACTGGGCCGCGACTTGGGCCTGCTCCAGCGACTTGGCTTGCTGCTGCACGGCCGATTGAGCCTCTCCGGCGCCCGCCGATTGTTCCTCGGCGGCGGTCGCTATTTGACTGGCGCCCGACTCCGCCTCCATGGCGGCGCGCTCCGCTTCGGCGGCAACCGCCAGAATCTCGCGGTTCCCTTCGGCAATCTTGGTCACATCAGCGCGCCTGGCGCGCAGACCTTCGATGACGTCGGCGGCCGTCTTCGCTCCCTTGGAGGCGGTCTCGGCTGCCGCACGGAGCGCGGCGACGCTTCGTTGCACGTCGCTCGTCATGGTGGCAGCGAGCTCGCGAACCTCTCGCGAATTTTTATCGGACGTTTCCGCGAGCGCGCGGACCTCGTCGGCTACCACGGCGAAGCCCCTTCCGTCTTCGCCGGCCCGCGCCGCTTCGATCGCCGCGTTCAGGGCCAGCAGGTTGGTCTGATCGGAGATTCGGCCGACGGATTGGGTGATCTCCGCAATGTCCTTGGCTCGGAGCTCGAGCTCGGCAATCGTGCGAACGGACGCGAGCTGTCGCTCCGAATTGCGCTCGATGGCGCGAACGGAGCCCTCGATCTGCGCAGTGGCATCTGCCAACGTGGCACCCAGAGTGTCGGCGCGCCGCCCGGACTGATCGGCTTCGGCACGCGCGGCTGCGAAGCCGGACACGACGAGCTTCATCGCGGCGGATTGCTCCTGTGAGGCCCCGGCCGCTTCCTCCGCGCCCGCCGCGATCTGTTGCATCGACAGGGCGAGCTCCTTCGTCGCCGCGGAGGCTTCTACGAGCCCGGCCGCCAGCTCCTCGGTCGCGGCTGCCACCCGCTCGATGACCGTTTGAGGCTTCGCCGTGGAGACGTTCGTCGCCGGCAATCTCGGCGGTTGGCCGTTCGTCGGGGAAACCGGGGGCGCTCCCGGCCTCGTGGCAGCGGCAGCGATCTTGGTTCTTTTTACTAGTGCCATAAAGCCATGGGTACCGTTTGGTTTCGGAATCGCGTGGGTAACGGGAGCGGCAGAGACGAGACGAAGGCCTTACGCCGATGCTATTTTTGGAAAGGTAATCCTATCTTTGTACTGGGCAGCCCGATCCGTCATGCGCGGTGGGCCTTTTTCCAAGCCCTGAGCCGCGCACTGCCGATAGTTGCGTCTTCGCTGCATGGACTATGCATCGATCGTGCCTGGCGGTCGGCAAATCGAGGGTGGGCGCGAACGCCGCGGCCGCGGCTAGCGGCGCTAGTCGTTGCCGAACCGGCGCGTGATGTCGGTGTAGGCGTCGATGCGCCGGTCGCGGAAGAAGGGCCAGCCGGCGCGGACGGCGTCGATCTCGGCGAGATCGATCTCCTCGACGAGGACGACCTCGCGGTCGGCCGGAGCGCGGACGAGGATGCGGCCGTCGGTTCCCGCGATGAAGCTCTGACCCCAGAACTCGATGCCGCCGGCGCCGCGCGGGTCGGGCTCGAACCCCGTGCGGTTCACGGCGATCACGAAGCAACCGTTCGCGACGGCGTGCCCGCGCTGCACGGTCTCCCAGGCCCCGTGCTGGCGCTCGCCGAACTGCGCCTTCTCCTCGGGGTGCCAGCCGATCGCCGTCGGATAGATCAGCATCTCGGCCCCCTGCATGGCCGTGAGCCGCGCCGCTTCGGGGTACCACTGGTCCCAGCAGACGAGCACGCCGAGTCGAGCCGGCTTCGTATCGAAGACTTTGAAGCCCAAGTCGCCCGGCGTGAAGTAATACTTCTCGTAGTAGCGCGGGTCGTCGGGGATGTGCATCTTGCGGTACTTGCCGAGATACCCGCGATCCGCGTCGATGACGGCCGCCGTGTTGTGGTAGAGGCCGGCCGCGCGCTTCTCGAACAAGCTGGCCACGAGCGTGACCGAAAGCTCGCGCGCAAGGTCGCCGAGCGTGTCGGTGCTCGGGCCCGGGATCTCCTCCGCGAGCCCGAACTGTGCCGCATCCTGGCTCTGGCAGAAGTAGCGGGAGCGGAACAGCTCGGGCAGCACGACGAGGCGCGCGCCGCGCTTCGCCGCGTCGCGGACGCCGTCGATCGCTTTGGCGAGATTGCGCGCGGGCTCCTCGCCCATCGCCATCTGGACGAGCCCGACTTTGAGCGGGCGTGGCGTCATCGCTGGTGCTCGCGCTCGATGTCGCGCGTATCGCAATAGGTCGTCTGCGGGAAGCAGGCCATGTATTGGTCGAGAATCTCCATGCCCTGCGTCGGCCGCACGACGTTCTGCTGGATCTTCGCGCGCACGAGCTCGCTCATGCGCCGGTGCAGGTCGTTCGGGAAGTACTGGACTTGCGCCAGCATGTCCTGCACGGCGGTGCCGTGGATGATCTTCTCGATCCAGAAATCCCCGGGCTCCTCGGCGTCGGCGTAGACGTGGGCTTCGGTGACGCGGCCGAACAGATTGTGCGCGTCGCCGATGATGTCCTCGTACGCGCCCATCAAGAAGAAACCCAAATAGTACGGCGTGCCGTTGGCTGTCGGATGTACCGGCAGGAAGCGGTTGTCGCGCGTCGACACGTAATGCGTGACCTTGCCGTCGGAGTCGCAGGTGAGGTCCACGAGCACAGCGCGCTTGTCGGGATGCTCGTCGAGCCGGTCGATCGGCACGATCGGAAACGGTTGCCCGATGGCCCAGTGATCGAGCATCGACTGGAACACCGAGAAGTCGCAGAGATAGAGCTCCGTGAGCTTGTCCTCGAGCTCGACGATCTCGGGGCGCGAGGAATCGGGATTGTTGCGCTTCAGCGCCTTCAGCAAGCCCGTGCAGATGCGCCAATAGAGACTCTCGGCCAGCGCCCGCTCCGCGAGCGGCAGGTAACCGAGCGTGAAGAGCTGCCGCACTTCATCGAGACGCTCGTTGATGTCGTGGTAGGCCTCGAGCAGCTCCGATTGCTTACGCGTCTTCGGCAACGCCATGAGGATCTTATTCAGCGCGTGCAGCGGCTCGGCCGAGCTCTCCGGCACCGTAAGATCCTGAGTGGGATCGTCCTTCGCGTGCGCGCCGAGCACCGGCACGATGAGCACCGAGTGGTGCGCGGTCAGTGCGCGGCCGCTCTCGGTGACGAGCGTCGGCGTCGGCACCTCGTTCGCGTCGCAGACCTCCTTGACCGTGAACACTACGGCGTTCGCGTATTCCTCGAGGGCGTAATTGATACCCGCGTCCTCCTCGAGGTGGCCTTTGTCGTAGTTCACGCCGAGGCCGCCGCCCATGTCGAGATACTTGAGCGCGATGCCGCGTTTCACGAGCTGCGCGTAGATCTGTGCGACCTCTTTCGTCGCCTCCTTGAGCACCTGGATGTCCGCGATCTGGCTGCCGATGTGGCAGTGCAGCAGCACGAGCTTGCTCTGCTGACCGCTCGCCTCGAGCTCGTTGACCATGCGCATGAGCTCGGCGACGTTCAGGCCGAACTTCGAGTTGGTGCCCGAAGACTCCGCCCACCGGCCCGCGCCGCGCGTCGCGAGCCGCACGCGCACGCCGAGCTGCGACATATAGCCCGTCGAGAAGGCGAGCCCCTTGACGTCGGTGAACTCGGAGTACTTCTCCATGACGGGCACGATGTTCTGCCCGAGCTTCTGGCCCGCGATCATCAGCGAGAGCATCGTGCGATCCTTGACGCCGTTGCAGACGAGCAGCGTCTCGCCGTCGATGTGCGGCAGGCACGCGATGAGCTCGGCCTTCGAGCCGCACTCGAGGCCCATGCCGTACGGCCGGCCCGCGTCGAGCAGCTCGTCGACGACCTCGTGCAGCTGGTTGACCTTGATCGGGTAGATACCGCGATAGTGGTTACCGTAATTCGACTCGGCGATGGCGTTGCGAAACGCCTCGTTGACGCGCCGCACTTGGGCTCGCAACACGTCCTGGAAGCGCAGCAGCACCGGGAACTGCACACCGCGCCGGCGCAGCTCATTGACGATATCGACGACGTCCATCGTCGTGCCCTGCTCATCGAGCGCGCGCACGGCCATGTGGCCCTTCTCGTTGACGAAGAAGAACGGGTCGCCCCAGCTCGGGATCCGATAGAGCTCTGCCGCGTCTGACGGCTGCCATTCGGCGGGTACGGGCTTCGTCTTGGGCTGCGTGGACATGTCGTTATTCTCCGAGCACGTGGGCGAACATCAGCGGCGCGACGATCGTCGCGTCGGACTCGATGATGAACTTCGGGGTCGACGCCGAGAGCTTGCCCCAGGTGATCTTCTCGTTGGGGACGGCGCCCGAGTAGGAACCGTAGCTCGTCGTGGAGTCGCTGATCTGGCAGAAGTAGCCCCAGCGCGGCGTATCCGGGAGCTGCAAGTCTTGCTGCAGCATCGGCACGACACAGATCGGAAAATCGCCGGCGATGCCGCCGCCGATCTGAAAGAACCCGATCGAGCCTTTGCGGCACGTCGCCTGATACCAGTCGGCGAGGCTCATCATGTACTCGATGCCGCTGCGGACCGTGTGGACGTCGTCGATGTCGCCGGCGATGCAGTGGCCGGCGTAGATATTGCCGAGCGTCGAGTCCTCCCAGCCCGGAACGAACATCGGCAAGTCGCGCTCGGCGGCGGCGACCATCCAGCTGTCCCTGGGATCGATCTGGAAGTGCTCTTCGAGGACGCCCGAGCGCAGGATCTTGAACATGAACTCGTGCGGGAAGAATTGCTGGTGGGCGTTGTCGGCGCGCTGCCACTCGTCGAGCACGGCTTTTTCGATGCGGCGAATCGCCTCGTGCTCTGGGATGCAGGTGTCCGTGACGCGGTTCAGGTGCTGGTCGAGCAGCTCTTCTTCCTGGTCGGGCGTCAGATACCGATAGTTGGGAATGCGGACGTAATGATCGTGCGCGACCAGATTGAAAATGTCCTCCTCGAGATTCGCGCCCGTGCAGCAGATCGCGTGGACCTTGCCGCGGCGGATCATCTCGGCGAGCGACAAACCGAGCTCGGCCGTGCTCATGGCGCCCGCGAGCGTGACGAGCATCTGGCCACCCGTTTCGAGGTGCTTCACGTAGGCATCCGCGGCGTCGACGAGCGCGGCGCCGTTGAAGTGCCGATAGTGGTGGCGGATGAAATCCGAGATCGCGCCCATCGAATCACCTCGGGCGACTAGGCGCCCGTCGAAAGCGTGAAGATTAGGAAATCGGCTTTGAAGCCACAACCCCGCTGGGTGGAGATCGAGCTCACGATGCCACCGTCGGTGCGGCGGGCACCTGCTGCGTGAGGCAGTGCAGCGCGCCGAGGCCCGCGATCAACACGCGGCAGTCCACGGCCACGAGGCGCCGGCCCGGGAAGCAGTCGCGCAGCGTCGCGCACGCGACCTCGTCGGCCGGGCAGCCGAACGTCGGCACGAAGACGGCGCCGTTCGCGACATAGAAGTTCGCGTAGCTCGCCGGCAAGCGCTGCTGCTCGAGGTACTGGGGCTCCGGCATCGGCAGCTCGACGACCGTGAGGCCAACGCCGCCGATGGACAAGGTATCGAGCAGGCGGCGGTTCGCCTCGAGCGGCGCATGATTCGGGTCGGCGCGGTTCGGCTCGACGACGGTCACGACCGTGCGCGGCGCGACGAACCGCGTGAGGTCGTCGATGTGGCCGTCCGTGTCGTCGCCCGCGATGCCCTCCCCGAGCCAGAGGATCTCGCGGACGCCGAAACAGTCGCGCAACAGGCTCTCGATGTCGACGCGCGTCAGCTTGGGGTTCCGATTCGGGTTCAGGAGGCATTGCTCCGTCGTCAGCAGCGCGCCCTCGCCGTTGACCTCGATCGAGCCGCCCTCGAGCACGACGCCCGGCTTCGCGTACCGCGGCACGCCGAGCGCCTCGGCCATCTGTCGCCCGACCTCGCGGTCGAGGTCGAACGGCGGGTACTTGCCGCCCCAGGCGTTGTAGTCGAAATCGACGGCGAGCCGCGGCTCCTTCGCCGCCCTGCGCGTCACGAAGATCGCGCCGTGATCGCGGGCCCAAGCATCGTTCGTCGGGAACCGGTACAGGCGCAGGCGCTCGGGAGCGATGGCCTCGGCGAGCAGCTTGCGGACATGGCGCTCGTGATCGGCGCTGAGCACGTTGATATAAACGGGCTCGCACTCGGCGAGCGCTCGGACGAACTCGACCATCGCGGGCTCGACGCCTTCGAACACGCCCGGCCAGCTATCGCGATTGTGCGGCCACGAGAGCCACGTCGCTTCGTGCGCTGCCCATTCGGCGGGCTGGCGGTAGCCGCGAGCGCTCGGCGTATCGGCATGGTCGGCGGACAAGGCGTCTCCCGTCGTAGCGTCGAGCCGCGGCGCTCTTGCTGCGCCAGGCCCACCCAAAGGGCGCGCATCATACGCCCTCGATTCGCGGATCGATACACCCGCGCGCCCCGACACAGTTATCATGCCGCGATGACGACGGCGACCCCGAAACGACGTAGAAACGCCGGCCGCGCCTGGATCGCGGCCTTAGGGCTAGTGTGCGCCTTCGCGACTGCGCCGCTCGCCGCACAGACGATCAGCAGCGGCACACTGCTGGTCGCGTCGCCGCAGCTGACCGACGTCAACTTCGCGCGCTCCGTCGTGCTCGTCTTGCAGCACGACGAGAACGGCACGGTCGGCGTCGTGCTGAACCGGCCGACGAGCCTCGTTCCGGGCACGATATTCCCCGAGCTTGCGGAAGGCTTGGGCGCTTACGACGGACGCCTGTTTCGCGGCGGGCCGATCGCACCGACGCGGCTGCTCTACCTCGTGCGAGGGTTGGCCGCGGCGACGGTGAACGGCCCCGAGGTCCTCGATAAAGTCTTCCTGAGTATCGACGACGGCTCGCTCTCGGACATGGTGCGGCTCGCCGACGGCACCGACGAGCTACGGCTCTACGCGGGCCATGCCGCGTGGGTGCCCGGCCAGCTGCAAGCGGAGATCGGCGCCGGGGGCTGGCAAGTGTTGCTCGCGACACCCGAGCTCGTGTTCGACGAAGACCCCGGCAGCCTTTGGTCGAAGCTCGAAGGCCAAGGCAGCAACGGCAACAACGTCGTCGCGGCGGTGCGGCCCGACTAGCGTTCGTGCTGCACTACGAGACGAGGGCGACGCGCGCTCGCGGGATCTTGGCGAGGTCGGCGTTCAGATAGACGACGGCCGCGTCGCCGCGCTTCGCGATCGCGACGGCCTTCTCGAGCGCGGCCTTCGGGTCGAGCTCCATGTCGGGGATCAGCTCTTTGATGACGTAGTCGGCGGG
>Ga0134127_10001537_pt1 | contig 17061 bp, 14 predicted proteins | sample KB31753_FD_96459 | JGI IMG/M metagenome (GOLD analysis project Ga0134127, IMG submission 96459) | Terrestrial soil microbial communities with excess Nitrogen fertilizer from Kellogg Biological Station, Michigan, USA - KB3-175-3 | ecosystem: Environmental > Terrestrial > Soil > Unclassified ... | reverse complement strand
GACCGTCTCCTCGGAGCCCAGGTGCGCTATCTGTCGGACGCGGAGTGGGAGCACGTGGACGAGGTGATGGCAGGGCTCGCCGCCGACCTGGCCGACCGGGGGCACCGACCCTATGTGATCCCGGAAAGCGGATCCAACGAGGTGGGGGCGCTGGGCTATCTCGAGTGCGCGGTGGAGCTGGCCGACCAGATCAACCATGGGGCGCCACGCTTCGACTCGGTGGTGATCTCCGTGTATAGCGGCGGCAGCCAGGGCGGGATGCTGATGGGCAAGCAGCTGGCCGGCCTTCCGGGTGAGATCGTCGGGATCCCCATCGCGTGGCCCGCGGCCAAGGTGCGTGAACACATCGGGCGGACCATGGTGACGGCGATCCAGCGCTTCGGCTTCGCCATCGAGGTGCCGAAGACCTTCCATCTGATCGACGGCTATCAGGGTACGGGGCGGGCCTCCGTGGAGGAGGCCGAGCTGGCCACCATCGTGCGGCTGGCCCGCGACGAGGGGATCGTGCTCGATCCGGTCTACACGGCGAAAGCCTTCGCGGGCCTCGTCACCACGCTGGAGAAAGATCCAAAGGCCCTAGGTCAGAAAATCTGTTTTATTCATACGGGAGGCATATTTAGCCTCTTTCCATTCAGAGAAACATTGAGCCGTATGCTCGATGCCTCCTGAGGGTCCTGCCGACGGGGGCCCAGCAAGAAGGAGCCAGCAAGAGCTAGAAGGTGTAGGTCTTGCCCTGCTCGAGGATGTGAATGCGCTCGGGGTCGATCTGGGCCAGCTCTTCCGCGGTTTCCTGATAGAGCTGCGGCTTGACGTGGAACACCCAGACCGGGAGGTCGGCCGGCATCTTCTTGATTTCCTCGCGGAGCATCGCGGGGGTGAGATGCCCCGAGGCGCGCGCGAGACCGTGGAGGCGATTGGGAAAGGCCGTCTCCACCACCAGCGCCTTGAGCCCCCGCATCTCCCGGGCCACCTGCCACAGGCGCGCCGTCGGCCCCGTGTCTCCCGAGTAGACGAACCCCGTCTCGCCGTCGTGGATGATGAAGCCCGTGGTGGGGATGGTGTGATCCACCAGCACCGGTGTCACCCAGAGCTCGCCCACCCGCGCCTCGCCTTCCTCCGGCAGCTCGCGCAGCTTGAGCACCGGCGCGTCCCGGTTGGGGATGGCCATGAAGTCGGGCCAGAGCGCGTCGTTGAAGACATGGGTGCGCAGCGTCTCGATGACGCGGGCGATGCTGCACGCCGTGACGGAGCGCTCCGGCGCCACCATGGCCAGGGTGTCGGCGAGGAAGGCCAGACCCACGGTGTGGTCGAGATGGGCGTGGCTCAGCACGGCGTGGGTGATGGCGATCTGCTCAGGAACGGACAACGCTCCGCCGACGGTCCCGGCGTCCACCAGGACGTGATCGTCGACGAGGAAGGCCGAAGGTCGCTGGCCCTGCCCGTCACTGCCGTAGGCCCCGAGCACCTTGAGCCGCATTCGACCTCGCCCGTCCTCCCCCGCTACCTGCCGGTGGGATTTGGCAGACTCTAGTGTAACAGGCAAGGCCCGGTCAAGTTCCTCTGGAGGTTGAGCTTCCGGCCTTGCGCCCTGCCGGAGCCCTGTGGGACAATTCGAGCGATGATTTTTCAGCAGATTGTCAACGAGGAGGCCGGCTGCCTCTCGTATCTGATCGGGTGTAGCCAGGCGGGGGAGGCGGCCGTCGTGGATCCGGCGCGCGACCGCGTGGACGAGTACCTGGCCATGGCCCGGCGCAAGGGCCTCACCGTCACTCGCATCATCGATACCCACCTCCACGCCGACCATATCTCGGGCAACCAGGCGCTGGCGGACAAGACCGGCGCCCGCATCCTCATGCATCCCGCCGCCGACGCGGCCTTTCCCACCACGCCGATTGAAGACGAGGAAGAAATCCGCATCGGCAACGTGTCCTTCCGCGTCCTCCACACCCCGGGCCATACTCCCGAGAGCGTGGCGCTCCTCGTCACCGATCGGAGCCGCGGGGAGGAGCCCTGGTTCGTGCTCACCGGCGACACGCTGTTCGTGGGCGATGTGGGCCGCCCCGACTTCGGCGGCGAGCGCGCCGCGGCCACCCTCTACCAGAGCCTGACCCGCCGCCTCCTCACGCTGCCCGACAGCGTGGAGGTGTACCCGGCGCATGGCGCGGGCTCGGCCTGCGGGCGCGCCATGTCGAGCAAGACGTCCACCACCATCGGCTTCGAGCGGCGCTTCAACCTCGCGCTGAGCGCCGGCGACGAGGCGGCCTTCGTCCAGGCCCTCATGACCGGGCTCCCCGCCAAGCCGCCGAACTTCGACCGCATCATCGCCCGCAACCGGGCGCGCGCGCTGCCCCTGTCCGGTGAGCCGCGCGCGCTCTCGGCGGCCCAGGTGCGCGAGCTCGTGGCCAAGGGCGCGGTGGTGGTGGACACCCGCACCGCGGCCGAGTTCGGGGACGGGCATGTTCCCGGCGCCCTCAATGTCTGGATCGACAGCCCGCAGTTCGCGAACCGCGTGGGACTGTTCGCGCCCGCCGACCGGCCGCTGGTGCTGGTGGCGGGCGGACCCACCGACCTCACCCGCGCCGTGCAGGGCCTGGGACGCATCGGCCTCGACGAGATCGCGGGCCATCTGCAGTGGGGCATGGGGGACTGGAAGAGCCAGGGGCTCCCGCTGGGCCAGGTGCCGCAGATCAGCGTCCACGATCTCGCGACCATGAAGGAGGAGCAGGCGGATCTGCTCATCATCGACGTTCGCGAGCCTTTCGAGTGGGACGAGGGGCATATCGAGGGCGCCCTCCACCTCCCCATGGGCGAGGCGGTGCGCCGGCTCGCCGAGCTCCCCACCGGCCGGCCCACCGCGGTGGTGTGCGCGGGCGGGCTCCGCTCGAGCCTGGTCATCAGCGCTCTGGCTCGCGAAGGCGTCCCCGCGCGGTGGCACAACGTTGCCGGCGGCATGGGCATGTGGACGCGCGCCGGCTATCCCACCGCCAGGACCGGAGGTATCCAGACCCGCGCATGAGTGATTCCGCCGGCGACTTCGACTACCCCATGATGTCGCGCGCCCTGATCCTCGGGGACAAGGATACGGTGGCGAAGAAGACCCGGGATGGCCTGGCGCTGTCGATGGACCCGAAGGAGCTCATCTTCCGGGGCCTCATCCCCGGCATGGACGTGGTGGGGGAGAAGTTCCGGCGCAACGAGTACTACGTGCCCCAGGTGCTCCTCTCCGCGCGCGCGATGTACGCGGGGCTCGATCTCCTCAAGCCGCTCATCACGGCGGCCGCGCGCGAGCAGCAGGACCTGGGCGTGATCGCGATCGGCACCGCGCAGGGCGATCTCCACGATATCGGGAAGAACCTGGTGGCCATGATGCTGGAGGGAGCGGGCTTCAAGGTGATCAATCTGGGGCGCGACGTGGCGCCCGAGAAGTTCGTCGCCGCCGTCGAGGAGCACCATGCCCAGATCGTGGGGATCTCCGCGCTGATGACCACCACCATGCCGGCCATGAAGCGGACCATCGACGCCTTGACCAAGGCGGGCCTCCGCGAGCGGGTCAAGGTGATGATCGGCGGCGCCCCGGTGAGCCAGGCCTATGCCGACGAGATCGGCGCCGACGGCTACGCCCGGGACTCCACCATCGCCGTCGTCCGCGCCAAAGAGCTCCTCGGAGTCCCGGTCGCCACATGACAAACGCAAACTCGCTGAGACCAAACGAGTTGACACCAAGCGGGTGGGGGGGCATGGGGGTGGAGCGGCCGCCGCTCCCCCCCATCCAGATCAACTGAAAATGGCGAAGAGCCCCGGCTGGCAGATCGTCGACCGTGTGAAGGCGGGCGAGCTCCTCGTCTTCGACGGGGGCTACGGGACTGCGCTCTTCGACGCCGGCCTCCTCAACGGGGCCTGCCCGGAGGTGTGGAACGACTCGCATGCCGACGTGGTGCGCGGGATCCACCAGGGCTATTTCGATGCCGGCTCCGACTTCGTGGAGACCAATACCTTCGGCGGGACCCGGCTCAAGCTCAACGAGTACCGGATCGGGGACCGCACCCGCGAGCTCAACGTCAAGGGCGCGCGGCTGGCGCGCGCGGTCTGCCCGCCCGGCCGCTGGGTGGCAGGCTCCATCGGTCCCACCTCCTGCGTCCCCGCCGACTACGGCGTCGGCGACAACGTCGCCACCGACGAGCAGTACCTGGAAACGTTCACCGAGCAGGCGGAGGCGCTGGCCGAGGGCGGGGTGGATATCTTCGCGGTGGAGACCATGATGTTCCCGCAGGAGGCCACCGCGGCCATCGCCGCCTGCAAGGCGGTGGCGGATCTCCCCGTGATGGCCACCATGTTCTTCCAGTACGAGGAGCAGCACGATCGCGACCGCACCATGTGGGGGGAGAGCCCCGCCGAGGTGGCCAAGACCCTCCTTGCCGCCGGCGCCGACATCGTGGGCATGAACTGCGGCCGCGGCCCCGATCGCGCCATCACCATCATCCGCGAGATGCGCGCGGTCACCGACGCGCCCCTCATCGCCTATCCCAATGCCGGGCTGCCCATCACCAAGGGCGACGTCACCACCTATGAGCTCGGCCCGGAAGCGATGGCCAAGGACTATCCGGCGCTGCTCGATGTCGGCTGCAATATCGTGGGGGCCTGTTGCGGCTCCGGCCCCGAGCACATCCGCCTCATCGCCGAGGTTGTCCGCGCCCGCCGGAAGCGGTGAGCGGTCCGCCGTCCGTTCTGGCCCCCGGGCCCGTCGTGCTCGACGGGCTCCCCCTCCGCGTCGATCCCGACGAGGTGCTGCGCTTTCAGGGCTACAAGAAGGGCGTGGACGTGCCCACCGCCGACGTGCGCGCCATCTTCGACGAGGCCCTGGCGATCGGCGAGCGGCTCATGTGCCCGCGGGTGGTCTACCAGGCCAGCGCGGTGACGGGGCAGGGGCCCGACCTCATCGAGGCGGGCGGCCAGTCGCTGCACATCCCCGAGATCAAGCGGCTGTGGGGTCCGCTCACCGCGGTGGGGGCGGCGATCTGCACGGTGGGCGACGCGATCGAGGAGCGCGCGCGCTCTCTCTTCGACGCGCGCGAGCTCCCCCTGGCGGTGATGCTCGACAGCGTGGGCTCGGCGGCGGTGGAGAGCCTGGCCGAGTATGTGAATGACCTCCTCTGCCAGGTGGGGATCGGCGAGGGGCTGACCGTCACCAACCGGATCAGCCCGGGCTATGCCGGCTGGGACACCGCGGAGCAGCGCGCGCTGTTCCGGCTCTGCGATGGCGAGCCGATCGGCGTCCGCCTCAACGAGGCGTGCTTCATGACCCCGGGCAAGACCATCACCCTGCTGGTGGGCATCGGACCCGAGGCGCGAGTGGATCACTACTTCACGCAGTGCCGGCGCTGCTGGATGCGCGACTGCGCGTACCGGCGGGCGCCCGCCGTCGCCACGGTGCGGCGATGACGCCGCTGCCCTGGAGCACCATCGGCCGCATCGCGCTCGCGGTCTTCGCCGCCTGGGTGCTCGTCCAGACCTGGCAGGTCGGGATGGTCCTGCTCACCGCGCTCATCCTCGCCGCCGCCATCCTGCCCGCCGCCCGCTGGGGCGATCAGCGGCGCATCCCGCGCCTGGTGACCGTGATCGGCGTCTATGCGGGCTTCGCGCTGGTGGTCGCGGTGCTGGGGCGCTTCCTCGTCCCCGCCCTGGCCGAGCAGACCCAGGCCTTCGTCGGGCAGCTCCCCGCGCACCTCGAGAACGCCCGCGGGCTCACGCAGCGGGTGCTCGCCTGGGTGGCGCGGTGGGACTTGCCTCTGCCCTCGCCGTCCGCGGGCGGCGACGGTCTCCAGAAGGTGGGTCAAGTGCTCGTCGAGAACACCCTGCGCGCGACGGCGGGCGTGCTCGGCGCGGTGGTGGGGTTCTTCCTGGTGCTGGTCCTGGCCGCGTACCTGGTGCTGGACGCCGAGCGGATCGGCTTCTCGCTCGCGCGCATGTTGCCGCCCCGCCCCCGCGCCCACGCCCTCGTGCTCGCTCCCCGCGTCCTGGCCGTGATGGGGGGCTATGTGCGCGGACAGCTGGTGGTGAGCCTCTGCGTGGGGACGGTGATCGCGGTGGGGCTGGCGCTCCTGGGCGTGCCGTACTGGCTCCTCATCGGCGGCATCGCCTTCGCGCTCAACGTGGTGCCGTTCCTCGGCTCGCCGGCGGCGGCGGTGCTGGGCATCGTGAGCGCGGTCAATATCTCCCCCATGCTGGGGCTCTGGACCGGCCTCCTGTTCTGGGGGGCGAATCTCCTCGAGACCAAGGTGCTCGTCCCGCAGTTCGTGGGACGCGCGACCGGCCTGCATCCGATCGCCGTGCTGCTCGGCATTCTCGCCGGGGCCCAGCTCGCGGGCGTGGTGGGCGCGCTGGTCGCCATCCCCGTGCTCGCCGGCGTGTGGGAGGTCGTGCGCGCGCTGTACGTCGAGCCCATGCATCGCGCGGAGGGCGACCCGGCATGATCCGCTCCGTCGCCGATTTCATTCGCTACTTCGAGGGCGTCCGGCGCCGGACCTGGGCGGCGGTCGACGGGATCACGCCGCCCCTGCTCGACTGGCGCCCCCGAGCGGGCGAATGGACCTGCGGCGGGATCGTGCGCCACCTGGCGGGCGCGGAGCGCTTCTTCGTGGCGCGCGTGGTGGACGACCGGTGGACCGACGATCTCGATCCGGGGCCGGAGCGCGATCTCGCCGCCACCCGCGCGCTGCTGGCGGAAGGGCATGCCCGGGAGATGAGCCGGCTCGCCACGGTGCCGGACGCGCGACTCGAGGAGCCCATCCGCGACCTCGAGGGCCAGACCATACGCCTGTGGCGCTTCCTCATGGCCATGGTCGAGCACGAGGTGCACCATCGCAGCCAGCTCGACTGCTGGCTGGCCGAGGCGGGGGCCGCACCGCCGCAGCTCTACGGCTATAGCATGGAGGATGTGGTCGCCCGGGCGCGCCGGGCGCCGCGGCGAATCTGCTAGGATGGCTGGAACATGGCGGACAACGTCATTCTGGTCGGGTTCATGGGAGCCGGGAAGTCCTCGGTGGGGCGATTGCTCGCCCGCCGTCTCGGCCGGTGCTTCGTCGAGACCGACGACATGATCGTCGCCCGCGAGGGCGCCTCGATCCCGACCATCTTCGCCACCCACGGGGAGGAGTATTTCCGCGCCGCCGAGGCGGAGGCGGTGCGGCTGCTCGCGCTCAAACGGGGCGACGTCATCGCTACCGGCGGCGGGCTGCCCTGCCGCGAGGGCATGCCGGAGACGCTGCGCGAGCTGGGCACGGTGGTGTGGCTGGGGGGTGACTTCGCGAGCCTCTACGCGCGCGCGCAGCGCGCGGGCGAGCGGCCCATGCTGGCCGGCCGCACGCGCGCGGACGTGGAGGCGCTCTACCGCGCGCGCGAGCCCTTCTATCGCCGCGCCGACCTCACCGTGGATACCAGCGCGCTCGGCCCCGACCAGGTGGCGGCGCGCATCGCGCTGCTGCTGGCCGAGCGGACCCGCGGCGCCGGCGCCGCGCGCGCGGCGGGCGCCTGATGGCCGCGCCCTTCCTCGCCCGGCTCGTGGAGCGGCCGCTCCTCTGCGACGGCGCCATGGGTACCGTGCTCTACGCGCGGGGCGTGTCGCTGGACGCCTGCTTCGACGTGCTCAACGTCAACGAGCCGAAGGTGGTGCAGGGCATCCACGCCGAGTACATCGCCGCCGGCGCCGACTGCATCCAGACCAATACCTTCGGCGCCAACCGCTTCAAGCTGGGCGTGCACGGCATGGCGGCCGGCGTGCGCGACATCAATCTCCGGGGCGTGAAGCTGGCGCGCGACGTGCGCGAGAGCATGGGGCGAGACGTCTTCGTCCTCGGCTCCATCGGCCCGCTGGGCAAGTACCTGGCCCCGCTGGGCTCCATCGAGCCCGAGGAGGCGCGGGCCGCGTTCCGGGAGCAGGCGGAGGGATTGCTCGAGGGCGGGGTGGACGGCTTCGTCGTCGAGACCATGTCCGACCTGGTGGAGGTGCGGCTCGCGGTGGAGGCGGTGCGGGCCATCAGCGATCTCCCCATCGTGACCACGCTCGCGTTCACCGAGGAGGGCGTGACCTTCCTGGGACGAAGCCCGGTGGAGGTCGCGCGCGCCCTGCGCATGCTGCCGGTGCAGGCGCTCGGCGCCAACTGCTCGGTGGGTTCCAGCGTGCTCTATGACGTGCTCGAGGCCATGCTGCCGGAAGCGGGCGGGCTGCCGCTGGTCATCCAGCCCAATGCCGGTCTGCCCAGCCGGGTGGGCGAGCGGCTGATGTATCTCTCGTCGCCGACGTACATGGCGGACTATGCCGCGCGCATGATCGCGGCGGGTGCCCGCATGGTCGGCGGGTGCTGCGGCACCACGCCCCAGCACGTGCGAGCCATGCGAGAAGCGGTGGACCGGCACGCGCCCCAGCGCCGGCCGGCACCGCCGCCGGCGCGGGCGGCGCGCGTCGCCGTGGAGCCCGCCGATCCCTCCGGCCTGGCCACCGCCCAGCCGCCCACTCTGCTCGCGCGCAAGCTGGACGCGGGGGAGTTCGTGGTGTCGGTCGAGCTCGACCCGCCGCGCGGCCACAATATCGAGAAGCTGGTGCAGGGAGCCAAGCTCCTCAAGGAGCGCGGGGTGGAGATCGTGGACATCAACGACGGCTCCCTGGGCCGCGTGCGGATGTCCGTGCTCCCCACCGCTATCCTGGTCCGCGAGGCCACCGGGCTCGACATCAACATGCACTTTACCTGCCGGGACCGGAACCTGATGGGCATCCAGGCCGATCTCCTGGGCGCCCATGCGATGGACATCCGGAACATCCTGGCCATGACCGGCGATCCGCCGCGCACCGGCGACTATGTCAACGCCACCGCCGTCTTCGACGTGGACGCCATCGGCCTCATCCGCGTGCTCGCCAGCATGAACGCGGGCCTCGACGCCACCGGCAACTCCGTGGGTGAGCCCACCGCCTTCTGCGTGGGCGCGGCGCTGAACCCCGCCGCCGAGGAGCCTGCTCGCGAGATGGAGCGTTTCCTCGCCAAGGTGGAGGCGGGCGCCCGCTGGGTGCAGACCCAGCCGGTCTACGATCTCGAGGTGCTCGATCGCTTCTTCGCGGGCACGCCCTCGCCGGTGCCGGTGGTGGTGGGGCTGCTGCCGCTGCACTCCTCGCGGCATGCGGAGTTCCTGCACAACGAGGTGCCGGGCATCAGCGTTCCCGACCATGTCCGCGCCCGCATGCGCGAGGCGGGGGAGCGCGGGCTGCGGGCGGGCGTGGCCATGGGGCAGGAGCTCATCGCGCAGGTGCGCCGCCGGTACGCGGGCGCCTATCTCATGCCGTCCTTCGGCCGTTTCGAGGTGGTGGCCGAGGTCCTGGAGGCCCTCCATTAATACCAATTCAGCGCCGGCGGCCCTGACCGCGGCGGAAGGGGCTCGGCGGATCCGCGCGCGCCAGCTCGATCCGGTGGAGTGGACCGAGGCGCTCCTGGAGCGGATCGACAAGCTCGAGCCCGCGGTGAAGGCGTGGGTGCACCTCGATCGCGAGGGCGCGCGGCGGACGGCGCGCGAGCGCGCGGCGCAGGCGGCGGGGGGCGCCGTGGTCGGCCCGCTGCACGGCGTGCCGGTCGCGCTCAAGGACATCTTCGACGTGGCCGGCATGCCGACGCGCGCGGGCGCGAAGGCCTTCGCGCATCGCCAGCCCGATACCGACGCGGCCTCGGTGGCGCGCCTCCGCGCGGCGGGCGCGGTGATCCTCGGCAAGGTGACCACCACCACCTTCGCCCTGATGGATCCGAGCCCCACCGGCAATCCCTGGAATCCCGCGCATACGCCGGGCGGATCCTCCTCCGGCTCCGCGGCGGCGGTGGGGGCGCGGATGGCGCCGCTGGCGCTGGGCTCGCAGACGGTGGGCTCGGTGCTCCGGCCGGCGGCCTACTGCGGGGTGGTGGGCTTCAAGCCCACCCATGGCCGGATCAGCGCCGCCGGCGTCGTCCCGCTGTCCTGGAGCAATGACCACGTGGGAATCCTCGTCCGGGCGGTGGAGGACGCGGCCCTCGCGCTCCAGATCCTCGCCGGACCGGACCGGGCCGACCCGCTCACCGTCTCGCATCCGGTGGACGACTACCTGGCCGGTCTCGGTGGCGGCTCCGCGCCGGCTCCGCGCATCGGCGTGCTGCGCGCGCTCATCGAGCGCGCCGCGCCCGAGAATGCCGAGCATCTGACCGAGGTGACGCGGCGGCTCTCCGCCGCCGGCGCCACGCTCGGCGAGGTGGTCCTGCCCGCCTCCTTCGCCGGTCTTCACGATTCCGGCCAGGTGGTGGTGCGCGCCGAGGCCGCCGCCTATCACGCGCCGAACTTCCCGCGGCTCGCCGAGGAGTACCCGCCCAAGATCCGGGAGGCGCTCACCGTCGGGCAAGGCATCCGCGCGGTGGAATTCCTTGCCGCACGAAGCCACCTCCGCCGGTTCCGCGACGAGATGGCGCCGATCGCGCTCCGTTACGATGCTCTCCTCACCCCCACCGCGCCCGGGCCGGCTCCGCGCGGGCTCGAGTCCACCGGCGACCCCTACTTCTGCGCGCCGTGGAGCCATGCCGGCATGCCGGCCATCGCGCTGCCGAGTGGGCTGTCACGCGATGGCCTGCCGCTGTCGCTCCAGCTCGTGGGCTCGGCCTTCGCGGAAGCGCGCCTCCTCGGCGCCGCCGCCTGGTGCGAGTCCCTCCTCGACTTCCGGGAGGCGCCCCGTGCTTGACCTCAAGCTGGCGGGAGGGACCGTGCTGGACGGCACCGGAGCCCCCGCCCGCCGCGCGGACGTAGGGGTCAGGGGCGACCGCATCGAGTCGGTGGGTGACCTCGCGCAGGAGCGCGCGGGCCGCACGCTCGACGTGACCGGGTTGACGGTGACGCCGGGCTTCATCGACATCCACTCGCATTCGGACTGGCGGCTGTGGGGGAATCGCCGGGCGGAGTCCAAGATCCGTCAGGGGGTGACCACCGAGGTGGTGGGCAATTGCGGGTTCTCTCCCGCCCCGGTGTCCGACGAGTTTCGCGGAGAGATGCGGGGCTTCGCCCTCTACGTGCCGGAAGGCATGGACTTCTCGTGGAGCTCCACGCGCGACTATCTTCGCCACTATGAAGACGAGGGGGTCGCGCTGAACGTGGTGCAGCTCATCGGCCACGGCACCCTCCGGCTGGCCGCCATGGGCTTCGCGCGCCGGCCGCCCACCGCGCGCGAGCAGGCGACCATGGAGCGGCTGATGGACGAGTCCATGGCCGACGGCGCCGCCGGGCTCGCCACCGGGCTCATCTACGCTCCCGGCTCCTACGCGGCCACCGACGAGATCGTGGGGATCGCGCGGCGCGCGGGAGGCCCGCGGCGCGGCTTCTACGCCAGCCACATCCGGGGTGAGGGCGCCACCCTGCTGGATGCGGTTCGCGAGGCCATCCAGGTCGGGCGCGAGGCCGGGCTGCCGGTGCAGGTGAGCCACATCAAGGCGGCGGGGCGGCCGCACTGGGGGCGGGTCAAGGACGCGCTGGCGCTCGTCGATGCCGCGCGGGGGGAGGGGCTGGACGTGCGCGCGGACGTGTACCCGTATACCGCGTCGAGCACCTCGCTCCGCACGCTCATGCCGGACTGGGTGCTCGAGGGCGGCATCGAGGCGATGCTGGGCCGCCTGACCGATCCCGCCTCGCGCGCCCGCATCCGCACGGAGATCAGCGGCGGCGCCGGCATCCTCAGCCGCGGGATCGGCTGGGAGGACGTGATGATCGCCAATGCGCCCGCGCGGCCGGACGCCCAGGGCCGCCGCGTGTCGGAGATCGCGGCGGCGCGCGGGCAGGACCCGCTGGACGCCGCGTTCGATCTCCTCGTGGACGAGGCGGGCCGGGGCAGCGTCATTCTCTTCCAGCTGGACGAGGCGGACTTCCGCCGGGCCCTCGCGCATCCGCAGGTGATGATCGGCTCCGACGGCTCGTCGCTGGCGGTGGAGGGCGTCATGGGCGCCGGCAAGCCTCACCCGCGGAATTACGGGACCTTCCCGCGCGTGCTCGGTCACTACGCGCGCGACGAGAAGCTCATCTCTCTTCCCGAGGCGGTGCGGAAGATGACGGGCTTGCCCGCCGACCGGCTGGGGCTCGCTGATCGCGGCGTGCTCCGGGCGGGAGCGCGCGCGGACGTGGTCGCCTTCGACGCGGCGCGGATCATCGATCGCGCCACCTACGAGGAGCCGCATCGCTACGCGGCGGGGGTGAGCCACGTCCTCGTCAACGGGCGCGTGGTCGTCGAGGGCGGCGAGCATACCGGCGCCCTGCCCGGCCGCGTGCTGTCCCCGTCGTAAGCGCGGGAAGGACCTGAAGATGAAGATCGGGCGACTGTTCCCGGATCTTCTGGCCACGCTGGGTCGGGCCGCATCGCCGGAAGTCGGCTTCGCCCGGACGCTGCGCCGGCTGGTGGACGATTCGGGCGCCGTGGCAGGCGGCCTCCTCTTCATGCCTCTGGGCGGCCGGCCCATCCAGGTCATCGTGGGCTCGCGGCCGGGCTCCGCCCTCGAAGCCTGGATCGGGGAGCGACTGGCGGAGCCCGCGCGCGGCGTGTCCTTCCGGACGCTTCGCGAGCCCCCGCCCGGCTGGCGCCGTCGCGCCGCGGCCGGCCTGCTCCGGGCGAGCCTCGGCGAGCCCTCGGCGCCCGCGGGTCGCTTCGTCCTCCTTGGGCCCGGTGGCCGTGACGGCCTCAACGCCGGCCGGATCCCGCCGGGCTTTCCCCGGGAGTTCGGCCTGGCGATGGCCCAAGCGTGGCAGCTTCACCAGCGCACGCGCCGACTGGAGATGATCAACGAGGTCGCCGCGCTCGCGGGCTCGGCCCTGGAGCTCCCGCGCCTCTACCAGGCGGTGGCGCGCGTGGTGGCCCGCCTCATCCGGTTCGCCGCGCTCGGGGTGGGCCTCCTGGACCGCGAGCGGGGCGAGCTTCGCCTCTTCGACGTCGTGGTGAGCCCTGACGACCACGCCGGAGAGTTTCGGGATGCGCGCCTGCCCAGCGCGGGCTCCATCGCCCAGTGGGTGGCCGAGCAGCGCGTGCCGATCCGGATCGACGACCTGTCCGACCCGCGCCTGCCATCGGCAAGTCGCGAGCGTTTCCGGCGCCGTGGATTTCAGTCCGCGGTGCTCGCGCCGCTCATCACCCAGGGCGAGGTGATCGGCTCCCTCTTCGTGGGCCACTCCGCTCCGAAGGCGTTCAGCGCGGAGGACGAGGCGATTCTCTCCGAGGTGGCGCTCCCGCTGGCGTCCGCCATCGAGCATGCCCGGCTCCACGACGAGGCGGTCCGTCGGGCCGAGGCCCTGGGCGCGCTCAACGAGACGAGCCGGCTCATCAGCGCCCGGCTGCACCTTCCCGCGGTGCTCGCCACCATCAGCCGGTCGGTGAACTCGCTCATCGGCAGCGCCGGCTGCGGCATCGGCCTGCTCGATGCCGAGGGCAAGGCCGTCGAGCACGTGGCCGCGCACGGGTCGCGCACCGCCGAGTGGCGCACGCTGTCCACGCCGGTGGGGGCGGGCATCATCGGACGCGCCGCCGCCACCGGCACGCCGTTCCGGGTGGACGACATGCAGGGGGATCCGCGCACCTCGGACGCGGGGATCGACGAGCAGGAGGGGATTCGCGCCATGCTGGCGGTGCCGCTCCGGGTGGGCGCCGCCGTGATCGGGGTGATCTCCGCCTACTCCCACGTGCCCGGCTACTTCTCAACCCGGGAGGAGACGTTGCTGGAGGCCTTCGCGGAGCAGGCGGGGATCGCCATCCAGAACGCGCGGCTCTTCGAGGAGAGCCAGCGCCGGGCGCGCGAGATGGAGGCGCTGCTGGCGGCGGGTCGGGCGGTGAGCCAGAGCCTCGACCTCGGGGAGACCATCCGCGTCATCCTCCACCAGGCGCGCGAGGTGCTGGGCGTGCAGTCGGGCAGCATCTTCACCCTGGACGAGGCCACCGGCGAGCTGTCCTCGGTGGCGAGCCTCGACGAGGGGCCGGCCCGGGTGGGCCAGATCCGGGTGCGGGTGGGACAGGGCATCACCGGGCTGGCCGTCGCGGAGGGCCGGCCGCTCCAGAGTGAGGACCTCTGGAACGACCCCCGCGCTTTTCCCCAACCCGCGGTGGCGGGCGGGCTGCGCTCCATGCTCGCGGTGCCCCTGGTCGCCGGCGGCCGCACCATGGGGGCGCTGACCGCCCTGCGCGCCGACGTGCATCACTTCGAGCCCCACGAGGTCGCGCTCGCCACCGCGTTCGCCGACCAGGCGGCGCTGGCCTTCGAGCACGCGCGGCTCTTCAGCTCGGTGCGGACGTACTCGGAGCGGCTGGAGGCCATGGTGGTGGAGCGGACGCGCGAGCTGGACGAGCAGAAGCGCTTCGTGGAGGTAGTGCTGGAGACCTTGCCGCTGGGTCTCTACGTGCTCGATCGTGAGCTCACGGTGGTGAGCGCGAACCGCGAGGGCGCCACCGCGCTGACCGGCGCCCCCTCCACGCACGCCGCCTTCCTCGACCTCGTGCCCGCGGACAGTGCGGGGGCGGTGCGGGGCTTCCTCCAGGGCGTGCTCGTGGGCGGCGAGGTGCATCAGACCGAGGAGGAGATGGTAGTGGCGGCCGAGACGCGCATGTTCCGCCTCACCGCGGCGCCGTTGCGGGGCCCGCAGGATCGCGTCACCCACGCCATCCTCCTCATCGAGGACATCACGCTCCAGAAGCGCCTCGAGCGGCAGATGCTGCTCACCGAGCGCCTCACCACCGCGGGCCGGCTGGTGACGGGGGTGGCGCACGAGATCAACAACCCGCTCGCCACCATCGCCGGGTGCGCGGAAGCGCTCCGGGAGCGCGCCCGGGATCCGCGCCTCACCGGGCTGGACGCGTTTCGCGACTTCCCGCGCTATCTGGCCCTCATCGAGGAGGAGGCCTACCGGTGCAAGGAGTTCACCGGCAGCCTGCTGCGCTTCGTCCGGGATCCGGGCAGCCGTCGGGGCGCCACCGACGTGAACGCGCTGGTGGAGCGCACGCTGGAGCTCTTGCGCCATCAGCCCCGATTCGCCTCCAGCGAGCTGGTCACCCAGCTCGATCCGGGCCTGCCCCCGGTGATCGCCAACGAGGGCCAGCTGCGCCAGGTCTTCCTGGGCATCGCCGCCAATGCGCTGGAGGCCATGGAGGGGCGCGGCCGCCTCACCGTTTGCACGCGGGTGCGCGGCGGGGAGGCGGAGATCGAGTTCACCGACGCGGGGCCGGGGATTCCCGAGGCGATCATGTCCCGGCTCTTCGATCCCTTCTTCACCACCAAGCCGCCCGGCCAGGGCACCGGGCTCGGCCTGGCCATCGCTCAGGGCATCGTCACCGACCACGCCGGCCGCATCGATGTCCACTCGCGCCCCGGCGCCGGAGCCTCCTTCCGCGTGGTGCTGCCCATCACCAGTTCCGTCACCTCCGGAGAGCCCAGCCGATGACCTCGCAGATCCGCGTCCTGGTAGCCGACGACGAGCGCAACCTTCGCGAGCTCCTGGTGCGGGAGCTGTCGCGCAAAGGGCATGCGGTGGATGGAGTCGGCGACGGCGAGCTGGCGATGGAGCGGTTGCGCGACGATCCGCCCGACGTGCTCATCCTCGACATGAAGATGCCGAAGATGGAGGGCATCGAGGTGCTGCGGCGGTTGGCGGAGATGCCGGAGGCGCCGCAGGTCATCGTCACCACCGGCTTCCAGGAGGTGTCCAGCGCGGTGGAGGCGATGAAGCTGGGCGCCTACGACTACCTCACCAAGCCCGCGCGCATCGAGGAGCTGGACATCCTCATCCGCAAGGCGGCGGAGAAGAACCGCCTCATCCGCCAGAACGTGGTGCTTCGCGACCGGCTCGACCCCGCCGCGCCCGCGGGCGGCATCGTCACCGCCAGCCCCAAGATGGAGGAGCTGATGCGGCTGGTGGACCGGGTGGCGCCCACCGACTCGGCGGTGCTCGTGCTGGGCGAGAGCGGCACCGGCAAGGAGCTGGTGGCCCGCGCCATCCACGAGCGATCGCCCCGGGCGCGGCAGGCCTTCGTGCCCATCCACTGCGGCGCGCTGCCGCGCGAGGTGCTGGAGTCGGAGCTGTTCGGCCACGAGAAGGGGGCGTTCACGGGGGCGGTGAACTCCAAGCTCGGGCTCATCGAGCTCGCCGACGGGGGCACGCTCTTCCTGGACGAGATCGGCGAGATGGAGCCCGAGAGCCAGGTGAAGCTCCTCCGCGTGTTGGAGACGCACTCCTTCTTCCGCGTGGGCGGCACCCGCAGCCGGACGGTGGACATGCGATTGGTGGCCGCCACCAACCGCGATCTCGCGGAGGCCATCCGCCAGGGCCAGTTCCGCCAGGACCTGTACTACCGGATCAACACCATCTCGCTCTCGCTGCCCACGCTGCGGGAGCGCCCCGAGGACGTGCGGGTGCTCGCCGAGCATTTCCTCGAGCAGAATGCCGGGTACGGACGGAAGCGCCTTGCCCCGGAGACGCTGCGGTGCCTGGAGGTCTATCAGTGGCCCGGGAACGTCCGCGAATTGCAGCACGTCATCCAGCGCGGCGTCATCCTCGGCACCGGGGACGTGCTACAGCCCGGCGATCTCCCCGCCGAGGTCCAGTGCGGCACCGGACCGACGCCCGCCGCCGCGGCGGCCGCGAGCGCGGAGGGTAGCCTCGAGGTGATGGAGCGCCAGCACATCGTGTCCACGCTCAGGCAGGTGGGCGGCCATCGCGGCAAGGCGGCGGCGCTCCTGGGCATCGACCCCAAGACCCTCTATCGAAAGCTCCTGAGCTACGGCATCACGGCGGACACCCTCCGGTCCTGAGCCGGGATGCGGGCGTCTACACCCGTGGGGTGCCGGCGAGGTCCGGGTGGCTTGCCCGAAACTGTCACCCGGAGTTCTGGATGTGCCACGCAAGTAGTTGAAACTCCGTAGACCTCAGAGCTTGCGCTTTCCGGCACGAGGCTTGCTCTCCTTCCTCTCGGTTCGAAACTCGAAAGGAAGGAACAACATGAATCGCATTCTCGTGATCGATCGAGACCGGACGCTGGGCGCGGCCCTG
>Ga0134127_10001536_pt1 | contig 17067 bp, 9 predicted proteins | sample KB31753_FD_96459 | JGI IMG/M metagenome (GOLD analysis project Ga0134127, IMG submission 96459) | Terrestrial soil microbial communities with excess Nitrogen fertilizer from Kellogg Biological Station, Michigan, USA - KB3-175-3 | ecosystem: Environmental > Terrestrial > Soil > Unclassified ... | reverse complement strand
TCGGGGTCGCGGCGGCGCTCGGACTGACGCGCTTCCTCTCGAGCCTCCTGTTCGCCGTCCCCCCGAACGACGTCCCGACGTTCCTCGCCATCGCCGCCATCCTGGCCGGCGTCGCGTGGTGGGCCTCGTTCCTGCCGGCCCGCCGCGCGTCGCGCATCGATCCGATGCGGGCCCTGCGGGACGAATAGCCGCGCTGACCGGCCCCCGCGGGGCCCCGGATCGGCACCCCGCACCTGGCCGGGCGCGTTACGCGACGCGCTCTTCGCGCGAGGCGCCTGCCGCCCGCTGCGTGCGGCGGCCGGCGAACAGGGCGCCGGTCCAGCGAACGGCGTAGTAGAGGACGGTCATGTAGATCATGACCGGCACCGCGATAAGCGCCAGGAACATCATGGAGAGGACGCCGAGCGGCACCCGCACCAGGTAGTCGGTCAGGGTCAGCCGGCGCCGCGCGCGCCCCCGATCGGAATCCGTTCCGTTCATGGCGGGCGATTCTACCATCGCGCCGAAGCGGCCCGCGCCCGCCGGGCCGTCGCACCGCCGCGGTCCTGCCGCGCGGCCCGGCCGCGCTTGACGGGTGCACGGGGGGGATGCTACGCTCCCGCCCCTTCCATCAAGGATGCGACTGGAGGCGCCACATGGCCACATCGGGCCAGCTGAAGACGAGAATTGACCGGCTCACGAAGAAGATTGCGGAAAAGGGGGCGTCCATGCCCCCGGACAAGAAGCGCGTGTTCGCCAAGAAGCTGAAGAGATGGCAGCGCGCGCGGCGCGTCGCCCTGGCCATGGAGAAGCGCCGGGCCGCCCCCGCCAAGGAAGCGAAGGAAGAGAAGGCGGCGGCCGCCCCCCCGGCGTCATAGACAAACCACCCGGATTTCACGTTTCGAGGAGGAGACAGAAGCATGAACTCTGCGCGCAGCACGAGCGTCGTGATCGCGGCCGCGCTGGTCGGGATGGCCCTGATCGGATGCGGCTCGAGTGTGGACGAGATGATCATGAATCCGACGACCAAGGACGAGATCATCGGGAAGCTGATCAGCGACGACGTGGCCAAGCGGGACATCATGGGCAAGCTGACCACCAACAACGACACGAAGAAGGAGCTGGCCGAGACGCTGCTGGGGGACCTCTCGATCAAGGCGCTCGCCCTCGAGAAGCTTCTGGCCGACCCGGCCCAGAAAACGGAGATCGCCCAGAAGCTCCTGGCGGACGCCACCAGCCGCGCCGAGCTGATCGCCACCCTGACGGGGGACGAGGCCGGCCGGAAGGAGCTGCAGGAAGCCCTGAAGAAGCCGCTCCCCAAGAAGTAGGGGAGCCGGTCCTACAGCGCGTTCACCTGGACGGTGTTGGAGATGGCCCGGTGGCCGCCTTGGTCCACCATGCTCAGGCGGACCCTGTAGATCCCCGGGTGATCGAAGCGCATCTCGTGCTTGTAGTCGAACCCGTCCGCCGTCCGCACCAGGGTGCCTGTCGAGCAGGCGGGCTCGTTGGCGAAGCCGTCACGGTCGCGGCCAGTCGCCGGCATCATCCCATCGTCCGGGCCCCGGCCGTTGCGTGACGCGGCGACGTCGGTCTGCAGCGCCGCCTCGCGACACAGCTCGAGCTTCCCCGGCTCGACCGAGCTGTTCACCCGGCCGTACAACGATACCGTGAACGGGACGAACCCCACGACGCGGTCCGCCGCGATCCACAGGGCCGACGCGTTGTCCTTGGCCCTCAATCCTTTGGACCAGACGGGATTGCCGCCTGCCAGGATCAGGAAGATAGCCCCCGCCACCACCGCCCCCCGCACCCATCCCGTTCCCAGCATTGTCCCGCCCTCCCAGCGTGACGGATCCAGCATGTGCATTGCGTATATGTAATTAGAAATTATTACATATGAAACACGACCTGAATCTATCACGCCATACGCAGGAGTCAATGCTAATTTTCGTAACGTTGACTGTGGCTTACGCTCAACTTATATTGCAACTGCGTCATAGGAAATCGGTTATTCGAGAGCCGCGCACGGCGGGGGACCTTGCGCATCAGCGGCGAGTCGAAACATTTGTCAGAAGAAATCCTTCAGCAGGTCTGCCGCGAAATCGGTGATCTGCTGCCGTGCGATCGCATCTGCCTGGCGCTCCCTTCCTCCGACGCCACCCGCTTCACGCTCCTGACCGCCCATCCGACGAGCGAGCGGCACTCGGCGCACTCCCTGCGGCGGAAGGGCTCCCGCGCCGCCCAGGTCCTGCGCAAGGGGGCGGTCGAATATGCGTCGAACCTGCGCAAGGCCACGCCCTATCCGGAGGACCGGATCCTGAAGGACCGGGGAGTGGCCCAGGCGGCGTTCGTCCCGATCGGGCTGGGGGATCGGCCGGGGTGCGTCCTGATCCTGGGGAGCAACGAGCCGGGAGGCATGGAGGGAAAGGCCACGGGGATTCCCGCCGAGGCCCTGGGCCGGGTCGCGGCGGCGATCGGCGCGGCCGGCGGCGCGAAGGAGGAGTCGAGCGGCGTCCTTCGCCGGGTCGCCGAGCTCAGCAAGGTCGCCAATCGCATCATCCAGGAGGACGACCTCGACACAGTGTGCCGTCTGTTTCTCGAGGCGGTGCAGTCACACTCCGGATACACGCGGGCGGTCCTCACGCTCCTGGACGACCAGGGGGGAGACCTGAAGTTCTTCTTCAATGGGTTCGACGACCGTCAGATCGATCATTTCCACGCCCACAAGCCGACGCAGGAGCAACGCGAGTCGATCGTCCGGGAGGGCCGGCGCATCGGCAACTCGTACCTGGTCGCGGCGACGGCATGCAACGGAGGGGGCCTCCTCCCCGGCGCGGCCAAGGACCTCCTGTTCATCCCCCTGTACGGCTCGCGCACCGTCCTGGTCGGCACGGTCATGCTGGCGGAGCCGGCGGCGGTCCCGCCGGCCCCCGAGTCGCTGTCCCTCATCGAGCTGTTCGCCGGCCAGATGGGCCACGCCATCCAGAAGAAGAGCCTCGATCGCGAGATCAAGAGCATGGAGGCGCGGCTCCTGTCGGCGCAGTCGCAGCTCCTGCAGGCCGAGAAAATGTCGGCGATCGGCCTTCTGATCTCGGGCGTGACGCACGAGCTGAACAACCCGCTGTCGGGGGTCATGGGGTTCGCGCAGCTGCTGCTCGCCAGCGAGGTCAATCCCAAGACCCGCAAGCACCTCGAGCGCATCCACAGCGAGGCGGTGCGATCGCAGAAGATCGTTCAGAACCTCCTGTCGTTCGCCCGCCGGCACAAGCCGCAGAAGACGCACGAGGACCTGAACCGGGTCATCGACGGCGTCCTCGACCTGCGCGCCTACCAGCTGAAGGTGGACAACGTCGAGCTGGTGCGGCGCTACGACACCGGCCTGCCGAAGACCATGCTGGACTTCCACCAGCTCCAGCAGGTGATCCTGAACGTGGTCAACAACTCGCACCACGCCATGATGGAGGTGGGGGACCGCCCGCGGCGGCTGCTGATCGAGACCCGGAGGTCGGGCTCGACGCTGCGCGCCAGCTTCACCGACAGCGGCACGGGGATACCCAGGGACCGCCTCGAGTCGATCTTCGATCCGTTCTTCACGACCAAGCGGGGCGGCAAGGGGACCGGTCTCGGCCTGAGCGTGTCGCGCGCCATCATCAAGGACCACCAGGGGGCCGTGACCGCCGAGAGCGTCGTCGGGGAAGGGACGACCATCCACATCGATCTGCCGCTCGTCGACGAGAAGCGGGGGCACGACGCTCCCGAGGACGAGACGAAGACGGCGAGCGGCCCTCCGCGGAGCCTGCGGCTGCTGGTCGTCGACGACGAGATGATCCTGGTGGAGCTGCTCACGGAGTTCCTGAAAATGCACGGCCACAAGGTGGACGAGGCGCGCAACGGCCAGACCGCCCTCAAGCTGGCCACCGCCAACACCTACCACGTGATCCTGTCGGACCTCAAGATGCCGGGGCTCGACGGGCAGGGGTTCTACGAGCGCCTCCTGAAGATCAAGCCGGACATGGCGCGGCGCTTCATCTTCACCACGGGCGATCTGGCGAACCCCAAGACCCAGGCCTTCTTCCACTCCTCCGGCTGCCCCTACCTCTCCAAGCCGTTCCGCCTCGAGATGGTGCTGACGCTCCTCCAGCAGATCGCGCGCGACGCCCAGGCGGCCTGATCGGGACACGAGGGCGCGTGGCTCGCGCAAGGCGTTGACAGACGCGCCCTGCGGCCGTACGCTTGGTCTCCCGTGAACCTCGTGTCGAGAGCCCGCGCCGTCCGCCATCCCGGCCGTCTGCCGGGGATCGCGACGCTTCTGATCACGTCGCTCCTGACCGCACCGGCGCAGGCCGCGGCGCCGTCCCCGGGCGAGGCGCGGTCCGGGCCGGCGGGTGTGGAGGACCTGATCCAGCGGGGGAACCAGGCCCGGCGCGACGGCCGGATGCGCGAGGCGATCGCCGCCTACCGCCAGGCGCGCGATCTGTCCCCGCACACGTACGAGATCCGTCTGCTGCTGGCCGACACGCTGCGCCGCACGGGGGACGCGACCCGGGCGCTGCCGGAATACGAGTCGGCTCTCGCGCTCAGCCCGTCCCGCTACGAAGCGTACGCCGGGAAGGCTCAGATCCTGAGGGCGCGCTTTGACCACGAGGCCGCGGCCGCGCTGCTTCAGGACGCCCTGGGGCGGGTCGGTCCCGAGGCGCGCCCGGACATCCTGCTGGTCCTGGCCGAGACGCGCCGGCGGCAGAAGCGCTTCGCGGACGCCGACAAGCTCCTCGACGAGATTCTCGCGGTGCGCCCCGGGGACGCCCCGGCGATGGGCATCCGGGCGCGCCTGGCGGAGGATCGCGGCGACCTGCCCGCCGCGATCGCCGCATGGGACGGCTATCTCGCGGCCAGGCCGGACGACGAGCCGGCGGACCTCCGGCGCCGGGAGCTGCGCGAGCTGAAGGCCGCGATCGCCGCCCTGCGCGAGACCGCCTCGGACAGGAAGGACCCGCAGGTCCTGCGCGAGCTCGGGCGCCTGCAGTCGGTGGCGGGGGACGCGGCCTCGGCGGCCGAGTCGTTCCGCCGCGCCCTCCGGATCGATCCGGACGACGCGGAGGCGCGGCTCGGCATGGCGCTGGCCCTTCGCGACTCGGGCCCCGAGGGGGCCTCGCGGGCCGCGCGCGAGCTCGAGCGGCTCTCGAAGTCGAGGCCCGGGGACGCGGCCGCCCTCTACAACCTCGCGGCCCTGGCCTTCGCCCGGAGCGACGCTTCCGGCGAGGAGACCGCATGGCGGGCGCTGGTCGCAGCCCGGCCCGACGACCTGGCCGCCGCCCGGGGATACGTCTCGTTCCTCGAGCGCCAGGGGGCGGAGGCCCTGGGGCGCGCCGCCGCGGCCGCGCCTCCGCCGGCGGCGGACGCGGCGGCTGCCGGCGTTCTGCGCGGCCGGGCGCTCCTGCTCGCGGCCGCGGGGCGCTGGGACGGGGCGGCGGACGCTCTCTACCATGCCCTGCGCCGCGATCCGACGGACCCCTGGACGCTCGAGATCGCCACCGACATCCTGTTCCTCAATCCGAAATTCATGTCGACGCTCGGGGACAGCGTGCAGGCCGGTCTCGCGGCGGGGCCCGGCACGGTCGAGGAGCGGCTCCTGCTGGCCAGGCTGCACTGGTGGTCGGGGCGCGGCGACGAGGCGCTCATCATGCTGCGCCAGGCGGTCGCCGCCTTCCCCGCCTCCGCGATGGCGCGCTCGGCGCTGGGCGAGGCCTACCAGGTCATCGGCGGCAACCCGGCCATGGCGCTGGAGGAGCTGACGCGCGCGGTGGACCTCGATCCCTCGCGCATCGCGGCGCACGTCGACCTGGTGCTGGCGATCCTGCACACCGGGCGCGCCAAGCCGGCGGAAGCCGCGGCGCGCCGGGCCCTTCGCCTCTTCCCGAACTCGGCGCCCATCCTTTCGGTCCTGGGAGCGGCGCTCGCCGAGCAGGGGGAATTCCAGGCCGCCGCCGACTCGTATGCCCTGGCCGTGGCGGCCGATCCGGCCGACAACTTCGGCCTCGCCCGGGGGCAGCTGCCGCTGGCGCTCGCCGCCGCCGGCCGCCACCTGGAGGCGCGCCGGGCGCTGCGCGGATCGATCCCGCCGCTCCCGGACGTCCTGTATCGCGAGGCGTGGACGTTCGCGCGCGACTCGTTCCGCGACAAGAAGTACAACAGCCAGGACTGGTCCGCATGGAGGACGCGCTATCGCGGTGCTTTGCGCAGCGAGGAGGACGCCTGCCGCGCCATCGCGGCGATGCTCGGCTCGCTCGGCGATCCGTACACCCGGCTGCGCGATCCCGAGGAGACCTCGGCCCTGTTCCTGTCGCCGCGAGGCGCGTCGTCGGCGACCGATCCGCTGGGCCGGGCGGCCCTGCAGAGCCGGACCGTGGCCACCGGCGAGCTGCCCGGCGGCCTCGGCTACATCCGGCTGGGCAATTTTACGGACCCGGGAATGGTGGCCGAAGTGCGCGCCGCCCTCGAGCGGATGCGCCGGACGGAGGGGATCGTGCTCGACCTGCGGGGCAACGGCGGGGGCCTCGGGCGATCGGCGGACGCCATCGGCGACCTGTTCGTCGGCCCGGGCAAGGAGGCCGGCGTCGACGTCGGGCCGCTCGGGGAAACGACCCAGGTGACGGGGGGGGACGGTGCCCTGACCGACAGCCCTCTCATCGTGCTGGTGGACGGCCAGACCGGAAGCGCCGCCGAGCGGCTGGCTCGCACGCTCGAGGTCACCGGGCGCGCGACCCTCTCCGGGGACGCGACGTTCGGCAAGGGGCGGGCGCAGGTGTCGCGCGTCCTTCCCGGCGGCGCGACCGTCCTGGTGTCCGCGAGCGAGATGCTCGGCCCCGACCGCCGGCCGATCCAGGGGAAGGGCCTCCAGCCGGGCCGGAGCGTCGAGCCTCCCGCCCCGGCCCCGCAGAATCCCTAGGAGCGGTGCTAAGATACGCGCCCGATGCGACGCCCGAAGGCGCCCGACGCCGTTCCCACAGGCCTCCGCGAGCGCGTCCGAAGCCGAGCGCTGGCGATCGTCGCGAGCCTCGCTCCGGGCGCCGCCCCGCAGGGGCTCGGCGGCTTCTGGGCCAACGCCTGGCCGTTTCCCGCCGTCGTCTTCTCCGCCTTCCTGATCTCCTGGGGCGCCGAGTGCGCCCAGTTCCTGGTGTCGCAGGGGATGGCGTTGGCGATCCTGGCCTGGCTCCAGGCCATGCCGGAGTTCGCCGTCGAAGCGGTCATCGCCTGGTCGCAGCAGATCCACTTCATGACCGCGAATTTCACCGGCTCGCTGCGGCTCCTGGTCGGATTCGGATGGCCCCTGATCTTCTTCGTCGCCGCGCTCGGGACCTGGGCGCGCGAGCGGCGCCTGCTGCGCACCATCCGTCTCGACGAGGAGCATTGCATCGAGGTGCTGGCCCTCGGCCCGCCCATCCTCTATTTCCTGTTCATCTACTTCAAGGGGACGCTGACGCTCGTCGACGCCGGCGTCCTGATGGCCCTCTACGTCCTGTATCTCTGGGTGCTCAAGAAGGTGCCGCCGCGGGAGGCCGAGGAGATCGAGGACCTCGAGGCGATCCCGCGCCGCGTCATGCGCCTGTCCCGGCGGGGGCAGGTCATCGCGATCACCCTGTTCTTCGTGGTCGGCGGCGCCATCCTGATGATCGCCGCGGAGCCGTTCCTGCACAGCATGCTGCGCTTCGCCGTGTACTTCGGCGTGTCGGAGTACCTGTTCATCCAGTGGGTCGCGCCGTTCCTCTCCGAGTTCCCGGAGAAGATCAGCGCCCTGTACTGGGCGCGGCGCCCTGGCAAGTCGCCGATGGCCCTGATGAACATGGTCTCGGCGAACGTGAACCAGTGGACCATGCTCGCCGCGATGATTCCCATCGTCTATAGTTTCAGCGTGGGGGCGCCCACGAGCATTCCCTTCGACGATTTCCAGCGGTCGGAGATCCTGCTGACGGTCGCGCAGTCGATGCTCGGACTCCTGCTCCTGTCCAACATGTCCTTCCATATTGTTGAGGCGGGCGGGATCCTGTGCCTCTGGGGCGTCCAGCTCGTCGTCCCCCACCTGCACACGGAGGTCACCCTCGTCTATTTCGCGTGGGTCGCGTACGAGCTGTTCATGGTCATCGTGGTCCGCCGGCGCCTCGACGCGCTTGGCGCCTTCGCACGGACCTGGAAGGCCCACGGCATGCGGGCCCGTGCCTCTGCAGCGAACCGCTAGGCGGTTCCCGAGTCCGCCGTGACCCGCGGTCGCCTCACGAAGCTCACTCTCACGGTCGCCGCCGCGGCCGCCCTGGCGGTCTTCGGCCTGCCCCGGGCCAGGCTCTGGGGCGAGGCCCGGCTGCGCCGCGCCCTCGAGAAGCGGGCCAGCGCCCTGTGCGGAGCCCCCGTCCGCATCGGGCACCTCGAGCTCGAGTTCGTGCCCGCCGGAATCCATCTCGACTCGATCCAGGTGGAGCGCCGCGGCAATCGCGGCTCGGAGGCCAGCGGCAGCGCGGGGCGCGCCACGATCCGCGCCCCGATCATGACCTTCCTGGGGGCGACCCGCGGTCCGGTGACCGTGAAGGTGGAACGACCGAGCATCCGGATCGTGCTCGCCGAGGGACGGCCGTTCGACCTGTCCTCGTGGTTCGGCGGTGCGCCCGACGGGGCCGGGCCCTCGCCCGGCGCCGCGGGTCCCGCCGCGGCGCTGGCGGCCGTGCCGGCCGGCTCGACGCTGGCGATCCAGGACGGCATCGTCGACATTGAGATGGCCGGCGGGCCGAGGGCGCGCCTGACGGGGGTGCGGCTCGAGGCCTTCCCCGGAAAAGCCGGTGGCATAGAAGGCCGCCTGGCCTTCGAGAAAGGGGAGTACGAGGGAGCGGGCGGAGCCTGGCAGGGCCTCGGAGGGGACACCGCCTTCGCGGCCTCGCTGGCCGAGGTCCGTTTCGATCCCCTGGCGATCCACGCCGATGGCCTCGACCTCTCCGGACGTGCCACCCTGCGGCTCGACGGGGCACCGGTCCTGGACGGGTCGCTCGATGTCGGCGTAGGGCTCGATCGGTTGGCGCGCTTCCTCCCGGAGGGATCGGCCCCCGCGGGGCAGGCAAGGGTTTCGCTCCGGGGCAAGCTGGGCGGCGGACAGACGGAGGCCCACGGGGACCTCGAGATCAGCAACCTCGGCCTGTGGGGAGTCGCGGTCGGCACCCTGCGAAGCGACGTGGTCATCGACCAGGGGGTGCACCTGCGCGGCATCCGCGCCCAGCTTCTCGGCGGCGAGGCGACCGGGACGGCCGATCTCACGCTCGCGGGACCCTTCGCGGCGGAGACCGAGATGCGCGTCGACGGCGTGGACGTCGCCCAGGTCCTGGAGCACGCCGCCTGGACCGGGCCGCCTCTCACCGGCACCATCCACTACAACGGGCGCCACCATATCGGCGCCGGCGGAATCGCGAGCCTGCGCGGGACGGGCGTCCTGGATGCCGTGGGTCACTACCGCTCGGGCCGCGGCGCCGATCTGCCCCTGGAGGTCACGGCCGGACTGGTCATCGAGGGGAGCTCCCTCAGCCTGACGAACGGATCGCTGCGGGCCGGCTCGACCCGCGCCGGATTCTCGGGGACGGTGGCGCCGGGCGAGGGAATCCGGCTCAAGCTCAAGGGGGGAACGGGCGACCTGACCGAAATCATGCCTCTGTTCGCCCCCCCGGTGAGGAAGCCGCCGCGACCGGCCGAGCGGCCGCCGGGCGGGAAAGCCTCGAGCGCCCGCCCCGCGGCCCGTCCCGCAGCCTTCCCCGTCCCCCGCCCCGCCCCCCGATTCAGGACAGACGCACTCCCCGCGGTTCTCCCGGCGACGTGGCCGCCGCGCGCCCCGAGGCCGGCCAGGCTGGCCGCCGCGGCGCCCGCCGCCGCCCCTCGCGCGGAGCCGGAGGACGACGGCGCGCTCGTGCGCATCACGCGCCTGCTCGGCGGCCGCTGGGAGTGGGACGGCGAGCTCGGGTATGGAAAGGGGGGCGTCGAATTCGACGGGACGCTGCGCGGCTTCGACCTGACGTACCGGGGCGCGCCGATCGGGGCGCTTCAGGCGCGCATCAAGTACCACGAGGACGCGCTGGTCTTCGAGGAGGGGGAGCTCCGTCTCGACGAGGCGTCCTCGGTGAGCCTGCGCGGCCGCATCGATTTCCGCGGGGCGGGGTCGGTCGCGGTCGAAGCCTCCGCCGCGAACTTTCCTCTGGAGCCGGCGCTGGCGGCGATGGGCATCAAGGCCCCGGCGCGCGGGCGCCTGACCGGTCCGGTGGTCATCACCGGCCGGCCGGACGCCCTGGCCGGCCGCGCCACGATCGAAGCGGCGCCGTTCGCGGTGGGCGGGGTGGAGTTCGATCGCCTGCAGGGGGAGCTGATCTTCACGCCCGAGCTTCTCGAGCTGCGCGGCGTGACCCTGTCCCTGGGGCAGGGCACGATTGCCGTCGCCGGCAGAATCCCTTATCTCCCGGGCGACTGGCTGCCGGCGGAGGGGGAGGCGCCGGCGGGATGGACGCTCGAGGGGCATGACCTCGACCTGTCGCGCGGCACGCACGCGGCGGCCGCCCTGGGGCTTCGGGGCACGGCGTCCCTCGAAGGTCGGATCGAGGGGGCGCTGGCCGCTCCGGGGGGATCGATCTCCATCCAGGCCACGGACGTCCAGGCGCACGGCGCCCTGGTCGGAGAGGTGCGCGCGCGGATCGGGCTCGAGGGCCGCGCCGCCCGGATCGATCTGCAGGCGCCCGCCCGGGGCCTCTCGATCACCGGACGGATCGGGCTGGGCGACGGCGAGCCGTCCGACCTGCGCGCGGTCCTGGCCGGGCTGGAGCTCCGCGGGCAGGAGATCGTCCCGAACGCTCCGGAGGACGCCCGGGTCGTGCTGTCGGGCGAGGCGCAGGCGAGCGGTCCGCTGGATTCGCCCGACCGCCTCGAGGCGCGCGCGGTCTTCGATCGGGTCGAGGTCTCCCTGGCGGGGATGCGGCTCGACGCGCGCGCGCCCATGGAGGTGACACTGCACGACGGCAAGCTGGCCCTGGCGCCGGTCGCCTTCGCGGGCGAGGGGACCGGGATCGAGCTCAGGGGAATGGTCGATCCCGGGGCAGGCCTGATCGACCTGGCCGCCTCGGGCGGCGCCGACCTGAGGCTCCTGCGCCTGTTCCTCAAGGGGCTCCAGGCGAACGGCACGGGGCAGTTCGCCATGAAGGTGGGCGGCCCCCTGGCGGCTCCGGTCTTCGAGGGGAGTCTCAAGGCCGAGGCGGACGCGATACGCCACCCGGACCTGCCGTTCCCGATCAGCCGGCTGCGGGCCGCGGCCGCCTTCGAGGGGAACCGGCTGAAGATCGAGACGCTGGAGTTCCTGGCGGGAGGAGGCCTGGTGCAGGGGACGGGCGAGGTCCTGCTGGGGGACCTGAAGCGGACGGAATCGCCGTTCGCCATCCGCCGTGCGGCGATCCGGTTCCAGGGCTCGAACGTGCATGCCGAGTATCCCGACGGCCTGCGATCGACCTCCGACCTGGACGTCACGCTCAGCCGCGAGGGGGGAGAGACCCTGCTCGCGGGGACGATCGATCTCATCCGCAGCGTCTACGGCAAGGACTTCCGGCTGGACAAGGGGAAGGGACCGGCGCGTGCGGCGGACGTGCTCACGCCCGGGCCCGGGGGACCGCTCGCCGGCGTCCGACTCGATCTCCTCATCCGCGCGCCGCAGGACGCCTGGCTGCGCAACGACTTCGGCGCCATCGAGGGACAGGGGGAGCTGCGCGTGCGCGGCACGGCGGAGCGCCCGTCTCTGTCCGGCCGCATCACGGCCGTCGAAGGGGGGACGATAAGGTTCCGAGGCGTCTCCTACCGCGTCCTGGCCGGCAGCATGGACTTCACCGATCCCGAGGTGATCGACCCCGTGTACGACCTGCAGGCGGAGACGCACGTCTCCGAGTACCAGGTGACGCTGCACGCCGAGGGGACGATGGGGGATTTCCGCTACGACCTGTCGAGCAACCCGCCGCTGCCCGAGCAGGACATCGTGTCGCTCCTGCTCACCGGGCGCACGCTCGGGTCGTTCGGCCAGGAGGGGGGGGGCCTCGCCGAGGAGACGATCTCCACCTACCTGACCGGGCGGCTGACCGGCGAGCTGACCGACAGGGTGCCGGGGATGGGCGGGATCGACCTGTTCAGCATCGATCCGCTGCAGGCCAACGCGCAGGGGGATCCGACGACGCGCATCACGGTCGGCAAGCAGGTCACCCCGGACCTGTTCGTGGCCTACTCGAGCGACATGAGCTCGACCGAGGGAGCGATCTACCAGCTCGACTACGCCCTGAGCCGCGATTTTCATTTCGCCAGCCTGCGCGACCGCGACGGCTCGATCGGCGGCGATTTCAAGTACATCCTCAGGGGGAAGCCGCCCGCGGTGCCGGGGATCGTCGAGCCGGCCGCCCGGCCCCCCCTGCTCGGGACGATCCGGATCGAAGGAGACTTGAAGACGAGGGAGTCGAGAGTGCGCCGCATCCTGCGGGTCCGGGAGGGGAGGCCGCGCGATCGCTCGGCGATCAACCAGGGGATCGATCGGCTCCTGAAGCGGTACCGCGATCGAGGCTACCTGATGGCCGACGCCGACTACGACGAGTCGCCGGCCGCGGACGGCCGGGTGGACATGACGTTCCACGTCAAGCCGGGCCCGCGCGTCGCGATCGACTTCGAAGGGATCCGGGGACGGGCCGCGCTGCGCCAGGAGATCGAGCCGTTCTGGCGCAAGGGGCTGTTCATGGAGGACATCGTCGAGCAGGCGGCGGACCGACTCCAGGAGGTGCTCAAGGACCGGGGCTACCAGAAGGCCGCGATCGCCTCGGCCGTCGAGCAGCAGGATCCTGAGGTGGTGCGCGTCCGGTTCACCGTGACCCGCGGCCCGCGCACCCGGGCCTCCGTGGTGCGGATCGCGGGCGCGTCGCGCCTGGCGGAGAAGGAGGTCCGCCAGGTCGTCCGGACCGCCCCGGACGGCCCGTTCTCCCGCGGCCTGGTCCGGGATGGGATCCTGGCGCAGGATGCCACCGCGATCCTGACGCTCTACCATGAGCGCGGCTTCCCGATCGCCCATGTGCCGTCGCCCGAAGTCGTCCTGGACGAGGGCGGGCGCACCGCGGAGATCACGTTCCACGTCGAGGAGGGGCCCCAGGTGATCTTCGGCCCCCCGCGTTTCGAGGGGAACGGCTCCTTCTATCCCGTCCTGCTCGAAAGGGCGGCGGCCCTCAAGCCGGGGGCGCCCTACACCTCCGAGTCGATCAACGCCGCGCTCGTCGGCCTGCGCCGCCTGTACGACGAGCACGGATACCCGGACGTCCGCGTCGGCTGCCGCCCCCTGGCGGCCGAAGCCTCCGACTACCCGGTGGTCGAGCAGCCGGTCTTCGAGATCGAGGAGGGGCGCCACCAGAGGATCGGCGAGGTGCGGATCGCGGGCAACGTCCTGACGCACGACGAGGTGATCCGGAAGGCGCTGACCATCGATCCCGGCACGTCTCTGAGCCGCGGCGATCTGCAGGCGAGCCAGACACGGCTGTACGGGCGCGGCGTGTTCCGGTCGGTCGCCATCGAGCCGGAGCCGCTCCCGGCCGGCCCGCCGGAAGGCGAGGCGCTTCCCGAGGGGCATCAGGGCCCGCCGGGGATCGTCGATCGGGACGTCGTGGTGACGGTGCGCGAGCTGCCGCCCCTGACGCAGGTGTTCGGGCTCGGGTTCGACACCGAGGAGAAGCTGAGAGGCCAGTACGAGATCTCGAACCGGAACATCTTCGGGAGCGGGCGCTACCTCGGTCTGCAGGCCCGGGCCAGCGACGTGCAGCGGCGCGGCGCCCTGTCGTACCGCGAGAAGGGCGTCTTCGGGGGGCGCCACGACCTCCTGGCCTCGGCCTTCGCCGAGGACGAGAGTCTCCCGGCGTTCGACGTGCGCACCATCGGCTCGTCGATCCAGATGAGCCGCCGGATCACGCGCGCCACGCGGACGCAGTACCGGTACTCGCTCAAGGACGTCAATCTCTCCGATACCACGGCCGCGTTCGAGGGCTCGACGCTGCGCCTGGCGAGCCTGGCCGCCTCCGCGCTGCACGACACGCGGGACGCGCTGTTCGACCCCCTGCGCGGGCACTACCTGAGCGGCGAGGTGCAGTTCTTCGGCCGCGGGATCGGCTCGGAGGCCGATTTCGTGAAAATGTACATGCAGATCTACCGCTTCAAGCAGGTGTTCCCCAGGACCGTCTGGGCCCAGGCTCTGCGCGCCGGCGCGTGCGTCCCGTTCGGCCGCTCGAAGGACGACCCGGCCTCGACCGGGGACGACCTGTCGGGCGTCCCCCCCTCGGAGCGGTTCTTCGCCGGAGGCGACACCACGGTCCGCGGCTTCGAGCGGGACCGCGTGGGTCCCCACGTCGACGGCGATCCGGTCGGCGGGGAGGGGCTGTTCGTCTTCAACGAGGAGCTGCGCTTCCCGATCTTCCGCATGCTGGGCGGCGTGGTCTTCTACGACGCCGGCAACGTCTACCGCACGCTGGCGGACTACGACGTCTCGGACCTGCGCCATGTGGCCGGCTTCGGCCTCCGCCTGGCCACCCCGATCGGCCCGTTCCGCCTGGAGTACGGCGCCATCCTCGACCGCGAGCCGGGCGAGCCGCAGGGGGAGCTGTTCTTCTCGATCGGCCAGGCGTTCTAGTGCCGGCTGAGCCGCTCGGCCAGCGTCCGGCCCGTCGGCGCGCGCCCCGTTTTCTCGCCGGCCTCGTCGAGGCGGGCCATGGCCCGCTGGACGTACCGGACGCCGAGCCAGCGCAGCGGCTCGGGCTCCCACGGGGGGGACCGGTGCCCGGCGATCGGCAGCTCGGTCAGGGCGGATTGCCGCCCGGCCAGGAGATCGGCCAGCGTCCGTCCGGCCAGGTTCGAGGCGGACACGCCGTGCCCGGTGTAGCCGCGCGCCGAGGCGATGCCGGTCGCCCGGTCGCAGACGACGCTTGGCATCCAGTCGCGGGGCATGCCCAGGGGCCCTCCCCAGGCGTGCGTGAAGCGCGTGTTCCCCAGGCAGGGGAACCAGTCGCGCGCGAATCCGCGGAGCATCTCGTGGGTCTCGGCGTCCCGGTCGAAGGCGTCCTCGATCGCCGAGCCGAAACGGTACGGGGCGCCCCGGCCCCCGAACAGGATGCGCCCGTCCGCGGTGCGCGCCAGGTAGTCGATCGAGATCCGGAACGACGCCAGGCATTCGCGCCCCTGCCAGCCGATCTCGGCCCACTGCGCGTCGCTCAGGGGCTCGGTCAGGACGATCAGGGAATAGGCCGGCAGGACGCTGCGCCGGCAAGGACGGAGGCGCGTCAGGTAGGCCTCGCCCGCCAGGACCACCGTCCGGGCGCGCACGTCGCCGCGTCCGGTGCTCAGCACGGGCCGCGCCCCGCCGCCGCCGGGACGGACGCCGGTCACCTCGGTCTCCTCGCAGATCCGGCCGCCCAGCCGCTCGACGGTGCGCGCCAGGCCCCGCACCAGCCGCGCCGGATGCAGCCGGGCGTACTGCGGGCAGTGCCACGCGCCGAGCGACCCCCGCACGCGCACTCTCCGGTCGGTCTCCTCCCTGCTCAAGAGGCCCTGGCGGTCGCCGAAGCCGAAGCGCTCGAACATCTCCGCGTACTCGCGCATCATGCCGGCCTGGTAGGGGAAGCGCGCCACGAACAGGGCGCCGACCCGCGCGAACTCCGCGTCGATCCGCTCGGAGGCGCAGACGCGCCCGATCTCGTCGACCGTGTCATAGAGGGCGCCCTGCAGCGCCCGGGCCCGATCGCGCCCATACATCCGGGCCACCGCGTCGAGGCTGACGTTCAGCTTGCTCGAGCACCAGCCGCCGTTCCGGCCCGAGGCGCCGAACCCGGCAATCTTTCGCTCGACGATCGCGACCTTGAGGGAGGGATCGCGCTTCAAGAGATAGTACGCGGTCCACAGGCCGGTGTACCCGGCCCCCAGGATCGCCACGTCGACGTCGATCGACCCGTCGAGCGCAGGACGCGGCGTGAGATCATCCCCGCACGTCTCGAGCCAGAAGGAATACCCGGCGTAGGTCGACGCGGGCGGCACGCTCAGGCTGGGTGCCGGACGACTACCACGGTCTGATCGTCCCGCGGGCGCGAGCGGCGGGTGAACGCCTCGACCTTCTGGAAGATCAAATCCGTGAGGGCCCGGGCCGGGAGGCTCCGGTTGTCCGCGATGATCCCCTGCAGGCGGGACACCCCGAAGTCCTCGTCGTCGGGGCTCGGGGCCTCCGTGATGCCGTCGGAGTAGATCACGATGATGTCGGACGGCCGGAGCCTCACGTAGCCGCGCTCGTAGCGCGCGTCGGGATCGGGACCGAGGACCATCCCCCCCTGGTCCAGCTCCTGGAACGCGCCGTCGTGGAAGTAGAGCGCGGGCGGGTGGCCGGCGTTGCAGTAGATGAAGTTGCCGTTGCGCTCGAGCTCACCATAGAACAGCGAGGCGAACCGGGTGACGAGGGTCGAGCGGTTGATCACCTTGTTCAGCCGTTCGATGGTGCTGACGATCTTCAGGTGCTCCGACATCCCCATGCGCAGGCCGGTGATCACGTCGCGCGCCTGCAGGGCGGCGGGCAGGCCGTGACCCGAGGCGTCGGTCACGGAAATGGCGAGGATCCGGTCGGAATACTGGACGAAGTCGTACAGGTCGCCGCCGATCGCCTCGGCCGGCACCGAGCGGCCGTGGACGTCGTAGCTCAGGAACGAGGGGGGCCCCTTCGGCAGGAGCGACAGCTGGATCTGCCGCGCCTCCTCCATGACGTTGTAGAAGCGCTGCTGGCGGATCTTCTGCCCGATGACGTGCTGCACGGCGGAGAGCAGGTACAGGGCCCTCTCGCGGTTGAAGTCCCCCTCGATGCTGAACGACAGGAGGTACTGGTTGTCCCGGCCGATGGTCATCGCGGCGAACACCGTCACGCCGAGCGGATCCTCGATGGTGTGGTCGAAGCCGGGGTCGGATTCCTTCATCACGATGATGCCGCGCTCCAGGAGCTCCTGCACGGCGGAGTAGGTGATCGGCACGGCGTATCCCAGCCTG
>Ga0134127_10001533_pt1 | contig 17083 bp, 17 predicted proteins | sample KB31753_FD_96459 | JGI IMG/M metagenome (GOLD analysis project Ga0134127, IMG submission 96459) | Terrestrial soil microbial communities with excess Nitrogen fertilizer from Kellogg Biological Station, Michigan, USA - KB3-175-3 | ecosystem: Environmental > Terrestrial > Soil > Unclassified ... | reverse complement strand
GCCCCTGCCAGAAGTAGAGGAAGTAGAGGCGCTGCATCAGCAGCACGTCGCGCGGATGCTCGGCCAGGATCTCCTTCATGACCGGGATCGCGTCGTTGCCGCGGCCGCCCACGAAGAGCCGGAGCGCCTCCAGGTGCCGCCGCTCGCGGCCGCTCAGGGTGGTGGCCTGCGCGGCCCCGTCGGCGACCGCCCGCTCCATCTCCGCGCGCCCGGCCGGGATCTCCTCGTCCAGGTAGAGCGCGACCGCGAGGGCCGCGCGCGCCAGCACGAAGTCGGGATCGGCGTCCACCGCGCGCCGGAACTCGTCCACCGTCAGGGCGCCGAAGCCGAGCAGGGCGCGCACACCGCGGTCGTGGGCGTCCACGGCGGCGCGGGAGCCCGTCGAGACGGTCAGGCCGTACGCGTCACGGAGCACGGCGTCATCCTAGCAGATGGCTCGCCAGGAAGGCGAGAGCGCGGCGCTCCGCCCACGAGGCGCGCCCGAGCGGGCCGTCGAGAAATCCCACGTGCCCGCCCTCCGCGACGAACTCGGCCTCGATCCAGGGCGACCGCTCGGCCACCGCGGCGGGCAGGCACGAGGCCGGCATGAACGGATCGTTGGCCGCGTTGATCAGGAGCGTGGGGCGCCGGATGCGCTCGAGGTAGGGCGCGCTGCTCGCCCGCGTCCAGTAGTCGACCTCGTCGGCGAAGCCGTTGACCGGCGCGGTGAAGAACCGGTCGTACTCCGTGAAGGTACGCGCCCGCAGCGCGGCGTCCAGGTCCAGGCGGCCCGCGTAGAGGTGCCGCTTGGCGCGGATCTTGGCCTTCATGGTGCGCAGGAAGCTCTCGGTGTAGATCGCGCGGTTGAACCCGCGATCGAGCACGCGGGCGCAGGCGGCCAGGTCGAACGGGGTCGAGATGGCGGCGGCGGCCCGGATCTCGGCGGGGGCCGCGTCGCCCTGCTCGCCGAGCCACTTCAGCGCGACGTTGCCCCCGAGGGAGACGCCCACCAGGCCGATGCGCGGGGCGGGCTCCCGCTTGGCCAGCTCGCCGAGCACCCACTCGAGGTCCGACGTCTCGCCCGAGTGATAGAGCTTCGGCAGCCGGTTGACCTCGCCGCTGCACGAGCGGAAATGCATGACCGCGGCCCGCCACCCGAGGGCCCCCGCGCCCCGCAGCAGGCCGCGCGCGTAGTGAGATCGGGCCGAGCCCTCGAGGCCGTGGAGGATCAGGAGCAGCGGGCCCTGCGCGGGCGCGCCGGCGAGCCAGTCCAGGTCGAGGAAGTCGCCGTCCGGCGTGTGCAGGCGCTCCCGGCGCAGCGGGGGCCGCCGCCAGTTGCGCAGCAGCGGCCCCCAGAGCGTCTGGAGATGTCTTCCGCGATACCAGAATGGGGGACGGTAGTCGGCTTCTGCGGACATTCGTCTAGTTCTTCAAGCCCTTCATAATGCGGGGGCCCAGACATGGCCCCCGCACTCCCCCAGATGGCGGACTACCGTTTGTCGCTCAGCCTTCCTGGCCCTTCAGCAGAAGACGGACGATTTCCGGGACGATGGCGCGGGCGCGGGCGTCGAGGTCCGCTTCGCTGAGATTGGCAATGGGGTGTGGCAGGGACAGGAAGCGGTACTCCGGAACGCCCCAGGACTGGGCCATGGCGTGGCCGGTGCCTTCGAACACATCGGTGACGATGGACGCGGCCGGGATCCCGACCTTCTCGAACACGATTCCGTCGAGCACACTGCCCGACGAGCAGGACCCTCAGTCGCCGATGCCGGCGACGACGGCGTCGACGGTGCGCTTGGCCTCCTCGAGGATCTCCGCGTGCGCCGGCACCCCCGCATTGTGCTTCCGCCACATCCGGGTCTCGGCCGCCCCGTACTCCTGCTTCAGGATCTCGCCGATCCGCAGCAGCAGCTTGTCCGAGTTGTACTTCGTGTTCTCCACCAGACCGATGCGCTTGCCCTTGAGCGAGTCCGGCCGCGCCACGTACGTCAGCGGCTGCCGCCGGGGCTCGACCGTGGGATCCAGGATCTCGAAGCCCGCCATCATGCTCTCCTCTCTTTGATCACCGTGGTCACCGCCTGCGACGAGGTGCGGCTCGCCCAGCCCGGGATGTAGCACGAGAACGAGCCGGCGCGGCCGCCCGCCGCCACCACCAGGATATCGTCCGGGGTCAGCACGAGGGGCCGCGTCGCGGTCTCGTCCTCCGGCTTGATCGCGCCGGGCATCCGCCCGGTCCGCTTCAGATGGGCGATCGTGTTCGTGGTGTTCTCGAAGACGTACTTGCGGATGTCGGACTTGGACCAGCCGTCCGCCGCGATCGTCCGCATGTGCTCGCCCGCCAGCACCACGCAGTAGTTCGGCTGGCCCACCATGCCGGGGTAGCGCATGGTGTCGCACATGGTGCCGAGCACGCCCGCCGCGGTGGCCGAGAGCTGGTTGTAGAACTGGTGCGGTCCCAGCGCGGCCATGACGGTCACCGCGCTGTCCTCCGGCCGGCATCCCCGCTCCGCGTGCAGCGGCATCCACGGGCTCTCCGCCTCGTTCTCCGCGATCACGTAGGTGTACTTGCCGGGATGGCCCACGGTGCCGCGGTCCAGGCGCCCCGGGATGGTGCCGATCACGTTGCGCATCACCAGGCGCACCGCGCGGCCGACGGTGGCGTTGGAGCGCCAGCCCGGCCCGAACAGGTTGTCCCCGCAATTGAAGTCGAGCCGCTGCGCGATCGGGCCGTTGACGATCATCAGCACGCCCGCGCCGCCGGTGGAGGTGGCCGGCCCGTGGTAGCCCCAGCGCGGGTCCGCGATACCCTCGACCGCGGCGAGCACCACCGGCATGTGCTCGGGGCGGCAGCCCGCCATCACCGTGTTGATCGCCACCTTCTCGGCGCTGATCGCCACCTGGCGGTTCGTGATGAAGGCGACCTGGGCGTCGGGCTCGAGCCCCACCGCGTCCAGCATGGTGCGCACCGCCGGCTCGGTGGGCGGCACGACGGGCAGCCCGTCGGTCCAGCCCCGGCTGTAGCAGAGCTCGAGCGCCTCGTGGAAGTCCTCGACGGCGTACCGCTGGGAGCTGATGCGCGTGGTCATGACCTCGATCCTCGATCGGTGCGGTTCGGGGCGCGACCCTGGTCGCCCCCTGATGGTTCGAGGTCACCCTATGGCCAAGCCCGCGCGGTGTCAAGAGTTGACACCCCGGGCCCGCCCTCCGAAGATGACCGGGTGAGCGCCTCGGAGCGGCGACCCCACGTGGTCATCGTCGGCGGCGGATTCGGCGGGCTCTACGCCGCGCGCGCGCTCACCGGGAGCTGGGCGCGGGTCACGCTGCTCGATCGCCGCAACCATCACCTCTTCCAGCCCCTGCTCTACCAGGTCGCCACCGCCGCGCTCAATCCGTCCGACATCGCGACCCCGCTGCGCTCGATCCTGAGGCGCGCCGCCAACGTCACCGTGCTGCTCGCCGAGGTCCGCTCGGTGGACCTGGCCGGCGGGCGGGTGATCCTGGACGAGGGCGAGCTGGCCTACGACGCGCTCGTGCTCGCCGCGGGCGCGGGCAACTCCTACTTCGGCCACGACGACTGGGAAGCGCTCGCCCCGAGCCTCAAGACCCTGGAGGACGCGCTCGAGATCCGGCGCCGCGTGCTGCTCGCGTACGAGGACGCGGAGCGCGAGCGGGACGGGGCCGAGCAGCGCGCGCTCCTGACCTCGGTGGTCATCGGCGGCGGGCCGACCGGGGTCGAGCTCGCGGGCGCCCTGGCCGAGATCTCGCGCGAGACCATCGCGCGGGACTTCCGGCTCATCGATCCGACGAAGGCGAGGATCGTCCTCGTCGAGGGCGGGCCGCGACTGCTCGCGAGCTTCCCCGCCCCGCTGGCCGCCCACGCGGCCGCCGCCCTCGCCCGTATCGGCGTGGAGGTGCGCACCGGCGCGCCGGTGACGCGGGTCACCTCCGACGCGGTCTGGCTCGGCGGCGAGCAGATCCGCGCGCGGACCGTGCTGTGGGCGGCGGGCGTCGCCGCCTCACCCCTCGCCCGCTCGCTCGGGGTGCCGCTCGATCGCGCCGGCCGCGTGTTCGTGGAGCCCGATCTCTCGCTCCCCGGCCACGGCCTGGTGTTCGCCATCGGCGACATGTCGAGCGTCCACGAACCGGACGGGCACCCCCTCCCCGGCCTGGCCCCGGTGGCCATCCAGCAGGGTCAGGCCGTCGCCGCGAACGTGCGCCGACGTCTCGCCGGTTTGCCGACCCGCCCGTTCCGCTACCGCGACAAGGGCAGCATGGCGACCATCGGCCGCGCCGCCGCGGTCGCGGTGGTGGGCCGCCTTCAGCTCCACGGCCTGCCCGCGTGGCTCGCCTGGCTCTTCGTGCACATCCTGTTCCTGATCGGCTTCCGCAATCGCTTCCTCGTCCTCTTCGAATGGGCCTGGGCCTACCTGAGCTGGCAGCGCGGCGCGAGACTCATCACCCACCCCTGGAAACCTCGAGCCTGACCGGCCCCGCGGGGGGCCTCCGCGAAACCCGTTGAGTCGTGGCCGACCGTGGCCCACCCCGTTGTATGCTCGGAAATGTGAGACTGCCCCGTTGACGAGCGCGAGCCGGCCGCCGCTGGTTGCGTATTTCTCCATGGAGTACGGGCTGCATGAGGAGTTTCACTCCTATGCCGGGGGCCTCGGTGTCCTTGCCGGCGACTTCATGAAGTCGGCCGGTGATCTTGGGTTGCCGGTGGTGGGGGTCGGGCTGCGGTGGGGACAGGGGTATACGTCGCAGCACATCGGGGCCGACGGATATCCCCACGACGAGTGGACGGACCAGAAGCCCGATGTGCTCACCGACACCGGCGCGCGGGTGCGCGTGCGGGTCGCGGCCCGGGAGGTCGAGTGCCGCGTCTGGCGCGTGGGCCGCTACGCGATCGCCCCGCTCTACCTGCTCGAGCCCACCGATTCGCGGGACCTGTGGATCACTCGGCGGCTCTACGATCCCCGGCCGGACTGCCGCGTGGCGCAGGAGATGCTGCTCGGCATCGGCGGGGTGCGCGCGCTCCGCGCGCTCCACCTGCCGGTCGAGCGCTATCACTTCAACGAGGGGCACGCGGTCTTCGCGGGCATCGAGATGATCGCCGGCCGCATGGAGGCGGGACAGACGTTCCGGGAGGCGTGGCTGGCCGCGCGCGCGCACATCGTCTTCACCACCCACACTCCGGTCCCGGCGGGCAACGAGGTGCACCCGCTCGCGGACCTGCGGCGCCTCGGCGCCGGATGCGAGCTGGTGCCGAGCGAGCTGGCCGAGATCGGGGGCGATCCGTTCAACATGACGGTGGCCGGCCTGCGCCTGGCTTACCTGTCCAACGCGGTGGCGCAGCTCCACGGCGAGACCGCGCGCGCGATGTGGGCCCATGTCAAGGGGGCCGCGCCCATCATCGCGATCACCAACGGCGTGCACGCCGGGACCTGGCAGGACTCGCGGATCCCCGCGGCGCTGGCGAGCGACGAGCGGCTGCTCGCGGCCAAGCGCGCGCTCAAGACCGAGCTGCTCGCGGAGGTCCGGACGCGCACCGGAGCGCGGCTCGATCCCGCCGCGCCGACGATCGGCTTCGCGCGCCGCGCCGCCACCTACAAGCGACCCGACCTGCTGCTGCGCGATCCGGAGCGCTTCGCGGCCCTGGTCAAGCGCCACCGGATCCAGGTTCTCTTCTCGGGCAAGGCGCACCCGGCCGACCACGAGGGCAAGGCGGTGATCGCCCGGCTGGTGGCCGCGCTGCGCCAGTGGCCCGAGAGCGTGGCGTTCCTCGAGGACTACGACATGGCACTGGGCCGCCTGCTCACCCGCGGCGCCGACGTCTGGCTGAACACGCCGCGCCGCCCGATGGAAGCGAGCGGTACCTCCGGGATGAAGGCGGCGATGAACGGCACCCTCAACCTCTCGGTGCTGGACGGCTGGTGGCCCGAGGGCTGCGAGCACGGCGTCACCGGCTGGGCCATCGGCGACGACAACTCCCCGGCGGATCCGGACCCGCGCGACCTGCGCGCGCTCTACGACACGCTCGAGGGAGAGGTCCTGCCCGCCTTCGCGGATCCCGCGCGCTGGACCGCCATGATGCGGGCATCGATCCGGATGGCGGGGGAGCGCTTCAGCTCGGACCGGATGGTGAAGGAGTACTTCGCTCGCCTCTACGCGCCTACCGCGGCGGAGTCGCCTCGACCCGGAGCGTGACGGAGCGCGTGGCCCCGAAAGTGGGGATCAGCACCGAGTGCTTCCCCGCCCCGCCCGCCACCACGATCATGAGGTCGGTCCACTCGCGCGCGAGCGGGGCCAGCGTCTCGGGCGGCCGGTCCTTGAATCCGGCCGGATGGATCACCGCGAAGCGCTCCAGGTTCGACGGATCGAAGCGCGAGAGCGGCACCTGCGCCCGCTCCCAGAGCGCCCGCTTGAAATCCGCCTTGCTCCATCCCCCGCCCGCCACGGTGGCCGCGTGCTCCGGCCCGAGGATCACGAGCGGCTCGCCGCCGAGGTAGATGTTGTTGGAACCGACGGTGGCGGCGGTGCCCGCCACCGTGGTGAGGATGCCCTCGGGAGTGGACGAGCCGTGGTCGTTGATGTTGTGCGGGCTCTCGGAGGCGCACACCGTCACCGTGCTCACCTCCGCCGCGAACCCGCGCTCCACCGATAGCGGCTCCCACGGCGACGCGGCCTCGTTCTCGGCCACGCAGTAGCTGTACTTGCCGGGATGGCCCTGGGTCGCGCGGTCCTCGCTCCCCGGGCGCGCCCCGCCGGTGTTCTGCAGCACGAGCCGCAGCGCGCGCCCGATCACCGCGTTGGCGCGGTGGCCCTGCCCGAGCGCGTTGCCGGCGCCATTGATCCCGAGCCGCGTCGCGATCGGGCCGTTGACGATGATCAGCGGCGAGCAGGGATGCGTGGTGGTCTGGATCGCCTGCAGGTTGAACGCGGGCTGGGCCACCGCCTCCACCGCGGCCAGGATGACCGGGAAGTGCTCGGGCAGCGCGCCGGCCAGCACCGCGTTCACCGCCACCCGCTCCACCGTCGCGCGGCCCAGCCGCGGCGGCAGGATCGCCACCAGATCAGCCGCGGGCCGGCCCGCGCCCGCGAGCATGGCCGCGACGCGCTCGGGGGTGGCCGGGATCATCGGCAACCCGTCGCCCCAGCCGCGCTCCATCATGAAGCCCTGGAAGGCGAGCAGGTCGTCCGGCGCGGGGTGCCGGGCGGCCGTGCCCTCCGCGGACCCGGGGCCGGCTCCCGCCGCCGCGCGGCGGGTGAGCGCGGCCAGCACCGCGTCCACCGCGTTCAGCGCCTTCTCGGCGACGAGCTTCTCGGCGACGCCGCCGATGGGGTGCGGCACCGTGACGATGCCGAGGTCGGGCAGCCCCTTGGCCTTCGCCTCGGCGAGCGCGAGCGGGCGGAACTCATGCGTGCCCAGGACGACCGCGGCGATCCCCCGCCCCTCCAGCTGCGTGGCGTCGTGGATACTCCACGACGTGCACGATCCTCAGTCGGCGGAGGCGGTGAGGACGGCGCCGCACTGGGCGGCGATCTCGTCGAGGACGGCGGTGGTAGCGCCGATCGAGGCCCCGGGCTTGCGCCAGATCTTCACGTCGCGGGCCCCGACCTGCTGCGCGAGCGCGCGGGCCACGCCTTCCAGCAGCACGCGGGCGTTGGGCTTCGAGTTGTCGAGCACGCCGATGACCGCGCCGGCGAGCGAGGCCGGACGCGGAGCGAGCGGGCGGGACGTGGCGGACGTCGAGCCGACCGGGTCGAGGATCTCCATGGCCGACATCATACCGCGCCCCGCCGGCCGGTTTCCCGCGCAAACATCGCGATGGCGAGGGCCACCGCCTCGAAGACCGCGCAGGCGGTGAAGGCGGCGGGGAAGCTCCCGGTCAGGTCGAGCGCGTAGCCCAGCGCCACCGGCACCACGAGCCCGCCCAGGAAGGAGAAGGAGTTGACCATGCCGGAGGCGGTGCCCATGAGCCGCGGCGGCACCAGCTCGGTCACCATCACGAACGGGGTGATGAGCCCTCCCAGCAGGATCCCGGTGAGGAGCGCGACCGCGACCGCCCCCGCGAGCCCGGTGCCCGGTACCAGATACGCGAAGGCCAGGCACACCAGTACGCTCATGACCTGGCTCACCAGGAAGATCGGCTTGCGACGTCCGAAGCGATCGGAGAGGAAGCCGGCGAGCGGCCACGAGACGATGGTGCCGCCGGTGATCAGCGCGGTGACGAAGCCGGCCGCCGCCTGGCTCGCCCCCTCCGATCGCACCAGGAAGGTCGGCAGCCACGTGAGGAGGGCGAAGTAGCCACCGTAGGAGAAGAACGTGTAGAGGTTGAACGGCCAGAGGGCGGGGAGCGTGAGCACCTCCCGCATCGCGCCGAGGAACGGGGTGGGCACGCCCGCCACCGCCGTCGCGTCGCGCTCGCGCGGCTCGGCCCCCACCAGGAACCACACCGCGGCCATGGTGCCCAGCACCGGCAAGGCCAGCAGTGCGTAGCCTGCCCGCCAGCCGAGCTGCCCGGCCAAGATCGGCAGGAGGAGCAGGGCGCTGGTGGCGCCCAGCCCACCCCCCGCCGAGAAGAGCCCGGTGGCGAGGCCGCGCTCACGCGGCTCGAACCACTCGTGGATCAGGCGCAGGCCCGGCAGCCAGGTGGCGGCCGCGCCGGCGCCGAGCAGGCAGCGCGCGATCAGGCTCTGGGCGTAGGTGTGGCTCATCGAGAAGGCGATGGCCCCGACCGCCATCACCCCCATGCACCCGAGCATCACGCGCCGCGCGCCGAGCCGGTCGGTGAGCACGCCTACCGGGACCTGCATGACCGCGTAGCTCCAGAAGTACGCGGCCATGATGGTGCCCGCCGCCGCGTAGGTGAGCCCCATGTCCGCGATGAAGGTCGGGATGAGCGGGGCGAAGCCCACGCGATGCACGTGGGTCTGCATGAAGCCCGTGACGCACACCGCCAGAATGGCCCACCGGTACGGCGAGCCGGCGACGCTCACCGAGAGGAGACACCGCGCGGGGTCGACGACCGGGCCGGGAGCAGCGCGAGGAGCGCGCCGAGCACGCACACGAGTCCGGCGGCCAGGAAGGCGGCGTGGAAGGCCGCGAGGAAGCCGTCGCGCGGCAGGCGCGCGGCGAAGAGCAGCGCGGTCGCCTGCACGCCGACCGCGCTCCCCAGGGTGCGCCCGAGGAACGCGAGCCCGCCCGCCGTGCCCTGCTGCGCGGGCGGAAAGGCCGCCATCATCAGGGCCAGGTTGGGCACCTGGAAGAGGCCGGCCCCGAACCCCACCATGGCCATCGCGGCGCCGACGAGGACGATCGACGTCGTCTCGGTGAGGGCGCCGATCGCGAGCAGCCCGGTCGCCTCGAGCGTGAGCCCGATGCGCAGCGGCCAGCGCGGGTCGATGCGATCGGTGAGGGCGCCGCCGAGCGGCGCCGCGAGCGCGGTGGCGAGCGGGGTGAGCACGAAGACCAGGCCCCCGGCGCTGGGCGAGAGGCCGCGCGCGGTCACCAGGAAGAACGGCATCAGCAGCCAGACCGCGAACTGGGCGTACTGCGACAGGAACGCGAGCGTGCCCGCGCGGAGCACGGGCAGGCGCAGCACGTCCGCGACCGCGAGCCGTCGGGGCGTGGGCGCGGCGCCGACGACGCGGCCGAAGCGGGTGAGGGCGAGCAGGGCCAGGATCAGGAACAGCGGCGCGCGGAACACGAACGAGGCGGGCCAGCCGAAGCCGTCGACGAGCAGGCCGCCGACCACCGGGCCCACGCCCAGGCCGACCCCGATGCCCAGGCTCATCGCGCCGAGGCCGCGGCCGTGCCGGGCGGGGGGCAGCGACAGCGTCACCAGCGCGGGCGCGGTCCCGTAGACCATCCCGCTGCCCACGCCCTGCGCCACGCGCAGCAGCAGCACCGCGCCGTAGGAGGAGGCGAGCGCGTAGCCCACGAACGTGGCCGTGCAGAGCCAGAGCCCGGCCGTGAAGACCGGGCCGGGGCCGAGCCGATCCGCGAGCAGACCCGCCGCGAACGCGGTGAACGCGTAGGTGAGGACGTAGCAGATGATCACCCACCGGATCGCGGCCGGCTCGACGCCGAAAGCCGAGGCCATCGCGGGGAGCGCGATGTTGATCGCGGAGTCGAGGGAGACGAGCAGCGCGCCGAGGGCGGCCAGGAGGACGGGCACCGGGCAAGTATACGTGGCCCGGGCCGTTGACCTGGCGCGGCAATCGGGGTAGAAGAGGACACCCCATGCCCCTCGAGCCCGGACAGGCCGCCATCGTGGAGGACGTCGTCACGCGCGGGCTCACCGCCGACGCCCTCGGCAATCCGGGCGTCAGCGTGTTCGCGACCCCGTTCGTCATCAACCTGCTCGAGCACGCGGCCCACGCGGTGATGGTCCCGCACCTGGCCCCGGGCGCGGCCAGCGTGGGCACCGCGGTGGACGTCCGGCACCTGGCCGCCACGCCGCCCGGCATGCGCGTGCGGGCCCGCGCGATTCTGAGGGAGACCGACGGCCACCGCTACCTCTTCGAGGTGGAGGCCTGGGACGAGGTGGAGAAGATCGCGGAAGGCCGTCACGAGCGCTTCATGGTGACCGACCTCGCCCGCTTCCTGGAGCGCACCGCCGCGAAGACCGCCCCGGGGAAAGGATCGAGCAGAGCGAGCTGAGCCGCGTCGAGCGGCGAGGCGAGCGCAATCCTATGGCGATACGCGTGAACATGGAAGTCAAAGGCAAGGAATATGCGCCCTTCGTCGTCACGGTGGAGCGCGGGAAGATCAAGGAGTTCGCGCGGGCCATCGGGGATCTCTCCCCGTTCTACCTCGACGACACGATCGGCCGCGCCTCCGAGTGGGGCGACATCATCGCGCCGCCCACCTTCCCCACCACGTTCCGCGACGAGAACGCGGACACCGGCGCGATGCTGAAGGACCTGGGGGTGGACATCTCGCGTATCCTGCACGGCGAGCAGGAGTTCGAGCACTTCAAGCCGATCCGGCCGGGTGAGACCTACCTCTGCCAGTCGCGGATCACCGACATCTACGAGAAGACGGGGCGGTCCGGCGCGATGGCCTTCGTGGCGCGGGAGATGTCGGTGGTGGACCGCGAGAGCGAGGTCGTGTGTCTGGTGCGCCACATCACGGTGGTGAGGCTCTGAGCCCCATGCGCTACGCCAAGATCCACGCGGAGGACGTGCAGCCGGGCCAGGAGATGCCGCCGCTCGTGAAGCCCCCGATCCAGCAGATCCAGCTCACCCGCTACGCGGGCGCCTCCGGCGACTTCAATCCCATCCACCAGGACGACGCCTTCGCGCGCGCGGCCGGGATGGGCGGCGTCTTCGCCCACGGCATGCTGTCGATGGGCTTCGTGGCCCAGTCCGTGACGGACTGGGTCGGGGTCGGCCGCGTCCAGAAGGTCTCGGTCCGCTTCGCGGCCCTGGTGCGCCTCGGCGACGTCATCACCTGCCGCGGCAAGGTGCTCGAGAAGCGCCCGGCCCGGGCGGCCGGCGACCACGACGTGGAGCTCGAGCTGTGGGCCGAGAATCAGAAGGGCGAGAAGGTCGTGACCGGGCGAGCGACCGTGACGCTGAGGTCACGTGGGTAGCTCATTGTCTTGAGCCTGATCCGGTCAGTCGCGGGCGGGGCGGCGCGCCAGGAAGTCGCGCACCGCCGCCACCGTGGACGGGAAGGCCAGCTCGTCCCACGGGATCTCCGCGGGACTCATCCACTCGAGACGGTCGTTCTCGTGGCAGACCGTCAGGGTGCCGCCGGTCACCATCGCCTCGTAGACCACGATGACCACCGGGGCGGAGGCGTAGGAGTACACGCCTACCAACCCGCCCAGCTCGACGGTCAGCCCGGTCTCCTCCCAGGTCTCTCGCAGGGCGCCCCCGTCCACCGTCTCCCCCCAGTCGACGTAGCCGCCGGGGAACGTCCACTTGCCGAGGGCGGGATGGATCGCCCGGCGCGTGAGCAGGAGGCGGCCGTCCTGCCACGGGATGGTGCCCGCGACCACCTTCTGGTTCACGTAGTAGATGAAGCCGCAGCCCGCGCACACCATCTCGGGGCGCTTCTCGGGCCCGGTCGGCTGCCGCACGAGGCCCACGCCGCAGAGGGGACAGAAGCGGATCGTGTCCGGCGTGAGGTGGGTGTGGGGCGGATGGGCCGCGTCGGCCGACATGACTCCGGCCAGTCTACCACGCGCGCCCGCCGCGCCTTGACACCCGGCGCCCCCGCGGGCCACCCTCAGGCCTCAGAGGAGGCGACACGTCGATGAAGTGGGTCGCGCCCAAGAGCGGCTTCGACGAGGTGTTCGATCCCCGCGGACACGCCCGCGCCCACTACGAGGCCCTCATCTCCATCCTCGAGTCCTTCACCAAGGAGGACGTGGAGCGGCGCGAGCGCCTGCAGCAGCTCACCCTGCGCAGCCAGGGCATCACCTTCACGGTCTACGGGGAGAAGGAAGGGCTCGAGCGCATCTTCCCGTTCGACTTCGTCCCCCGCATCATCCCCGCCGCGGAGTGGAAGGGCCTCCAGGACGGCCTCGTCCAGCGCATCACCACGCTGAACCTGTTCCTCGCCGACATCTACCAGGACCAGAAGTGCATCAAGGACGGGATCGTGCCCGCGGACCTCATCCTCTCGCGCAAGGAGTACAAGCGGGAGCTCCTCGGAGTGGTCCCGGCCCGGAAGATCTTCACCCACGTGGTCGGCACCGACATCATCCGCGACGACCGGGGCCAGTACCTCGTTCTCGAGGACAACTGCCGGGTGCCGAGCGGGGTCTCCTACGTGCTGGAGAACCGCAACCTCCTGAGCCGCGTGTTCCCCGAGTTCCTGGGCTCCTACCCGGTGCGCCCGATCAAGGACTACCCGACCCTGCTGCTCGAGACCCTCCGCTTCGTGGCGCCGCGCCGCGGCCAGAACCCGGTGGTGGTCGTCCTGAGCCCGGGCATCCACAACTCGGCCTACTTCGAGCACTCGTTCCTGGCCCGCGAGATGGGCGTGCCGCTGGTGGAGGGCCGCGACCTGCTGGTGGAGGGCAACCACGTCTTCATGCGGCGCACCCACGGCAAGCGCCAAGTCGACGTCATATATCGGAGAATAGACGACGACTTCCTCGATCCCCTCGCCTTCCGGCGCGACAGCATGCTGGGGGTGCCCGGCCTGCTCAACGTCTATCGCGAGGGCAACGTCGCGCTCGCCAACGCCCCGGGCGCGGGAGTCGCCGACGACAAGTCGGTCTACGCGTTCATGCCGAACCTCATCAAGTATTATCTGGGCGAGGACGCGCTCCTGCCCCAGGTGCCGACCTACCTCGGGTTCCGGAAGGACGACTTCAAGTACATCAGCGAGCACCTCGACCAGCTCGTGGTGAAGACCACCGGGGACGCGGGTGGCTACGGCATGCTCATGGGCCCGTTCGCGGCCGCCAAGGAGCGCGAGACCTACCTGGCGGCGATGAAGAAGAACCCGGGCAACTACATCGCCCAGCCGCTCGTCCAGCTCTCCACGCATCCCACCCACATCGAGGGCAAGTTCGAGCCGCGCCGGGTGGACCTGCGGCCGTTCATCCTCTACGGCGATCGCATCCGCGTCCTGCCCGGCGGCCTCACCCGGGTGGCCCTCCGGGAGGGCTCCTACGTGGTGAACTCCTCCCAGGGCGGGGGCAGCAAGGACACCTGGGTCCTCGCCCCGCGCGAGTCATGATCCTCTCCCGCGTCGCGGACGGGCTCTACTGGATGGGGCGCTATCTCGAGCGCTCGGAGAACACCACGCGCCTGCTCCTGGTGACCGAGGAGCTCTCCACCGAGGTGCTCGGGCTCGACGAGCAGCTCGCCCGCTGCGAGTGGGACGACCTGCGCGCGATCTTCCCGGGGTTCCCGGAGGACGAGCCGCCCGCCCGTCACCTCGCCGGCCTCGCCGCCACCACTCTGCTCGGGCTCTCCATCGATCCGGAGAACCGTTACTCGGTCTTCCACTCGCTCAAGAAGGCGCGCGACAACGCCCGCTCGGTGCGCGAGGCGCTCACCCTCGAATGCTTCATCAATCTCAACGAGACCTACCGGGAGCTCGAGGGCTACAACCGCCGCCGGCTCTCCGATCCCGCCACGTTTCGTACCGCGATGCAGAACACTCACCGCGGGATCCTGAGCGCGGTGGGGGCCATCGAGCATACCCTCACCCGCGACGCCGGGTGGCTCTTCCTCAAGCTCGGCGAGTCGCTCGAGCGCGTCTTCCGCACCAGCGTGATCCTCCGGACCAAGCTGCCCGCCCTGGTGGCCACCGAGCCCAAGATCGACCTGCCCCTCTTCTACAGTCAGTGGCGCAGCCTCCTGCGCGGACTCTCCTCGCTCGAGAACCACCGCAAGGTCTTCGGGGCCCGGCTCGAGCCGATCGACGTGCTGCAGTTCCTGCTCTTCGACCCCCAGACCCCCCGCTCGGTGCGCTACGGGGTCACCGCGGTCAAGGAGTACCTCGACCGCATCTCGAGCGCGAGCGACCTGAGCCAGCCGGTGCGGATCGTGGGCAAGCTCGCGGCCGAGCTCTCCTACCAGGGACACGAACTGATCCGCGAGGGCGAGATCCTGCCCTTCCTCGACCACGTCCTCGTCGAGCTCGGGCGCGCCCACGACGCGGTGTCCACCGTGTACTTCGGGAGCTGAGGGCGCCGCCGTGTTCGTCGAGGTCGAGCACACCCTGTCGCTGGCCTACGACGCCTACATCCGGGAGTCGTTCCTCGAGCTGCGCATGCAGCCCAAGACCACCGGGGACCAGACGCTCCAGTCCTTCGTGCTCGCGGTGGGCCCGCCGACCAAGACCTCGCGCTACCGCGACTGGAATCACAACGTGGTGCACCACTTCACGATCGTGCACTTCCACGATCGGATCGAGGTGGTGGCCCGCTCCGCGGTGAGCACCCATCCCGCCGCGCCCGCGCTCGCCACCGTCACCGACACGCGCCCCTACCCGGACCCACCCTACCCGCTCCTCGACTTCCTGGCCTTCGACGGGCCGGTGCGGGCGAGCGCCCAGCTGCGCCGCTTCGCCCAGGGCGTGCCGGTACCCGCCACCGCGCCGCTCGGCGAGCAGGTGCGCGCGTGCGGGCGGCACATCGGCGAGCACTTCACCTACCGGAAGAACGTGACCAGCTACGATTCGACCAGCGACGACTTCCTCGCGGCGGGCGCGGGGGTCTGCCAGGACTTCACCCACCTGATGCTCGGCCTGCTGCGGCTGCGCCAGATCCCGTGCCGCTACGTGAGCGGCTACCTCCACATGCCGCCGCGCGACGGCGAGACCGCCCAGAGTCACGCGTGGGTGGAGTTCTACTCGCCCGCCGCGGGCTGGGTGCCGTTCGATCCGACCCACAACCGCGAGATCGACGGCCACTACGTGGTGGTGGGCCACGGCCGGCACTACGACGACGTGCCGCCCAACAAGGGCATCTACCGCGGCAACGCGGACGAGACCCTGCGCACCGAGGTGCGCACCCAGGAGTCCACCCCCAAGGACATCTCGGCGCTGCACGAGGAGATGGAGCAGATCGACGTGCCGGTCTACCAGGAGATCCCGGAGCGCCGGCGGGACCGGCTCAAGCTGGCCGCCGAGCAGATCGCGGCCCAGCAGCAGCAGGAGCAGGAGCAGCAGCAGGCCGGCCGTTGACACCCGCGCCCGCGCGGTGCTAGAAGAGGTTGCCGCGCAGCGCCCGTCCCAATCGCTTTACCCCGAGGTCACCGAGAGGAGAGTCGGCATGAGGCATGTGAAGTGGGCGGTAGTGATCGGTCTCGTCGCGCTGGCGATCGGCGCGGTCGGCGCCCTCCAGGCGCAGCAGCTCAGCGGCGAGTACAAGATCGGGGTCCTGGAGCCGCTGACCGGCAACCTCGCGGCCGAGGGCAAGCGGCACCTCGAGGGCTACGAGATCGTCCGCGACCTCATCAACGAGCGCGGCGGGGTGATGGGCAAGAGGCTGGTGTTCGTGGTCGGCGACGCGGTCGATCCGACGGTGGCCGCCTCCGAGGCCACCCGGCTGGCCACCCGGGAAGGCGTCAAGATCATCACCGGCACCTTCTCCTCGACCCTCTGCGGGGCGGCCAGCGAGGCGGCGGCCCGGCAGAACGTCATCTACTGGGAGACGTCCTGCGTCGACCCGCGGCTCACCAAGCGCGGGCTCAAGAGCGTGTACCGGACCGAGATCGACGGCACCGGGTTCGGCTGGTACAACGTCGAGTTCATCGCCAAGCATCTCGCGCACCGGCTCGGCAAGAAGACGAGCGAGCTGCGCGTCGCGTATCTCTCCGAGGATTCCTCGTACGGCCAGAGCGTCACCGAGTCCGCGCGCCAGCGGGCCAAGGCCGAGTTCGGGATGCAGGAGGTGGCGCTGGAGTACTACACCTTCACCACCAACGACCTCACCCCGGTCATCCTCAAGCTCAAGAACGCGAACCCCGACGTCCTGCACCACATCGCGCGCAACCAGGACTCGATTCTCTTCTGGCGGCAGGCCCGCGAGCAGAACTTCGAGGTCAAGGCGGTCGTGCACGCGGGGGCGACCGGCTACGGCTCGCCCGACTTCGGCAAGGCCTTCGGCAACGACGCCAACGGCCCCTTCGCGCTGCTCGAGCCCGGCCCCGGCCTGATCATCGAGAAGCTGCGGCCGGAGGGCCAGGCGATCGAGCGCGCGTTCCGGAGCGCGGTGAAGGCGCGGACCGGCTCGGACGTCCCCACCGGCGGGCACCAGCTCGCGGGAGGCGGCCTGTGGGTTCTCAAGCTCGTGCTCGACGCGGCCAAGAGCGACGACCCGGACAAGTTCCGCGCCGCGGTCATGGCGATGGACGTGCCGGTCGGCTCGGCGATCAACGGCTGGGGCTTGAAGTTCGACGAGACCGGTCAGAACTCCAACCCGCGCGTGCAGCACTACATGCTCCAGTGGCAGGGCGGGCAGCTCGTCACGGTGTGGCCGGAGGAGTTCACCACCAACCGCGCCAAGTGGATCCCGCTCGGCGCGTGGGACCAGCGCAAGTAGCGCCCGCAGCCGGTTCGCCGATGCTCGCTCGCGCGCCCCGGGGCGGTCCCCCGGGGCGTCGCGCTATCGGCTGACCCGTCGATCAT
>Ga0134127_10001531_pt1 | contig 17085 bp, 20 predicted proteins | sample KB31753_FD_96459 | JGI IMG/M metagenome (GOLD analysis project Ga0134127, IMG submission 96459) | Terrestrial soil microbial communities with excess Nitrogen fertilizer from Kellogg Biological Station, Michigan, USA - KB3-175-3 | ecosystem: Environmental > Terrestrial > Soil > Unclassified ... | reverse complement strand
TCTGCAGCGTCCGGCCCGGATCGGCGAGGAAGGTCCACTGCGCGCCCACGGAGGCGCGGAACTCCTGCAGCTCGTGATGCTCGTCGGTTGAGATGGTGGCCATCTGGGTGTAGGCGACCGCGACCTTCGGGTAGAAGGCGGCCAGTTCGAGGTGCTGCTGGTGCTCCTTCGGGCAGTAGTGGCCGCGTGCGAGCGTGAGGATCATCGGGTCGTCGCCCTGGAGCTCGCTCAGCCTGCGTGGCGTGCTGGTGTGATCGGGCAGCTCGTAGTCGGGAAAAGTGCCTCCGGGCGCGACGTCAGGGCGCATGGTTGGACTCCTTCACTGGTCGGTGTTGACGTGCCCGCGCTCGGCCAGCTCAGGTCGGCAGTTCCGCCCCGGCCTGCTCCGCCCTCATGTACGACGCGTACCAGTCCGGCCAGTTCGCGTCCCGCTGCCCGGTGCGCTTCTCGTGCTCGCCGTGGGCAGCCTCCGCGCGCCGCAGCGCCTGCGACAGGTCGCTCACCGACGAGTACGTCGTGTCGCCGGCCACGCGCCCCGGGAACCGCGTCGTGATCTCCTGCAACACCCAGCCGTTGCCGTCCGGGTCGTTGAACGTTGCGTACGAGCCGTAGCTGAGGTGGTCAGGCGCGATGCCACTGACCTGGCCGCCGAAGGGAGCGGGGCCGGCGGCGTAATGGAATATTTCGCTCGCCTTGACGCCGCGCCCAACCAGCTCGTCGCGTGCAGCCTGGATGTCGGAGACGATCAGGAACAAGCCCTGGGCGGACCCGGGCGTCGCGTTCTTTCCGAAGTGAATCGAGCACTGGGAGCCAGGAGGCGTGAACTGAACCGCGCGGTCACGGCCGTTGCTGAAGTCCGCGTCGAGCCGCCACCCCAGACTCCCATAGAACTCCTTCGCGCGGTTAACATCCGAAACGGGTATGGTGACCACCTCGAGCTTCATGTCGACCTTCCCGACTCGCGCGTCGGTGGTCGCGTCCTTAGTACGGGTTGCGGTGGTGCTCATGGCCACCTCCTTCGTTATGTCAGGTGCGCAAACTGACCTGCTCCACGGGCTAAACCTACACCCTAGCTACGGCGCCAAGCGCAGCTGTGGAGGATGCTGGAAATGGTGATGGGTGGCTTCAGACAGGTACCACGCGAGGTACCGTCAACGGTGGGCTTTCTTAGCGCAGCTCGTCTCAGGCGTGTGCCCGCGCCCATCGGTCGGCCAGTTGGTCAATAGCCTCGACCGTGGAGCGCGCGGTCACCGCCAGGTCGTAGCAGCTCTCGGCGATTGCCCGTGCTTCGCGGCGGGCGCTCTCGGCGTCGGCGCCGCTCATCATCGCCGCCGCCCGGTCCGACCATGTGTCGACCCCATCCGGCGTCACCAGCCAGTCGGGGCGGGCCCGGAACACGGCGAGATCGGGTAGCGAGCCGGTCGGTGTAGCCAGCACGGGCACGCCCGACGCGAGCGCTTCCAGGATGGCGATCGGCACCGCTTCTGCCAGGACCGAAGAGAACAGGAATACGCTCGCTGCCTGCTCGAGCGATCGAATCCGGGTCACATCGGCATCAGCGAAAAGCTGCACTCGCGAGCCATAGCGCCCGCGGAGTCCATCAACCGTGGCGAGCGTGGAGCCACGCGGGCTCGCCACCGCTAGCGCGAGCTGGCATGCGTACCCCCGTTTCAGAAGCCGCTCGAAGACCTCCAACGCAAGCTCGACCCGCTTGCCGGGGACGTCTCGACCGACCCACAGCAAAGTCGGCAGCTCGGGGCTCAAGCCTAGTGCAGCGCGCACCGGTCCCGGATCGGCGGCGGGTCGAAAGTCGCGCAGGTCCACTCCCAGCGGCACCACGCGGATCTCCGTGTCAGGCCCGGCGCCCTCGGATCGCGCGCTCGCGGCAATGGACTCCGAAATACAGAGCATGAGATCGACGTGTCGGCTCAGACGCCGCGGATGCCGAAACCAGTCGCGCAGGGAGAGAGCCATCGAGCCCACGGCGCGAGGCCCGTGCGGCGGTAAGGTCTGCCGCAGGTTGAGCAAGGTGGTGCCGTGACGGAACATGACGATAGGCGGCCGGTGCGCCAACCGTCGTAACGCATCGATTGCTCCCCACGCTCCACCGTCCTCGCTGAGGACCAGGTCGCACTCACGAACTACCCGCTCGCTCGCCAGCCGGCTCGTCCCATGCCACCATGCTCGGGTATAGCGGCCGGGGCGGGTGCCGGGGATCTCGATGGTGTGAACGCCGGCGTCCGCGGGGAGCGTTCCGCCGCGGGTCGTGACCACAGTGACCTCCTCCCCTGTGCTCCTGAGCCAGCTGAGTAGCCACGTCAGATGCCGCTGCATGCCCCCGGCACCGTGCCGCTCGGTGACCCGCGAGAAGACAACCACTCGACGTGGCTTTGCATCGTTGGGGTGCCCGATGCGCTGGATCGCCCCGCTCGACGTTGATGGAGTCTGAGTCGCCGCGTTTGAGTTGTCGGGAGCCATTGACTGTTCGAGCGAGCGCCACGATCCAACCCGGCCCGCTAGGCGCTGGGCAAGCCGCCGCACGGCGACAAAATCGTCGTCCAGCTCCCACGTCCAGTGCAGCGTGATGGGCAGCACCATGCCGGGACGGTCGAGCAGATCTCCTCGATCGAGGGCTGCCAGGATGTGCGCCGCGCGGCCGTAGAACGGCGGCAGGGAGAGTACCACCGTGCGTCCACGCCGAATGCCGACAGGGGGATGGGGGGCCACATCGAGTAGGCTTTCAGGCCCGAGGCACAGAATGCGGCACTCGTCAGGTAGTGCCGACCAGAGTTCGGGCGGAAACCGATTGAACGGCGGCACGAACGCGATCGGATGGCAACCCGAGCGGGAGAGAAACTGCCAGGCCTGAGCGATGACGGCGCGGGCCTCGTCGGGGCGCATGTCATGGAACTCGGAGTGGAACTCGAGCTGCCGAGTACGGTGGGTCGCTCCGTGCAAGCCGACCTCGACCTGTTCCCGATCAACCTTTTCGGCCAGCCAGTCCCACTCGGTAGCCTCCTGGAGGCGCGCCTCGGAGACGGGCGAGAGAGGATCGGAGGCGAGAAACGGCGTCGCCGCAAGGAGGAATGCCACGCCCTCGTGCGACATGAGCTGCTGGAACCGACGAAATTGATCGGTCGGGACGCTCCAGTGGGGGTAGTCGTCTACCCGAAGGAGCACGAGTGCTGCGGGGCGTGATGCGGCAGGTTGTCGGGCAGCCTCGAGGCGCGCAAGCCAAGCTCCGATTGGGAGCCGCCCCATCCTCCCCGTTACCGCACGCGGCAATCGCATCAGCGAGCCACGGCGCCGGATAAGGGCCGGAAGGCGAGGCCAATCCATTGGCCCGGGTACCAGTGATCGCGGGGCTCCTCCTTGAAGCCGAAGAAGGCGCGTCCGGTTTCCTCCGCGAAGGCCGGGAGTCGGGTGGTCACGGTCGTGCCTACGACGGCCCGCTCGGTCAGCCAGGGATCGACTGCCCGGCACTCGGCGTATTCCACGTCCGGCGACACATGACTGTCGGTGATGAACAGGTCCACCGACTGTCCCAGGTCTTGCAGAGTGCTCACCGAATCTCCGTGGATGATCCCGGCAACTGAGCGCTGCCTAGTCCCAAGTAGGACCCCCGCGCGAGGGTCTCGGTCAATCCCGAGATATTCACCGCCGTTGCCTTCACCCGCGTTCTTGAGGAGCGCCTCCGCCAGCACCACGGCCGCAAGTCCCGGGCCCACTCCGGCTTCGACAACGCGCCCAGGTTTCAGGGCCCGGGCCAAGGCGTACCAAATCCTTTGTTTCCCGAGGCGTACCTCTCGGTCCAGCACAGCCCGGCGGTCGCTCGCTTCGCCCTGCTCGCGTACCGTTCGGTTGAGCTCCGCGTTCTCGGTCGGCTCGGCCAAATAGGCTCGCAACGCCCCGACGGGACAACCTGTCACCAGCGCGAGGTGGTGCGCGAGGTACTCGAGGCTGGCCGCGGAGTAGTCGTACGTAAAATTCGTGTATTCGCGCGAGCGAAGCAGCCACCGCGCTACCGCTCCTGCAGCAGAGGCGTAGTACGAGGCTGCGATCTTCAACCGCATAGGGGTGAGCGCGAAACTGAGCGCCGGATGCCGCTCCGCCAGACGCTTGAGCCGGGCCAGCGTCACGCCCTCGTCACCCGATCGTGGCGTGTGGCTTTCACTCATTCCACCCATTCTATTTAGGCTCCGTCAGAGTCGCATCGTACACCCGCTTCGCGGCCGGCACCGCGCGCCCTGCCGTGCACTACGTCCGCACACAATGAAGTCATAACACTGTGGTAACAAAGAGGTCAGCCGTCCAACGATCAACTCTTGCTTGACCGGCGCTTGACCGAGAGCTAGTTCGAGACAAACCGCCCTTACTTTCGTACCTTCAAGCTGCCGTGAGGCTGGCCCCTGGCAGGGTTGTTGGGCTTCTCATGCGGGGATCTTTCGTGCGGAGTCGGCTAATGGCTCTGGTCCATGAGGGCAGATCGTCAGCGCAAAGCCCAGGATCCAGCTTCGCGGTTTGGTGGCTTCTGCGACGGCTTCTGCCCACCTCCGCCACTGTGGCCGTTATCGCGGGGGCGAAATGCGGAGCCGGCCCAAACGCGGGATGTCCGCTCGAGATCCGCCGGGTGTACCTGTCCGGCAAGGCGCCTCAGGTGATTGTTCAGAACAAGGCGACCTATTCTGTTGGCCAGGTCGTTCTTCATGCAGCGTACCAGGACCTCTTCAACAAGTACCACGAGCCGACTCAGGCAATCGACACCGTCATTCAGCCAAACCAACGACTGACGCTATCCATGCCGCCGGTCCAGGGCAGTGTCGAATGGGAATCGCTCAACATGTTCGCGACCTGTGAGCGGGCCGACAGCACTACTCACGGGGCCGGCGCTGACTCTGCGCGCTAGGTGCTTGGACTGCACCCGTTCAAACAACTGTTGGGCATTGCAGGGCTCGTGTGCCGCGTGGCAGCCGGATCCAAGCCGCCGCCCGTGACAATGTGACGTGTGGTTCGGGCCGCGGCGGCGGTCGTCCTAGCACTCAGAGGGGGATCGGCCCCATTGCCATCCGCATGACCGCGTGTTGCGTGTTGCCCACCTCCCCCCGCGACCAAGGGAGGGTACGGATGAGAGCTCTCGGCATACTCGGAAACGTTTTGTTGCTCGGTTTTCTGGCCTCGTGCAGTAGCAACAACACGATGGGACCCGTCGTCCAAACGCCAACCGGTGGAGGCGGATCCAGCGGCGCGGTCACCGATGTCACCATCCAGAACTTCACGTTCACGCCGGCCAATGTGACTGTGAAGGTGGGTAGTACCGTACGCTGGACCAACAACGACCCCATCGCTCATACAACGACGAGCGATATGGGGGTCTGGAATAGCGGACCTCTCAACCCTTCGGGGGGGACGTTCCAGATGACCTTCTCGTCGACGGGTACGTTCCCGTACCATTGCTCGATCCACCCACCGTCGCTGTATCCGGGATTCGTGGGGACGATCACGGTAACGCAGTAGCTCTCCGTAGTCATCGTACCATGATCGTGGCTGCAGGCGCATCCGCGGGCTTTCTAGCACGGCCCGGCAAGAAGCCGAATCGGCCACGATTGTGACCCACCTCACGAAGGCAGGCTGCTGACTGTGCGTGGGTCGGGGGACACTGGCGCGGACCACCGCGGCTCCTAGTATTCCGTCTCCCGCCGCCCAAGTGAGACCCATGCCGACGTACGTTGCCCGCATCGACCGTGACGGCGAAACGCTACTCGAGCGCGCCGACGTCACCGTAGAGGTGTTGGGGGACGGTGATTGGCGAGCTCGCTTCTTCATCCCACCCGGAGGGAAGCTCGCACGCGGCGCCAAGCTTGGGTTTGCATTCGCGGATGGACGTCACGGGCAGGCCCACGTGGACCACATCCATCGCGCGCTGGCCAAGAAGGGTCCCCGCCTGGTAGAAGTCGCCGGCGTGGGCGCGCTCGCCTAGGCGGTTAGCCTCGAGCCTGGATTGCGTCCGCTGCCGGTTTCCAGTCATGTTGAAAGACCCGTTCCAGGATATCGCTCGTGATGGACGACGAGGACGACGTTGGTCGCTGGCAGCGAATCCAACGGCCGTCGATCGGACGATGGGTGCTCATCGCGACGCTGGTAGTGGTCGTGCCATTGCTGCTCTTGGCGGCAATCATCTTCGGTGCCGGTCGGTCGCTGGCTTTTGGTGCGATTCAACGCCTCACGGCCCGGAAATTCCCTACGGTCGAGTGGGTCGACTCAGGGGAACTGGCTCGCTGGCGCAGCGATTCCTCGCGCGGCCCGCCGGTCCTCCTTGATGCGAGAACGCCGCCGGAGTACGCAGTAAGTCATCTGAAGGGGGCGATTCGGATCGACCCGAGAACGCCCAGCCTCCGCACCGTCTCCGCACTCCCGCGCGATACCGGCGTGGTAGTCTACTGCACGGTTGGATATCGCAGCGCGCGCGTTGCCCAGTGGCTGCGGCGCCAGGGTTTTCACTCGGTGTACGATCTTGCGGGGGGGCTGTTTGCCTGGGCAAATGAGGGCCGTCCGATGGAAGCCGACGGGCGCCCAGTCCTCCAAGTGCACCCATACAACGAGTTTTGGGGCCGGCTACTCGAGCCCAAAGCACGGGCCGACCGGCCTCCGGTTACTGATCCGCTGAGCCTCCCCTGATCGTCCCTGACGGAGCCAGCGCAGTTAGCCCGCTTACGTCCTCGCCGGAAATCGCCAGGCTGTCTACCCGCCAGCGCCCCTCGGAATTGAGCGGCGACAGATCGCACTGATATCGCGTGCGGCGCAGGCCCGACGCGGTTGGGCGCTCGAGCGTGCCGAGAATGCGAAAGCGACCGTCGTCGAGGCGGACCCATCGCCAGCCTCCGACCTCGCGGGCGGCCGTGGTGGTCGCTACGCCTCTCCCGATCGCTGACTGCTGCACGAACTGACTACACGCCGCGTGTGCGTCGCGCAGATCGGGCCAGCCGGCGAGAAACCCGCTCAATCTGGGCACCCGTGCCTGTCCTGCCAACGAAACCAGGACGGTGCACAACGCTGCCAGCGACAGGACTTCGCATGCGATGAGCCCCAGGCGCATACGAGGCCGGCGCCGCTTGCGCTGAATCATGCGGTCCGAGATTGGAGCGATCCGAATCGGCGTTATCGAGCTCGTCATCTCATCACCTCGAATCGTCTCGGCCGTCGGCCGCCGTCGAAGAAGGCGCCGCGCCGCATTGCAGAGTGTCCGCTCCACGCCGCCGCTGCCGTGACAGCACTCACTTTCAGTTGCCGCACCACACTCGCGTCATTGCAGCCGGACGGCCCGTAGTGACGTGGCGCAATATCGGAGGGGCCTGCACGTCACCGGCTGGAGACACGAACGCCGGTAAGAACCGGCGCTCGTGGGTGCTGCATCGTCGTGTCGTACTTCGACACGGGTCAGGCTACACGACTGGTCGAGACCGCCCCGAGAGCAGGTTGATGAGCAGAATGACCAGCGCGATGACCAGGAGAATGTGAATGAACCCGCCCAGCGTGTAGGAGCTCACCATACCGAGCGCCCACAGTACGAGCAGGATGACGAAGATGGTCCAGAGCATGGATGCGCTCCTGAAGGAGTGGATGGCCGTCCAGCCTACCGAGCCGACGGGCCACTGGTCGCCATATTGCTGCGCTCGAATTCGTCGAGTTGGCGGTCGATCTCGTCCCGGGCCAGCCCGTACCGCTGCTGCAGGACGCCCACGAGCTGGTCCCTCTTGCCCGCGATCACGTCCAGGTCGTCATCGGTGAGCTTGCCCCACCGCTCCCGAACCTTCCCCCGCATCTCCTTCCACTTGCCCTCGATATAATCCCACGCCATGCGAGCCTCCACGAAAAGAACAGGCTTTGATCTGAGTAAACCGCGGTGTCAGGGTAGTAATTGCGCGTGGGCTCGGCAAGAGACCTTAAAGGCCGAATTGTCGCTAATCCCTAGGGTATAACAGAGACGCGCTCCACATCACAACCGCATCGTGACCCAGTGAGTCCGCGGACCGCCGCGGCAAGAATATTTTTCCGTGGTGTGCCCGACATTGCGTGGTAGATCCTTCCTGCTGGTCGCTCTGGTTGCAGGTGTCCCTCGAGCGGCACCGGCGCAGCTGCCTACGTGGATCGTCGAAGAAACGGCTCGTCCCGCGCTCAGTGCGCTCTGGCAATCGAGCGTGGCCGCCCGAGCGGAACGGGTCGCATGCCTGAGCGGCCGTGTGGGCCGTGATTCGGTGTGGGTTTTGGGGGCCGAATCTGTGGTCGCCGCCGGAGCGGACTCGCTCACTGCCGAGGGCGAGCCGTCCCTGGCTCAGTGCGGTCCGCCACGCTGGATCGGCACTGTGCACACTCACATCCGCTCAACCGACGATCCCGAACCGGCCCCTCGCTTCTCGTCAGGCGATCGAGCGCAGATGTCGGAGTGGGTGCGTCGCTGGGGCCGTCCGGGTGCGTTCTGTGTGCTGTATAGCGCCCAGGGCGCCCACTGCGAGCTCTATCCCTGGCGCGGACCGCGCGACTCGGCGCCGCCGTCCCCGTAAGGGGCCCAGGGTCTCCTTGCGCGTGGTATCTTCCAGCAATGACCACCGCACGCAGGACCCACGGCTTTCGAGAATCGGTAATCCGGGGCATGACCCGTCTCGCTCGTGAGCACCGGGCGATCAACCTGGCCCAGGGCTTCCCCAACTTTGCCGCACCGGAGCTGCTCAAGGCCGCGGCCACCGAAGCGATTCGGGGCGACATCAATCAATACGCGATCACGTGGGGAGCCCAGCGACTGCGGGAGGCGCTGGCACGCAAGTATCAATCGTGGTACGGGCTCACCATCGATCCGGAGCGCGAGATGACGGTGACCTGCGGCGCCACCGAAGCGATGATGGCGACGCTGCTCGCCGTGGTGGACCCCGGCGATGAGGTGATCATCTTCGAGCCGTTCTACGAGAACTACGGGCCCGACACGATTCTGTCCGATGCGCGACCGGTATTCGTGCCCTTGGAGCCGGGGCGGCCGCTCGACCTGGAGCGCCTGACCGCGGCCTTCTCACCCCGCACCCGTGCGATCGTGGTGAACACGCCCAGCAATCCCTCCGGACGCGTGCTCACTCGCGCAGAGCTCGAGGCCATTCGCGATCTCTGCGTCCAACACGACTGCCTCGCGGTGACCGACGAGATCTACGAGCACATGGTCTATCAGGGAACGCACATCCCCCTGGCGACACTTCCCGGAATGGCGGGCCGAACAGTCACGATCAGCGGGGCTTCGAAGACGTTCGGCGTGACCGGCTGGCGAATCGGTTGGGCCCTGGCGCCGGAGGCAATCACCGACGCGATCCGGAAGGTGCACGATTTTCTCACGGTCGGTGCGCCGGCGCCCCTGCAGGAAGCGATTGCGATCGCGCTCGATCGCCTCGACGAGCGGTTCTATCAGGGGCTGACCGAGTCGTATCTCGCGCGGCGCGGGCTCTTGTCGGATGCGCTGAGCGAAGCCGGTTTCCGTTGCGTTCCCCCCGAGGGTGCCTACTACATCCTCGCCGACTTTTCCGAGCTGAGCGACCTGCCGGACACCGAGTTTGCGGTGTGGCTCTCGCGCGAAGTGGGGGTGACCCCGGTCCCGGGCTCGAGTTTCTACCACGACCCGGCGGACGGTCGAACGCAGGTCAGATTCGTCTTCTGCAAGACCGATGATATCCTCCTCGAGGCAGCTGGCCGGCTTCGGCAGCTGCGCGCTATCCAGGCGGGACATCGCGACCGTCCGGCGACGTTCGAGACCGCGGCCCGGAGCGGACTGCAGACCTGATGCACGCACCGGCCTTGCGCCGGGAGGGCTATCATCGCACTCTGAGCCTGAGGCCAGCTCTCCATGGAAACCGATAACACTCGCTCCCACGTCCGCATTCATTATCCGCCCTCCGGGCGCCCACATCTGGTGCTCCCGGCAGGTGTGCATGAGGTGCTCGACCTCTCCGCGGAAGGACTGCTTGTGTCGGTACCGGAAGGCTCGGCGAAACCGACGCTGGGTGCCCGAGTGGAGGGAACTCTGCAGCTACAGACGGCCGGGCCTCTGGCGCTCCGCGCCCGGGTAGTCTGGGTTGACGGCGACCGGGTGGGCCTGCACCTCTGGCCGGACGCTATTCCATATCCGGTCCTCCTGGCCGAAGAGCGCAACCTCGCCCCTAAACGGGAGGCTTAATCGCGGCGCGGTCCACCCCGGTCTCGTTCGCGCCGGTAGAGGGATCGATGAGTTTTGCGGATCGCGTGGACGCAGGTCGGCGCCTCGCGGCTGCCTTGGAGCCATTCCGGACCCGCAACCCCGTCGTTCTCGCACTTCCGCGGGGCGGGGTGCCGATCGGCTATCATGTCGCCCGCGCCCTTGGCGCTCCCCTGGATGTGATCGTGGTGCGAAAGCTGGGGGCTCCCGGACACGAGGAGTTGGCGGTCGGTGCGATCGCGCGCGGCGCGGCCTACATTGATTGGCCGATCGTGCGCCAGCTCGGCGTGAGTCAGGCCTATCTCGATCAGGTAACCGCTGCCGAGGAGCGGGAGCTCGAACGTCGCGAACGGGCGTACCGACAAGGACGGGCGGCGCTGCCGATCGAGGGCCGGACCGTGATTCTGGTGGATGACGGTCTCGCTACCGGTGCCACGCTCCGCGCGGCGCTCTCAGCGGTTCGCAGCGAACACCCCGCCCGGATCGTCGTCGCGGTTCCAGTGGGGGCCCCTGAGAGTGTGGCCCGCTTCCGCGAGATGGCTGATGATGTGGTTTGCCTCGAAATGCCGCCCGACTTCCGCGCCGTCAGCCTCTCGTACGACGATTTCTCTCCCACAAGCGACGCCGAGGTGGTGGAATGCCTCGAGGCTGCTCGCTGATCCAGCCTCTCTCTCACGGAGTCCCAATGCACACGGCCGATGCCGACGGGTACAAAGTCGAGCTCATCGCGCGTCTCGTTGCCGTCATGGGGCGAACGTTCGCTACCGTCGAGGGCCGGGAGGCCGGCGTGCGGACCTTGAGTGAACGGCTGCTCCGGTTGGACGACGCCACGCTGCGCCAGCTTGCCACCAGCTTCGGCTTGGACGAGCCGGGTGAGCCGGAACCGGATGAGGCATGAACTGCCTTTAGCGTCCACCAATGTCTCGCGCCTTTGTTAACGAGGACGCCGGCGGCGACGCGCCCCGGTATCCTCTCCCTCATCCCGACGATCCCGCGTATGACGCCGCGGCGGCGCGGGCCCTGCTGCGCGGCGCGGATGAAGGCGACTCGGCGACTGCCGAAGCGGCGACGGGATATGTGTTCGGAGAGCCCCGCCTGCGTCCTCATGTCGAACGGATCCTGAACGAAGCCCGCGAGACGGGTGACGAACGGCTGGAGCAGCTGGCCGAGCGATTTCTCCGGCGGGGCGGCGTTCGGGGGCGGAGGCCGAGAGCATGAGTCGACCCAAGCCGACCCCGCGATTCTTCTACCGGCTTACCAACGGCATCCGGATCACGGTTCGGCCCGAGTATCTCGCGAACCGCTCGGATCCGGCCCATCACCGATTCGTCTTCGCCTATCACGTGCGGATCGAGAATGTCGAAAGCCGCAGCGCGCGGCTCGTCAGCCGAAAATGGCTGATCCATGACGAGATCGGCGAGGACGTGGAGGTCGAGGGCGAGGGCGTCGTCGGGGAGCAGCCTGTCATCGGACCCGGCGAGATTCACGAGTACCAGAGCTTCATCGTCCTCAAAGCGCCCGGCGGCTACATGGAAGGGTCGTACCGTTTCGTGCGGTCCGATGGGAGCGCATTCGACGCCGAGATTCCCCGGTTCGTTCTATCGGCGGGCGACCTCGACGATGGGTGAGGGAGCGATGGATCGAAGCGAGTCTCTCCGTGCGGCGTTCGAACTCGAGCTGGAGCGGCTGCAGATTGGTCCGGTGAAGCTGCTCGTTGCCGTGTCGGGCGGCCCGGATTCCGTGGCCCTGCTCGACCTGCTTGCCGGTGCCGCACTCGAGCGCGGGCTAGTCCTCGTTGTAGGTCACATCGACCATGGGATTCACCCTTCGAGTGACACGGTGGCGGCGACCGTCCATGCCTTGGCGACGGCCTACAACTTTCCTGCAATCGAGCGGCGCCTCGCGTTGGGACCGGGCACGAACGAGACCGTCGCGCGAGCGGCCCGCTATCGGGCGCTCGAAGCGATGCGCCGGGAGGTAGGCGCGACGTTCATCGTGACAGCCCATCACGCCGACGACCAGGCCGAGACGGTACTCATGCGAGCCCTTCGCGGATCGGGGCCGGCCGGGCTCGCTGCAATGGCACCCCGACGCGGCCGCCTCCTTCGGCCTCTTCTGCCCTTCCGGCGGGCTGAGTTGGCCCGGCATCTGCTCCAAGTGGAGCATCCGATCTGGGCCGATCCGGCCAACGCTGATGCAAGCCATTTGCGCTCCTGGGTACGGCATCAGGTGCTGCCTCAACTGGCTGAGCGGATTCCAGACGTCGCGGATCGGCTGATCGAAGTGGCCCAACAGGCAGGAGTGAATCGCGCCGGCTGGGATGCGCTGCTGGATGTCATGCCGGAACTCGACCTCAGGGCCGAGCCAGACGGGGCTTCGGCGAGCCTCAATGTACTCGAGGCATTTGACGACAACCTATTGTTGTGCTTACTGATGGCCATTTGCAGAAGAACCGGCTTCTCGGCTGGTCCGAGTCGGCTTCGTCGAGTGGTAGACCTGGTCAGGCAGCGTAGCAGCGGAGCATGTGTTCCGCTCGGGTCCGGGTGCGTTGTCGAGAGGTCGTTCGATCGGCTGCGGCTGGTGCATGCGACGTTGCAGTCGGTCAACGAGGCTCTCGAGTTGACCATTCCGGCCGGGGTCGCCGAATGGGCGGAATGGCGATTCACCTGGAAGGTTGCCACCGCGCCGACTCGGCAGGAGCGCCGGGCAACAACTGCCTGGTTCGAGCCGGAACGACTTCTGGTACGAGCGTGCAGGAGCGGCGAGCGAGTGAGCCCGTTGGGTGGTCGGGGCCGGCGCCTGATTGTGCGCTGCCTTCAGGAGGCGCGGATTCCACGAAGCCGGCGGGCCGCATGGCCGGCGCTGGAGCACGAAGGAGCTGTCGTTTGGGTCCCTGGTGTTTGCCGTTCCGATCGTCTCGTTCCTGCCCCGGGCGCGGAGGCGCTGCGTGTCGACGCTGAGCTCGCCTGATGTTCTCCGCCGCACCGGCGGACGCAGCATCAAGTCGATCGTCTACGACGAACGGGAGATCGCGCGGCGAGTGGCGGAGCTGGGAGCCGACGTCACCGCTGCCTATCCCGATGGTGATCTGCTCGTCCTTGGTCTGCTCAAGGGAAGCTTCATTTTCTTGAGCGACCTCGTGCGGAAAATCGAGCGGCCGATCCAGATCGACTTCCTGGTGGCCAGCTCCTACGGTGCCGACAAGGTCTCGAGCGGCACGGTCAGGCTCCTGTATGACCCGGAAACCAAGCTGGAGGGCAAACATATCCTGCTCGTTGAGGATATAATTGATAGCGGACGGACGCTGCAGCGCCTGCTCGGGCTGTTAGGTAGGCGGCGGCCCAGGAGCCTGGCAATCTGCGCGCTCCTCGACAAGCAACTCGCGCCCGTGCGTCCCCCGGAGCTTCGCTTCGTGGGGTTCCGGGCGCCGCCGGCGTTTCTGGTCGGGTACGGACTCGATCACGCCGAGAACTATCGTCACCTTCCGTTCATTGCGGACCTGGATTCCTAGATGGCTGACAGACTCCCGACCCGACCCCCTCGTCCCAGCTGGGGGAATTTGAGCAAGAACCTTGCGCTTTGGCTCCTGGTGGCCTTGCTCGCGCTCGCGCTCTTCCAGATGATGAGCCGGCAGCGCAACCCTACCCAGGAATTCTCCTACACCGAGTTCAGTCGTCAGCTCGACCAGGGCAACATTGCCCGGATCGAGATCTACGACGGCAAGCGGCTCGAGGGCGACTTCAAGCAGCCGGTGGCGCAGGACGGGCGCTCAGCCAAGAGCTTCACGGTGCTGCTCCCCATCGCCAACAGCGAGGCATTCCTCAAACGTCTCGACGAATCGGGCGTCCAGATCGTTGCCCGGGAGCCCAAGGGCGGGATCACTGCGATCATCATCGCGGCGCTTCCCTGGATCGTCATTCTGGGTCTGTGGTTCTTCCTGCTGCGCCAGCTCCAGGCCGGCGGCAGCCGAGCCTTTGCATTCGGAAAGTCCAAGGCGAAGCTGCTCGCGGGCGATACGCCCAAGATCACCTTTGCCGATGTGGCCGGCGCCGATGAGGCCAAGGTCGAGCTTCAGGAGATCATCGAATTCCTGAAGGATCCGCAGAAATTCACCCGCCTGGGCGGCCGGCTCCCGAAGGGCGCCCTGCTAGTTGGGCCTCCAGGCACGGGCAAGACGCTGCTCGCCAAGGCCGTGGCCGGCGAAGCCGGCAGACCGTTCTTCTCGATGTCGGGCTCCGATTTCGTCGAGATGTTCGTCGGCGTCGGCGCCAGCCGGGTGCGCGACCTGTTCGAGCAGGGCAAGGCGCACGCGCCCTGCATCATCTTCATCGACGAGATCGATGCCGTGGGGCTCGACCGCGGCGCGGGCCTCGGCGGCGGCCATGACGAGCGGGAGCAGACTCTGAACCAGCTCCTGGTCGAGATGGACGGCTTCGAATCGAACGACGGGGTGATTCTGCTTGCGGCCACCAACCGGCCGGACGTGCTCGATCCCGCACTGCTACGGCCGGGCCGGTTCGACCGACAGATCGTGGTGGATGCGCCGGATGTGCGCGGTCGGGAGCAGATCCTCCGGATTCATACCCGGAAGATTCCGCTGGGCACGGACGTACGGCTCGACGTCATCGCCAAGGGAACGCCGGGAATGGCCGGCGCCGATCTGGCGAACCTGGTCAACGAGGCGGCCGTGCTCGCGGCCCGGAAGAACAAGAGCCTGGTGGACCACCGCGACTTCGAGGAGGCCAAGGACAAGGTGATGCTCGGCGTCGAGCGCCGGAGCCTGGTCCTGACCGAGGACGAACGGAAGCTCACTGCTTATCACGAGGCCGGGCACGCCATCGTGGCGCTCAAGACGCCCGGCAGCGATCCCATCCACAAGGTGACGATCGTGCCCCGCGGGCGGGCGCTCGGTCTCACCGCGTCCTTGCCCGAGGTCGATCGCCACAACTACACCAAGGAGTGGTTGATCGGTAGCCTCGCGATGTTCTTCGGGGGGCGCGTTGCCGAGGAGATCATCTTCGGCCCGGAGAAGGTGACGACCGGGGCAGGGAACGACATCGAGCGGGCGACGGCTCTCGCCCGCCGGATGGTGACCCAGTTCGGCATGAGCGAGCGTATCGGCCCGCTCGCGGTGGGTGACAAGGAGCAGGAAATCTTCCTGGGTCGGGAGTTCGCGCAGCGGCGCGAGATCTCGGAACGGACTGCGGAAGCGGTGGACGACGAAGTGAAGCGGCTGGTGGACGAGGCCTACGCCAAGGCAATGGAGATCGTCCAGGCCAACCGTGAGCTGCTCGACCGGATTGCCGTCGCGCTGCTCGAGCGGGAGACGATCGACCGGGAGGATCTCGACCGCCTGATGAAGGGCGAGCAGCTTCCCCCGCGCGTCCTGACGCCGGAGCCGTTCAATCCGCAGACGCCGTCGCCCACCAAGCCCGCGCCCCAGCCGGCACGCGCGCCGATTCTCGGCGCACCACCGGCTGAGCCGGCCGGCGCGTGAATGTCATTCCACTTGCCCTATCCTCTTCCCGGTCGCTCCGCGACACTCTCATAGAACACGGCTGGTCGCCGGAATTAGCGGCGGCCGCCGCGGGCGGCGCGGAGCCGTTGGGTTTTCACCTCACCGAGCTGGACCAGGACACCCTCGAGGCCCTGGTCCATTTTGCTGGTGGCCTCGGGCTCGAGGTCGTCACCGGAGACAACTGGGCAATCGTGGCCGGCAGCCGGTCGCGGTTGAGCGCCTTCGCACGGCCGTGGACCGCGCCGGAGGTGCTCCGCAACCTCGCTCTCCGGGTCGGGCTCGCGATGCCGGGGGAGCCTCCCCAGATCTGGCGCACGGCCGAGGGCGACGTGGAACTCGACCGGCCGGTGCTGATGGGCATCCTCAACGTGACGCCCGATAGCTTCAGCGATGGCGGACGATTTGTGGGAGTCGATCAAGCGCTCGCTCACGCGGCCCGGTTGGCAAAGGAGGGCGCGAGGATTGTGGATGTCGGTGGTGAATCGACCCGGCCGGGGCGAGAGGGCCTGGTGCCGGAAGCCGAGGAGCTTCGGCGAGTAGTGCCGGTCGTCGAAGCCCTCGTGCGCGATCTGCCCGACGTGCTGGTCTCGATAGACACGGTGAAGGCGCCCGTTGCGCGTGCGGCTCTCGACGCCGGCGCCGCAATCGTGAACGACGTGACGGCGCTGCGGCACGATTCGGCGCTCGCGAGTGTGGCCGCGCGCGCCGGTGCCGGGTTGGTGCTCATGCACTCCCGAGGGACGCTGCTTGAGATTGCCTCGTACGACCACGCCGAGTACGGGGGTGATGTAGTGGGGGCGGTCGTGCGGGAGCTGTCCGGCGCGGTCGAGCAGGCCACCGCTCAGGGCAATGCGCCCGACGCTCTCGTGGTGGATCCGGGCCTCGGCTTCTCGAAGACGCCGAAGCAGAATAAGTTGGTCTGCGACAGGCTCGCCGCACTCCTCTCGCTGGGCCGGCCAATTCTGGTGGGCCCTTCTCGCAAGCGGTTCGTCGGCACTATGATCGGTCTCGACACGTCGGAGCGGGACCGCGCCAGCGCGACGGTCTGCGCCCTCGCGTGGGAACGAGGAGCGCGATTGTTCCGGGTGCACGACGTCGCTGCGGCCCGCGAGGCATTGACCGTCGCTCAGGCCATCGGAGGTCCCTAGTGTCGCTCGCGCAGCTCCCGATCGCCGTTCCCACTTGGCGGGACCTGCTCGAGATTCTCATCGTCGCCGCAGTACTCTATCGGATTCTCAAGTTCCTCGCCGGTACTCGCGCGCTCCAGATCCTGCTCGGCCTGGTCGTCCTGGCCGTGATCTATGTCGCCGCGTTCCTGCTCAAGCTTTCGATGATCACCTAC
>Ga0134127_10001528_pt1 | contig 17096 bp, 16 predicted proteins | sample KB31753_FD_96459 | JGI IMG/M metagenome (GOLD analysis project Ga0134127, IMG submission 96459) | Terrestrial soil microbial communities with excess Nitrogen fertilizer from Kellogg Biological Station, Michigan, USA - KB3-175-3 | ecosystem: Environmental > Terrestrial > Soil > Unclassified ... | reverse complement strand
GTCCGCCTGCAGCGGTTAGCACAATCAGCATTATCGAGGTCACAAACGCATGACCGTGTGTTCGCTTAACCTGTAGAGATTGGAACATCGAGGTCTCGTCCGCCGGTTCTGCGAAAAGAACGCTTCCCGGTGAACTGAGTTGATGGTGCGAACGACTTGACGGGCGACGGCCGATTCGACGTAGTGCTTCGCGAAACTCAGCCGCACTGCGAAAGCGTTGATCAGAATTCTGCGACATCGCCTTTGCGAGTATCGCGGCAATGTCTCGGCCAACAGTCGGATGAACAACGTCAGCAGGCTTCAACGGATCGGCTTCGCCGTTTGCGAGGGCCGCCGCACGGGAAAGTGCGTCAGCCGGTTTTACACCTGTAAGCAGGTGATAAAGAGTTGCACCGAGTGCATATATGTCACTCCCTGGCCCCGCGGCTTGCGCCTGGATCTGTTCCAGCGGAGCGTACTGGCGGGTGTAACCAAAGAATGGAGCGGACGAAGTTGTCGAAGCTTCAACAGTCTGGGCTTTGGCCAGACCAAAATCGAGCAAAGCGATTTGCCCAGTCGCTGTCAGTTTTAGATTGTGCGGTTTGATGTCGCGGTGAATCACCTGGCGATCCTGAGAGTGCAGATAAATCAAGGCGTCGAGTAATTGATCGGCCCAGGCGACAACCTGTTCACGAGGGAATGGCCCAGGTTGTTGATAAATGATCCTGGCGAGATCAACTCCGCTAATGAACTGCATCACGAGGAACGCCCTGTTGCCCTCTGTGAAGTGATCGCTGACGCGTGGCAACGCCGGGTGTTGCAAGCTCGCGAGTAGTCGAGCTTCCTGCTCAAACTGCTTTCTAACACTTGCTTCGACTGAGAAGGTTTCTTTTAGCGCAACAGTAATCCCGAGCCGCTGATCTATCGCTTCGTAGACAGCACCCATCCCTCCTTTGCCCAGCTGGCGGACGATTCGATAGCGACCTTGTAAGACCGTTTCTGGAGCGAGCGCCATGAGGACGTCGTTCGCTTCAATTGTTGGTGACGTTGGCAAGGATTTGGATCTGACCTTAGGCAGAAGGGAAGGGAACGTGACGGTTGTTATCGGGTGAAGCTGGTAAGTAACAGATGCAGCTGTGGGACACGAAAGTGTTCCCGACGTTCAGCTTCGTTTAGTTGATTGAATTGTGAGGCGCCTGGCGATCTAAGGGCGAGTTGTTGTTGGTCGCCAGTTTGAGGGACCGGTCTTGGTTAACCGCATCCACCGCAAAAAGTATATGTCAGCGATTGGTACTGGCACAAGAATTAAGTTCTGGAGCGGAAAGTCCACGAAAGGATTCTTCGAATGACTGCTGGACTACCTTTCTGTGCAAAGCCCTTCCGAAGCGGAATTGGGCGTATTTCACGCAAACTCGTCCAGGTTTCCCGGATCGGTTCGTTCTAATGTTCCTCGGTTCGTTGTAAGTAGGCGGTGACTGCTTCAACGGCGCCTTCATGCAGCCGCTCCGGTCGCACGTTTCGCCAGTGCTTCTCAAACTCTTCGTCGGCAACTTCATGTTGAACAGCGCGCTCCTTGTTTTTCAACCACGTCTCAGCCCATTGACGGAGATCAGGGTCCTGGTTCATTGCCGAACGTGCGGCGTGCATACTCAAAGGTGTGTTCAATATCATTGTGTTTTCCACTTCCCACTCAGACGGCAAAACCATCCTGAGTGTTATTACGCAAACTAACAGTTTGCATTACAAAGTAAGCTTCATTCCAAAATGGTGAGCCTCAATCGACATTCTTTTGGTTAGATAGAAACGATGCGCGGCGAACCGATGCACGCCGGAATCAAGGTGAAACTCATCGCAGCCGGCTTCCTTCGCATACGCTACCAGCCAGTCAAACAGAGTTCCTCCGTAACCTCTTGACCTGTCTCCACCGGCAGTCACGAGGTCGTCCACATAAAGAAATTTGCCCCAGGCAAGGCACTCGGAAATGCGAAATCCAGCAACTGCCTTGACGTCTCCCTTGAAGGCGTAAGCGAGTTGATAGCCGGCGATCTCCTGCTGCCGTCTGATCCGAGACAGAAACTCATCAGGACCGACGTGCGGACGCAACTCAAGCATCACTTTGTAACAAGCCTGAATCTCAGAATCTTCCTGTGCGAGCGCGACACCATTCTTCATATGATTCTCAATCAATCGCCTGTGCTGAGTGGATTTGATCCAGATCCTGATTTCTAGCATCCATCTTTCGCGAAGTAAACCGGGAGTTAGCTAGCCGGCGCCGACCGCGTCCGAGAAAAAAGGCTCGCGGAATTCTCCGAGAGCCTTTTGAACAATCACATCGAAAACGCTGATTAGGCGTTGTCGGGCGGAATCGTCAGTTGCTGACCAATCTGAATCTTGTCTGGATCCTTCAGAGTCTCGCGGTTGGCGTAGAAGATGCGCATGTACTCGTTCGCGTCTCCATAGAACTGCTTGCTGATCTTGGAAAGAGTGTCGCCACCCTTGACGGTGTATGTCTCGCCCGCCGCTCCAGCTCCTCCGCCGGCGGCAGCGCCCATCGCCCTCGTTGTGTCTACACTGATATCTGCAGTGATGTCATCCTGGGCCGGATTCACCAACTTAATCTGGTCCCAGAATTTGTTCTTTGCTTCTTCAGACGGCGCAATCGCACGAATGAAGAGTTTGTCGTCCTGCACGTGCAGATTCTGGAATTGTATTTTTTCCTGATCGGCGGCATTTAGCACCGATTGGTATTTCTGCTTCAGTGTGTTGAAACGCTGTTCACCGTTGGGTTGTTGTTGCGCTTCAGACGCACCACGTCCGAACATTTTGTCAAAAAGCCCCATAGTTTATTCCGTCCTTTCAGTTGTTGTTTCCTCGGGATGCTTTGATCGTGTCACCTGCCGTCTTAGTTTGCAAGCATCAAAACGACGTACCACTATCGCACGCTCCTTTGGCACAAGATCGTAACAACGTTTCCGGCCATCAGCTTAAGGGAATGAGGATCGCGTTCCTGCGAAGACCGTTCATTGATGCTGTTTAAAGTCGGGGAATGTTTTCTCCGGGCGATACCACAATTGTCTTGAAGGTGGACATGCGTACTAGTCCCGGCGCTGCGCCTTTTGGTTTTGAGAGATACTTTCGTGACGTGTAGTGGATGGTCACCTTGGAATCTTCACCGGCTTGACTGAACTTTGCGGCCAGTTGGGCAGCCTCAATGATCGTCCGATGGGGTATTTCGTTTCGTGTCAGGTTGCGAATGACTACATGCGAACCAGGGTAATCCGCAGCATGGAGCCAAAGATCATGTGGTTTCGCCACTTTGAAGGTCAATCTGTCGTTCGTTTGTGCGGCTCGCCCCACAAGAACCTCGTATCCGTCAGACGAACGGTACCGGCGCACACCCGGTATCTTTTCAGCCTCCTGCTTCTTCCTCGTTGTTGTCGCGCCGGCCTTAGAGGGCTTCTCAAATGACGCAAGGCCCACGGCGTCCCCCTCCTCAATAATCTTCTCCACTTCGGCGAGCCGGCCCTGTAACTTCTCAATCTCGGGCTCGAGCTGGGCGAGACGAGTATTGATTTGTTCGGCAGCATTTTTTGCCTTTGTGTAACGAGAGAACAATCGTGCAGCTTCCTCTTGTAGAGAAGTGTTTTCGTCGAGCTCAACTGTGAGCTCAGGAGTTCCTTCGGAATAGTAATCAATGAGGCTGACACTGTTTCCGTGGCGTTTGGCGGTTGAAATGTTGGCAAGGAGTAAGTCGCCCATTCGCTTGTGCTCCAATGGATCCCCATGATTTGAGAGATCGCGTTCAAGGTTCTTCCGAAGTTTGGAACGCTGGGCAATCTCTTTTTTCAGTCGTTCGCGAACTTCTCGAGATCGATTAGCAAAGCTCCTGGTCGCTTCCAGGTCCAGAAAGTAACGATCTAACTTTTCAGAAAGTGACCCGACGCTTGTGTCCAGATTGAAATCAGATTCACCCAGCGCGCCGATGGCCGATGATTGAGTCTCGGGAGGGCGATAGGCTTGGCCGATTTCCTGACCGGCTCCAACCGGCGCGCGCAGGGCATGGCGGATTTGATTATTACCGTCGAGGAGAAAGAGGTTCGTCGAGCGACCAGTCAGCTGGGCCACCAGAGTGACGCGGCTCGTTTCTCCGATTTCACTCTCAGAAAGAAATTCGAGTCTAACGATTCTTTCCTCGCTGTCTTTCTTGATCGACAACAACTTCGCACCCGATAGAAGACTGCGAAACGCCTGCGCAAAGAGAAGCGGTGGAATCGACTGCTGTTCGAGTTCACGAGCACGCCGCTTGATCAGATACATCCTGGGTTGAGCGGGGTCCACACTGAGGAAAAGATATCCGGCGTCTCTCGCACCGAAATCAATTGCCAACGAAAAAGGCGTCAACTGAAAAACCCTGCCGGCGAAGTGGCCGGACAGTGCCGACTCAAGCTCATCAACGATCGCCTGGATGGTTGATTGATCCATGGTGCCGCAGGCTAACAGATCGAGTGGGGCAAATGAAAAAGGCCCTCTGCGCCGAGGGCCTTAAATTCATAAGAGTTTCGGTGATGCTAGATCTGAATAACAGCAGTACGTGTGATCCGGTCGTGCGCAGTCAACCTGTCGGAATTCAACAACGCGATTATTGATGTGATGCCCAGAACAAGAAGAGAGGCGAGATAGATCAGGGCGCGTCCGGCAGATTGAGTTCCAGTCGGAATTAAGCCGGTCCGGGCATCGACGATGCGTAGCGACAGTAAGCGCAGGCCGATAGTGCGTCCGGTAAGAGCCGTCGAGATGGTCAAATAAAGAAAACCGACGACGGAAAACAAAGCCGCGGAAAAGATCCAGATTCGCGGATCCTGCCAATTGGTGTTGCTGAGTTCGAGTGCAGCAGCAACTGGAGCGCAGAGCAAACTGACGACGAACAGATCGATGACGGCGCTGGCGAGCCGCGCAACGATGGATGCGCGCGCATGACCGGCTGTCTCAAGGCAAACCGCCGTCGGAACAGAGTCGAGGTAATTGAGCGCAGGATCGTCCAAATCTCCGATCATCCGCCTCGGTTTGGGTTGTGGGGCGGGCTGGGAGTTCTTTGCAGCCTCAATGATTTCAGCGCGTTGTGTCGGAACTACCACTAGGTTGTGAGTCTTTTCCGGCTGTTTCAGCTCCTCGGCTTCGTGTTGGCTGACTAACGGCTGGTCAAATTCTGACGTCGCTTGCTGATGCGTCTCACTTTCAAAGTTCATCGGCGCCGCGTAAGCCACGGCGGTCGCTAGATTGCTGGCAGCACCAACGTATGCTCCAACTTCGTGCGCTCGCTCAATGCGACGGAGTGCGGCGGCGACCAGCGGATTCACCGGCGCAGCTTCGGCATGGGGCAGTAATTCCAACTGCGGTGACGTGTCAGTAATTCCAATCTGGCTTGTTTCCAGGTTGAACTCAGTGACTTCCTCACGAGCCTTCTTTTCCTGCGCGGCACGGACACGCTCGCTGACTTCCTTCCGCCATTGAGGAACTGTGCTACGGGAAACCCCTGGAAACTCGATTAGTTTTGAAGCTTGTTGTTCTGGAGCGGGTGCGGATCCGTCGAAACTCGCGGTGGGACTGTCGTTTTGTTGATTAACAGTTGCAGCGCAGTCGTTACATTGGCCGATGCTGGATTTCATGAGCGCGCCGCATGTCGGACATTCCATACCAAAGTGCCTCCGAAGGGGAATCTTGTGAGCCGGATTTCACGACAGTCGCGTGGGGCTAAACCCAAGCTCGGTGCACATTCGGGGCGCATGCTATCAGGAACTACTTTAAGTGGTCAATCAGAATTATTCAGATAGTTGAGGTTGGCAGGTTGAGTGAGGGTCGGAGTTGGACGCGATTAGCCTGTGGAAAAGTTCAGCTCAGATGGGTGTGCGACCGGCAAAGCCGTCCTCGACGTCGTGCCACCATTCCACTTCGTCCCCTTCGCCGATTTGCCAGCAAAGCAGAACGACACGACCGTCGCGCAACGAAGGGAAATCAATCAAACCACGCTCATAGTCCTTCAATTGCACGCCAAGCGCTTCCAGTTCCGCGGTTTGTGAAGTGAGTTCAATCAGGAATGCCGCATATCGAACGCCGTCGTCGAATCCACCGCCCCCTTGTTCGGCCCCAGCGGCGGCAGCTGTAGCCGCTTCATGATAGGAACCGATCTTTTTGTGCGCACGCTGAATGCGAGCCAGGATAACGCGAACGGTTGGTAGCAGGGCATTCGCTTCGGCGACCGTGAATAACTTCATAGCCTGTATCTCACTGATGAAGTTTTCACTGTTCGTCTGTCACCCGAATAAACTCTGGCGTAGGGCCGAAGTCGTCGCTTGATTCGCCGAGATCAGTTTCCAGTACTACGCGGATCGCCGTCTCAAACTCGACGTTAGGATCTTCCTGCTGCATTTGGAGGTGCTCATGAATGAAATGCGCAGGAACGTGCTCGTGAAGGTCGCGTTCGTCGTAGCGATGAGCGTGGCTCGCTTCCTTTCGCACCTTGTCGGCAATCTCACCCAGGTCGATGAAATAGTCCGCAACGTCGATCAATTTCGGCGCGGTGTTTGAACGAAAACCGGCGACTTCTACGCGACAACCTTTATAGGCCACGGCGTTCACTGCATAAACGAAATCTTCATCCCCCGAAACTAGCACGGCAGTGTCGTAACGTCCGGCCAGCGACAACATGTCAACGGCGATTTCCACGTCGAGGTTGGCTTTGCGCGTTCCGTCGTAGAATGTTTTCAACTCCTTCTGAATCACGCGAAAGCCGTTGCGGCGCATCCACAGTAGGAAACCCTGTTGACGTTCGGCTCCAACATCCACACCGGTGTAGAAGAAAGCACGAAGCAGACGCCCGTCACCCAGCAGGACGCGAAGCAGCTTGTTGTAGTCGATATCGATGTTGTGGAAACGCGCGGCGTGGAAAAGATTGTTGCCGTCAATAAATACTGCCACTAACCCGCGATGTCCCAACTGCCAGGAAATATTGTTAGTTGGATCAAAGTTGTGCATGCAAATAGACGCTCCAAAAATATTGTTATTAACGAGCCTAGGATGCTGTTTTGAGCCACTTTGGTCAAGTTGCAAGATAAAATTCGCACGTTGTTATAAAGCTATCGCAGATCTAATTAGTTTTCCGTCAACCGCATCAAGATAGACAAGCTTGCGGGGATTGCTGCCGACACTGATCTCCCAGGCGATATGTAGCTCGAGGGCATCGGTGCGGCCTGTCGAAGGGATTACGTAAGTTACCAATTCAACCGCACTCACATCCTCGCTCGCTGAAGTTCGGATCGTGGTTTGTTGCCCACTGGGATTTGTGTAAGGGATATCAGCGGCACGCACCGCCTTCACTGCATCTTCGGCGGTCAATTTTGGAACGAGGGGGGCGAGAGCTGCCTGCAAGCGTTCCGCATCGGGAATGCAGGTGCTACTGAGATTGCGCAGGACGCGATTGGCGGTGAACTGAATTTCCAGCACGCCGTAACCACCTTGGATTGGATAACGGAAAGGTCTTTGCTCATATCTTGCGACCTTGATTCCGTCCGGGCGGTCCGTTCGCTCCACGAGCGAAAGATGAGCGGGGTTGGCGCCAATCAGAACTCGCCAATCGTTGATAAACCGGCGCAGCGATTCACGCGTCTCTTCTTCGTTCATCTCCGCTTCAACGCCAACCTTGGGAAGATAGAACGGCGTGGCGGTAGCAGGAGGAAGACTCTTGATCACTGCGGTGATGGGTTGTAATTCGATCCCGGGCTGGCCTGTGGTGACTTGTGCCAGACGGTTGAACGCTAGAAAAGACGCATCCGTTCTTTGAGTTTGCTCTGTGAAAACAACCGGATAAGGCGGCCCACTACGCGGACCCGCGGCGTCAGGAGGCTGTATCGCGGCGCACGAAACAGTTACAAGAGCGATTGCGATGCTAAGTATTAATTTCATCGAACGTTTTCGGACCGGCCCATACGTCCTGCTCGAACGTGTTACATCCTAATGCTCCTCGATGGAAACTTACAGCGCAGGTATACTTCATACTTCTGGAGGAGCCGTTGCTTAAAGATAACGAAAAGATTCCATTTCTTGACGATGTACCTTTAGCGCCTTCCGAGCCGCAGGGTTTTTCGCACGATCAGATGGTTCGCTGCGAAGCATGCCTGCGCGCAAACCCACCCACACGGGTTACTTGTCTCTATTGTGCGGCCGCCCTTCCCGCATCGGAAAACACAGCCGCCGCCCGGACCCTGAATCTCCGGCCAATCGAGAGCTCGGCACTGGGTTATAACAATATTCTACTTCCAAAACCGTCAAATGAGTTTGAGTCGGAAGCAGTCGAGGCCGCCGCAGGCTTTCTGAAATTGAGTTCGCCCGACTTGCGAAGGATCATTGATGCCAACCTTCCTTTGCCGCTAGCGCGAACCGCGACACGTGAAGAAGCGGATTTGGTCACGAAAAGACTGTCGGGTTTTGGCGTTGATGTATTCGTCGTGTCTGACTCAGAGCTGGAGTTAGAAGAACAGCCTCGGTATGTTCGTGCTGCTGAGATCAGTGAAGATTATCTGAAGCTGAAGCAGGGTGGTGGTGGCGAGAGTTTTCAGGTTTCGTGGGACCAGATCAAACTGCTTGTCACGGGAAGGTTGCTCACAAAGAAAGTTGAATCAGCCGAGCGCAAAGGAAGACGAGGTGAGTCTGAGATAGTTGAAGCAACCGAGTTCTTCGCCGATGAGCTCGTGTTGGACCTTTACGTCGACGCTCAGGAAGGAAACTTTCGCGTGACGTCGAACAATTTTGATTTCTCGTGTCTTAGTCGGAGGAGTCTGGTGGCTGCTGAGAATTTTCCTGCTCTAGTGAGCTTGCTGCAATCAAATGCTACGAAAGCTGATAGCGATGATCTGTATCCTTCAGTGAGGCAGGCCCTCGATCCGATTTGGACTTTCGGACAGCACACCGGGTCGCGTGGCTGGCGTCGCGAGCGGCCGGGTAAGTACAGCATCGAAGCCGTTACTGAAAGCAGTAACGAAAATCAGTTCACGCGCTATTCACGCCTCCGCCGCTTCCTGCAGCAAAGGCCACAGCTCAATTCGCAAAACTTGTAATGGCCAATCACCGACGCGAAAGGGAATCCGGCAGAGCGGGACGCCGTTCTGGTCAACCGACTGGAGGCTTTGGCGGCAGAGCCAATCGAGAGTCGCAGGAATCATCTGAACAGTTGCGGATAACGACTGACGCCACGAGCGACAAGATCTACGGTTTGATTCCCGTTCTCGAAGTTTTACGAGCAGGGCGCCGCACGTTGGAGAGCATCACCATTGCTGAAGGCTCGCGTCACGATCGTCTTAGTGAGTTGTTGCAGTTGGCGAAGCAGGCTCGAGTTCCTGTCCATCGAGTTCCGCGAATTAGTCTCGATCGGATGGACGGCCAGGTTAACCATCAAGGTGTGGTTGCACGAGTGGCGGCGGCCCGCTACCGCGACCCCGACGATTTGCTTGAAGCTCTGGCAGCCAAGGTCGAAACGGAACAGAAACCTCTCGTGATGGGATTAGACGGCGTCGAAGATCCGCGAAACTTCGGAGCAATACTCCGCACCGCAGAATGCGCGGCAGTTGACGGAGTGTTCATTCCGGAAAGGCGCGCGGTGGGACTGACGGACACTGTTGCGAAGGCGGCCGCGGGAGCAGTTGAGTACGTGCCTGTAGCACGAGTAACAAATCTGGTTCGTTTGATAGAGCAATTGAAAGAACGTAACATCTGGGTGGTGGGTGCGGCGGCAGAAGCTGAGCTGAACTACACTGACTGGGACTGGAAACTACCCACCGCAATCTTTCTGGGCAGCGAAGGTTCCGGCCTGCACCGCCTCGTCAGGGAACGTTGCGATTCATTGGTTCGTATTCCAGTGCTTGGACACATAGAGTCCCTCAATGTTTCAGTCGTAGCGGGAATCTTGCTGTACGAAGCGCTGCGCCAAAGAGCAAGCAAGACGGCTTAACTCAACGGAGGCGTAATAATGTTCTGCCCCAAATGTGCTGCCCAGAATTTAGACGGTGCCAGCTTTTGTCGAGTCTGTGGCGCCAACATCAGTCTCGTGCCTCAAGCGTTAACCGGCCAGATGCAGCAGGCGAGCGTCGAAAATTTATCGCGTTCGGATTCTCGAGCGGACAGAAAGGCACGGCGACGTGAGCCGACTCTGGACAATGCCTTCCGCAACGTCTTCATGGGTATCGCATTCTTGCTGATAACTTTCGCTCTCGTGGTTTCCGAGATGGGGAGGGGTTGGTGGTTCTGGATGTTTATTCCGGCGTTTTCGCTGATGGGAACAGGCATCGCGCAGTACATTCGCTATCGCGAGAATCAGAAGCAGCCCGTACTCGGTAGTCCGTCAATGCCTCAGCAGCTCCATAGCGCGCCTCCTACAACTGCGTTTCCAATTCGAAAAAACACTGGTGAGCTAATGGCGACGCCGCCGAGCGTAACCGAAGGCACTACACGGCACCTCGGCGTGGAAGCACCCACGAGACATTTCGATCCTGATAAGTCGACTAGCGAGACTTAGCTATAACCGGCCGTTTATTCGCACTCTACCTGATCATTCGTGAATGGAAATTCAACCTCCAGCCATCTGTGTTTCCATTTGCGAGGAAAATCTCAACTCTTTCGAACAAGCAATACTCAACGCGCGACCGCACGCTAACGTCATCGAGCTACGACTCGATTGCCTCAATCCACTTCAGATCGGCTCCGACTTTAGGAAGCTGGACCCTCTATTCGTCGACTCTCCAATACCGATCGTCGTTACGTATCGTCCCGCTGAGCAAGGGGGACGGCGAGCTTTGGATGCAAAGACAAGACTTCTGTTCTGGCTATTCAACCGGCCATCGGAACAAACATTCCTGGATATGGAGTTTGATATTGCGCGCAATTCGCATGCATTCGATTACGGAAGGAAGCCTGACTGGAACCGTGTGATTTGTTCCCATCACGATCTTGTTGGGATGCCAAACGACCTCGAACAGCTTTACTCGGGGATGGCAAGAACACCGGCACAGATCTTAAAGATCGCCGTACAAGCAGATGATGCGATTGATTGCGTCCCCATTTTTCGTTTACTCGAACGCGCGCGTGCTGATGGTCGTCAAATGATCGCGATCGCCATGGGCGAGGCAGGATTGGCGACTCGAATTCTGGGTCCGTCTCGTGGTGCCTTCCTGACTTACGCAGCACTTGACGCCAAGTCCGTAAACGCGCCGGGCCAACCAACCGTCGACGAGCTCCACAATCTTTATCGAATTCAGAAAATCAATCGCCAGACTCAGGTGACGGGTTTGGTGGGAATGCCAGTAACACATTCCGTCTCGCCGGAAATGCATAACGCAGCGTTCGACTCGTCCGGAGTTAATGCCGTCTACCTGCCGTTTCCGGTCAGAGATATCGCATCGTTCATGCGACGAATGGTTCACCCTCGCACGCGAGAGATCGACTTGAACATTCTCGGGCTCAGTGTGACAGCACCTCATAAGGGCGGCGTGATGTCGCATCTGGACAGGATCGATTTGGCAGCAACTGAAATCGGAGCAGTGAACACAATCGTAGTGGAGGAGGACGAGCTCGTCGGTTACAACACAGACGCCTTTGCATTTATTAAGACGGTGTCTCAACAGATTGGCGATCTGCAAGGTGCTCGTTGTGCAGTCATCGGCGCCGGCGGATCGGCTGCAGCAGTTGTCTGGGCACTCAAGCGAGCAGGTGCCGAAGTGACAGTTCTGGCGCGGGATGAAAAGAGGGCTGCGGCATTCGCTAAAAGGTTCAACGTAAATCGACAACTACTCAGCGAAAGTCGCCCTGGGGATTTCGAGGTTGTTATCAACACAACGCCTTTGGGAACGTCCGGTCCACTGGAAGACCAGACGCCAGCCACCGCTGAGCAACTGCGCGGTGCGCGTGTCGTCTGCGATCTGGTTTACAATCCTTTGGAGACGCGTTTCCTTCGTGAGGCGCACGCGGCTGGCTGCGAAACAATCGGTGGCCTTCCAATGCTGGTCAGACAGGCCGTTGAACAGTTCGAGTTGTGGACGGGAGTGGACGCTCCGGAGGATTTGATGCGACAGGTTGCAGTCATGGCGATCAAAAGTAGATCCGAGAAATGACACGAAATAGCACGCAAGCTCAACCTACCAAACCTGACGAGCGCTACAGTCGCCAGGTCCTCTTCAACGGAATTGGAGCCGAGGGCCAACGACGGCTGGGCGAAGCGCGTGCTTTGATCATTGGTTGCGGAGCGCTTGGTTCAGCGCATGCTGAAGCACTCGCCAGGGCGGGCGTCGGAAGATTACGAATTGTCGATCGAGACTTTGTTGAGTCTTCAAACCTTCAAAGGCAGACGATGTTTACGGAACATGATGCTGCTGAGCGGATCCCAAAGGCCGTTGCTGCCGCGAATCACATCGGCGAACTGAATTCCGACATCAACGTCGAGTCTGAGATCGCGGATGTTAACCATTCGAATGTCGAGAGGTTGATTGAAGGGTGCGATGTCGTGCTCGACGGGACTGACAACTTCGCCACGCGTTATCTAATCAACGATGCCTGTGTGAAGCACGAAACTAACTGGATTTATGGCGCGGCAGTAGGATCGTATGGCGTAACAATGACGGTTCGGCCGCATCAAACGCCTTGTCTGCGCTGTGTGTTCGAGGAAGCGCCGCCGGCGGCAAGCGCCCCGGCCTGCGACACAGCAGGAGTGATCATGCCGATCATTAGCGTTGTCGCGGCGGTCCAGGCCAGCGAAGCTTTGAAACTTCTGACCGGTCAGTTCGACGCTCTGCATGGGTCGCTGATGCAGTTTGATGTTTGGCGTAATGAGTGGCGCAAGATCAATCCAGGTCCCCCAGCGCCGGAGTGTCCGACATGCGGGCTTAATCGTTTTCCGACTTTGGAAGCTTCAGCAGGCGATTTCGCAGCAGTGATGTGCGGGCGCAACGCCGTACAGATATCGCCGACACGTCCGACGCAAGTTGATTTTTCGGCTCTTGCCGAGCGACTCCGTGGCGCGGGAGAAGTGAAGTTCAATGATTACCTGCTGAGGTTTCGCACCGGCGAGTTTGAAGTTACTGTGTTTCAGGACGCTCGCTCAATCATCCGTGGCACCGATGAGATGAAAACGGCCCGTTCTCTCTACGCCAAGTACATAGGAAACTAACTCTTAACCATGCTGCAACTCCGACGCACCAACCGCACATTTGTGCTGGGGATTCTTCTCCTCATTACGCTCGCAATCGTTCCACGTGTTAACGCCGGTCAGCCTGTGATTTGGGAAATCAACGGTCGCGCAGAACTCCTCAAGGGGGACGCGCGCGGCGTTTCGATCACGGATACAGGCGTGCTGATGCTCGCCCCGAACCTAACCGAAGTCTTCAACACGGAACAGGCGTACATCTGGTCGAGCGCAATCGACAACCAGGGCAACGTCTACCTGGGCACCGGTCATGACGGAAAGATTTATCGCGTGCCACCTGACGGACGCGGCTCACTCCTCTACGACGCCGCGGAGTTGGACATCACTTCTCTCGCCGTCGCGCGCGATGGTGTGTTGTATGCAGGCACGTCACCGGATGGAAAGGTGTATCGCATTTCAGCGGATGGCCGCGCAGAGGTCTACTTCGATCCTCCCGACAAATACATATGGTCCCTTGCGATTCTTGGAGACGGAGCTGTTGCTGTTGGTACAGGCGACAACGGAAAGTTGTATCGAGTTTCGGCAGCCGGCGCCAAGCCGGAGACGTCGTTATTAATCAGCACCAACCAAACTCATGTGATGTCTTTGGCCGTGACTACTCAAGGGGATTTGATCGCAGGCACTGATCCAGGCGGACTCGTCCTGCGCATATCTTCCGACGGAAAGGCCTTTGCGTTGTTCGATGCGCACTTGCGTGAAATCCACGCCCTCGCGCCTGCGGCCGACGGTTCGGTGTATGCATTAGCATTAAGTGAGGCAGCCTCGACATCTCGTCCTCAACCGGCTCCTGCAGCTCCTGCTGCCGAAGGAACAACGCCGAGCACGAGCGTGACGATCACAGCGGTTGATGAAGCTGGTAACCCTATTCAGGGTGCGCCAACTACTTCGCGCAGTCGTTCCGATCTGTCCAACGCACGGAGTGCTGTGTTTCGCATCCTGCCTGATGGGGCCGCGGATGTCGTTTGGAGTTCGACAACCGTGACCGCCTTTGCAATCGCTCCAGCACTTCAAGCGGGCAGCGTGCTGATCGGCACGGCTGACAAGGGACGTATTTATTCAGTCACCAACGACGGCCGCGACACTCTGCTACTCCAGTCGACCGAGGGGCAGATTTCATCGTTCCTTGTACGCAGCGGCCAGGTCTTTGCAGCGTCGAGTAATCAGGGAAAGCTCCTCCGGTTCGGTCAGACGCCAGTCTCGGACGGGTCGTATGAATCGCCTGTACGCGACGCGAAGTTAACAGCAACCTGGGGACGAATCTTTTGGCGCAGTGCAGGGAACATCGAACTGCAAACTCGCACAGGCAACGGCGAGCGGCCTGATTCAACGTGGAGCGAATGGAGTTCGCCTTATCGCAATCCCGACGGCAACCAGATTGTTAGCCCCCGCGCGCGCTTCATCCAATGGCGCGCAACCTTGCGATCGGGTTCAACTGCGAGCAGTCAAACCTGGATGGAAGATGTAAGCGTTGCTTACCTGCCGCGAAACGTGGCGCCGGAAGTTTTGTCGATCACGTCGCTGCCGGTAGGAATCGGTTTGCAGTCGGTGGTGCAGATGGCAGTGGATCCGAACGTTGAGTCGTCTGGCCTCGATCCGTCGCTGTTTGGCGCCGTGGCCCAGGTCCAACCTCGCCGCTTGTTTCAGCGAGGCGCGAGGTCATTCCAGTGGCAGGCAGAAGATCGCAATGGCGACACTCTTGAGTATGCCGTTTATTACCGCGCGCTAAGCGAAAGCACTTTTCGACTTTTGAAGGACAAGCTGCGGGACAACTTCTACACGATCGACGGGGCGACTCTCGCCGACGGCCGCTACATCATTAAGATCACAGTTTCAGATGCTGCGGACAATCCAGCCGGCCAGGCGCTGTCTGGCGAGCGTCTAAGTGAACCAGTGGACATCGACAACACGCCACCGGCGGTGCGCGTGGTGGGCCAGCCGAAGCTGAAAGCCGATGGAAGTGGCGGAGTCGTTTTCGAGGTTGAGGATGCAACCGGGAAGATCAAACGTGCGGACGCAAGCATTGACGGTGCACCCTGGAATCCGGTATTCCCTGAGGACGGGATTGCGGACAGTGGCCGCGAGAGGTATTCAGTAGACTTCGGCGCCTTGAATCAGGGAGAACATACGATCTCCCTGCGAGTGTTTGATATCAGCGGGAACGTGGGAACGTTGAGTGTCGGGGTGAAGCGGTAGGCGACTCCATGGGGGTCAGCCAAACTGTTAGCTAGCAACAAGAATGGAGTGTCATCCGGCGGGAACGATGCTGACAGATTGTGCCCCGATAGTTGCACGATACCGTGCGAATTGACGCCAAACGGTGCGACTGACGGTAGATTATCGAGGAAAATCAGGGGTGATTAGCCGAAACCGTCAACGTTTGGCGTCCACGTCTTCTTGGCACCCATGTTGCTCAACAGGAAGGCGGCGCATCTCTTCTCTCCTCCCGAAGCGCTTATTAGGGAGCTGAGGAGGCAACGAGGAATATGACGAATTTAAAGCGAAAGTTAATGGCGGTGACGATGTCAGTCTTGATGACTGGGGTCGTCTCGTTTGGTGCTTTCGCGCAGAAGCGGGAGCAGGACAAGCGCCCGATCAAACAGCCAGACACTAAAGTCGTCGTTGAACCGAAAGGGAAGCCGCCGCAAAACACGAATCAGGGAGGCAAGAGAAACGACGGCAAAAAGGGAAAACCCTGACCGAGCTGTTCGGTAATCTGCTGAACAGCCTTGACTAGTTTTGGATAATGCCAGGATTAGTCGGCGGAACTTCCAAAACCCACGCATCGAGAGATGGCGTGGGTTTCTCTTTGCAGTGGTCAGTCTGCCCACTGCCCACTGGCTACTGGCTACTGACTACTTTCTTCTTATCCGCTTCGACCCATTCCTGAGCTGAAACGAACGACTGCTTGTCGTAGATCAGCACAATCGTTCCCATCGGCAGTTGCCGGCTGACGTCGATTGAAGCTGACATGGGAATCCGGATGCAGCCGTGACTCTGAGGATCGTGAGGCACCGAAGGATTTCCGTGAATCGCCAGGCCTCCGCTGAAGTAACTGGGATAGTAGAGCAATCCGAGAGGCGACTTTCTCCAGCCTGCTATCTTGTTCTCAATCCGGAAGCGGCCTCGCGGCGTATAGGCCAAACCACTCATCCTTTTCTCGCGATACTGTTTATTGCTTCCTGAAGAAATAGGTAAGACGCGCGTCACGTTCCCTTCGCTGTCAGTCAGCAAAAGCACTTGCCGATCAAGGTCCACTTCCGCGTGCTTGTAACCAGAGTCTTTTGCCTGTGGCGCGTTGGCGCTCATGATCGCATCGAAGTCCTCGCGACTCAGGCGGCCGGTAACCTTCCTTCCTTCCCATTTCTGAAAAGCGATCACCGCATTTCGCGTGTCGGCGTCGATCGCCCCATCGACTCGAAGGGTTCCATAGCCCATCTCCGAGAGGCGGTCTTTCGCTTCTTTCACCTCTATTCGAGTGAGGGGGCGGTTGAGCTTAGGCGACCGTCCCTTACGCTTGTCTGTCCCGGCGACGGCGGATGAATTGAAGGGAGCGAGTAACAGCAGACTGACGATCAGCAATGCTGATGCAGTGAACTTCGTGTAAGTGCCCATGACGTTTCCCTTGGATCGATTCAAGAATGGGAGTGTTTCAATCGGCAGTTGCCGATGATTGGGGGCCATCTTGTCGGGATGGAATCTGAGTTTGAGTCAAAAAACTACTTGTGAGCGTAACGATACGCCGGGAGATCAAAGGGGTCAATGAGCGTTGCCCAAAAAGTACCTTCGATACGTTGCGCCGGCCTTTGTAATCTGGAGAAGGCCGTTGAAAACGGCCTACAGACCATCGGCGTGCCACTTAACCAGCCTTAAACGG
>Ga0134127_10001527_pt1 | contig 17097 bp, 12 predicted proteins | sample KB31753_FD_96459 | JGI IMG/M metagenome (GOLD analysis project Ga0134127, IMG submission 96459) | Terrestrial soil microbial communities with excess Nitrogen fertilizer from Kellogg Biological Station, Michigan, USA - KB3-175-3 | ecosystem: Environmental > Terrestrial > Soil > Unclassified ... | reverse complement strand
TTAGAGTGATTGCCAAAAGTCATTTCCGAAATGGTGGGGCAAACCTGCCGGTTTGCCGCGGCGCCCAGCAGGGCGCCGCCCACCATTTCGGAAATGACTTTTGGCAATCACTCTAGCGGACAGCTCTGCGTGCCTCGCGGACGATTGCTACGTACTCGGCCGCCAGCCGGCTCAACGCCGGCCAGTCCTCCTGACGCAGTATCTCCGGAGTCAACAGCGAGCCTCCGACGCCGAGCGCGACGCAGCCGGCGCGAAGGAAATCCGGCGCGGTGTTCAGATCCACGCCGCCCGTGGGCACAATTTTCAAGTGGGGCAACGGTGCGCGCAAGGCCTTCACGTAGGCAGGCCCGAGCTTGTCGGCCGGGAACAGCTTGATGAAGTCCGCCCCGGCTTCGTGGGCGGCCTGGGCTTCCGTGGGCGTGTAGGCGCCGAGCATGACCGGTCGATCCGCAGCGTGCGCCGCGGTCACAATCTCGGCGCGCGTGATGGGACTGACGATGAACTCCGCGCCCGCGTCGATGGCTGCGCCACACGACTTGGCATCGAGCACCGTTCCCGCGCCGACCAACGCCCGCGAGCCGAACGCGTCGCTGACCTTCCGGATGGCGTCCAGCGCCCCGGGCACCGTGAGCGTGACCTCGACCGCCACAACACCACCGGCGACCAACGCTTCCGCAATCGGTAACACCTGCGCGGCCTGTGGCGTGCGGACTACGGCAATAATGCCGGGGTCGGTAAGGAGCGATGAGACTTCGGAACGCGAGCGCATGGGCAAGCGTAGAACGTAAAACGCGAAACGTAAAACGTAAGAGCGCTCGAGTCGGGAGGATCTTAGCCGCCGAAGTGGGGAGAATCCACGGCGGCACACCGGGCCTCGCGACCATGACGCGGCAGGAGCGCCGAGCTCCTGCTCGGCTCGATCCAAGAGGAGATCAGAGCCCCCTCACGTCGGCTGCTACGAAACCACGGCCGCCAAGTCGTGAAGCAGTCGGACGCGCTGGCACGCAGCTAGAGTGATTGCCAAAAGTCATTTCCGAAATGGTGGGCGGCGCCCTGCTGGGCGCCGCGGCAAACCGGCAGGTTTGCCCCACCATTTCGGAAATGACTTTTGGCAACCAGTCTAGTTCATAGCAGCCGACGTCAGGAGGCTCACTTCCTTTTTCCTCAGTTCCCATCGAGCCGCATCGGATCTCGGCGCTCCGGCGTCATGGATAGGCGGGCGCTTTGGAAGCGCGGTCCTTCCGCCTCCAGCCGCTACTGGGCTGCTTCAGGCAACGGAACCTGCGCGGGTTGCTTGAGGTAAGCGATGAGGTGGCAGATTTCCTCTTCGCTCAAAGCTTGCAGCAAGCCCTCGGGCATCATCGATAATTGGCCGCGCTGGAGCGAAGCGACCTCGGCGCGCGGGATGACGAGTGTTTCGTTGGCGGTCACAATGGTGACGGCGTTGTCATTTTGCTCTTTCACGATGCCCGTAATCGAGCGGTCGTCCTTCGTCTCCAGATTCCACGTTTGATATTCGTTGGGGATGACAGCGTTGGGATCGACGATGTTCTGGAGGATGTAGTCGAGGTCTCCACGGTTCGAGCCGGTGATGTCGGGGCCGACCTTGCCGCCCACTTCGAACAACGTGTGGCATTGCTGGCAGACCCGGGCAAAGACAGCCCGGCCCTTCCGCCCTTCGCCCGGAGGGCGGGTGACGACCAGCTTTTTGAAACGGGCGATGTCCGCCAGCTTCTCCGCATCGCTGTCGCGCACGGCGCCCCAAAGCTGGGTGACCAGAGCGTTGAGTTCCGCGTCCTTGAACTGGCGAAGTTGCCGGACGAGGTCGGCGGTCAGATCCTTTGCTGGCACGGTTTTGTTGCCAACCGCGGCCAGCAACGGCTTTGCGAACACAGCGCGAGAGACCAGTGTATTGAGGGCGTCCTTCTTCTCGCTGGCCGAGAGCGACGTGTAGACTCCAAGAATTGCCGAGGGCGTTTTTTCCTCTTCGAACCCGGCCAACCCGCGAAGCGCGCCCGCGCGCACGCCGGGATCCTGGAGCAACGAACGGAGCAACTCGGCCAGTCCCGTCTCACGGGCCGCGAGCAGCACATCGAGCGCCGCCTGGCGCGCCTTCGGTTCTGCTTTGGGGTCGGCAAGCGTTTGCTTCAGGGCCGCGAGCGCGCTGGCGCTGCCGAAGGTGACGGAGAGCGACTGAACGAGTTCGCGCACTTGCGCGTTCTGGCTCTTGGCCAGTTTGGCGGCGATCTCCTCCCAACCCGCGGGCATTGTCACACGACGCCGGCCCTTCAGCCCGTCGCTCATCCCTTTGAGGATGTCGACGTGGAATTGCGGGTCGTCACTCGTGCCGAGCACTTGCACGAGGGCGGGCAACGGATCGTCGTCCTGGGCGCGGGCCGGAAGGACCAAGCAGGCAAAACAGAGCAATGAAAGAATTCGCAGGTTCATCATTCGCGAGAGCTAGACTGGTTGCCAAAAGTCATTTCCGAAATGGTGGGGCAAACCTGCCGGTTTGCCGCGGCGCCAGCAGGGCGCCGCCCACCATTTCGGAAATGACTTTTGGCAACCAGTGTAAATAGACGGCGCGAGCGGCACTGGCTTCAAGAAAAGACTGCTAGGTTGGTGGTAGGGCGCGTCGCTCCGCGCGCGCCGAGCCGCTAGGGGAATTAAGACAAAGCCACGAGGTTCCGGGCTCGGCGCGCGCGGAGCGACGCGCCCCACCTTTCCGGCTTGCATGCCCCCGAGTTGCCCTGCCGCATCACTTTACGCCTCACTTACACACTTGGCGGAAAGGGGCGGTAGCTTTTCCTGCATGAAGTTGCATCAAACAACCAAGGGGTTGATTCTCCATTTACTCGCGCGAACCTGCTCAGTCGTGGTGTTCGTGGACCTCGTTGCGGGCAGCGGCCTCGCCGCTGAACCAGCACAGGATGAAAATGCGCACCTCTGGAAACCGCGCACCACAAGCGTCGCGGTCTTCAAGAATGGTTTGGGTTTCTTTCTGCGCTCGGGCGAAGCCGCGCTGCGCGACGGCTGGTGTCTGGCGGGCGAAGTGCCTCCCGCCCACTTCGGCACGCTGGCCGTGTACTCGCATGGCAAGGACGAAGCCGTCGACATCGTCGGCTCCGGCCCCGGCGAGACGGTGGAATTCGACGACGTCGATGCGCCCAGGGACACCGCCACAAAACTGGCGCGGCTACAGACATGCCGTTTGCTCAAGGTTCAACTGACCTACACCCAGAAGGACACGGACCGCACCGCCGCCGGCAAACTGGTGTCCGCGGGGCCGGAGTTCGCCGTGCTGGAGAGCGACGCTTCGACCTTCGCCGTTCCAATCGCCGGCATCAAACGTTTGCAGGTGCTGGAACTGCCGTTGCGGGTGCACGTTGCCGGAGCGGCCGGCGCCGCGCCGAAACGGACGACGCTGGGCATGGCTTACCTGCGCAAAGGCATCACCTGGATTCCGGAGTACACGCTCAAAATCCTCGATGACACGACGGCGGAACTGACCTTGCGCGGGACTCTCGTGAACGAAGCCGAGGACCTGATTCACTGCGACGTGAACTTCGTCGTGGGTGTGCCGAACTTCCTGCACACCGACTATCTGGCCCCCATTGCCGTTGGGCAAGCCATCCGGACCATCGGCGCCGCCGTCGCGCCGCGTGAAGTGATGTCGCAGATTGCCAACCGTGCCGCGATCGCCACGGACAAGCGCGCGGAGCAAATCGCCGTGATCGAGCGCCCTGTGCCTGCTCCCGGCGACGTGGCGGGCATTCTCGGCAACCTGCCCCAACTCGAAGGACCGGGCGGTGGCGATTTCACGGTTTATACGAAGAAGGACCTTACCATCCGGCGCGGCGAGAAAGCGATCGTCACGCTGTTCACGAAGAAAATCTCCTACGGACATATCTTTCGTTGGGCGCCACCCGAGACCATTCGCCATCATCTCGTGCTTAAGAACGACAGCGACTCGGCCTGGACCACCGGTCCGTGCCTCGCGCTGAACAACGGCAGTCCGCTGAGCGAGGATTTGCTCCTTTATGTGCCCAAGGGTGGCTCCGGCGAGATCCCCGTGACCGCCGCCATCAACGTCGCCCACGAGCAGAAGGAGAAGGAATCCGACCGCAAACTCAAGGCGCACGAACCGTCCCACACGTTCTACGTGGACTTGATCACTCTCGAGGGCGAATTGAAGGTGCGAAACTTCGAGAAGTCTGAGATCACGCTGCTGATCAACGCGAAGGTGCCGGGAAAGCCAATCGCTGCGTCTGACGACGGCACGCTCAACGCCGATCCCACCAAACTTCAACTCATGGACCGCTCTGGAAACGTCGAGTGGCGGCTCAAGATCCCCCCCCGGCGCCTCCAAGACCGTGACTTACAAATACGAGCGTTATGTCCCGTCGCGGTAAGGGCCGTCCACAAGGTGGACCTTCTTCACGTGACGCCTCTGAGGTGAGCTTGTCTTTACACCCGGCGCGGCGAAAGCCAGCCTCAGCAGAACGCCGATATGAACACTGTTCTTCCCCAATTTGTGCAATCAACGTTGCTCGCACTTCCGCTGGTTCTCCTGGGAAGCGGTTGCAACAAGAAAGCCGAGAGCGAGAGCAAATCCGGCGATCGGCTCGCGGCCAGGATTGAGAGCATTCGACAAGGTGGCGAGCCGGTCACGCTGGTGGAACTGAACGCCTGGTATGCGGAACCTGCAGCAGGAGAAAACGGAGCCGGGCTCTATGAGCAGGCTTTTTCCGCACTGAACGGGGAGAAAACGGACTCGCCCACGTTCCTCAAGAACAACACCAAAGTCGTGGCATTGCTGCACCAGGCTGCGTCCGGAAAGAAGTGCCGCTACTCGATGGATCTGGGCAAGGGCAGCTTCACGACGATGCCGCATCTGACCAAAATCAAGGCCTGCTGCCAGCTCCTCAGAAAGGCGACGGCGTCTCACGCCGCCAGCGGCCGAACGGATTTGGCGACCCAGACCGTTATCGATGGATGGCGTTTGTCGCAGTCCTTGTTGGACGAACCGACGCTGATTTCGCAGATGGTTCGGATCGCGGGGGAAATCCTCGCGCAGGACAGTTTGGAGGAAGCGCTGAACCAACGCGCCTTTTCGGAACAGCAACTCGCGAGTTTGGTGGCCGAATTCAACGACTCTGGGAACGCCATGATTCTCCGGCGAGCGTTCGTCAGCGAGCGTTGCATGGGGCTTGCCCTGCTCGACGCGCCGGCGAAGGACCTGGCCCAGGTGCTTGGGCGGGCAGAGGGCTTTCCGAAAGATTTCGATCCCGCAGCCTACCGCAAGACCCCGACGTACGAAGCGGACATGAAGTTCTTCCTCGACCATGTGGAGGGTTACATCGCTGCTGCCGACTCGCCCTTCCCGAAAAACCTGGATGCGGTCGCGCAATGGCCAACTCGGATCGCCGAGGCCAAACAGAAGGGCTACTGCCTCTCGGGATTACTCACGCCCAGTCTTCATCCAGCGCTGGAGCGAATCGGCGAAGCGGTCGCCCGCATGCGAGTGACTCAAAGCGCGTTGGCGGTGGAGCGTTACCGCATGACGCATCAAGGGGCGTTGCCGGACTCCCTGGGACAGTTGGTGCCAGAGGAATTGCCCGCCGTGCCTGAGGACCCATTCGACGGCAAGCCGTTGCGATACACAAAGGCATCGCCTGGATTCCTGGTGTACAGCATTGGAAAGGATCGAAAGGACGATAGCGGCAAGGAACGCTCCAAGCAACCGGGCGCGGACTCGGCCTACGATCTCATTTTCGCCGTCGGGCGGTGAGCGGGGCCGCAGCGCAGACTTCCAAGTCTCCCGTACCGGCGAAGGCAGGTCAGGTTGAGACAGGTTTGCCGCGGCGACGAGCCGTCCCCACTTCGCTGGTTCACTGCGCTGAGGCTGTGGGCTTGCTCGCGGCGGTCATCCGCTTGGTGATGAATTCGCGGACTTTCGGGATCTTGGTTTTGCCAAGGAGCGGAACGGCTTTCGCCGTGCCCTGGGCGGCGACGGCTTCGGTGGCGTACCAATACATGAGCGGGAGGTTGTGATCGTCGGCGTCCTCGGCGTGGGCGAGGAGGTTTTCGAGAATGGGCAGGCGCTGCTCGACGCTCAGGCGCTGGCAGGCGCTGGCGAGGTAGAGGCGGACGACGGAGGACTTGTCCTCGCGGGCCATCCGCGCGAATTCGCTTTGCAGGGCCGCTGATGGTTTTCCGTCTTCACAAGCGAATTGGATGGTCCATGCACGAACGAACTCGTCTGAACTTGCAAGTGCCTTCGACTGGGTTTCGCGGGTCAGTCCGTGGGTGACATGAAGCGCCCAAAGGCTGCGAAGCTTCTCGGTTGTAGTCCCCTTGTTCAGCGCCTTTTCCAATGCCACATGGACCTTGCTGGCCGCGCCCAGCTCGGATTTGCTGTCGGAAACCCGCGCCAAGGATTCCACCTGCGTACCTGCGGCTGAATTCCGGAGTGGAGCCTGACCGTGACGTTCCTGAAGGACACGTCTGGCGTGCCGACTCAGGAATTCATTGCTTGAAGGGACGAGCCTCAGGAGTTGCGCGTCTGTCATGGCCGCGACATTCACAGAGGCCTTTTCCGGGGACTTGTAACTGATCTTGAAAATCCTCCCATTGCTCCGATCGTGCGCGTTCAGGTCGTTCAGGTGGCACTGGTTCTTGTCGTACCAATCGATCATGAACACCGAGCCGTCCGGGCCGGTGAGTAAGTTGATGATCTGGCTCCACTTGTCGTTGAAGTTGATGAAGTCCGCGCCGTGCTTGCCCACGAAACCGGAGCCTTTGCGCTCGGGGATGTCCATGTTGATGCGCTGGCCGTGGATGTTGTTCATGAAAATCTTGCCGCGATACTCGGCCGGGAAGCTGTCGCCTTGATACACCAGCAACCCCGCGTGCGCGTGTCCGCCGCCGGCGGCGTCGCTCTTGTTGTTGCCGGCGTGCGGGCCCTTGGTGCCGGCGTAGTGGACATGATCCCCGTGCGTCGTGATGTCGCCGTACGTGTAAGGGAAGATCGGCTTGCGCGATTTCGCGTCGCGATGGCGCTCGTTTCGCGCCGTCTCCTCCAGGCTAACGCAGAAATGTTGTCCGCCCTGCCGAGTGTAACGGGCGCCCTGGATGATGTGCCAGAAGTGCGGCACCACGCACGCCTCGATGATGCACTGCCCGCGCTCGTCGAAGTCGATGCCCCACGGGTTGCTCGTGCCTTCGGCGAACACCTCGAACTGATGCTTCGTGGGGTGATAGCGCCACACCGCGGCGTCGACCCATTGCCGCTCGATCTCGGGAGCCCCCGGCTTGCCAACAAGCGACGGGCAGAAGACGCCGTGACAACCGTAAAGCCAGCCGTCCGGACCCCAGGTAAAAGTGTTCAACGTCTCGTGCGTGTCGGCTTTGTAGTCCCAGCCATCGAGCAGGATCTTCGCTTCGCCCGCGGGCTTCGGGTTATCCCAATCCTTGACCGGCACAAACATCAAATGGGGCGCCGCGCCAATCCACACGCCGCCAAAGCCAACTTCGATGCCGCTGATCAAGTTCTGCTTGTCCATGAACACGGAGCGTTTGTTGAACTTCCCATCGCCATCGGTGTCCTCGAAAACCAGGATGCGATCGCGGCCTTCGCCTTCGGGCCGGCGCTTGGGGTAATCCATCCCTTCGACCACCCAGAGCCGCCCGCGGTCGTCGATGCAGAAGGCGATGGGCTGGACGACGTCCGGTTCGCCGGCGAACAACGTGGCTTTGAATCCCGGCGGCAGAGTCATCTCCCTGGCGGCGGCTTCGCCCGAGAGGCCGTTGGTGAACTTCACGACGTCCGGCGGCGGCGGCGGTGTGTCGGAAGGCCCCGCGGCGAGCGCCGTCGTGGAAACAGGAAGAAGGGCTGCGAGAAAGTAACGAATGGTCGTGCTCATGAGGTCGAATTGACGGATTTGTAGCGTAACTGACTTGCGGAACGCCACGGAAATTCAGGGCGCCGCGACTCCCTCTCCCCACCGTACCTGTAAGTGCGGGTGGCACGGGCGGCCCGCCTGTGCCGTCGGGCGGCCAGACCGGAGGGCTGCTCATTTGGTTCGTGCGTGAAGGATTGGCGCACGACCTGCCAATCCTGCGAGGCTGCGCGGCAACCCCCCACCAATCAGAAATGCCTTTTGGCAAACTCTATAGAAATCCAGACAGCCCTCGCGCCCACTCAGAAAGCAACCTGATTTCCTACTCGCCAGCGCCAGCGGGCCCGGTTAATCAATCTGACTACGGGTCTGCCCCATGAACCAGACGATCAATTACCTTCAGTCCGACTACACGGCGGAGAAGGGCATCGAGATCGGCGTGCTGGTCAACCACCTCCTGGCCGACGCCATCGGCGCGGGCGCCAGCGACGTGCACATCGAGCCGTGGGAGAATACCCTGGTCGTGCGTGTGAGGCTGGGCGGGGTGCTGACTGAACTGGTCCATCTCCCGCTCGAGCTGATGGAGAAGATCTCCGGCCGGTTCAAGGTGATGGCCAATCTGGTCAGCTACCAGACCGGTCTGCCTCAGGAAGGCCATGCCTCCGGCGGGCCGGCGTTGGGCGGCGTCGAGCTACGCATCTCCGTGTTCCCAACCACACGCGGGGAAAAGATCGTGGTGCGCCTGTTCGATCCACGGAACCGGAGCTTCGATCTCGCGACGTTGGGCTTCGATGACGTGGTACACCAGGCGTGGCTCAAGTTGCTGACGCGCCCAAGTGGGCTGCTCCTGCTCACCGGGCCGACCGGCTCGGGCAAGACAACGGCGATTTACTCGTCGCTCTACCAGGTCGTACAGCGGACGGGGCCGGCGGTGAGCATAAGCACAGTCGAGGATCCGGTGGAGTTCAACCTCCCGATGATCAGCCAGGCGCAAATCAACCCGGCGCAGGAGTTCACTTATCCCAAGGCGTTGCGCTCGCTCATGCGGCAGGATCCGCAGGTGATCATGATTGGCGAGATTCGCGATCCAGAGACGGCGAACATTGCCGTGCAAGCGGGCCTGACGGGCCACCTGGTCATCAGCACGATTCACAGTGGCATAGCCGCCGGCGTGTTCGCGCGGCTCATTAACATGGAGATCGAGCCGTTCCTGCTGGCCTCGAGCGTTATTGGGGTGCTGGGCATCCGGCTCATCCGGAAGAATTGCCCGCACTGCCTGCAGGCCTACCAGCCCGAGGCCGGCCTGCTGAAGCTTTTGCCCCAGGAACTCCTTGCCAGCACGCAACTCGTTCGCGGCGCGGGCTGTACTCAGTGTGCGGGGACCGGGTTTCTCGGGCGCACGGCGGTGACCGAGTTGCTCGTACCGGACGAAGTCTTTCGCGATGCCGTGCTACAGAAGGTGCCGACGCGCGCGCTTCAAGAGGTCGCCATCAAGCAAGGCATGCGAACCATGTGGCAGGACGGCCTCAAGCGCATCCTCAAGGGCCAAAGCACCATCGAGGAAATCCTCCGGGTGATCGCGGTGGACCAGCTTTGAAGTCGGCGCGCGGCGTTCACGCCGCTTCGACGTAGAAGTTTGCCCCAGGTTTCCGGGGCCGAATGCCGACCGGGGTAGGGCCCGTAGTCGCTCTGGGGCGAATTACTACTTTTTTGCCCGAAAGTCCGTTGACCTCCTTTGCTCCTGTGTTACGCTGTACCTTACTATGAGCGCACGAAAAATAGGAAGTTCGGAGCTTTTTCAGCCTGTCACAGTCCATGCCCAAACCACGCAACTGGATTTGCCGGCGGGCGCGGTGCGGGTCCGGAGGAACGGCATTGAGTTCCGGAGCCAGAATCCCATACCGGTCTGGACCGAAATGACCGTCGACATGCGGGCGCCGAAGATGGAAGGCAAGGTGCAGTTCAGCGGAGTCGTGGTCGCTTGCGATGGCAACCGCCATGCCGGTTACACGGTCTCCATGCTGTTCACCAACGTCTCCAAGCAAGCCCAGGCGCGCCTGAACACGATGGCGACTGCTCCGTAGCGCGGGGCCAGGCCATCAAGTACCTTCAGCCCGGTGGAGACGGTGTAGTGTCTTTTTCCATAAGCCTTCGCGGAGCGGTGTAGGCAGGAGCCTGCACGTATCATTCACTTCTTCTTGAACAAGTCGCCCACGCCTTTGGTCACCTTTTCAACCGCACCCGTGCCTCCTTTGGTGACAATGTCAGCGGCCCCTTTGCCAAGGTCTGCCACCGCTCTCTCAGCGGCTTTCAGCGTCTCTACGGTTACCTGGCTTAGCACTTTTTGAGTCAGTTCGCCGGCAGTGATCCCTTCGGCTCCTGCGCCAAGGTCTTTGAGGGAAATGGGCGGGAGCGGCACGGTCACGGCTTTCCCGCCGAGCATCGTCATGCTGAGGTGCACTCTTCCGCCGGTAATGAGGAATTCGTCCACTTGCAGTTTCTTCGATGGCCCTTCGCTCTTGGTGTCGGCCTTCGGTTTCTCTGTCGCCGTGCCCCCGGTCGTCTCCTTAACGTTCTCGAGGATCTTGCTCAGGTTGTTGGCCGTTCCGATGGTCCCTTCAAACGTGATTTCCGGCCCTTCGACCCGCACGTGGCGGATCACTATTTTGTCCGAGAACAACGAACTGGGCTTCACACCGACGCTGACGGTGCCGGCCTTGATGGCCGCCGGCGTTTTGTAACCCTCTGGATTGCCCAGCGTGAACCCTTTCAAGGCGCCGGAGCCCCCAAGAATCGAGAGACTCGCGCTGTCGAGTTTCATCTCGGTCTTCGTGATCTTCGGGCCAACGGTCTCGACGCCGGTCTTGATGATCTTTCCCATCGACATTCCGACGACGATGACGGCGACCGCCAGCAGAACAAAAAGGATGGCGGCCGCGATGAGGAGTTTCTTTTTCATATGTAAATCCTGGTTAGCCGCCGCACCTGCGCGACGACTGGTGCTTGCACCTTGGTGAAACAGCGTGGCTTTGTAAAGGTCGATGGCGTTCCTCCGCCACAGCGCGCCGCGAGGAATCTCCGGCGCCGGGGTGGCGCAGATTTCCGATCTGCTGTATCGCGGGTTTGCAACGTTGCAACCCGCGTGGCGAGCGACGAGGCTGGCCCGAAGGAATCCGGAGGCTTGCCGATTACAAATCGGCGATACGGCAGAGTGCAACTCTGCGTTACCTGGGTCGCGGCTCCGCCTCGCTGTGAGAAACCTTGGCTGAGCCGATAGACTACCTGCCCCGCTGCGGCCACAAAGTGCGACCCGTTCTCCCAGCGACTCTTCCGCATTACGTTTTACGTTTTGCGCTCCCCACATTATCTTGATTCCGCCAATGAACCGGCGAGTCGCATGAAACAAAGTCCGGTCGAACCTCCGTCCGCCGCCGACGAGCATTGCCTGGTGCGTTCCGTCGCGCAGGTGTTCGAAACGGAGCCGTCGCTCGAAGCGGTGAAATTTAACCGCTCGGAGCGCTCGCTCTCCCTGGCCACTCTGGGCAAGCCGGACACGGTAGGCATCGAGAAGGCGGTCAGTGACTGCATCAAGGAGGCCGAAAGCCAGGCTCAATGCGGCTTGTTACGCGGCGACCCGGATTGTTCCCGCTGCCTCACGCCCGTGCCGGCGTCCGCCCTGCCGCGCCTGACCGTCGAGCACGGCGCGGAGACGACGACGATTTCGCGAGTCACCTGTCCGACGGCCCCGAAGTTCTGGAGGTGGAAAGCCGTGGCTTTTCCCAAAATCGTTCCCCGCGAAGTCCAACTTCCTGACGAGGCGGCACACGAGCAGGAATGGAAATGGCAATTGGCCGCGGCGGTTTCATGCGGCGCCTTCGGGTTGCTGGCGCGATTCGCCTTCACCGGGCACGCGGCGACGGTGGCCTACACGCTGGCCTACGTTTCAGGGGCCTGGTTCACGGTCCACGAAGTCTGGGAACGGCTCAAGCACGGCCATCTGGACGTCCATTTCCTGATGCTCGCCGTGGCGGTCGGGAGCGCGAGCATCGGGGCTTGGGGCGAAGGGGCGACACTGCTGTTCCTCTTCTCATTGTCGGGCGCGCTGGAGCATTACGCGATGGGTCGAACGCGGCATGAAATTCGGGCGCTGTTCAAGGAAGCGCCGAAGACGGCGACCATTCTCGATGCAGCCGGCCACGAGCAGCCCTGGCCCGTGGAACAACTGCGGCCCGGGATGCGGCTGCTTTTGAAGCCCGGCGAACAGTTCCCGGTCGATGCCGAAGTCCTGAAAGGCGCGACCGCGGCCGACGAATCGAACCTTACTGGCGAAGCCGCGGCCGTGGAAAAGAAGGTGGGCGACACCTTGCTGGCCGGCACGTTGAACCTCTGGGGTGCCGTGGAGGCCATGGTGCTTCGGCCTGCCAGCGAGAGCGCGTTGCAACGCATCATCAAGCTGATCCGGGAGGCACAACATTTGAAGGCCCCCTCGCAACGGCTCACCGACAAATTCGGGACGGGTTACACCTGGGGCATCCTCGGGCTGTCGCTGGCGATGTTCTTCGTGTGGTGGCTCGGCTTCGGCCTCGCACCTTTCGCTTCGGGGGAGGCGGGGCGCAGCGCGTTCTACAAAACGATGACGCTGCTGGTGGTCGCGTCGCCGTGCGCCCTGGTGCTGTCGATTCCGTCGGCTGTGCTGGCGGCGATCGCTTTTGGGGCGCGGCGGGGCGTCCTGTTCCGCGGTGGAGCCGCCGTGGAAAACCTCGGGGAAGTGAACATCGTCGCCATGGACAAGACCGGCACGCTCACCACAGGCGAACTTCAAGTCGAGCGTGTGGAGAGCTTTCCTCCTGGACGCGAGGAGGAGGTCGCGCGCCTGGCGTGCTCGCTGGACCGGTTTTCGACACACCCACTGGCCCGGGCGATTACGCGCTATGGCAAACAGCAGGGGCTGCCGCTGCTGGAGACGGATCGCGTGGAATCGGTGCCTGGAGCCGGCTTGCAAGGGCGGGTCGGCGGGCGCCTCGTGCGACTGGGCAAACGCTCGTGGATATCGGAAACGGCAGTCCACTCGGCGCCCTCCACCGACGCGGGCCATTCCGAAGTGTGGCTGGCGACGGAAGGATTGGCCGGGCGGCTCCTGTTGCGGGACGATCTTCGTCCGGCGGCGCGGCTGGTCGTGGAACGGTTGCGCGCACTCGGTCTGCGGACGGTCGTGCTGACTGGCGACCGCAAGGCGACTGGCGAGGATCTCCGGAAGCAACTCGCCGTGGATGAGGTCCGCGCGGAACTGAAACCTGAGGAGAAAGTGGCAGCCATTACTTCGTTTGCCAGGGAGAAAAACAAGGTGGCGATGGTCGGCGACGGTGTCAACGACGCGCCCAGCCTGGCGGCAGCGGACGTGGGCGTGGCGATGGGCGCCCGCGGCAGCGACGCTGCGCTGGAACAGGCCGAGGTTGTGCTCATGCACGATCGGCTTGAGAATTTTCTGACGGCCTACCAACTCAGCCGCCGGGCACGCGCGGTCATCCGCCAAAACCTGGTGCTTTCCCTGGGCACGGTCGTTGTGCTGGTGAGCTTCGCGTTGGGCGGAGCAATCCCACTGACCCTCGGCGTGGTGGGACATGAAGGCAGCACGGTATTGGTTGTTTTGAACAGCCTGCGGCTGCTGTTTTCGGGCCGAAGCACCTCGTGCTAAGGGAGACCGAAGGCCGAGACATCTCTGCTCATTTGGAACACTTGGGCCTGTGGACGGCTCGCGGGGACGCTCGTCCCACCTTATTGCGCGCGCCGGCATGCAGCCGGCGAGTCTTAGTACGCAAACGAGGGCAAGTCGTCCCGCCTGCTGGAACGCGGCGTTCCCAACCGCGGTTGAGGCGAGGTTTCCAGGTCCACGCGCCATGCCGGTTGGCACCGCGCCTGAAGGAAGCACTTCGCCATTTCCGCAAAGCGGTCCGGCTCGTCCGTCACGAACGGCTGAATCGCGCCGAGGCGACGCCGCGACGTGGCGAGCAGCTTGAGTTGCTGGAGGCGTTCGCGCACGTACTGCGCACAGCTTTCCGCGGAGTCCACGAGCGTGACTCCGCGGCCCACCACGCGGCGAATGGCCGGTTTGAGCAAGGGATAGTGGGTGCAACCGAGAATCAGCGTGTCGATGCGGTAGCGGCGCAGCGGGGCGAGGTATTCACGAAGCACTTCGCGAGTGACGCGATGGTCCAGCCAGTCTTCCTCCACGAGAGGCACGAGCAACGGGCAGGCGCGCGCGAAAACCTTCACGGTGTCGCACCGGGCGAGCAGACCGCTGCTGTAGGCTTTGCTGCGGATCGTGGCCGCCGTGGCGATGACGCCAATTCGTCGGCTGCGCGTGGCTTCCAGTGCGGCCCGCACACCGGGAAGAATGACGCCAAAGATGGGCACCGGGAATTTCTTCTCCAGCGTCGGCAGCGCCCAGGCCGAAGCGGTGTTGCAGGCGACGACCACCGCCTTGACGTTTTGTCGGAGGAGAAACGTCGTGTCTTCACACGCGAAACGGACGACTGTTTCGGGTGACTTGGTGCCGTACGGCACGCGCGCGGTGTCCCCAAGGTAAACGAGATCTTCCTGGGGCAGTGTCTTGTGAATCTGGCGGACCACGGTCAACCCGCCGATGCCGCTGTCGAAGATGCCGATGGGCAATTTGGAATTCAGGGGCACGATATCACTTCTTACGTTGAGCCTTCAGTTGCGGGTTGACTCGGTGGTTGGTGCTGCGCGCTCCGCACTGCGGAAGTTAACCAGGGATTCAAAAGGCGGTCAACGCGCGGAACATTCTTCAGTCATGAAGCGGCGCATCTCGACACTGCCCCCGTTCTCTGTGGGCGGACTCCCTCTCCCCGCTCCTCTGTCGCGGGGAGAGGGAGAAGTCGGGGGCAAGATGCGCCCTCATGAAACGTCATCCTGCGGAGGATCCGAATTGTCAGCCAATCTGCCCAGGGGCTAGCGTGCCGCCGCGATGAGCAACGTATCCGCCGCCTCCCTTAAGCCCATCGACATGCACGTGCATATGGTGGGCAACGGCGCCGGCGGCTCGGGGTGCTGGCTGCGCTTGCAGGGCCTTCACCGGGCGCTCGCGAGGCTTATGTTGCGAGGCCTCGGGTTGCCCGGCAACGCGTTGAACGGCGACTTCGAGGGCCTCTATGTTCAACGTCTTCTGGAGATGATTCGCAACTCGTCGCTGGGCGCCGTCGTGTTGCTTGCCCACGACCAGGTCTATGACGAGAACGGCCAAAGGATGGAGGGCGTCGGATCGTTCTACGTGCCGAACGAGTTCCTGCTCAAGCTGGCGTGTCAGCACTCGGGATTCTTGCCGGCCGTATCGATTCACCCCGGTCGGCCGGACGCGATGGACGAATTGGAGAAGTGCCTCGAGGGCGGCGCCGTGATGATGAAATGCCTGCCCAACTGCCACAATATCGACTGCAACAACCGTCGCTTCGCGAAGTTCTGGGAGCGAATGGCCGCCGCGGGCCTGCCGTTGCTGGCGCACACGGGCGGCGAACATACGGTGCCGGTCGTGAACAAGAAGTTCGAAGACCCCCGCACCCTCTCGCTCCCACTGGAATGTGGCGTGACCGTGATAGCAGCCCATTGCGGAACGAAAAGCGGTTGGTCCGACGTGGACTACTTCCCTGTGTTCGTCGAGATGACGAAACGGTTTCCAAACCTTTACGGCGATACCAGCGCGCTGCTGACGTTGAATCGTTGCGGCCATTTGCGCGACTGCCTGCGGCCGGGGCTCGTCGAACGCATCGTCCATGGCAGCGACGTGCCGGTGCCTGTCCTGGCGCACCGGGCCTGGCTGAAGGGGTGCTTCGACTGGAAGACGTTTCGCCAGTGGCAGCGCCGTCCAAACGTCCTTGAACGTGATTACCAGTTGAAACGGGCGATGGGATTCCCCGACGAGGTCTTCACGCGGATTCATTCCCTGTTGCGCCCGCGACCGGTGACGGTCTTCTCGTAGAGGCAAGCCACCAAAGGAAAACCAATCCCGAACCTGCCTGGGTCCTGGGTTCCGATTGGCGTCTGGTTGGCTCGGATTCGGGTTTCGGATTTCGCTTCGGATTTTGGTTTTCGCCCCTTTCCCGAAATCCACCACGAGCCAAACAAAAAACCGGGCGGCTTGGTCAGGGGATGACCCGGCCGCCCGGGGAATTTCGAATTCAATACAACGTAGGATTATGGGGAACTCCGCGGCCGGTTGTATCACTCCGGCCACGAAAACGGTTGGGCTAGAAAGAACAATTTACGATTGCCCGAAATTCAGTCCCGTAATCTACAAGAAGAAGACCACGTCCCAGGCGTTGTGTCAACAGGTTTGACTAATGTATTACAGGCTGGTTCTGGACCAATTAGGATACCTTAATTATGCTCGAGGTTGGATTTCCATCGATTTTTCAGCGACGGCACGTTCGCAAGGCTCGAATTCATTGGCGACGCTCGCACACGGGAGTGTTTTCCAGCGTCCGCAAAGGGCGGAACCGCTTCGCCAAGCCTGTCGACAAAAAAATTTGACGAAAATTTCACGCGGACTCCAGATTCCTGTTTACACACTCACTTTCGTTGTTAGCATCCGCCCCGCTCCGCATGAAGAAAATCGAAGCCATCATCAAGCCGTTCAAGCTTGAGGACGTAAAAGAGGCATTGGCGGCGCTGGGGGTCGAAGGAATGACGGTCAGCGAGGTGAAGGGTTTTGGGCGGCAGAAAGGGCACACAGAGATTTACCGGGGCAGCGAGTACACGGTCGATTTTCTTCCCAAGATCAAGATCGAGATCGTCCTGGCCGACGATGCAGTGCACGGAGCGCTGGAAGCCATCGTGAAGGCAGCCAGGACCGGCAAGATTGGCGACGGGAAAGTGTTCGTCAGCCCCATTGAGAATGCGATTCGCATTCGGACCGAGGAAAAGGGCGAACACGCCGTCTGAAGGATTTTCCCCCCTCGACGCGCGTCGAGACGGGGATTTTTTGTGAACTGACAACAAGCAAACTGAGCAAAACACGACCCATATCCCCATGAGCAACGGCAGCAAACCCAGCACTCCTAAGTCCGCCATGGACCTAGCCAAGCAACAGGGCGCCAAAATGGTCGACATCAAGTTCGTCGACACTTTCGGCACCTGGCAGCACTTCAGCGTTCCCACGGCCGAACTCAACGAAGACGTC
>Ga0134127_10001525_pt1 | contig 17107 bp, 15 predicted proteins | sample KB31753_FD_96459 | JGI IMG/M metagenome (GOLD analysis project Ga0134127, IMG submission 96459) | Terrestrial soil microbial communities with excess Nitrogen fertilizer from Kellogg Biological Station, Michigan, USA - KB3-175-3 | ecosystem: Environmental > Terrestrial > Soil > Unclassified ... | reverse complement strand
CACAATGGCGAGCTGCACCCGTCCCGCCGGATAGGCCTCGCGCGCGATGACGGCGCACGCCATCGCGTTGATCGCGAACCCCAAGAGCCCGAGAAGATGCGGCGGGCTCCACAGCGTCACGTCCAGGCCGAACAGGCGATGCCAGAGGTCGTCGATCGGCGCCGCCAGGACCGCTAGAGCGATCCCCCACGCCGCCAGGTGGAAACCCGGCGTGCCGGTGATGCCGAAGATGCGATCGGCACCGACGGGCTCGCGTCCGGAGACCAGGCGCCGGAGCGTCTCGAGCGCCAGAACGCCGAAGGCGCCCAGGACGATGAGCGTCACGCCGGCGTAGGTCATGACGTGCGGGGGAATCCAGAACGAGTCGCGGCCGATCTGCACGTGCCACTGGATGTCCCACGCAACACCCCACGCCGCCAGCACGTTGGCGGCGAGCATGACCCAGAGTCCGACGCGATGCAGAACACGCGAATCGGCGCGGGCGGTGTCGGCCGGAGCGGAATCGCGCAGCAGCGCGGTCGGCGCGGTGCTCATCGGTGCTTCTCCTTTGTTGATAGGCGCGCCTCGGCCGGCGGGGCCCCAGCCCCGCGACGACCTGCAGCGCGCACATCTGTGGCTGAGGACGCGGGCCGTGGAGCCGCGGCCGGGGGCCGCAGATAAGCGCCCAGGCGGCGAAGGAATCGCGCCTGGCGCTGCTGGAAGTCGGCGTCGGACACCCGCTGGCCGGTGACCATGCGGACGAGCTGCGGAAAGGCCAGCGGGAACATCGTGAGCGCCATCAGCGCGAGCACGAGGCACTCGGCGTCGAGATCTCCGTGGACCTGCCCGGCGCGCTGCGCGTCCCGGATTCGCTCGCTGCCCTCCACCCACGCCTTGCGCCGCTCGTCCTCGGCGACGGGCTTCTTGTCGCCGGTGCCGAGCGCCTCCCACTGGAGCATGCGAATCCCGTCGACCCGCTGCAGCTCGCGCGCGAAGATGAAGGGCAAGAGCTCCGCGGTGTCATTCGGCGCGGCGGCGACGAGGTCGAGGTTGGCGGCGATGCCCTCGCGGAGGACGGCGCGGTACAGGGCGTCCTTGTCGCCGAAGTAGTGGTAGAGCATCCGCTTGTTCACGGCGGCCGCCCGGGCGATCGCGTCCACCCGGGCGCCGGCGATGCCCTTGGCAACGAACTCGCGCCGGGCGGCGCGGAGGATGCGCTCGCGGGTTCGAACGGGGTCTCGACGCGAAGTAACCATTTAGATACTCGGATGTCGTGAATAGTATCTAGACGGTTACTTATGTGTCAAGCCTTTCGCCCGCCGGGCGCTGGACGCGGACGGCCGATCTCGCGTATGGTTCGGGCACCATGAAGTTCGGCTGGATGACCCTGTCCATGTCGCCGTCGGCCGGGGACGACCTCGCGTGCGTCCACCAGCAGCTCGAGCAGGGCGTGCTGGCCGAGGCGATGGGCTTCGACTATCTCTGGCTCACCGAGCACAACTTCACGGGCGAGTGCGCCTACGCCGATCCGATCCCGTTCGCCGGCGCCCTGGCGGCGCGCACGTCCCGCGTGCGGATCGGGTTCGCCGTCATCCAGATGGCGCTGCACCATCCGGTCCGCCTGGCCATCCAGCTCGCCGTGCTCGACAACCTGAGCCGTGGTCGGCTCGAGGTGGGCATCGGCCGCGGCTCGGCCTACAACGAGTACGAATACGTCGGCTTCGGTCTCAGGAGCGACGACAGCCGCGACCGGATGGAAGAGGCGATCGAGGTGCTGACGCGCGCCTGGACCGAGGAGCCGTTCGTGCACGACGGGAAGTTCTTCTCGGTGCGGCTGCCGTCGGTGCGGCCGCGCCCCGTCCAGCGGCCGCACCCGCCGATCTGGCGCAGCGTCATCTCCGTCGACTCGCTGGTCGAGTGCGGCCGCGCGGGCGTTCCCGTGATGATGTCGCGCGTGCCGAGCGCGCGGATCGCCGAGCGGCTGGCGCGCTATGGCGAAGGGCTCGAGGCCGGCGGGCACGATGCGGCCACCCGGCGGCGCCGGCTCGCCGAGGCGTCGGTGTGGCGCTTCCTCTACGTCGCCGACAGCGAGGCCCAGGCCGAGGACGACGTGCAGGCGGCGACCCTGCACTATCGCCAGCACATGCATCACGTGCGCGAGGCGTACAACCCGGCCGACTTCCGGGTGAACGCGGCGGCGATGAACCCGTGGATGGATCCAACCGTCTCCCATCCGGACGGCGTGCGCTTCGTGCTCGAGACCGGCACGCTCTACGGAACGCCGAAGCGCGTGGCCGAGCAGATCGCGGCGCTACGCGACATCGGGCTCGGCCACGTCATGTGCCAGGCGAGCTGGGGCGGGCTCGCCCACGACAAGGTCGTCGCATCGCTCAAGCGCTTCGGCGAGCACGTCGCGCCGTCGTTTCGCGACGCCTAGCCGATCAGGAGGGCCACCATGCCACGCATGACGGGCAACCGCTACTTCGCCGAGACGGTGCACGCCGCCGGCACCACCCACGTCTTCTTCGTCCCGACCATCATGCTGCCGGCGATGGCCGACATGGAGGACATGGGCATTCGCCGCGTGGTCACCCACGGCGAGAAGGCGGCGGCCTACATGGCCGACGGCTATGCGCGGGCGTCGCGCCGACCCGGGCTCTGCCTGTCCCAGACCATCGGCTCGGCCAACCTGGCCGCCGGCCTCAGGGACGCTTTCATGGCGTGCTCGCCGATCATCGCGCTGACGGGCGGCAACGACGCCGCGTCCCGCTACAAGCACGTCTACCAGGAAATCGAAGACTTCCCGATGTGGGAGCAGGTGACCAAGGCGAACTTCCAGGTGGACGCGCTCGCGCGCTTCCCGGATCTGCTGCGCCAGGCGTTCCGCGTCGCGACCAGCGGGGCGCCGGGCCCCGTGCACCTCGAGCTGGCCGGCACCCACGCGCAGGTTCTCGAGCGCGAGATGGAGCTGACACCGCTGTGGGAGGAGCGCTTCATGAAGGTTCCGGCGTTCCGCCCCGAGCCCGAGCCCGACGCGGTGCGGGCGGCGGTGCAGCTCCTGGCGCAGGCCGCGCGTCCGGTCATTCTCGCCGGCGGCGGGGTGATCTGGTCGGGCGCCGAGGCCGAGCTGGCGAAGCTCGCCGAGCAGCTCCAGATTCCCGTGGCGACGTCGCTGAATGCCAAGGCGGTCCTGTCCGACGATCACCCGCTGAACGTGGGCGTGCCCGGAACGTACTCGCGCTGGTGCGCGAATCGCGTCCTCGCCGATGCCGACCTGGTGTTCTTCGTCGGCAGCCACGCCGGCGGTCAGGTGACGACGAACTGGCAGGTGCCGAAGCCGGGCGTCGCCGCGATCCAGCTCGATATCGATCCGGAAGAGCTCGGACGCAACTATCCCCTGAAGGCGGCGCTGCTCGGCGACGCGAAGGTGACGCTGCAGAAGCTCATCGCCGCCGCCGGGTCGGCCGGGTCGCGGCCGGAGTGGCTCGGCCGCGTTCAGAGCCTGGTGCGCGAGTACCGCGAGGAATCGGACCAGATGCGCAGCTCGGGCGTGGTGCCCATCCGGCCCGAGCGCATCTGCAAGGAGATCTCGGACTGGCTGCCCGAAGGCGGCGTCGTGCTGTCGGACACCGGTCACTCCGGCATGTGGACCGGCCAGATGATCCGGCTCGCCCGGCCGGAACAGCGCTTCATCCGCTGCGCCGGCTCGCTCGGCTGGGGCTTCCCGGCGACGCTCGGCGCCAAGTGCGCGCTGCCGGATCGGCCGGTGATCGGCTTCTGCGGCGACGGCGGCTTCTACTATCACCTGGCCGAGCTCGAGACCGCGGCGCGCTTCGGGATCGACGCGATCATGCTGGTCAACAACAACTACGCCCTGAATCAGGAGAAGCACCTCTTCGACTCCGCCTACGGAGGTCAGCAGCGCGGCCGGGCGAAAGAGATGTGGCACTTCAGCCACGCCGTCAGCTTCGCGCGGGTGGCCGAGGCGATGGGCTGCGTCGGCATCCGGGTCGAGCGTCCCGACGACATCGGGCCCGCTCTCGAGAAGGCCCTGGGCGCGCACGCGCCGGTGGTCGTGGAGGTCATCAGCGACGTCGACGCCATGTCCAAGCGGGCGTGGCGGCCGACCGTGTGAGGGGAGAAGTCCCGTGAGCGAATTCGACGGCAAGGTCGTCTTGATCACCGGATGCGGCCGCGTGCGCGGGATGGGCCGAGCCATCTCGCTCGCGTTCGCCCGCGCGGGTGCCGACATCGTCGCCACCGACATCGCGACCGGCGGCACGCGCAACGAGAACGAGGAAGGCCTGGAGGAAATCCGCATCGGCTGGAAGGGGCTCGAGAGCCTGGCCGGCGAGATCCAGGCGCTGGGTCGCAGCGTACACACGACGGTCGGCGACGTGAGCCGCGCCGCGGACGCCGAGCGCTTCGTCGCCGAGGCGCTCGGGCGGTTCGGCCGCGTCGACGTGCTCGTCAACAACGCCGCCGCGCCGCACGGCGCCGATCGCCGCCTGGTCTGGGAGACGCCGGAAGAAGCGTGGGATCTCGTGCTCGACGTGAATCTGAAGGGCGCGTTCCTGATGAGCCGCGCCGTGATCCCGCACATGCTCGCGCGGCGCAGCGGCCGCATCGTCAACCTGGCGTCGGTCGCCGGCAAGCGCGGCACCGCGCGCCGCGGCGCTTACACCGCGTCGAAGTTCGGGATCATCGGGCTCACGCAGGTGCTGGCCCAGGAGCTGGCGGCCCACGGCATCACCGTGAACGCGATCTGTCCCGGCAGCGTCGACACCAGCCGCCGCGAATCGACCTCGCGCCGCGAGAAAGCGCTCGCCGAGCGCGATCCGGCCGCGCCGGTGATGGGCATGCCGCCGACCGGCCGCGTCGCGCGCCCGGACGACATCGCCCGCCTGGCGCTGTTCTTCGCCTCCGCCGAGAGCGATCACATCACCGGCCAGGCGTGGAACGTCGACGGCGGGTCCGTGATGCATTGACGCCGTTCCGCTTCGGCGTCAACGTCCGCGACGCCTCGTCGCAGGCCGCATGGCAGGACAAGGCGCGCAAGGCCGAGGATCTCGGCTACTCCACGTTCCTGGTGCCCGATCACCTCGCCGCCATGCTGGCCACCATCCCGGCCGTGATGAGCGCCGCGGCCGCGACGAAACACCTCCGGGTCGGCACCAACGTGCTCAACAACGATCTCCGCCATCCCGTCCTGCTCGCCCGGGAGGCGGCGACGATGGACCTCCTGACGGATGGTCGGCTCGACCTGGGTCTTGGCGCGGGCTATATGCGGATCGAGTACGAGCAGGCCGGACTCCGCTTCGACCGCGGAGGCGTCCGGGTCGAGCGGCTCGCCGAGTCGATTGCCATCATCAAGGGCTTGCTCGGCGGATCGGAAGTCAATTTCACCGGCCGGCACTATCGCGTCACGGGCCATCAAATCCATCCGCGTCCCGTCCAGCGACCGCACCCGCCCATCGTCGTCGGCGGCAACGGCCCGCGCCTGCTCGCGCTGGCGGCGAAGGAGGCCGACATCGTGAATTTCACGGGCATCACCTTCACCCGTGGCGGCACGGCCCCGGACATGTCAGGCTGGCGGGCGGCGGCGCTCGACGAGCGCATGCGAATCGTGCGCGACGCGGCCGGCGAGCGATTCGACCGGCTCGTGCTCAGCGCGCAGGTGCAGCGGGTGATCGTGACCGATCGCCGCCGCGAGGCGGCGGCGGAGCTGCAGCAGAGCTGGAAGCAGCTCAGCGTCGACGAGATTCTCGAGGCCCCCTACGCGCTGATCGGCAGTGTCGACGAGATGGTGGAGTCGCTACACGCGCGCCGCGAGCGCTGGGGTCTCTCCTATTTCGTCACGTTCGAGCAATTTCTGGAGACCCTGGCTCCGGTCGTCGCGAAGCTCAGCGGCAAATAAGAGCCGACATTCTCCGGAGCGCCGTCAGGACGTCGGCGCCGGCACGCCCGCGGCCGGCATCGGTGTCTGCCCGGCCGGCTCCTCCCGGATCGCCAGCGTGAGCCCGACGGCGACGAAGGCGAGAAGCGCTCCCGAGATGAACGCCCAGGAATAGCTGCCGGTCGCGTCGTGGATCCAGCCGCCGACGCCCGCGGCCAGGGCGGCTCCCGACTGGTGCGAGAGGAAGATCCAGCCCGAGAGCTCGCCCACCGAGGCGCGGCCGAAGATGTTGGCGGTGAGCGTGGTCGTCGGCGGGACCGTGGAGAACCAGTTGAGGCCGAGGATGAATGCGAAGAGATCGAGAGAGGCGACGTCGGAGACGCTGAGGAGAAACAAGAGGGACACTCCGCGCAGCATGTAGTACCAGGCGAGCGGACCCTTCCGGCCGAAGCGGTCGCAGATCCATCCCGACGCGATCGAGCCGAAGATGCTGGTCGCGCCCATCACCCCCAGAGCTTGCGCCGCGACCATCTCGGTGAATCCGTGCTCGACCGCGTGCGGAATCAAGTGCGTCCCGATGAGACCGCCCGTCGTGTAGCCGCAGATGAAGTAGCTCGACACCAGGAGCCAGAACGCGGGCACCTGCATCGCCTCGGAGAGCGAGACGCGCGCAGACGCCGGAGCGCTGCCTGACGTCCTGGCCGGCGTCGCGCCGTAGGGCGCGAGGCCCCGGTCGCGGGGATCGTTCCTCAAGAGCGCGGCGCCGAGAGGAAGGATCAGCACGGCCAGCCCGAGGCCGAGCCAGATGTAGCTCTGGCGCCAGCCGATGGTCAGGGTGAGCCACGTGGCCAGCGGAATCACCACGAGCTGCCCCGCCGACATGGCGGCGCTCGCGATCCCCATGACGAGCCCGCGGCGCCGGTCGAACCATCGCGTGAGCAAGGGGACGGCCGACGTCAGCGTGGCCCCGCCGGCGCCCACGGCCAGCAGAACTCCCGACGCCAGATAGAGATGCCAGAGGCGCGTCATGTAGGCCGATGCGAGAGCGCCGAGGGCCATGAGCCCGAGCGACGCCGTGAAGACCGTCCGGGCTCCCCAGAGGTCGGCCGCCCGTCCGGCGAACGGCGCCAGGGCGCCGTAGAGCAGAAGCGAGAGAGCGGCGGCGATGGACAGGGCCGTTCGGCTCCAGCCGAGCTCGGCTTCGATGGGCTTGATGAACACGCCGAACGCCGAGCGCAGCCCGCCGGCGGCGATCATGATCACGACCAGGGCGCCCAGGACGACCCAGGCGTAGTGAACCCGACGCGGCATGCTCGCTACTCACTTCCTCCGGTGGTGTGATGGGTACGGGGAACCCAGTATACGCGGCAGCGTAACGGGCGCTTACTTCGCGGGTGGACGCCAGCCGATGCGCTCGCCGTCGGCGGTGATGCCGATGAAGACGATCGCCATCTCGTCGGTGGTTCCCTCGCCCCAGTACACCTCGCGCGGCGGCTTGCTCGGCTGACGCAGGTTCTCCGCGGAGTTGTCGAACACCGCCACCATGTCGATGCGGGTGCCGCCGGGGAGCGGGACGGGCTTCGTGAACGTGTAGTTGCCTTGCCAGTTGAAGTCCCAGTCGTCGATGTAGATGAGCGGGCGGACGGTCCCGTCGGGATAGGTCGCGGTCACCTTCATCTCCCGCCCCAGGAGATGCATGTGCGGCGCGATCGAGTTCGCGTGCAGATCCCGGCCCGGCGGCACCGTGAACGACGCGCTCACCTCGTGGCGCTTGGCCCCCGGCGGAATCGCGAAAGCGCGGTTGAGGACCGCGATGCTACGCTGCCGCTTGTCGATCGGGCCCTTCGCGAAGTGCAGGCCGAGGCGCGTGCGATCGGTGCGGCGCTCGGGCGACTCGTTGTTGTAGTGCATCTGCACCACGACCCTGGCACCTTTCGGCAAGAGCATGCCGACGCCGTCGTCCATGACCCGCGGCTGGATGCCCGGCGCCCAGCCGGAGAGTCCGCCGGCCGGCGCGAAGCCGGGCCCGCCGAAGCAGGAATAGCCCGGATCGGGATCGGCGCGATCGAGCGCCTCCGCCGCGGTGCCGGTATCGATGAAGGACAGGATGTGATGGACGATCTTTCGATCCCCCGGCGCCCACTCGGCTTTGGTCACCCAGCGGTCCTCGGGGAACGACGTCGGGATCACGAAGCAGCGGTAGACGTCGCTCGCGCGCGCGGCCACCGTGTAGGGCTCGGGCATTTCCAGCACGTGATCGGGCTGTCCCAGGCGCCACCCTGTCGGAAACACCTGGGGTGGCGGAAGCTTGGCGGGGTCTCCCTCGGGCGCGCCCGCCTCGATCCAGGCGACCAGCGTCTTGAGCTCGGCGTCCGGGAGGCGGCGGGGCTCGAGGAACTCGCCGAACCCGGGGACGGGCTTCCACGGGGGCATCACGCGGCCCTTGACGGCATCGCGAATGTCGTCCCGCTGGTCGTACGCGTCACGGTAGGTGATGAGCGAGAACGGCGCGTGCTCGCCCGACCGGTGGCAGGTCTGGCAGCGCGCCTGCAGAATGCGGACGACCTCGTTGTTGAAGGTCGGGGCCGGCTCCTGCGCCGGCGCCGACGCCGAGAGCAGGAAGACGACCGGCAGAGCCACGATGAGAAGGCGCGTCCACATCGGAGGACCTCCGCGACCGGTCGGATGCATTCCCGACACTAGCACGCCGTTGACTCCGCTACGAATCTCTTCCACCATCCGCGGGAGAACGTGACCGCCGTGGACTCCGCCGAAGCCCGTCGTCAGCTGGATGCGTCGTGGCGGCTGATCATCGCCGCGATGCACGCGTCCGGCCGCCAGGCCGTGCTCGCCATCACCGGCGGCGGCAGCGGCGCGATCGCCGAGCTGCTCCGGGTGCCCGGCGGCTCGCGCCTCCTTCTCGAAGCGGTCGTGCCCTACGACTCGCGCGCGCTGGCCGAGTTCGTGGGGTTCGAGCCGGAGCAGGCCTCCAGCGTCGAGACGGCGGTGGCCATGGCGCGGCGGGCGCGCGAGCGGGCTGCGAAGCTGGCGCCCGGCGGCGCCCGAACGATCGGCCTCGGCGCCACGGCCGGCCTCGTCACCGATCGGCCGCGGCAGGGCGAGCATCGCTGCCACATCGCGGTGGCGACCGCGGCCTCCAGCGAGACGTGCTCGATCGTGCTCGCGAAGGGGCGCCGCGACCGGCCGGGCGAGGAAGACGTGGTCGCGCGCGCGATCGTCCTGTGGCTCGCCCGGGGCTGCGGAGTCGAGGCGCCCTCGCCGAGAATCCTGCTCGACGCCGACGAGCGGTACGCCGAATCGTGACCGATCTGATCGACGAGCTCGTGGCCGGCGCCGTCGAGCGGGTGACGGCATGGGCCGACGGAACGCTCGCCCGGTCGACACCACCACCTCGCAGCGTGCTTCCCGGCTCGTTCAATCCGCTCCACGACGCACACCTGCTGCTGGCGCGTGTCGCCCAGGAGTTCACCGGGGCGCCGGTCGCCTTCGAGATCTCGGTGACCAACGTCGACAAGCCGCCGCTGGCCGCCGCCGACGTGCGCGCCCGGGTCGCTCAGTTCGCCGGGCGCGCGCGCGTCGAGCTGACCCGGGCGCCGACGTTCGTGGAGAAGTCGCGTTTGCTTCTCGCCGTCACCTTCGTCGTGGGCGCCGACACCGCCGAGCGGCTGGTGGCGACGCGCTACTACGGCGACGAGACGCGCATGAACGCCGCGCTCGAGGAGATGGCGGACCGGGGTTGCCGGTTTCTGGTCGCCGTCCGCGTCGACGGAGCCGGTCGCGTACGCTCGCTGGCCGACGCGGCCATTCCCCCGAAATTCGCCCGGCTCTTCACGGCGATCCCGGAGAGCCGGTTCCGCATCGACGCCTCGTCGTCCGCCATCCGCGCGCGGCGCAGCGCGGCGCCCTGACGCCTACTCCCGCCAGTGCTCCGGAAGAATGCTCTGCACGTCCGCGATGGCGCACCGCTCCGCCATCCAGCGCTCGCTGTAGAGACCATCCTTGTAGAGCGATTGCTGGGATTCGTACACGGTGACCGGGCCCTTCAGCGCCGCCGTCAAAGGCCGGAGCGCCGCCGCGTCGAGCAGTGAGCCCGGCGCGCCCGCCATGACGAGCGTGGCGGCGGTGACCCGCGGTGCCAACCCCACCAGGTCGAAGTTGGCGAGCGTGCGGCGCACCGCACCGGCGCGCGCCGGGTGCAGGCGCAGGTAGTCGTTGATCTCCTCCAGCGGATACGCCTGGGTCTTCGGGGCAAGCTCGGCCGTCCGATAGAACAGCGCGGGCGCGGTGACCGCGTGAGTCGCACCTTTCCCGAGGGCCGCGGTGATGAGCGCGACGTCGTTGCCGGCCACGACCACGCGCGCGGAGTCGACCTCGCGGCGCGTGAGCAGGAATTCCAGCCCTCTGATGCTGTCGGCCACGATGCCGCGGAATGGATAGGACGCGGCGTCGTCGATGCCGTCGGTGAAGAGCCCGGGGAACATCGCGGCGTAGGGCGAATCGGCGTTGCGCTGGCCGCGGCCGGCCAGCGAGAAGGTGACGTAGCGGCTTCGTTGTAGATTCGCCGTGCCCTGAGGGATGATCTCGAGCACGCTCTGATACTTCGGCGCGTAGTAGATCGCGGGAAACGGACCGGCGCCGTTCGGGATGCTCAGATAGCCGAACAGGCGGTACGGCCCGAGGCTCGAGAGCCGCACGCCGTAGAGCGTCGCGAACGCCGTGCTCCTGAGCGGGAGGGGCTCGATCTCCGGACGGGCGGGACAGCGCGAGAGCTCGTCGAGAGCGTGCTGCCAGTAGTCGTGCATGGCCGTCATCGTCTCACCTCGCTCGCGCCCTGAAGATGGCGGGCGAAGAACGCGTCGACGACGGCGGTGTGTCGCGCGCGCCCGGCGTCGTGCCCGTGCCCGTCGTAGGGATAGAGGTGCTTGTCCTTCGAGCCGATGCGCTCGAACAGCGCGTAGCCGGTCTCCGGCGGACACACGTTATCTTGCAATCCGACGTTCACGATTATCGGGCATGCGATGCGGTCGGCGAAGCTGATCCCGTCGAAGTAGGCGAGCGTCTCCTCCACGTCGGCGCGCCGCTCGGGATTGAGGCGCAGGTAGTCGTTGATCTCCTCGTAGGGGTAGGTGTGCGTGAGCTCGATGGCGTCGACGAAGCCGCAGAGGTACGGCGCTCCAGCCGACGCGGCGCGCACCTCGGGGCGCATGGCCGCGGTGGTGATCGTCAGGCCGCCGCCCTGGCTGCTGCCCGTCACGCCCACGCGCGCCGGATCGACCTCGGGGCGCGACAGGAGGAAATCGATGCCGCGCCAGGTGTCGACGTAGAACCCGCGATAGGCGTACGTGTGCCGGTCCACCATGTTGTGAGTCAAAAGATTTGGATAGCCTGGGTTGAACTGGCGGTTGCTGCGAAGCTTGCCGCGCGGCGCGACCGACAGGGCCGCGTAGCCCTTCCGCGCCCACTCCTTGGGAATCGGCGGATCCATCTGATAGCCGGGCAGGAGCACGATCGCCGGCGCACGCCCGGCCCGGCCCGCCGGTCGGCAGTACCAGGCGGCGATGCGCACGTGGTCGATGCTCGCGTAGAAAACCTGGAAGGTCTCGATGTCATCAGACGTCCGCAAGGGATCGGGGACCATCTCGGGCTCGAGCGGAACTGTCGACGCCTGGCGCATCACGTCCCCCCAGAAGGCGTCGAAATCGCCGGGCTTCCTCACCTTGGACCGGTACTCCGCGGGCAGCGCTCTGGGCACGATCTCTCCTCTTGGTAGACCTCTAGGTGAGCGGCGGGCGGCCGAGCACGAGATCGGCCGCCTTCTCCGCGATCATCAGGACGCAGGCGTTGATGTTGCCGGAGACCAGGTCGGGCATCGCCGAGGCGTCCACGACGCGGAGCCTCTCGACGCCGCGTACGCGGAGCGCCGGATCGAGCACCGCCTCCTCGCCCGCGCCCATCGCGCACGTCGCGCAGGGGTGATGGGCGGTGATCGCGGTGCGGCGTACGAACGCGTCGATCTCGGCGTCGGTGCGGCACTCGGGCCCCGGCGCCGTCTCGCGCCCACGGAACGGCTCGATCCCCTTCCGGCCCGCGATGTCGCGGCCGAGCTTCACGCCCTCGCGGATGGTCCGAACGTCCCGCTCGGAGGCCAGGAAGTTCTGCATGATCCGGACCGGCGCGGTCGGATCGGCGGACTGCAGACGCACCGCGCCGCGGCTCTCGGGGTGCAGCATGACCGGCCGCAGCCCGAAGCTGTCCTCGTAGGGCGGCGTGATGCCCGGGAACCACGGATGCGCCTTCGCCGGCGCGCCACGAAAGAGAAACTGGATGTCCGGCACCGGGAGCTCTCGGCGCGTCTTGAGAAACGCGTGCAGACGGCTTGGCAGCACGGTGCCCGGCCCGGTGCCGAACAGATAGGCGCGGGCCATGTTGATCGCCGTGCGATCCATGCGCATCTCGGCGTGGAACGGGCCGCGACCGCGCCGGGCGTGGTGCACGTCGACCGAGAGATGGTCCTGGAGATTCTCGCCCACGCCGGAGAGGCTCACGCGCGGCGTGATGCCGATCTCGCGCAGATGGTCGGCCGGGCCGATCCCCGAGAGCATCAGGAGCTGCGGGGTGTTGAACACACCGCCGGCCAGCAAGACCTCGCGAGTCGCGAGCGCCTGCTCGAGCCGGCGATCGCGCGCGTACTCGACACCGGTCGCGCGCGATCCCTCGAGCAGGACGCGCGTCGCGAGCGCGCTCGTCTCGACCGTGAGATTGGGGCGCCGCATCGCCGGCCGCAGGAACGCGATAGACGCGCTGCCGCGCCGGCCGTTCTTGATGGTCCACTGGGCGAGCCCGAAGCCCTCCTGGTCCTTGCCGTTGTAGTCTTCGGTGAACGGCCAGTCGGCCTCGCGCGCGGCATCGAGCCAGCCGTCGAACAGGGGATCGCGGTTGCGCGTGCCGATGACGGAGAGCGGGCCGGCGCCGCCGCGCCAGGCGTTCTCGCCCTTCTCCCAGCTCTCGCAGCGCTTGAAATAGGGCAGGACCTCGGCGTACGACCAGCCGGGGCAGCCGTTCCGCGCCCATCGGTCGTAGTCACCGCGGTGACCGCGCACGTACGCCATGACGTTGATCGACGAGCTGCCGCCGAGCACCTTGCCGCGCATCGCCTCGATCCGGCGGTTGTCGAGCCGGGGCTCGGGCTCCGTGTCGTAGCCCCAGTCGAACATCCGGTGCTCCCAGATCTTGCCGAGCCCGATCGGGACGTGGATCAGGGGATGCGTGTCGCGCCCGCCGGCTTCCAGAACCAGCACGCGAATCGAGGGATCGGCGGTGAGCCGGTACGCGAGCACGCAGCCCGCCGAGCCGGCGCCGACGATGACGTAGTCGTATTCGCGGCGCGCGGCCATCTCTATCTCACCGCGCGAGCCGCGCACCGAGGCGCGCTCCCCGCAGCCTGGGCTCGAGCACGTCGCGCAGCGCGTCGCCAAGCAGATTGAATCCCAGCACGACGATGAAGATGGCGAGGCCCGGGAAAATCCCGGCCCACGGCGCTTTCGTGATGTGTCCCTGCGCGGCGGCGGTGAGCATCCCGCCCCAGCTGGGCACGTCCGGCGGCACGCCGACGCCGAGAAAGCTCAGCGACGCCTCGAGGATGATGGCGAAGCCGAGGTAGTAGGTGGCCAGAATCAGGTAGATGGCCAGGCAGTTGGGCATGATGTGGCGCACCACGACGCGCGCCGAGCGCGCGCCGATGGCCCGGGCGGCGACGACGTACTCCATCTCCTTGACCGACAGCACCTGCGAGCGGACGGTGCGGACGACCGGTGCCAGCATGCCGATGACGATCGCGATGATCACGTTGTTCAGGGACGAGCCCAGCACGGCCATGATGGCCAGCACGATGATCAGGCCCGGCACGGCCATCATCGCGTCCACCACGCGCTGCACGACCAGGTCGACCCGCGGCCCGGCGTAGGCCGAGACCATGCCGACGAGGAACCAACCGGTTACCCCGATCAAGACGGAGCCGAGGCCGACGTACAGCGAGATCCGCGCGCCATAGATGATCCGGCTCGCGATGTCTCGCCCGACGTGGTCGGTCCCCATGAGGTAGGCCGGGCCCGGGGCCACGTAGACCGGGACGCGATTGTTCGCCTCTCGGATGATCTGACGGGGATCGTGCGGGGAGATCAGCGGCGCGAGAAGCGCCGTCAGGACGAGCGCCAGCACGATGAGGCCCCCCATGGCCCCCAGCGGCTTGCGTCCGGCAAACTTGATGACGGCCGCCCAGGGAGCGTGCGCCGGAGCCGCGGAACGCGTGTCGGGGATCGTCCTCGCGACTACGGCCTCTCGGCCGGCCAGCATCCCGTCCTCTATCGGTAGCCGCGCCTCGGCCGGTGGGGCCCCAGCCCTGCGGCGGCCGGCGGCGCGCACTTCGCGCGGCATCGCGGTCACTGGTACCGGACCCGGGGATCGAGCACGCCGTACGAGAGGTCGATCAGTAGGTTCAAGGTGAGCACGACCGCGGCGATGAGGACGACGATCGCCTGCAGCACGATGAAGTCGCGGTGGATGATGCTGTCGATCAACAGGGTTCCCATGCCCGGCACGGCGAAGATGGATTCGACGATGATCACGCCGCCCAGAAGCCGCGCGAACTGATAGCCGGAGACCGTCAAGACAGGCAGGAGCGCGTTCTTCAGCGCGTGCCGGCCGACGACGGCGAGCTCGACGAGGCCCTTGGCGCGCGCGGTCCGAAGATAGTCCTCGCGCATCACCTCCAGCATCGACGAGCGCGTCACCCGGGCCGTGAAGGCGAGATCGTTGAACGCGAGCGTCAGGGCCGGGAGGAAGAGCTGCTGCAGATTGAGCACAGGATCGTCCCACAGGGTCGCGTAGCCCAGAGGCGGCAGCCACTCGAAGAACGTGGCGAGGGCGTACACGATGAGGATCCCGAACCAGAAGGTCGGCAGCGCGATGCCGATGCTGGAGAAGATCCGGCTCAGATAGTCGAGTCCGGTGTCCTGCTTCACCGCCGAGACGATGCCCAGCGGGACGGCCGCGCAGACGGCCAGCAAGATCGCCATGACCGCCAGCTCCATGGTGACGAGGAACCGATCTCGCAGGTGGCTCCAGACCGGCGTCTTGTACCAGAGCGACGTGCCCAGGTCGCCGCGCAGCACGTTGCCGAGCCAGCTCGCGTACTGGACGTAAAGCGGTCGGTCGAGGCCGAGCTTTTGCCTGAGCTGCTGGAGCTGCTCGGACGAGACCGAGCCGCTGTCGCCTTCGCCGCCGGCCAGGATCGTGAGGGCGGGGTCGCCCGGGACGATCCAGAAGAGCGCGAACACCAGGATCGTCGCCACCAGGAGCGTGGGGACGAAGAGCACCATCCGGCGCAGCGCGTACTTGCCCATGGTCGCGCGATCAGTTCTTCGGCATCGGAGCGTCGGGGTCCCACCACACGTGCTCGAATTGCTTCACGATCTGCTCGGAGCCGGGCACGTGAAAGTTCTGGATCCGGTGGTCCATCATGCCGCCCGACGACCCCCAGCTCAGCGGCACCACGTGGCTCTCGCCGCCGCGCAGGATCTCGACCGCTTCCTTCAACAGGCGCAGCCGCTTGCCCGCATCGAGCTCCCGCGCCTGGGCCTGAATGATCTCGCTCAGCCGCGGATTCTTCCAGCTGTCGGGATTCTTCTGGCCGCCGATGACCAGGAAGTGCTGGTTCAGATAGTCGGCCGGATCGAGAATGATGACACCGGACGAGTCGAACGAGGCGTGGTGCGTCTCCCGGATGATGCGATCGACCTGCGTGGCGCGATCCACCGGCTCGACCGTGAAATCGACGCCCAGATTCTTCCGGAGCTGTTCGGCGACCACCTCGCCCAGCTTGACGACGACGGGAGGGTTACCGATGTTGAGCGTGGCCTTGAAGCCGTTGGGGTAGCCGGCGGCCGCCAGCAGCGCCTTGGCCTCGGCGAGATCCTGGGTCTTCGGTTGCCGCCACCCCTTGGTCTGCGCGAGATCTTCCGGCGATTCGACGATCTTCCCGCCCTTGTTCGGCAGGAACGTTCCGACCGAGCCGAAGCAGCCGAAGGACTCCACGCACCGCACGATCTTGGTCAGCTCCTGCCGATCGACAGCCAGAAAGATCGCCCGCCTGACTCGCACATCCTGAAAGGGCGGCTTGTTCATGTGCAAGACCAGATAGGTCTGCACGGCCTCGGAGATGTAGACCGCTCTCACGCGGCCCTTGGTCTCCCGCTGTACTCGCATGGGATCTTCGGTGCCGTACGATCCGATGGTCGGCCCCTCGGTGGTGTGAGCCTGCCCCACCTGCATCGCCGCCAGGCGGCGGTTGTAGTCGCGGACGATCGTGAAGATCATGCCGTCGAAAAACGGCAGGCCCTTCTTGAAGTAGTTGGTGTTGCGCACGTACTCGATCGAGATGTTCGGCTTGAACTCCTTGAGCTTCCACGGGCCGGAGCCGATCAGCTTGCCGGGCTTCTGCGCGTCGTCGGCCGAGAGGCCCTGAGCCACGTGCTTGGGGTACATCTTCATGTACTCGGAGGCGAGATTCACGAGGAACAGCGGGCTCGCGAAGTTGATCGGCACCCGGACGGTCCGCGGGTCGATCACCTGGGCGCTCCCGTGCTCGTAGAACGTCCGAAGCACGCCGGTCCGCACCCGGATCGCGCCGGGCTCGACGATCCGGTCCAGGGAGAACTTGATGTCATCAGCAGTGACCGGCTTCCCGTCGTGCCACTCGGCCTGGCGCAGTCGAAAGGTGTAGGTCTTTCCGTCGCGGCTCACCGTCCAGCTCTCGCACAGGTCGCAGACGATCTCGTCGGGGTTGACCGGGTTGTGGTAGACGAGGCCGTTGAACTGAGGTCCGGACGGCATCAGGCAATCCGGGAGCGTGCCGCAGGCGTGGACGTCCCACTGACCGGGGTTGAAGCCGGTCACGCCCCGCAGGATCATCTTCTGGTATTTTCCCCGCGCGACCCAGTCGGGCGGCCAGGGGAACGTGAACGTCTGCCCCTCCGCCGAGGGCGTCTGCGCGGCCGACGGCGCGGCGGTCAGCGCGCCGAGTGCCAGGAGCAGCGACGACAGGAGGACCGAGCCACGGGACCGACCCGATGCGAAACACCGCATGATTGCGCCTCCCTGACCGTAATCCATGGGCGCGCCTCGGCCGGCGGGGCCCCAGCCCCGCGACGGCCT
>Ga0134127_10001524_pt1 | contig 17112 bp, 10 predicted proteins | sample KB31753_FD_96459 | JGI IMG/M metagenome (GOLD analysis project Ga0134127, IMG submission 96459) | Terrestrial soil microbial communities with excess Nitrogen fertilizer from Kellogg Biological Station, Michigan, USA - KB3-175-3 | ecosystem: Environmental > Terrestrial > Soil > Unclassified ... | reverse complement strand
TCGCGAAGCGGCTCATCGCCGGGCGCGCTTGTGCAGGACCGCCCGGAACCGATAGCGATCGGGATGGTACATGGACGTCTCGAGGCTGATGACGACGCCGTCGGAGCCCGTCGTCACGCAGTTCAGCCGCATCAAGCCGCGGCCCGGCGTAACTCCGAGCAAGTCCGCCTCTGCCTCGCTCGCATCGACCACGTCGACGAAAGCATCGGCGACCGTCGGGACGATGCCCTGCGACTCCATGGCGGCGTAGATCGAGCCGGTGAAGTCGAAACCTTCGGGCCAGCGCAGGCGACACGTCGGCATGCGCAATCGCTCGATTGCCGTCGGTTGGCCGTCCAGCAAGCGCAATCGCGCAAGGTCCAGTAGCTGTGCGCCCGGAGCGACGCGCAAGGCCTCGGACTCGTCGAAGGTCCCGTCCCGGTACCGGAGCGACAGGATGCGCGAGGTCGCGACGAGGCCGCGCATCTGCGCCATCTGCGTAAAGCCCACGAGCGTCGACAGGCTGTCGCTGACGCGATCGTTCCGCACCTGCCAGCCGCGATGCTCGTCCGGCTCGAGGAGCCCGCGCCGCGCGAGCACTTGTAGCGCCCGCCTCACCGTGAGGCGCGTGAATCCGAGTGCATCGCCCAGGGACCGTTCCGATGGCAAGCGCTGACCGGGCCGCAGGACGCCAGACTCGATCTCGCGGTTGAGTGCTGCGGCGCAGGACTCGTACAGGGGCGTGGCGTTGAGCCTCGCGAGTGGCAGGCGCGCACGGCGGCGGCGTCGGGTCCGGGTCATGTCAGGTCGGTAAGCCGTTGGTTGTCTTTGGTCGTTTCGCGGCGCGCCGGTCACGCCCGCCGCTGCCGGGCCAGATTACCGAGCGCCCCGAGGCGAGGCAATGCTGGCTGGCGGGCGCTGGCCCCGCTTGGTTGGCAATGGTTGTTGATGGTTGCACGTGGCCGGGGCCGCGCCTATATTCCGGCCTAGCGTCGTGGTCGTCGAACCACCCTGCAGAAGAACGCGGAGGGGAATTGGCCGACCGTGCTGCATCGGGATATGTGCCTTCGCCGCGGCCGACGTTCGACGCGCCGACCCTGGTCCGTCGCAGCGAAATCAAGCATCACATCTGGGGCGACCGGCAGTCAGGGCTCGTCGGAGACTGGCTGTACGCCTCCACCGACAAGATCCACGTTCTCGAATTTGGCCTGGCGCCCGGGCACTGGTTCAGGCATTCGCCCTCCTTCCGGACCGTATTTGCCGCCGACGAGGTCCTCTTCGTGCTGCAGGGCGCGATGCTCGCCTGCAACCCCGAGACGGGCGAGATCGTCGAGTGCCTGACCGGCGAATCCGTCTTCTTCCGCAGGGACACCTGGCACCACGTGCGTGCCCAGGGCGTCGAGCCGCTGCGCGTCCTCGAGTTCTTCTCGCCGCCGCCGTCGCAGGGAGCGAGCGGTAGCTATGCGATGAGCCAGAAATACCTCGAAGCGCCGGTCTATCAGCGTAACGAGCTCCTCGGCAATTTCACCGGCTCGGACAAGCTTTCGACCTTGCGCCGGATCGGCGCGCGCGACCGGTCGCTCCGGCTGGAGGGTGAGATCGCCGTCGGCCTGATCGTCAGCACGGAGCACCTGAGCGTCGCCGAGCTGCAGGTGCCAGCGGGCGCCGTCGGAGAGAAGACCGGGCATGGCGGTGACGCGATGGTCGTGGGCATGTCCGGAGAGCTGATGGTGCGCACGCACTGGAAGTCCAAGTCGACGACGTTCGAGCTTGGTGCGCGCGACGCGGTCTTCATCCCAGAAGGCGGGCAGTACGAGCTCCTGTCCTTCTCCACCCCGGCAACCGCCCTGCTCGGCGTCGCGCCGAGGTACCTGGCATGACCCGCGGCGGAATGATCGGTGCATCTTTGAGCGCCGTCGAGGCTTCGACGGTCTGGTGACGTCAATTGAGGACTGCGCTGGCACGGGGCGGCGCTGCAGCAATCAACCAGCAGGGTAATACTCATGGATACTCGCACGACGACGAAGACGGTGGCGCGGAGCGACTGGCGCCTTGCGACGGCCATCAGCGCAATCCTGCTATCGAGCGCGCTGCCGCATCAGGCAGCGGCGCAGTCGGCGAACTCGGCCCTGCGCGGCAAGGCGCCCGCCAGCGGCGAAGTCACCGTCACGAATACCGACACCGGCCTGACGCGGCGCACCACGGTGAACGCTGACGGCACATATGTGCTCGTCGGCCTCCCGCCCGGCACCTATCGCGTCAGCGCCGGGCCGGGCACCGAGCAGGTCGTCTCGCTCGGCGTCGGTTCTACCGCGACCCTCGACCTCGAGGCCTCGCAGGCGCCGACCGCGCTGGGCGAAGTCACCGTCAGCGGCAATCGCCTGGCCGAGGTCAAGACCTCGGAAGTCGGCGGCGAGATCTCGCTGCGGCAGATCGAGGTCACGCCGCAGATCACACGGAACTTCCTCGAGTTCGCCGACGCGGTGCCGGGCATGCAGTTCCAGGTCGACGCCAAGGGCAACACGCAGATCCGCAGCGGCACGCTCAACGCGGGAACCACCAACGTCTACATCGACGGCGTCGGCCAGAAGAACTACGTGCGGCCGAGCGGCGTGACGGGGCAGGCCGGCGCGGATCCGATCCAGCGGACGGCCGGCGACCCGGGCAACCCGTTCCCCCAGCTCGCAATTGCCCAGTACAAGGTCATCACCTCGAATTACAAGGCCGAGTACGACCAGGTCTCCGGCGCCGCGATCACCGCCGTCACCAAATCCGGCACGAACGAGTTCGAGGCCGGCGCCTTCATGACTTACACGGATTCGGACTTTCGGGAAGAGACGCCGGCCGAGAAGGCCGCCGGAACCGGCAAGGAGGGCGGCGACAGCAAGGAGTATGGCCTGTCGATCGGCGGCCCGATCATCAAGGACAAGATGCACTTCTTCGTCACCTACGAGGCCAAGGAATTCAGCTCACCCAATACCGTGCAGGCGCCGCAAGACCTGGTCGGTCCCGGCCAGACGCCGCACGACTGGGTCGGCAGCCTGACTCCGGAATTGCGGGAGAATTACGGCCCGGTCGCCAATCCGTTCGACGAGGACCTCTTCTTCGGCAAGCTCGACTGGGAAATCGGCGCTGCCGACCGACTCGAGCTGTCGGGCAAGTCCCGCAAGGAGCGGCAGCAAGCCGGCGCGGCGGGCGTCTTCGCCGAGTCCGCGGCCTCGACCTACGTCAATGACGACAATCGCCTGGCGCTGCGCTGGGAGCACGCCGGCGAGCGCTTTTTCAACGAAGCGACGGCGACCTACGAAGACACGGAAGACTCGCCGTCGAAGGCGGGCAACCTGCCGGGCCAGCAGTTCGTGGCGTTCGGCACAGAGACGCCGGGAGGTTTCGCCGGTTTCGACCCGATCTTGCAGATCGACGGCGTCGATCCGCGCAATTACTTCTTCACGGCGCAGAACGGCTATTCGCTCCAGGAAGACATCACTTTCACCGACCTCGAATGGCTCGGCCAGCACACGGTCAAGACCGGCGTGAAGTTCAAGGACATCAAGCTGCAGGTGCGCGACGCCTCGACGGAGGCGCTCTACTCGTTCTACGTCCTTCCCGATACGCCGGATACCGGCGTCGAGGCAGACCCCTTCCAGGTCACCTTCGGCGCGCAGGCCGACAGCGACCTCGACGTGACCTCGACCTCGAAGAACCGCCAGTACGGCATCTACCTCCAGGATGACTGGGCGGTGAACGACAAGCTGCAGCTGAACCTCGGCGTGCGATACGACTACGAGGAGACCCCGACGTACACGAACTACGTGACGCCGCAGCGCTTCGTGGACGCGATCTTCAGCCAGGATACTAACGGCTGTCCGGTCGGTCAGCAGACCGAAGCCCTCTGCCCAACCTATTTCTTCAATGGCGCCTATCGCGGCTCGCAACCCGGGCAGACCTACGCGGATACGCTCGCCGCTGCCGGCATTAACATCAACGATTACATCAGCAACGGCCACAACCGCAGCAACCCGAGCGACGAGATCGCCCCGCGCTTTGGATTTTCCTACGACATCAACGCAGACCAGGAGCACGTGGTCTTCGGCGGCGCGGCGCGGAGCTATGACCGCAATACCTTCAGCATCCTGCAGCACGAGACCAACAAGGCGACGCTGTACGTTCCGACGATCCAGTTCTGGAACGCCGGCAACCCGGGCTGCGAAGGCGCCGTGGACGCCAGCGAATCATGCATCGAATGGAACGACAGCTACCTTACGCCAGAGGGTCTCGCAGGGATTGCCCCGGGCAACTTCGGCGAGATGCACTTCATCAACAACAAGCTGAAGGCGCCTTATTCCGACCAGTTCACGCTCGGCATGCGCAACCGCGTGGGCGACTGGAACACAAGCATCGCCTGGGCCTACATCGCGAGCTACGACGGCGTGATCGCAAGCCCCGGGAACTTCTTCAGCGACGGCAGTTGGTACTGGTACGACACCTTCCACTACTCGCTCAATGACGCGCTTATCCCGACCGCGAGTGGCGCCAAGAATCTGTTCCTCTTCGACAATGCCAAGAAGACCAAGACCACGCAGGTCCTGATGTCTTTCGATAAGCCCTACACCGTGGAATCGGGGTGGTCCGCGAGCATTGCCTATACGTATTCCTGGGCGAAGGAAAAGCTCGAATTCAACGGCGACTACCAGTTCGACTACCCGTTCGCCCGCAACTCGCTCACCGTGTTGTCGAGCCAGGTCCCGAAGAACCGCCTGGTCGCGATCGGCACCATGGACATCCCGTGGGGAATGATGGTGGGCGCCAAGTTCGTCGTCGAAACGCCGAAGCCGCAGACCAACTTCAACGGCATTGGCACCTCGCCCGGAAGGACGGCTCCGCCGAACGGCCTCAACTACAACTACTTCAAGATCTCGCAGTATCCGTCGAGCGTGCTTGGCTACCTGGCGCTCGACCTGCAGCTGACGAAGTCCTTCGAGTTCGCGAACGGCTCGGCCATTCAGGTCCGCCTCGACGCGCTCAACGTCACCAACCACAAGAACTTCGCGCAGCTCAACAGCAACTTCCCGGGACTGCCGACCTACTTCCACCAAGGGGACATCTCGGGCGTGCCGCGCACATTCAAGCTCAGCCTGAACTTCAACTGGTAGCGAGTGCGCGCCGACGTGAAGTCCTGCGGCTGAATCATGGGGCCCGCCGGCCAGGCGCTGAAGCGCTCCGCCGGCGCGGCCCCGCGCTTTCTGCGCGCCGCCGCAGGCCTCGCCGTATCCGCCGGGATTCTGATGGCCGTGCACGCGAGCAAATCCAGCCCTGACGGAAGCGCGGATGCGGAGGCGCGGGCGGATGCGCTCGTTCGCGCCATGACGCTCGACGAAAAGATCCACCTGCTCCATGGAACCCTCGGGTTCGCGTACGAGGGGCGGCCGGCGCCGGAGGGCGCGCGCGGCGGAGCCGGCTTCGTCGCGGGCCTGCCGCGGCTCGGGATACCCGCGCTGCAGCTGAACGACGGACCGCTCGGCGTTAGGAACATCGACGGTGGCGCGGAAGGGCGCGCGACAGCCATGCCCTCCTCCCAGGCGCTGGCCGCGAGCTTCGATCCCGGTCTCGCCACCGAGAGCGGCCGGATCATGGGTCGCGAGGCACGCGATCGCGGGTTCAACGTACTCCTGGCCGGCGGCGCCAACGTGGAGCGGGATGCCTGGAACGGGCGCAACTTCGAATACCTTGGCGAGGACCCGGTCCTGGCCGGCCGCATCGTGGCGGCGCAGCTGCGCGGCATCCAGTCGCAGGGCGTCGTCTCCACCGTAAAGCACCTCGTCGCGAATTCGCAGGAGACGGACCGCGGCTTCGTCGACATGGCGGCGGACGAACGGTCGCTTCGCGAGATCGACCTGCTGCCATTCGAGATCGCGGTGAAGGAGTCCGGCGTCGGCACCGTCATGTGCGCCTACAACAAGGTGAACGGCGTCTACGCCTGCGAGAACGCGCATCTCATCCATGACATCCTCAAGTCCGAGTGGGGTTTCAAAGGCTGGGTCATGTCCGACTGGGGCGCGACGCACAGCACCGCGCGCGCCGCGAACGCGGGACTCGACCAGGAGTTCTGGGAAGAACGTTACTTCGCCGGCCCCTTGAAGGCTGCCGTAGCGAACAGTGAAGTCTCCGCGGCGCGCATCGATGACATGGCTCGCCGCATCCTGCGCAGCCTCGCTGCCGTGGGTGCGCTCGACCGGGACGAACCGATCACGCCGGTCGATGCCGCGGCCGGCCTCGAGGTCGCGCAGCGCGTGGCCGAGCGCGGGATCGTGCTGCTGGAAAACAGGAACGGCCTCCTGCCATTGCCGGCCGAAGGCCTGCGGACGATCGCGGTGATCGGCCGCCGCGCCGACATCGGCGTGCTGTCCGGCGGCGGCTCCTCGCGGGTGGACGCAATCGGCGGCGTCACGCTTGACGACACGCCGCCCGGCACCGACCCCGAGCTCGCGATGTTCGCAAGCACGGGCTGGCATCACTCCTCGCCTTTGAAAGCGATCGCTGCGTTGGCGCCTGCCGCGAAAGTCGAATTCACTTCCGGAGAGGACAGGGATGCGGCGGCGCGTTTGGCCGCGTCGGCGGACGTCGCCATCGTGTTCGCCTGGCAGGCGCGCACCGAAGGCGAGGACTTGCGCAGCCTTTCGCTGCCCGCCGGCCAGGACGAGCTGATTCGGAAGGTGGCCACGGCGAATCCCAGGACCGTCGTCGTTCTCGAGACCGGCGGCTCGGTCCTCACGCCGTGGAAGACTGAGGTCGGTGCCCTGCTCGAGGCCTGGTACCCCGGCAATCGCGGCGCCGAGGCGATCGCCAATATCCTGTTCGGCCGCGTCATCCCGTCCGGACGGCTGCCGATCAGCTTTCCGCGCGCCGAAACGGACCTGCCGCGCCCGCGCCCGCCCGAGCCGCGGGGCGACGCGAACAACACGAAGGCGGCGCCCGCACATCCATCCGTCGTGGCGCTGAGTGAAGGGCTGGCGGTGGGTTACCGATGGTATGACTCGCAGAAGAAGCTGCCGGCATACGAATTCGGCTACGGCCTCAGCTACACGACCTTCGCGTATTCGAAGCTCACGGTGAATCGCGACCTGTCGGTGGAGTTCGACCTCGCGAACACCGGCAACCGCAAGGGAATCGAAGTCGCGCAGTTGTATGTCGAGCTTCCCTCCTCGGCCGCCGAGCCTTCGAAACGGCTGGCGGGTTGGGCTCGCGTGGAGCTGGCGCCCGGCGAGCGTCGTCGCGTCCGGATCGCGGCGGATCCCTACGCGCTTCGAGTCTGGGACGCGAGCGCAGGCGAATGGCGCCATCCGGCGGGGCGCTATCGCATGCACGTCGGCGCATCCTCGCGGATACTGCCCCTGGTGCAGGAGATCGACGTCAGAGATGTCCCAGTCGATTGAACCGACGCCCGCGGCGGTGCGCGATGCGATTGCGCGCGGGGACCTGGCCGGAGCGGCGAAAACGCTGTCGGACATCGTCACGAGAGATCGGCGCGCCGACTGGGCTTTCATCAATCTCATCGCCCTGCTGGCGAATCACGGCAGGCGCGCGGATGCGCTCGTCGTCGCGCGGCGCGCCGTCGTCGCCAATCCCGCCAACGCGGCCGCTCACGACCAGTTGGGAACCCTGCTATCCCTGGCAAACGACCTTCCAGCGGGCGAATGGCACTTCCGACGCGCGCTCGAGACCGGCGGGACGAACGCGGGGCCGCTGGCGAATCTCGCGCTCAACCTGATGCAGCAGGGACGCACCACCGAATCGGAGGCGGCCTTTGCGGAAGCGGACCGGCTCGCGCCGAAGACAGTGCGGATCCTCGCGCACTGGTCGAAGCTGCGCGAGGTGCAAGGCGACTTCGCCGGCGCGGAGCGACTCCTCGAAGCCGCGGAGTCGGCGTCCTCCGCCGAGGCGGTCAGCCTGCTGCGCGTGCAATACCTCGCCCGGACCGGGCGCGACGTCGAGGCACTCGCGATCATCGAAGCGGCCCGCAACATCAACGGTGACGGGCAGCTCGAGCGAGGGCGCCTTTACGAGCGCGCCGGCCGTCCGGCCGAGGCGTGGGCCGACTACGTCGAAGGCAAGCGCAAGCTCGCTGCCGAGCTGGGCGGCCTTGCGTACGACGCCGCGGCCGTTGCGGATTTCTACCGCGCAATGCGCGAATACTTCGGCGCCGCCACGATGGCGCGGATTCCGCGCGCGTCCACGCGCGTCGACGTGCCGCAGCCGGTCTTCATCCTGGGTGCGCCGCGCTCCGGCACAACCCTGGTCGAGCAGGTGCTGTCAGCGCACAGCGCCGTGCGCGCGGGGGGCGAACACGCATGGCTCGGCGAGTTGCGTACCGTGGCGCAGCGCCTGTCCCCGTACGGAGGGGATTTCCCCGGCTGCCTCGACTCGACGGCGGCGGCGGACGAGCGGCACCTAGCGGCGGTCCTCCGCGACCACTACTTCGCACGCGCGGAAATGGCTGGCCTTACCGGATCGGGCGCGCGCCTGTTCACCGACAAGACGCCGTTCAACGAGATCAACCTGCCGCTCCTGCTCATGGTCTTCCCGGACGCGAAGCTCGTCCTGGTGAAGCGCGACCCGCGCGATGTCGCGGTTTCGATGCTGTCGAACAACCTTTCGCATGGATTCAACTGCGCGTTCCGGATCGAGGACATCGTGCGTCACCTGGCGGCGACCGAGGCGCTCGTCGCGTCCTACCGACGCGAGCTCGAGTTCGCGGTGCACGTGCTGCAATACGAGCGATTCGTTGCGGACCCGGAAGCGGAGACGCGCCGCCTGCTTGCGCACGTCGGCCTGCCCTTCGAGGATGCGTGCCTGCGCTTTCACGAGAACCGGCGCTATGCGCCGACACCGAGCTACGCGCGCGTCGCGGAGAAGGTCAACGACCGTTCAGTCGGTCGCTGGCGGCATTTCGCGGGGGAACTCGCACCCCACATCGCCGGGCTCGGACCCGCCTTGGCTGCCGGCGGATATGGACCATGAGTCGGGTGCGGATCCAAACCATGCGGAAGAATGCTCAAGTGGCTGGGGTCTTCCTTCTCGTTGCCACACTCGGCGCCGCTCTTCCCGCCGTCGCGCAGTCCGACTACTACCGCCACGCGTTCTTCGACAACAGCAACCAGCGCGAGGTGTACTGGGCGAGCAGCGCCGCGAAGACCGAACCGAGCAAGCTCCGTTCCGTCGGCTGGCGCCTGCCGGTCGAGTCGACCATATTCAGGACGGCACCCAACGCGATCCGCATCGAATGGAAGTCGGCGCCCGGCGGCAGCTGGGACGCGCAGCTCCAGTTCGTCAGCTTCCCGAACCGGTTCCCGGATTTTGTCGGCCACACGCTCTTCTTCTGGGTGTACTCGCCGGAGGCCATCGCGGCCACCGACCTGCCCGGCGTGATGCTCTCCGATGCGCGCGGGGGCCTGCAGGTGGCGACGATGCCCGGCAGCTTCACCGTCTCGGAGCCCCTCGCGGCCTACACGGGCGACCTTCCCGCCGGCGTCTGGGTCCCGGTCCGCATGCCGCTCGCGAAGCTTCGCTCAGCGTCGGTCTACGCGTTCCGTCCCGAACGCCTGCAAAGCCTCGTCTTTCACCAGCGCGGCGCCGACGGCGAGAATCACGTGCTGTTCGTGGACGACGTCCGCATCGACGACGAGCCGGCGCCCGACGCCGCCCCGGTGCCGCTGCCCACGCCCGAAGGCGTGTCGGCAAAAGGATACGACCGGCACATCGACGTGACCTGGCAGCCGTCCGCGGAAGGCGCCGCCGCGTACTACGTGGTGTCCCGCTCGATCGACGGCGGTGCCTTCGTGCCCGTGGCGACGCAGAGGCCGGGCGTGAACCGCATCGCGGACTTCATCGGCCGGTCCGGCGTTACTGCACGCTATCGCGTCGCCGCCGCCGATTGGCGCGGCCGGGAGTCGGCCCCCTCCGCTGTCGCCACAGCGGCGACGCGCGAGCTCTCGGATGACGAGCTGCTCGACATGCTGCAGGAGGCGGCGTTCCGCTATTACTGGGAAGCTTCCGGCACCCGAAGCGGAATGGCCCACGAGAACGTGCCCGGCGACGACCGCATCGTCGCCACCGGCGCGACCGGGCTCGGCATCAGCGCACTCGTGGCGGCGGTCCACCGCAGGATCATCACGCGCGAGCAGGGTCTCGGGCGCCTGGAGAAGATCGTTTCGTTCCTCGAGCGCGCACCGCGCTATCACGGCGCCTGGTCGCACTACTACGATGACGAGACGGGCGAGACGATGCCGCTCTTCGGGATGTACGACAACGGCGGCGACATCATCGAGACGTCGTACGTGATCCAAGGCCTTCTTACGGCGCGGGGCTATTTCGACCGCCAGCAGGCCCGCGAGCGGAATCTGCGCGAACGCATCACGGCGCTCTGGGAAGCGGTGGAGTGGGACTGGTTCCGGATGACGCCCGACAGCCCATTCCTGTACTGGCACTGGTCGCCGCAATGGGGATTCCAGATCCAGCATCCGCTGATCGGCTTCAACGAGACGGTCCCGACCTATCTGCTCGGGATCGCCTCGCCCACGCACCCGGTGCCGGCAAGCCTGTACTACAGCGGCTGGGCGAGCCAGGACCAGCGCGCGCAGGATTACCGGCAGGGCTGGTCGGGCAGCCCCGATGGCAGGCTCTACGCCAATGGCAACACCTATTACGGCATCAAGCTTGACGTCGGGGTCAGCAGCGGCGGCCCGCTCTTTTTCATCCACTACATCTTCATGGGTTTCGATCCGCGCGTCATGCGCGACAAGTACACGGACTCGTACTTCGAGAACAGCCGCCACATCGCGGAGATCAACCGCGCGTATTGCATCGCGAATCCCAAGAAATTCGACGGCTACGGTCCGAATGCCTGGGGGTTGACGGCAGGATTCGGCCCGAATGGCTACATGACGCCCGCACCCGACCAGTGGAACGACGAGGGCACGATCGCGCTCACCGGGGCATTGTCATCGTTCCCCTACACACCCGAAGCGTCGATGGCGGCGTTCAAGCATTTCTATCGCGACCTGGGCGCCGAGCTCTGGGGCATCTACGGCCCGCGCGACAATTACAACCCGGGCCAGCAATGGCTCGCGTTCCATTACATGGGCCTCAACCAGGCGCCGATCGTCGCCATGGTGGAGAACTATCGCTCGGGCGTGCTGTGGCGCTCGTTCATGTCGAACCCCGAGATAGGCGTGATGCTGAAGAAGCTCGACGACGAGACGCAGAAGCCATGAACATCCGTTACGTCCTGTTCCTCGCTTGTACCGCCGCGACTGGCGGCCTGCTGTTCGGGTTCGACGTCGCCATCATCAGCGGCGCCGGTCCGTTCCTGGCGCGGCATTTCGCGCTCGGGGACCTCGGGCTCGGCGTCGCGTTCAGCTCGCTCCTCTTCGGCTGCGCAATCGGGTCGGCCATCGCCGGCCGCCTGAGCGACCGCTATGGCCGTCGATTCGTCCTGCTGTGGATCGCGGCGCTCTTCGCGTTGACTTCCGTCGCGACGGCGTTGGCCTGGGATTTTGCGAGTTTCCTCGCGGCACGCTTCGTCGGCGGACTCGCGGTCGGCGCGGTCTCCCTGGTTTCTCCGATGTACGTCTCGGAAGTCGCGCCGGCGCCCGTGCGCGGCCGGCTGGGCGCGCTCTACCAGATGTCCATCGTCACGGGCATCCTCGGGTCGTATTGCATCAACTACGGGCTGCACGACATCGGGCCTGACAATTGGCGCTGGATGTTCGCGACGGGCGTGATCCCGTCCGTCGTCTTCTTCGCCCTGTTGCTGCGCGCCCCGGAGACGCCGCGTTACCTCTTCATGGTCGGGCGCCGCGACGAGGCACGGGCCATCATGGAGCGCATCGGAGACTCGCGGGACGAGGTCTCGTCCGCCGCCGCCCTGGCCACGACGATGACCCGCCACTCCTGGCGGGAAGTCTTCCAGCCGGGCGTGCGCCGCGCCGTGTTTGTCGGCTTCTGGCTCGCCATCCTGATCCAGTTTTCCGGCATCAACACGGTCATCGACTATGCGCCGATGACATTTCAGTCGGCGGGATGGGAGCTCGACGCCGCACTCCTCTCGACGTTCGTCGTAGGCATCGTCAATTTCGCGTTTACGCTGGTGTCCTTCTGGACTATCGATCGCTACGGTCGCCGGCCGCTGTACATCGCCGGTTCGCTGGGCATGGCCGTGATGCTGGGCGCGCTGACCCTGTCCGTGCTGCTCGGGCGCTTCGAAGGCGCGCTGGCCCTGGTCATGATCCTGACCTATCTAGCTTTTTTCGCTTCGTGCATCGGCCCCGTCTTCTGGACGCTGGTGCCGGAGATCCTGCCCACGCACGTGCGCGGCACGGCGATGATCGTGCCGGTGCTGACGCAGTGGGTCGCGAATGCGATCGTCGTCCTGTTGTTCCCAGCCGCCCTGAATCGGCTCGGGCAGGCGCCGACCTTCGCGATCCTGGGCGCGGTTTCGCTGGCGCAGGCGCTGTTCACCTGGAAGTACGTTCCCGAGACCAAGAACCGCACGCTCGAGGAGATCGAGAGGCACTGGGCCGAGGCGCCGGCGCGATAGAGGAGCACTGCAAATGGCCAAGGGACCGATCGGCGAGAGGGAAGTCGGCGCGTTCGAGGCCGACGGCTACGTGCTGGTGCGCGGGATGCTGGACGCCGTGGAGGTCGACATGCTCGGGCGCGCGGCGCGCGCCGACCGCGTGCTCGACCAGCACGCCTTCGGCCGGGCGGACGGCGAAGGCGGCACGGTGCGCCTGTCGCTGTGGAACCATCCGACCGACACGATCTACGGGATGATCGCGCGCTCGGAGTCCATCGTCGGCTCGATGGAAAAGCTCCTCGGCGGCGAGGTCTACCACTATCACTCGAAGATGATCATGAAGGACCCGTTGACCGGCGGCGCCTGGACCTGGCACCAGGACTACGGCTACTGGTACCACAACGGCATCCTGAATCCCTGGATGGGCAGCGCTTTCATCGCAGTCGACCGCGCGACTCGCGAGAACGGCTGCCTGCAGGTGGTGCGCAGCTCGCACCTCGGCGGCCGCATCGATCACGTCCTGACCGGCGAACAGGCCGGTGCGGACGTTGAGCGGGTCCGGGAAGTCCTCAAGCGGCAGGAGCTGGTGCACGTCGAGATGGAGCCGGGCGACGTCCTCTTCTTCCATTGCAACACGCTGCACCGGTCGGACCAGAACAAGTCGAAGAATCCGCGCTGGTCGATGATCTGCAGCTACAACGCTGCGCGGAACGACCCGTACAAGGAGTCGCAGCACCCGCGCTACACGCCGCTCGTCAAGGTGCCGGACAGCAGGATCCGCGAGTACGGCGAGCGGCGGTTCAGCGGCGACGAAGGCAAGGACGTGTGGCTGGCCGAAGAGCGAGATACCACCGCGCGGAACCTGCCCCGGTGACGGAGCGCTACACGCGTATCGCGATCGTCTTCCACTGGGTCATCGCCGCCTTCGTCGTGACGAACATCGCGCTCGCATGGACATTCAAGATCTGGGACGACCGCCCCTGGACACAGTCCGTCACCAACACGCACAAGACAATCGGCATCACCGTGCTGGGACTCGCGCTGATGCGGCTCTTGTGGCGAATCGCCCATCGCCCACCGCCGCTCAGCCCGGCGATAGCGCGCTGGCAGGCCGTCGCCGCGCGCACCGGGCACGCGGCCCTGTATTTCTTGATCATCGCCATGCCGCTGTCCGGGTGGATCTACGATTCAGCGTGGGAATACGCTGCCGATGTCCCGATCGATTTCTTCGGGCTCTTCGAGATGCCGCGGATCGCCTGGGTCGCGGACATCCCCGCCGGGCCGAAGAAGGAGGTTGACGGGCTCTTCCACCACGTGCATGAGTGGTTGAGCTACTTGCTCTACGTCTTGTTGGCCGCCCACCTGGCGGGCGCGTTGAAGCACCAGTACTTCGATCGCATACCGACGCTGCAGCGGATGACTTTCCGGGGCGCCACGTCGAAATGACCGCGATTCGCGCCGCTCAGGTCATCGCAGGACTGCTGCTGGGCAGCCTCGCTCCCGTCGCGCTGCTCGCGGCCAATCTCGGTGCCGTGACCTCCTACGAGAAGACCGCGCACGGCATCGCCGGACGCACGCCCGCGGCCGAGTTCGCAGTCGAGGTCTGGTCGCCGCAGGTCATTCGAGTGATCGTCACGCCGCGGGGATCGAAGCGGATTGTCGGCTATGCACTCGTTTCTGATACACCGCCAGGCGACGCGGCCTTCAGCGTCGCCGCGACCGATGCCATGGTTTCGCTGAAGACTTCGGCCGTCACGGCGGACATCGAGCTCCGGCCCGATCTTCGCGTCAGCTTCAGGGATGCGGACGGCGCCGTCCTCAACGAGGACCTGCCGGGCAAAGAGCTCGGCATGACAGCCGAGGGCCGGAAGCTCACCGCGTACAAGCGCCTGCAGGACGGCGAGCGCTTCATCGGCATGGGCGAGGAGCTCGGCAACCTCGACCGGCGCGGGTCGGTGATCACGCTGAAGAACACCGACAATTACCGCTACGACGACCCCAAGGTCCCGATGTACGTGAGCATCCCGTTCTTCATGGGACTGCATCACGGCAAGGCCTACGGCCTCTTCTTCAACAACTCCTACCGCTCCGTGTTCAACTTCGGTGCGTCGAACCGCCGGTTCGCGTCGTTCAGCTTCGACGGCGGCGCGCTCGACGAGTTTTTCATCCACGACGCCTCGGTCGGGAAAATCCTGGAACACTACACGGCCCTCACCGGCCGCATGCCGCTGCCGCCGCGATGGAGCCTCGGCTACCAGCAGTCGCGCTGCAGCTACTACCCCGAAGACCAGGTCCTGTTCATCGCTCGGACGTTCCGCGCCAAACGGATACCGCTCGACGGCATCGTGCTCGACGCCGACTACCTGCACCAGTACCAGCCCTTCCGAATCAACAAGGAGCGCTTTCCCGACATGCGGCGGCTCGCGGATACGCTGCGCGGCATCAACATCGAGCTGACCGCCTCCGTCAACCCGGGCATCGCGATCGACGACACCTACGAGCAATACAAGAGCGGGCTGAAATCGGACGTCTTCCTGCGCTATGCCGACGGTGAACTCTGGATCGCGGACATCGCGCCCAACACCAATCACTTCGTCGATTTCTCAGATCCGCGCGGACGCCGCTGGTGGATCGACAACATGAAGCTGTACCAGGACCTTGGGATCCATGGGCTCTGGAACGACATGAACGAGCCCGCGATTGACGGCCAGGCGATCCCGGACAACGTGGTTTTCGACTTCGACGGCCAGAAGACCTCGGCACTGGAGGCGCAGAATTATTACGGCATGCTGATGTCACGCGCCGCGTTCGAGTCCGCCCAACAGTACGGCGGCAACCGGCGGCCCTTCGTCCTCAGCCGCTCCGGTTTCGCGGGCATCCAGCGCTATGCCGCGACCTGGAGCGGCGACAACCAGGCGAAGGACGAGCACATCCTGCTGGGCGCGCTGCTCGTCAACCAGATGGGCTTGTCCGGCGTGCCATTCACGGGCCCGGACCTCGGAGGATACATCGGCGACGGCAACAAGGACCTCTTCCGTCGCTGGGTGGAAGTGGGCGTCTTCGCGCCGTACCTCAGAAACCATCGCCAGCAATACGCTGCGGCCAACGAGCCCTGGGCTTACGGCGAGGAAGCAGAGGCGATCTCGAAAGCCTACATCGGGTTCCGCTATGCGTTGATGCCGTATCTCTATTCGACGTTCCACGAGGCGAGCGAGACCGGTATGCCGGTGAGCCGCAGCCTCAGCATCGACTATTCCTTCGATGCCAACGTCTACAGCCCCGAGCATCAGTACGAGTCGCTGTTCGGCCCCGGACTCCTGGTAAACCCCATGACCAGTCAGGAGCGGCGGAAAGCGACCTATCTGCCTGCCGGCGCCTGGTACGACATCTTCACGGACGAGCGCCTCGAGGGCGGACGCGTCATCGCCGCGGACTATGCAGGGCATCGGCTTCCGATCTTCGCGAAAGCTTCCGCGATCATTCCGATGCAGGGCAAGGTCCAGTCGACGCGCGACGACCCCGGCACCGTGCTCACCGTTCACGTTTTCTATGGCACCGAGCAAAACGAATTCGTCCTCTACGAGGACGACGGGGAGACGCTCGACTACCGCAAGGGGCGGTACCGCAAGCGAACCATCGCTTTCGACCCCGCGAGCCGGCAAGTTACGTTCACGCGACCCCAGGGAAGCTTTGCATCCCCGTTCCGGAAAATCCGGCTGGTCCTGCATGGCTTCGGCGACCTGCGCGGGGCGACGGTCAACGGGAAAGCGTCGACGCCTCAATCGCAGGTCGTGCGGATGCTTGATCCCCTCGAAGCGTTGAGCGACGTCTACTACGACAAGGGCTACTACACGAGCCTGCGTCAGGCGGAACCGATGAAGCCGCAGGCCACGCTGGAGTTCGACGACGCGGCCGAAATCGTCGTGCACATACGCTGAGTACAGTGGCCTACGCGGCCCGTGCGCGCTTCTTCAGGTGGACGAGCAGGATCGAGATCGTCGCGGCCGTGATGCCCGGCAGGCGCGAGGCCTGGCCGAGCGTGCCAGGGCGCGACTCCATGAGTCGCTGGCGCGCTTCGTTCGATAGCCCGGAAACCGTGGCGTAGTCGATTCCTTCCGGCAGGCGCGTCTCCTCGTTGCGCCGCTGTCGCTCGACCTCCGCCTGCTGGCGTTCGATGTAACCGGCGTACTTCTCGCGCGCCTCAAGGGCTCGCGCGACCTGTCCGGCGAGTCGCTCATCCGCGCCGGCGGGCACGGCGCCCGCCGCAATCGCCTCGCGCTTGGCCGCGAAGAACCGCCAGCGCGCGTCGTCGACGAGTCCCATCTCGCGCGCGACGGGCGTCAGGCGCTCGTCCGCGTTGTCCTCGCGCAGCAGCAGGCGATGCTCCGCGCGGCTCGTGAACATGCGGTAGGGCTCCATCGCGCCGCGCGTGATGAGGTCGTCCACCATGGCGCCGAGGTACGCCTGGTCGCGGCGCGGCGACCAGGGCCCGCGGCCCGCGACGAGGCGCGCCGCGTTGATGCCGGCGAGAAGGCCTTGCGCCGCGGCCTCCTCGTAAC
>Ga0134127_10001522_pt1 | contig 17120 bp, 15 predicted proteins | sample KB31753_FD_96459 | JGI IMG/M metagenome (GOLD analysis project Ga0134127, IMG submission 96459) | Terrestrial soil microbial communities with excess Nitrogen fertilizer from Kellogg Biological Station, Michigan, USA - KB3-175-3 | ecosystem: Environmental > Terrestrial > Soil > Unclassified ... | reverse complement strand
TCAGATCACCGGCGAGAACGCGCCGCGCATCAAGGCCAAGATCGTGGCCGAGGCGGCCAACGGGCCCACCACCGCGGACGCCGAGAAGATCCTGCTCGACCGGGGCGTGCTCATCATTCCCGATATCTTCCTCAACGCCGGCGGGGTGACCGTCTCGTATTTCGAATGGATCAAGAACCTGTCTCACGTGCGCTTCGGCCGGGTCGGCAAGCGCTTCGAGGAGGCATCGTACGACCGGATGGTCTCCGCGATCGAGAAGGCCACCGGCCGCGGCTTCTCGGCCGAGGAGCGGAAGGCGATCGTGCGGGGCGCGGACGAGATCGATCTGGTGAACTCCGGCCTCGAGGAGACGATGATCACCGCGTACCGGCAGGTTCACGAGCAGTGGAAGCGCGATTCGCGCATCCCCGATCTTCGGACGGCGGCGTTTCTCACCGCCCTGAACAAGGTGGCCACCACCTACCTCGAGCTCGGAATTTTCCCGTAGACGCCGCTCGAGATCTCCTGACGCGTTCCGGAAAGCGATGCGGACTTGGCCGACAAAACAGTCGGCCGGTCGACGGATGTGTCAGGCTGAAGCGCTCCCCGTACGCCCAACGCCCGAGAATCTGTTCAAAACGCTGCCGGAACGCCGTGGCATCGCCCTTGCTCCTTTCGGCCCTGGTCGACCCTGCTCCGCCGAGGAGGAGCGATGTTATCGAGCCGCGTTCGATCGGTTGGGTTCTTCGCGCTCGCGCTGACGCTGCTCTGCGCCTCGCTCGCCCGGTCCACGCCGATCGGCGTGCAGTACCAGGAAGGCCTGGTGCGCGCGTTTCCGGTCCTTCGCACCACGCAGAACGAGACGCTGGCCCAGGGCGATTTCGCTCAGGTGGCCCGCGGCGATCAGGTGACCTCGCGACTCATCTTCCGCTTCAAGGACGGCTCCCTCTACGACGAGACGGTCGTCTTCTCGCAGCGCGACCGCTTCATGCTCCAGAGCTACCGGATCGTGCAGCGGGGCCCCTCGTTCCCGGAGACGCTCGAGGCCTCGATGGACCGGCAGAGCGGCCGATACGAGGTCCGCTACCGCGCCGACGACGAGAGCGCCGAGGAGCATCTGACCGGAACGCTCGCGATTCCCGACGACGCCTACAACGGGATGCTCACGCTGATCGTCAAGAACCTGCGACCCGGCGCCAGCGAGACCGTCTCGATCGTCGCGTTCACGCCGAAGCCCCGTGTGATCGCGCTGCAACTCCTGCCGCTGGCCACCGAGCGCGGGACGGCGGGCGAGGCGGTTCGCTACCACATCCGCCCCAAGCTCGGGCTCTTCGCGTCGCTCCTGGTCACCGACGTTCCCGACACCCGCGTCTGGATTCTCATGGGTGACGCGCCGGCCTTCATGAAGGCCGAGGGCCCGCTCTACTTCATGGGACCGATCTGGCGGGTCGAGCCCCACTAGCCCCTGTTGCGCAGGAGGGGCTGATCGCCGAAGATCGCCTCGGCGCTAATCGCGGATACGAGGGGGCGGGCGATGGGAATCAAGGGCATCGATCACTGGGTCATCGTCGCGGGCGATCTCAATCGCACGCTCGACTTCTACCAGAAGCTCGGCTTCGCCATCGCGTGGGAAAAGCGGCCGGGCCGTCCCGACATGGCGACGATCCGCATCAACGACGCGCAGAAGATCAACGTGCACGGCCCGGAGGCGCCCGCGCGCCCGGGCTATCTCGGGGCGCGGCAGCCGTCGGTCGGCGGCGCCGACTTCTGCCTCGAGTGGGACGGCAGCGTCGACGAGATCGTTGCCCTCCTGAAGAAGAACGGCATTCCAGCGGAGGCCGGCCCTGGACCCCGCACGTGCGCGCGCGGGGTGTCAACCAGCGTCTACTTCCGCGACCCGGATCAGAACCTGGTCGAGTTCACGGTCTACGACCGGCCGGCCTAGTCGCCCTGCTCGCCCACCCTCGGCTCAGACCGGGGCCTGAGCTACGGCCGCCCCGCAGCGGGGGCAGTGCGTCCACTCGGGAGAGAGCGAGGCCTTGCACTGCGCGCAGCTCCGCTTGTCCGGCGTTGACGTCACCGCGCGATCTAGGGCCGTACGGCTCGCAGCCGGCTCCTCGGACTGGGCCGAGTCGAGGCCCTTCTTGAACTCCTTGAGGCTCGACCCGAGCGAGCGCGCGAGCTGGGGGAGCCGGTTGGCGCCGAACAAGACCATGACGATGACCAGAATCACGAGCAATTCCTGTGATCCGAGCCCAAACATCTGCGAACCTCCTCAAAATGCTTCGGCGGAGCGGCGCGACCTCAGGATCGGGGTCGCGCCGCTCGCTCACCTCACTTCGCCGTCGGATCGGCGAATTCCTCATTCGAGCAACGAGCATCTCACCCTTGCTCGCCGCATTCCGACTACGGCGACGCGGCTACCCCGGGCTTATCCTCGTCGCCATGCGCGTAGACCGCGATACACCCGGTCAAACAGTCAGGGAAGACGTTGTTCGCCGCCAACGGCACGAAAATGCGGTTGTTCTTGGCATCCGCGGCGACCGAATGCGCGGTTCCAGCCGGATGTTGACTCGGCGAGGGGCCGGTGGTCACTGCCGGCACGTTGAACGTCGGAACCAGTTGAAGCACCGTTTTGTCCGTCGCGTCGATCACCCCTAGTATCGCGGCACCCTGGGCCGTCAGAGGTGGGGTCGGAGGGAACGGGACGATGTCAAGTGGCCGCAGAGGGCTGGTTGAAGAGGCGGCGTAGTAATTACCGTCTCCACTGTTGAACCAGACCTCGTCCCCGACCCCGACGCCCGCTACCTGAACCTGTTTGCCCGTTACCACGTTCAGGATGACCTGCATCGGCGCCGCGGTCCCTGCACCAGTCGCACTCCACGGTTGACCCGCCGTATTGAAGACCGTGTTGCAGCCGACGAGCACGTCTTCATTGGGACCCAGGGTGAGGCCAGCCGGTGAGCAGAACTTCACCAAAAACGAGCCATCCACCTTCTTGGTATGCGGATCGATGCGTACAACCGCTCCGTTCTCGGTAACCTTGGCGACTTCCGGGATGGAGACATAGAACTTTTGGGTGCCCGGATCCCATATCGGCTGTTCGGCGCCGTTGGTCGCGTCCACGCCCCCGGCGGCGTTAAAGATGACCCTGTCCTTCGCGGGGTCCGGCGAGGTGAGCGTGCAAGTCGTCGGATCGAACGTCACGAACGTGCCGAACGGTGGAGAGGCCGCGTTGTTGATCGCGAGGATCAGCGAATCCCTGGGGTCAACCGCCAGCTCATCCGCGCGCGTGGGCTCATTCGGGTCCGTCTTGACGCTGCTGACAAGTGTTAGAGTCGCCTTAGTGAAAGAGACCACACGACTGGGGGCGTCGGTTGCGAAGAGGCAGTTCGCCGAGGTCGCGACGCCGTTGGGACCGGCGCAGTCGTTGGCCCCGGCCGGGGGGCTACACGCCGCAAACCCGCTGAATCCCCCGGTAACCTGGTGAGTCAGTTTTAGCGTCTTGCTGTCGACGACGTCGACAGATTTATTGGACCGATCGGCGAGGTAGTAGGTCTGGGTCGCCTGGTCGACCCAACTGATGTCAAACGAGTAGAGGCCACCGGCCGTTGTATTGTCCTTCGTCGGGGAAATGGCAACGGTCCGGAAGAGCCTGACCGCCCTGTCGCTCTTTCCCTCCCTCTCGTCGGCGCCACTGGATCCGGTGCCGAATAGCAGGATAGGTATCGTGACCGCGAGAAGCAGGAGCAGAAGCAGCCTGAGCGAGTGCGTTCGCATCATTGCGGGTCCTCCTTCTGGGTCTGAGCCGCGATAGGTCAACTTACGCGCGCACTGGATGGACAGCTCCACCCACGGCACGCGGGCCCGCGCCCTAGGTGGGTAGCGGGCGAGAGAACGACCTTACGAGGGGAGCTTGGGTGGGGCTCGAGTGGAAAGAGACTCGAGTAGGCGGAACGAGACGAACTGTGGTCGGCCCAGAGTGATGAGCCCGAGGCAGATGATGACAGGACCAACAGGACTGATGACGCCTGACTTGACAGCGCCGACAGCCCCGATGATGAAGAGAACGATATCGTCGTAGTCGTTGTCGTCGTACAACCCGGCGATCCACACCGGGTCGGTCGGAGCGGCGTGCGCGATCGGCGGCAGCGCCACCACGACGACTAGGAGCAAGACGGCCAGCAACGTTCTGCGGCTCACGACCAGCGACGTTACGCCGCTGGGACAACGAGCGCAAGGGGCGTTCGGTCAGCGACTAGCGCGCGGTGGTGAGGGCCGACCCGGGCACGCAGCGGCTCTTGCGGCACGCGGACAGGCCCTGGAACGTCTTCCAGCCCTCGGTCGAGAGCTCCTCGCTCTCCGGATCCGAGGCCCGCACCCTCATCGCGTCGCCCTCGAAGGTCTGGAGCGCCAGCTCACGCTCGCGTTCGCACAAGGCGGCGGACTCGAACATCCCGACCTGCCGCCAGCTCGAGGTCGGGGCTGACGTGTCCTGGAGCGCGTCGAGGAGCGCTTCGGTGCGCTCGACCACGGTGGGGATGGTGAGGATCGAGTAGGCCTTGGAGGCCAGGACCAGCTGTCGTTCTTCGGGCAGCCCCTCCACCGCCTCCTCCACGTCGGCCTCGGATTCGGCGGTGTAGGCCTTGATGAGCGCCTGCCGCTCGGGAATCAGGGGCGGGACGACGAGGTACCAGCTACCCGAGGTCTCCGCCGAGACCTCCCCGGCCAGAACGACTCCGATGATCGCCGCCGCGAGCGCCGCGTGCCGACTGCCACGGATGAAGAATCTGTCGAAGAGCCTCATATGCCGGGTCCCCCCGTTGTTGACGGTGAGCAAGAACGCGGCCAGCGGATGTGCTACGGACAATCAATAGGTTCGCTCATACAGTGGGAAAATCTCTGCCACATCGGTGCCGTTTAGGACCGTAATGCCCGGGCGGTCTGCCTCATTGCATCTTCACGCGGAAGTGCACCCGTCGGTTCCGGGCGGCACATGCCTCCGATCGGTCGGTGCATAGCGGGCGGTCTGAGCCATAGCTCACGGTCCACAGGCGCGAGTCCGGCAGGCCCATGCTGGCCAGAAAGCTCGCGGCCGCCTTGGCCCGCAGCTCGGCGATGGCGTGCTTCTCATCACGGGTTCCCCGGTTGTCCGTGTGGCCTTCGATGAGAACTGTATAGTCGAGATTGTCGACCAGCCAGCGCGCGAGCAGCCAGCGGGCGTTGCTCAGCATGATGCTCGTCCCTTCGCGCAGGATATCTGCCCGATCCCGCTCGAAGAGCACGTCCTTGAGCGCGAGCTCGTCGACGAAGCCCTCGAGGTTCCGCGGGGACGGCTCGGGGGCCGGACGCGGCGGCGGAGCCGCGGGCGGCGTCTCCTTCACCGGCGCCGGCGGAGGAGGCGGCGGCTTCGCGGGCTCTTTGGGCGCCTCAGTCGTGGTGGCCGGCTTCGGCCCCTGTTGCGCGCACCCTGTCAGCCCCTGGAGCAGCGCCGCCACGATCAGGGCTGCGCCAATCGGCCCTCGTATCACCGTCGACCCCTCACCATGCAGAGCATCCCACCAGCGGCGAACGTGAGTACCGAACGATCCTGTCAAGGCGGGCACGCCGAAACCGCGTGAACAATAGCGCCTCCGCTCTGGCCAGACAAGTTCCGCTCGCGATTGCGCAGGCGGGTGCCAGATCCCTATACTTGCCACCAGACTTTGCATCTTTCACTGAACGACCCCGGAGGAAAGAACATGAAGGCGGCGATCCTCGGTACGGCCAAGGGCATCTTCGTGGTGGACGCGGTCAGCGGCGTCTCGTCGGCGGCGCTCGAGGGGCCCAGCGTGCGCCACCTCTCGCGCGTGAACGGGCGCTGCGTGGCGGGCTCGACGGCCGGCGTGCTCCGCTCGGGGGACGACGGCCGCACATGGCAGCCGAGCGGGATCGGCGACCGCGAAGTCTGGGACGTGGCAGCCGCGCCCGGCGATCGGTCGACGCTCTACGCCGTCACCGAGCCGGCCGGGCTCTTTCTCTCGCGCGACGGCGGTGCTTCCTGGACGGAGATCGCCGGATTCCGGTCGGCGCCCGGCTTCACCGAGTGGTGCGTGCCGGTCACGCCTCCCCGCGCCGGGCGCGCGCGCTCGATCGTGCTCGATCCGGCCGATCCCCTGCGGCTCGTGGTGGGCGTCGAGGTCGGCGGCGTGGTGCTGAGCGAGGACGGCGGGCGCACCTGGACCATGAATCGTCCTGGCGGCAATCCCGACCTCCACAACATCGTGGCCAAGCCCGACGAGCCGGGCGTCCTCTTCGCCTCGACCGGGTTCGGACGCATCGACCGCAGCGAGCCCATGGAGCAGCGCATCGCCGGCATGTTCCGCTCCGACGACCACGGCAAGTCGTGGCGCTTCCAGTGGAAGGGCCTGACCCCGCCCTACACACGCCCGCTCTGCATCGATCCACGCCGGCCCCACGCGGTCACGGTGGGCTCGTCGCCCACCGCGTTCTCGGCCGCGAAGGACGAGGGCGGCGCGAAGGCGATGCTCTTTCAGTCCGTCGACGGCGGCGAGACGTGGCGCTCGCTCGGTGACGCCGCTCACTCGCCCTCGCGCGCTCAGTTCCACGCGGTGGCGCCGGATCCAAACGCCGCCGGCCACGTCCTGGCCGGCACGGATACCGGCGAGCTGTGGCGGGTGAGCCCGGAGGCGCGCTGGACGCTGGTGGCCCAGGGGCTGCCTCAGGTCCAGTCGATCCTGCCGCTCGTCTGATCCGGGTGACGGATCAGTACGGCCTGGCGGTCACGACGGCCTCGCCGTCGGCGCTCGGCGCCTACATCGAAGCCGTCGATCTTCTCCTGGCCGCGCTACCGGGAGCCGACGAAGCGTTCGGGAGAGCGCTGACCGCTGACCCTCGATTCGCGCTCGCCGAAGCAGGACGGGCGCGGACGCTGCAGCTACTGGCCCGGATGGACGAGGCTCGGGCGGCGGCGCGACACGCGCGCGAGCTGGCTGCGTCGCTTCCGCGGCGCGAGCGGCAGCACGTCGAGGTCCTGGCGCTCGTCGTCGAGGGTCAGGGCGCGGCAGCCCTCGAGGCGGCGCGGGCTCACCTTCAGGAATTCCCGCGAGACGCGATGGTGCTGGCACCCTGCACCGGTGTCTTCGGGCTGATCGGCTTCAGTGGGCGCCGGGGACGCGAGGCCGAGATGCTGGCGCTCCTGGACGGCCTCGCGTCCCACTACGGCGACGACTGGTGGTTCGGGATGGCCCACGCCTTCGCACAGAACGAGACCGGACAGCGGGAGCCGGCGCGCAAGGCGATCGATCGTTCGATGGCCGTTCATCCACGGAACGCCCACGGCGCTCACGTGCGCGCCCACGTGCTGTACGAGGGCGGCGAGGACGTCGCAGGGCTCACATACCTCGATGAATGGCTGAAGGACTACCCGGCTACGGCTCAGCTTCACTGCCATCTCACCTGGCACGTCGCCATCTTCGCGCTCGGCGTCGGTCGACTCGACCGGGCGTGGCAGGTCTATGCCGGTGGCGTCGCCCCGGGCGCGTCGTGGGGCCCGCCGGTCAACACCCTGACCGACGCGGCCTCGTTCCTCTGGCGCGCCGAGCTGGCCGGCTCGCCTCGCGACGCGTCGCGCTGGTCGGCGGTGCGCGACTATGCGGCGCGGGCCTTCCCGAAGCCGGGCGTGACGTTCTGCGACGTCCACTCGGCGGTGGCGTATGCCGCGTCGGGGGACGCCGCGGCGCTGGAAGGACTGTCGCGAGCGCTGAAGGAAGCCGACGGCGCCGGTCGTCTCGCGGCCGGCCCCGTGGTGCCGGCGCTCGCCGACGCGTTCGGCGCGTTCGCCCGCGGCGACTGGGGCGCGGCGATCACGATCCTGGCGCCCGTCTTCGAGGAGCACGTGAGGATCGGCGGCAGCCGCGCCCAGCGCGATCTCGTCGAGCTGACGCTGCTGGCTGCCTATCTGCGAGCGGGGCGTGCCGATGACGCGCGGGCGCTGCTCGCACGGCGACACGATCGCCGGCCGTCCGTGCCGCTCGCCGGATTCGCCTGAGCGACAAGCAGCTCCGCGCGCGGTCACGCTCGTGGCCGCGATTCGACGCGCTCAGCCGAGAAGCGGTATTCTCGACGCGTGGGCAATACCTGGGGCCGCCTGTTCCGCGTCACCACGTGGGGTGAGTCGCACGGCGCCGGCGTCGGCGCCGTCGTCGACGGCTGCCCCCCTCGCCTGCCTCTGTGCGAGGCCGATATCCAGCCCGACCTCGACCGCCGCGTGCCGGGCCAGAGCGCCATCGTGACCCAGCGAAAGGAAACGGACATCGTGCGGATCCTGTCGGGCGTCTTCGAGGGGCAGACGCTCGGGACGCCGATCAGCCTGGAGATGTCCAATCTCGACATGCGCCCGGGCGACTATCGCGAGGTCATGGAGAAGTTCCGGCCGAGCCACGCGGACTACACCTACGAGGCGAAGTATGGCTTCCGCGACTGGCGCGGCGGCGGGCGCACGAGCGCGCGCGAGACGGCGGGCCGCGTGGCCGCCGGCGCCATCGCGCGCAAGCTGCTCACCGCGCGGTGGAACCTCACGGTGGTCGCGTGGGTCTCGAAGGTCGGCACGCTTAGCGTCGACTGCGACGTCGAGAAGGTGACGCGCGAGCAGGTGGACGCGACACCGATCCGCTGCCCCGAGCTGGCGACCGCGGAGCGCATGATCGCCGCCGTCGAGGCGGCGCGCAAGGACGGCGATTCGCTGGGCGGCGTCGTCACATGCGCCGTGCGCGGCTGTCCGGCCGGCTGGGGTGAGCCGGTCTTCGATCGCCTCGAGGCCGACCTGGCGAAGGCGGTGATGAGCCTGCCCGCCAGCAAGGGATTCGAGATCGGCTCCGGCTTCGCGGGCACCGAGCTGCGCGGCTCGGAGCACAACGACGAGTTCTACATGGACGGCGACCGGGTGCGCACGCGCACCAATCGCTCGGGCGGCGTGCAGGGCGGCATCACGAACGGGGAGACGATCTACTTCCGCGTCGCGTTCAAGCCCACCGCCACGATCCTGCGCGAGCAGCGCACGGTGAACGTCGCGCACGAGGACACGACCATCAAAGGTCGCGGGCGCCACGACCCCTGCGTGCTGCCGCGCGCGGTGCCGATGGTGGAGGCGATGACCACCCTGGTCCTCGCCGACCACGCGCTCATGCAGCAGGCGATCGCCGGCTGAGTCAGTAGGCGGCTCAGGTCGCCTCGCCGAGCTTCTCCGCCAGCTCGCGCAGCGGCGGCTCGTAGGTCTCGCTGAACGTCGGGAACGCGTGCACGACATCGGTGAGCACACCGATGGGAATCTCGGCGCGAATCGCCAGCACGGCCTCGCCGATCCACTCTTCCGCGTGCGGACCGATCGCCGCCGCCCCCAGCAGCGTTCGCCGTCGTCGGTCCGCGACCAGAACGAGCCGCCCCGACTTCAATCCCGTCGCGCTGCCGCGCGCGGTGTGCCGCACGTCCATGGACGCGCTGACGATGTCGTAGCCCTGCTCGCGGGCCGCGATCGACGAGAGGCCCACGCACGCGACGGAAGGGTCCGTATACACCCCCCGCGGGATCGCCCGGTGATCGGCGCGCGCGTCGCGTCCGAGCAGGTTCGCCGCGATCACCCGTCCGTGGTAGCTGGCCGTATGCGTGTAGGGCGCGATCCCCGTGACGTCCCCGCCGGCCCACACATGCTGCTGGCCGCGTACCCGACAATGGTCGTCGACATCGACGAACCCACCCCGCCCCGGACGAATGTCCAGGGCCTCGAGGCCGAGCCCGTCCAGGTGCGCCGCGCGCCCGGTGGCGACGACGAGCCTGTCGGCCATGAGCCTCGACCCGTCGTCCAGGACGAGGCCCGCCTGGTCGGCGGAGAGCTCGGCCCGGGCGGCCGTGCGATTCAGACGAAGGTCGATCCCGTCCTCGAGAAGGACGTCGGCGAGGGTCTCGGCCACCGCCGGCTCCTCGCGCGGAATCAGGCGGGGCGCCTTCTGCACGATCGTGACCCGTGCCCCGAACCGCGCCAGGATCTGCGCGATCTCGCATCCCACGGGTCCACCGCCGAGGATCAGCGCCGAACCGGGGAGCTCCGGCGCCGTGTAAATCTCCTTGCTCGTCCAGATCAGGTGCCTGTCCAACCCCTCGATCTCGGGGATCTCGGCGACGCTGCCGACCGAGATGACCAGATCGGTCCAGCCGACGGCGCGCCCGCCGATGTCCAGCGCGCCGGGACGGAGGATGCGTCCGCGCCCGCGGTGCGCGACGATTCCCTGGGCGCGAAGCTCCGCGAGCCGGGCGGAATCATCCAGGCGGTCCGCGACCTCGTGGCGTCGGCTCGCCGCGGCTCGATACGCGAGGCGCCCATCGTCCAGGACGAGCGGACGGCTCACCGCTCCCGCGATGTCAGCGGTGCCGATCCGATGACGAATCTCGGCCGAGTAGAGCATCGCCTTGCTCGGCATGCAGGCGAAATAGGGGCACTCGCCTCCGAGCAATTCCTGCTCGACGAGGGCGACCGACTTCCCGCCTCGCGCGACGGTCGTCGCCACGGTCTCCCCGACCGATCCGCTTCCCAGGACCACCACGTCGTACGTGTCCATCGCTCACCCGTTCTCGGGTTTCATTCTCCGACAGGGGCGGCCGGCGTCAAACACCACCCCGGCGGCCGCCCGAGCAGCCGGAATACGGCGCACTAGCGACCCGACGCGGCGACGAACGCCCCGACGATCGCGCCGTACGCAAGGTGGGCGGCGACCGTCAAGAGCGGCGTGGTGCGACCGTAGTTGAGGAGCATGAAGCCCGGCGCTTCCAGAAGCGGAGAGGAGTTCGCGGCGCTGTCGAGCGACCCCATCCTGGGGTGCACGGCGGGCAGAAGGACATTCACCAGCGTCGTGCCGGCGAACAGCGCGTGGATGAAGCCGAAGACTGCGCCGAGCAGCCAGCCGGCCAGCCCGAGCACGACGAATCCCGCGTAGTAGAACAGCGCGAAGATCAAGCCCATGACGAAATGCGCGGCGTAGCCGAAGATCTTCGCTCTCGAGCGGTCTTCGGTGAACGACGTGCCCAGGAGGAACGGGATGTCGATCCGCGTGAGACGCAGCTGGCTGCCGGCCGCCAGCGCCGTCGTCAGCACGAGCGTTCCCACGAAACCGCCGCCCAGCGCGGCCCAGATGCTCATCAGGCCGCTTCCTGCAACGCGATCGCCGCGCTGATCAAGGCCAGGTGAACGAGCCCCTGCGGAAAGTTGCCGAGGAACGCGCGGGAAGTCGGATCGATTTCCTCGGCATAGAGGCCGACGTCGTTCGCGAGCGCTACCAGGTCGTCCAGGAGCCTTTCGGCCTCGCGGCGCCGGCCCGAGATCGCGAGCGCCTCGGCAAGCCAGAACGAGCAGCAGACGAACGCGCCTTCGCCCTCGAGCAAGCCGTCGTCGCCCGTGTACCGGCGAAGGAGGGCGCCGGAGGCGAGCTCGCGCCGAACGGCCTCGATCGTCATGCCGATGCGCGGCGCGTCGGGACGGTCGTAGCGCGCGATGGGGAGCAGCAGCAAGCTCGCGTCGAGCTCGTCCGAATCGGCGTACCAGGCGTAGCTCTGCTCGGCGTCGGACCAGCAGCGTTCCTCGATGAAATGCCGGATGGCGGCCGCTTCGCTCGCCCACCGGCGAGCTCCGCGGCCCGGAATCCGGCCGCGCTCGGCCAGACGGACGGCGCGATCGAGGGCCACCCAGCACATCGCCTTCGACTGCGTGTAGTGACGGGGCTCGGCGCGGACTTCCCAGATGCCCGAGTCCGGCGTTCGCCACGTCGAGCACACGAAATCGGCGATCCGTCCGACGTCGCGCGCCGTATCGGACCCCAGCACGTAGCCCCGATGGGCGTACTGAAAGACCGCGTCCATGAGCTCGCCGTACGCGTCGAGCTGCAGCTGAGCAATGGCCGCATTGCCGATCCGGACGGGGCGCGAGTCACGGTAGCCGGCGAGGGGCAGCGTGCGTTCCGGCATGTCACTGGCGCCGTCGAGCCGGTACAGGGCGTGCAGTCGTGGCAAGGTCCGCCGGGTCGCGTGCATGAACCACCAGAAGAACGCCTTGGCCTCCGTATGGCAGCCGAGCTGCAGCAATGATTCGAGCGTGAACGCGGAGTCTCGAATCCACGAGAAGCGATAGTCCCAGTTCCGCTCGCCTCCGATCGCCTCGGGCAGCGAGGTCGTCGGGGCCGCCGCGATCGCGCCAGACGGCGCGAACACGAGCAGCTTGAGCGCCAACGCGCTGCGCACGACGGCATCGCGCCATCGTCCCCGATACGTGAGCTGGGCTGACCAGTCGCGCCAGAACGCAGCCGTCGCCTCGATGCGTCGCTCGACGTCGTCGCGGGAGGGAAAGATCAGCGGCTCGCCGTATGCCGCCGCCACGGCCAGCGTGCTACGCGTTCCCGCTCGCGCCTCGAAGCGGCCGCCGAGGGCGCCATCATCGGTCTCGACGTCGCCGGCGCCCCAGACGCAAGCCGCCACTGCGCTGTTGCCGCTGGTGGCGATCGGAAACGGCTTTCGCGGCTCGATGCGCGTCGAGGCGATCCCATATCCGAAGCGAGGCTCGATCCGCCATCGCATGGTCACGCACCCGGCCAGCCCATCGACACGGCGGGCGAGCTCGCGGAACGGCGTCAGACCCCCATCGGGCAGCGTCATCACGTCGGTGACTCGCACGCGCCCGGTGGCCGTCGAATAGGTCGTCTCCAACACGTTGGTGCCGGGCCGATACTGCCGTTCGATCTGAGCCGCGTCCTCCGGAAGCAGCACCCACCGGCCGCCCCGGTCGGCGTCGAGAAGGGCGCCGAACACGCTCGGGGAATCCAGATTGGGAAGGCACCACCAGTCGACGGATCCGTCACGGGAGATGAGCGCCGCGGTCCGCCCGTCGCCGATCACCGCATAGTCTCGAAGCGGCACGTAGGGGTCGCGCACGGCGGGCCGCATCGTCGCGACGCCCGAACGCCGGGGCGGCGTCCGTCAGCCCAGCTGCTGTATCGCCGCTTCCAGCGTGGACGGGTCCAGCGGCTTCAGCAGGTGCGCATCGAATCCCGCCGCGTGAGACAGGGCGCGATCGCGAGCCTGTCCGTATCCGGTCAGCGCGATCAGTCGGAATCGCCCCTGGGCCTCCTGGCGAAGAAGTCGCGCGACCTGGTATCCGTCGATGTCGGGCAAGCCGATATCAACCAGCACGACCTCGGGCCGATGCCGCCGCGCCAGCTCGATTCCGTCCGTGCCGGTCGCGGCCTCGACGACATCGTGCCCGGCCAGACGCAGGGCGATCGCGAGCATCTCGCGGGCATCGGTGTTGTCTTCGATCACGACGATCCGGCGCGGGCTCAGCACCGGCGCCGGCGAGCCGCCGGCATCCGAGTGCACGCCCTCGCGCGCGAGCGGGAGACGAACCATGAATTCACTGCCCCGGCCGGGTCCTTCACTGAACGCGCGCACCTCGCCGCCATGCAGATCGACCAGTCGCTTCGTCAGCGTGAGCCCGATCCCGAGGCCTCCCTCGGTGCGAGCCAGCGGGGCGTTCACCTGGGTGAAGAGGTCGAAAATATCGTCCAGCCGTTCCGGCGGAATTCCGGCGCCGCTGTCGAGCACCCTCACCACGGCGTGCTCGGCCTCCCGCGTGAGCGCGACCACGATCGACCCGTTCGCGGGCGTGTACTTGCAGGCGTTGCTCAACAGGTTGCCGATCACCTGCTGGAGCCGGAGCGGATCGCCGTTGACCCGGAGCGTACCCTCGCCGAGCGACCGCGTGACGCGCAGCTGCTTGCGCTCGATTTGATGCCGCTCCGTTTCCAGCGCGGCCTGGATGAGCACCCGGAGATCGACCAGCTCGCGTTCGAGCTCGATGCGTCCAGCGGTGATGCGCGCAACGTCGAGCAGGTCGTCGAGCAGTCGCGCGAGATGCTGGGTCTGATTCCGAATCAGCGCTCGCGCGCGCGCGGCCTGAGGCGTCCGCTCCGCCGCATCCGATCGGCTGGCGTCGAGCACGGCCAGAGCATTGACGATGACCCCGACCGGGTTCCGCAATTCGTGCGCGAGCATCGCCAGGAATTCGTCCTTGGCCCGGTTGGCAGCCTCCGCCTGGGCGCGGGCGACACGCTCGCGGAGCAGCAATCCCTCTCGCTCGCGTTGCAGACGCTTTTGCTCCCGGATGTCGCGCGCCATCGTGGACGCGCCGATGATTCGGCCGTGTCGATCCGTGATCGGCGACATCGTGAGCACGACCAGGATTCGCTGTCCGTCCTTGGCGACTCGCTCCGTTTCGAAGTGTGAGATTCCCTCGCCGCGGCGGATCCGGCCGAGGATCATCTCTTCCTCGGCTAGGCGCTCGGGTGGCACGATGATGGTGATCGATTTCCCGATCACCTCGGCTTCCGAGTAGCCGAACATCGCCTCGGCGGCGCGGTTCCACGACACGATGTGACCGTCCAGGGTCTTGCTGATGATCGGCTCATCGGCGCCGACCACGATGGCCGCCAGACGGGCCGCGTCGTCCTCTATCAGCTTGCGGTCCGAGACATTGTCAAAGGCCGTGATGGCGCCGACGAGACGGCCCTCCTGGTCACGAAGCGCCGTGATGTTGGCGCGCACGACAATGCGCGAGCCATCCGGACGCTCGATGACCATGTCCTCGTTTCGCTCGCCGCCGAAGAGCACCACCTCAGCCATGGGTGTTTCGGCGTGGGGGAGGAGGCTACCGTCCGTGCGGAACAGCCGGAGCGCGCCGCTATACTTTTGCTCGCCGAGCACCGGTTCCTGGCCCCAGAGATCGACGGCCCGCCGGTTGTACAGCCGGATGAAGCCGCTGGGCGACTCGCACAGATAGAGCGCGATCGGGAGCTGTGAGATCAGCGTCTTGAGATCCGCGAAGTCGGCCCTTGCGTTCGCGTTGTCCATTACGCGTGAATCATGGGGCCGGCACCGTGTCAGCGCTGTTGAGAAAAGCGCAGAGTCGGTCCGGGTCAACGGGCTTGGTCATGTGGGCGTCGAATCCAGCGGCCAGGGCTCGCTGCCGATCCTCGGGGCGGCCGTAGCCTGTGAGCGCGACCAGGTATGTCGCCTTCGCTTCGGGCGTCTGGCGCGCCATGCGAGCCAGCGCGTATCCGTCGACGCCGGGAAGACCGATGTCGACCAAGGCGATCTCGGGCTGGAAGGTTCGCAGCTTCTCCAGCGCGCCCGACGCGTCTTGCGAGGTTTGGACCTCGTGACCCGCATAGGCCAGCAAAAGGTGCAACCCCTCGCGCGCGTCCTCATTGTCGTCGACGATCAGGATGCGCCGCCGTCGGAGCGCCGGCGATGCCAAGGTCGGCTCGCCCGGAGTGAACTCGGCCTTATCACTCATTCTAAGAAAAGTCTGCCGTGAGCGTAGGCAGCGCGCAAGGGCTTACTACGAGATCGTGGCGCCGTCGGTGGGTCATCCGAGCAGAATGTACAGACTCCCGAGAAACATCTGCCTTGCGCTCATTCGGATGCCCTCGAAGCTCGCCACCTCGAGATCCCACGGCGCACGGCGATTTCCCTCGCCGATTTCCCTCGCCAGCAGCGCGTTGCTTCATTTGGCAAGGTCATTGCCACGTAGGAGACTCAAGGATTCACCTGATGGAAAGGGGGAACGCGCAATGCTGTCGACAGTCCTGATCGTCATCCTGGTGTTGGCTCTCGTCGGCGCCCTGCCGGCGTGGCCCTACAGCACTGGATGGGGTTACTACCCGAGCGGCGGGCTCGGCATCATCCTCCTCGTCGTCTTGGTGCTGCTCCTCACCGGACGGGTGTAGCGGCGGCGTCTCGCTGACGGGCGAGCAGCCTCGCGCCCCTGGAGAGTCAGGCGCTGGCTCTGCGTCACCGCGCAGCCGGTTCTCGCACCGACTGGCCGCGGGCGACGACGATATGTTGACGTCCGTGTAACGATTACTCGGTAGAGAATACTCGGGCGTCAGCCGTCGTCGCACCTTGCCCTTTTATAAACGCGATGTTAGACCGCGTCGATCTTCCCCTTTCGTGGCATCTCCCTTGCCATATGCCCCCCCGGCGATCACCCGATCCCAGGAAACGTGTGTCCGCCACGCGAGGCGGCAAGGAGCAGCACGGATGGCTCGTCCCACACAGGCTTCGAGCAGCATGGTCCTGCCCAAACTCCTCAGCGCTCTCAAGGCCGTACGTCAGGGCGATTTCTCGGCGCGCTTGCCGGATCACTGGACGGGCGTTGCGGGGAAGGTCGCAGACACCTTCAACGAGGTGGTCGAGCTGAACCACCGCCTCGCTTCGGAGCTCGAGCGGCTCCGTCGGGCAATCGGCCAGCACGGGAAGATCACGGAGCGGGCATCCGTCGGGCCAGTCTCGGGCGCGTGGGCGGATTCGGTCGCGAACGTGAACTCCCTGGTCGCCAGCCTGGCGCAACCGACCAGCGAGGCCGCGCGGGTGATCGGCGCGGTGGCCAAGGGTGACCTCTCACAGAGCATGGCCCTCGAAGTCGACGACCACCTGCTCGAAGGCGAGTTCCTGCGCACAGCGAAGACGGTCAATCTCATGGTCGAGCAGCTCCGCTCCTTCGCCGCCGAGGTCACCCGCGTGGCCCGGGAAGTCGGCACCGAAGGAAAACTCGGCGGTCAGGCCGACGTGCGAGACGTCGCGGGGACGTGGAAAGATCTGACTGATTCGGTCAATTCCATGGCAGGTAACCTGACGGCTCAGGTCCGCAACATCGCCGAGGTGACGACTGCGGTCGCCAACGGTGATCTGTCGCGCAAGATCACCGTCGATGTTCGCGGCGAGGTGCTGGAGCTCAAGAACACGATCAACACCATGGTCGACCAGCTTCGGTCCTTCGCCGCCGAGGTCACGCGCGTCGCGCGGGAAGTCGGTACCGAAGGCAAGCTCGGCGGCCAGGCCGACGTCCGCGACGTCGCCGGCACCTGGAAGGACCTGACCGACTCCGTCAACTCGATGGCCGGCAACCTGACCGCCCAGGTCCGTAACATCGCCGAGGTGACGACTGCGGTCGCCAACGGCGATCTGTCGCGCAAGATCACCGTCGATGTTCGCGGCGAGGTGCTGGAGCTCAAGAACACGATCAACACCATGGTCGACCAGCT